>CEUQ01020724.1_pt1 | contig 105170 bp, 95 predicted proteins | sample 361491 | NCBI WGS metagenome assembly CEUQ01 (sample SAMEA2622796, study PRJEB7988) | marine metagenome | biome: marine biome (ENVO:00000447); feature: marine epipelagic mixed layer (ENVO:xxxxxxxxx); material: "saline water (ENVO:00002010), including plankton (ENVO:xxxxxxxx)" | depth 120 m | reverse complement strand
TTCAATCATTTGAGGCTGATTTAAAGAAGAATATCAAACAAAATAATAGTAAATTTCAATCATTTAAGACAGATTTAACAGAATCTATAGGTAAACAGAAAGTACTGGAAGACCTTTACCGCGATCTTGCCTTTAATCATAATGAGACAACAATAGAAGAAGCAGAGCAACTTTTACTCATTGCAAACTATCAATTGCGGATTGCAAACAATATAGAAACCACTTTGGTAGCAATGCAAGAAGCTAAGGTAAGATTAAGCCGCATTAATCATCCAAAAATATCATACCTACAAGAAATATTAGTAAAGGACATGGATCTATTAAAATCTACACCAAAAATTGATATTATTAATATAGGCCTACGCCTTGATAATCTTACTGAAATAATAGATCAACTACCATTGGCAATGGAAAGACCACTTTTATCCGAAAATAAAAGTACTCTTGAAATATCTGACACTTCTATGATATCTAAAGAATCTCAACCAGCGGAAAGCATTCTAAAACCATTACAAAACTTATTTAATGATACCCCAAAAGAAGAACCAATATCTGAAGGTATATTTAAAGAATTCCTACGTGAGATCTGGACTGATATTAAGAAGTTTATCAATTTTAAGGAGTTAATACGTATCGACCATGTGGGTAAACAAGATATACCACCTCCATCACATTCATATTTTCTTCGTGAAAATTTGAAATTACGTCTATTATCAGCCCATAACGCACTAATTGCCCGTGACTCAGATAATTTTAAAGCTTATATTAAAACGTCTATTGAATGGGTCAATAAACATTTTAATAATAAATCTGAGATAGGTATTAGCATGCTAGAAACTTTAAAGCAATTACATGAACAAAAGATTACTATCACAGCACCTAATATATCAGCTAGCTATGATGCAGTCCGCCAATTTCGTATTTCCACAAAAAGGGAAACAGCAAATAAATTAATTGATTCCAAAATGACTGCACAAAAACGAGCTGAAATAGAAGCTAAATCAGAAGAAGCAGGGGAGGATTCAATTATGGAAGAGGAAGTGGGAGGGGAAAATAAATGAGGCTTATTTTCTGGCTACTGACATTAATTATAGCTGCAGGAATAATTGCATTTGCAACTAAATATAATACCGGTTATGTATTACTGGTAGCGCAAGAATATCGTATTGAACTTTCGCTAAATATGATGCTGGTATTCCTAATTACATTATTCACTATTTTCTATTTTCTATTAAGAACGGTAATAGGAATATTTAGATTGCCATCTAGGATGCGTGCTTTTCGAATAAAACAAAACCATGAGAATGCTCATATAGCTTTACTTAAAGGAATAAAAGAATTTTTAGAAGGGCGTTATGTTAAGGCAGAAAAAACTGCCAATAGAGCGCTAAAATTTAATGAGCCTTCTGAATTTATTGCTATTAATGCTGCCATTGCAGCACGATCTGCTCACGAGCTAAATAAAGAATATCAACGTGATAACTTCATAAATGTACTAGAAGAAAAAGCGCCAAATGAGAAAACATTATATGCCATTACAAAGGCTGATGTATTACTAGATGAAAATCGTTATGAAGAAGCACTTAATATTCTAGGTTCTCTAGAGAATGTAGACAAAAACCAACAAAATGCGATACTACAGCTAGAATTAAAAGCGCAACAACAAGCTAATAATTGGGAAAAAGTTTTAGATTTAGTTTACAGACTAACGAAAAACAATGCTTTGAATAAAATTCAAGTAGAAGAGTTACGGCATCGTGCTCATCTAGAAAATTTTAAAAATATTACATGGAATAAACAATTACTTAAAAGGTACTGGAGGAATGTACCTTCTATTGAAAAAGAAAATAGTACGATTGCTTATTTTGGAGCAAAATCACATATTGCAATAGGTGACTGTATAACTGCAAGCGCAATAATTGAAAAAAGCTTAGATAAAAGCTGGAATTCAGAATTGGTTAGTATCTATGCAGATTGTATGGAGGGTAATGTAATAAGGCAAATTGAATATGCGGAGACATGGTGGTTAAAATTCTACCCAAGAGATTTTAATTTATTACTTGTCCTTGGAAAGCTATGTATAAAATGTGAGATGTGGAGTAAAGCACAAAAATATTTAGAATCTAGTCTTGCAATAAAATCAAGCTATGAGGCACATCTCATGCTAGCTTTATTAAATGAAAAGACTGGAAAGCCTGAAATTGCCAAAGATCATTATACTAAGGGTCTTGAAGCTTCCCAAAACTCTGGCCCAGAAACTCTGTCTGGTAAGACTATTAATACCATTCCTGCAAAGGTTTTAATTAGTAAGGGCTAATTATAATTTTTTATCAGAAGGGGAAGGAATAAATGCATCTGAAATGAATTCATTCTCAGGTAGATTACGTAGTCTAACAAAATCCTCCCGGGCCGCCCCTACCATTATTGGTGATCCACAGGCATATACTTGGTAGCCTGCGAGGCTATCAAAATCTTCTAATACAGCCTGATGCACTAACCCAGTTCTCCCATACCAATCATCTGTCTGTAATGCTTCAGATAAAACTGGAATAAAGGAAAAGTTGTCATATTTGTGCTGCCAACTTCCAGCCAGATCAGCTAAATAAAGGTCAGCTTTAATGCGAGCGCCCCAATAAAGAACTATATGCCGATCGTTCCCATATGTCTCAGCAATATGAAATATATGTTCAAGAATACTTTTAACTGGAGCAAAACCAGTTCCACTTGCAACAAAAATAATAGGCTTGTCTGAGTTTTCTCGAAGGAAAAATGTCCCAAAAGGTCCCTCAAAACGTAAAATATCTTTTTCTTTCATAGTTGAAAATGTATGTTCAGCAAAAACACCACCTGGATAATTACGCACATGAAGCTGTAATAACTCATCATCATGAGGGGCATTGGCTAAAGAGAAACTTCTACGCTTACCATCTTTCATCAAAATATCAATATACTGCCCAGCAAGAAACTGTAACCTCTCATTTGCTGGAAGTTTTAAAGAAATTAGCATGACATCTGGAGCTACTTGCTCTAATTTCTGTACTCGACAAGGAAACTTTCTAATCCTTAAATCATTAACCTTCCCTATTTCACGACATTCAATTATTAATTCAGACATTGGTTGAGCACAACAAAATAGTGCCAAGCCCTCCTGTTTCTCTTTTTCTGTTAGCGTATTTTCATTAAATCTGCCAAAATCTACTTTTCCCTGTATTATTTTACCTTTACAAGTTCCACAGGCACCATTACGGCAACCATATGGAAGCGAAAATCCTTCGCGTAAAGCGGCCTGAAGAATGGTTTCCCCATTTTTTACATTAAAAATATGGCGTCCAGGATTAATAGTTACTTGATAAGACATTAGATTATTAATAGATTAATTAAATACTAATAGAAAATAGCATAGGTTATTATGAAACAGACTCTCTTAGTAATCGGGTGTGGTGATATTGCATTACGCTCAACTCCATTGTTACGCCCTCATTATCGACTACTAGGCCTATGTCGTTACCCAGAGAATGCCCCTAAGCTTCGCCAACATGGAATTATTCCCATGCCTGGTGATCTCGATAACCCAAAAACCCTGAAAAAACTTGCAGGAGTAGCTAATGCTATATTGTATCTTGCACCACCACCTAACCATGGAAAAAGAGACATACGTATCACAAATCTATTAGCCTCACTAACAAAGAGAATAACTTTAAAGAAGATTTTACCACAACGATTTATTTACATCAGTACTAGTGGTGTATATGGTGATTGCAATGGCGAATTAACACCTGAGACACACCCAATCAAACCGCGCATAGATCGCTCAAAAAGGCGAGCTGATGCAGAAAAACAGGTACGAAATTGGGGGTTACGTAACCATATAAATGTATCTATTCTGCGTGTGCCAGGGATTTATGCAGCTGAACGCTTACCATTAAAACGTATACGTGAAGGTGCCCCAGCATTGCTTCCTGATGATGATTGTTATACTAATACCATACATGCTAATGACCTTGTATATATTATATTTGCAGCATTACGCTATGCAAAGCCAGGAAGAATTTATAATGCTAGCGATGACTCCAATTTAAAAATGGGAGAATATTTTGACCTAATTGCTGATTCTTTTAATATGCCACGCCCGCCTCGTATAGCACGTATCAATGCCTATAAACACATTTCTAATAATATGTTGTCATTCATGGAAGAATCAAGAAGGCTAACAAATACACGTATAAAAAATGAGCTATATATAAATTTGCACTACCCTACCGTGATCCAAGGCATTTCTAAAGATAAAGCAACCAAATCAGAAAAAAGGTAAAATCCTTCTACTAAATAAGTAGTTTAAATAATTTTATGAGTCCTATACTTGTTATAACCAATCTTCCAGATAAAGAAACTGCCTTGAAATTAGCTAATAAATTAATTAGTAAGAAGCTAGCTGCTTGTATTAATATCCAATCCGAATGCACATCATGCTATAGATGGAAAGATAAAATAGAAACTACAACTGAACTACCAATATTTATTAAAACTATATCACCACACTATGTTGAGGTAGAAAATACCATAATAGCTATACACCCAGATGAACTACCTGAAATCGTTACTGTCCCAATAAATGGAGGTCTACCTAAATATTTACAGTGGATCTCAAATGAAACAACCCCTTCAAATAGAAACTAAATATACTGACTTATCCATGTACTTTATTAGACTATTATTATTATTATTTTGTATGACAAGTCTGAATGCTTTTTCTGAAGAGAGTAGGTCGTCCAGTATATTATCTGAAATAAAGAAAATTAGTGACGGCTTTACACAAATTGAACAAGAAAAAGAGGAGCTTCTCCCACCTAACCAAGCTTTTAAGCTCACAATCAAAGTACATAATGGAAATACTTTAATTGCAGAATTTAAGCCTGCAACGAACTATTATATATATAAGGATAAAATTTCTTTTAAGTCAAAAAATACAAACACATTAATAGAAAAAGTTTCTCTACCAAAGGGGAAAATGAAGAATGATCCAACCTTTGGCCAAACAGAGGTATATTACCAGCCTTTCCAAGCTGAAATTTCTTTAAAACGTGAGTTATTAACAGCAAATCTATTTACAATTGCAGCTACCTATCAAGGATGTAATGAGCCAATAGGTGTATGCTATGCTCCTATTGATAAAATAATAGAGCTCACTCTTCCAGCCACAAAATCTGTAGTTACAGCACTAGCAAATTCTATAAGCGACAACGCAATAGCATCAACTAATTCTATAAAAACTGAATCAATAAGATCTAAACCAGAATTAATCACACTCCCAAGTAACCAAAGGCCTATTGAGTCTGAATCAATAAAAATTGGCAAAATGTTTGAGGATGGAAATTTCTGGTTAATTCTTGCAAGCTTTTTTGGTATTGGTCTTTTACTTTCTTTTACCCCTTGTGTATTTCCAATGGTTCCAATCTTATCTGGAATAATTGTAAACAGCGGAAAAAATCTTACTAAAAGCAATGGTTTTATCCTGGCGTTAGCCTATGTTTTAGGGATGTCTCTCACTTACTCTGCAGCAGGAGTAGCAGCAGGACTCTCTGGTGCAATGCTATCAGCTGCCCTACAAAATGCTTGGGTACTTGGAGGTTTTGCACTTATTTTCGTTATATTGTCCTTATCCATGTTTGGATTCTATGAACTACAACTACCAAATTCTATACAAAATACACTCTCTAATGAAACAGGAAAAATAAGAGGTGGGCATTTAACAAGTGTATTTGGGATGGGGGCGCTATCTGCGCTTATTCTTGGACCCTGTGTTGCAGCTCCATTAGCAGGCGCACTACTATACATCAGTCAGACAAGAGACGTGCTACTTGGTGGCTTTGCTCTATTTGCCATGGCACTAGGCATGGGCGTTCCACTTCTAGCTTTGGGCGCATCTGCTGGGGCACTCTTACCAAAAGCAGGGCCCTGGATGGAATCTGTGAAACATTTTTTTGGTGTCCTGTTATTAGGTGTAGCAATATGGTTAATATCACCGGTAATTCCAGCAGCTATCCATATGTTGATGTGGGCCACGCTACTAATAATCTCTGCTATTTATTTAAATGCTATTGATTCTTTACCTCCAGGTTCCTCTGGATTTCATAAACTCTTAAAGGGAATTGGTATTATTTCTTTACTGTTAGGAATTTCCTTATTAACAGGAGTATTATCTGGAAGCCGTGATATTCTACAACCTCTTGCTAATATAAATTTAACTAGTATCAATGGAAACAATACTAATAAAATAAGCGCTCTTGAGTCACAACATCTCGTATTTCAGCGGGTAAACTCTTTAACAGAATTTAATAAATTCATTGCTGAATCACAAAATAAATATGTAATGTTAGATTTTTATGCTGATTGGTGTATTTCATGTAAAGAAATGGAACGATTCACATTTACTGACCCAGAAGTAAAAAATAAACTTAAAGATGTAGTATTATTACAAGTTGATGTAACTGAAGGCACAACTCATGATGAAGAACTTCTAAAACATTTCAAACTTTTTGGCCCTCCTGGAATTCTATTTTTTAACCCCTATGGACATGAAATTCATGATGCTAGGACCATTGGTTACCGAAATAAAGAAGAATTTCTTTCCATTCTAAATGCTGTATTAATTTAAATGAATACACTTGGAAAATTATTTTTATATATAGGTGTTGCGACACTTTCCATTTACCTAGGGCTACTAATACAAGAAAATAAAATCAGTAATGAAAATAAAGCCATAGCTAAAAATAATCCTAAAATAAATGATGGGGCTAATTTAATTCTAGCTGCAGATTTGCCTGACCTTAAAGGAAAAAATCAACCTATCTCACAGTGGAAAGGAAAAATTCTAATAGTAAATTTCTGGGCGACATGGTGTGAGCCTTGTCGAATAGAAATGCCAGAATTTATTAAACTTCAGGAAGAATTGCGTGACAAGGAACTACTTATTATTGGTATAGCAATAGACCAAAAAAATAAAGTTCAGCAATATAGTAAGGACATAGGGATCAATTATCCTGTTCTTATAGGGGGAATGGAAGCTATGGAACTTTCTGAAGCAGCTGGTAATAATCATGCAGTATTACCATATACTGTCATTTTTAATCGTAGCGGTGAAATTGTTAGTACCCATGTTGGCCTTATAACACGAGATAAGATTGAACCAGTACTTAAGTCTCTCTTATAAAGAATTAAATTAAAACCTAAAAATCTTACTAAATTCTGCCTTACTATAACTTTATTTCTACCAAAATTAGATTTCTTATTAGAACCTAATATAGCTAGTTCTAATAAAAAGGCTGTATACCAATTGATTTAATTGATATAAGCATATCAAAAATTCTTAATAATTTAGATTAAATCTACATATGTATACAAAGACAATTTAATTAGTATTTTAAAAACCTACTAAAATAGACTAACAGTAAACAAATGAAATTTAAAAAAAATTATAAATCGTTGATAGAATAGAACACATATAAAATTTTACTAAATGTAGCTTATGTATCAACTCTTACTCATATAATTATTAATATATTACTGTATTACCTATAATAAGGAGTCCTAATGTATTCATTGACCCCTGTAATTCTATGCGGCGGATCCGGAACACGACTCTGGCCACTTTCCCGTGAGCAATACCCAAAGCAACTACTACAACTATTAGATGGTAATGATTCATTATTACAATCTACAATTCGTAGAACAGAGGGACTTACTGATACTAATGCTGAGAAAATAATAGTAGTTTGTAATGAAGAATATCGTTTTGTAATAGCTGAACAGCTAAGAGTAATAAACAAAAATGCCTCTATCATACTCGAGCCTGAAGGGAGAAATACTGCTCCGGCTCTAACAATTTCAGCATTAACTGCAATACAGAACAATGATGATCCAATCCTATTAGTAATGCCAGCAGATCATATGATGATGGATATACCATCTTTTCAAGATGTGATCCAGAAAAGTATCAAATTAGCCCTAGATGGGGCAATAATTACCTTCGGTATCATACCAAACTCCCCAGAAACTGGTTATGGCTATATCAAATCTGGCAGAGAGTATGATAAGGAGGGCACCCTATATATTGAACGTTTTGTCGAAAAACCAAACTCTGAAACAGCACAATCTTATCTAGATACAGGATCTTATTTATGGAATAGTGGGTTATTTATGATGCGTGCTTCAGTATGGATCTCAACTATTGGCCAGTACCGAACCGATATTCTCAAAGCCTGCCAAGAAGCCTGGAACCTACATTCCATTGATGGTGATTTTTTACGACCAGAAAAAAAAACCTTCCTACAGTGCCCATCAGACTCTATTGATTATGCCGTTATGGAAAATATTGGAACTGGAATGGAATCATCACAGGTAGGGTTAGTAAAGCCTCTCTCGGCAGGATGGTCTGATATCGGTGCCTGGGAATCGCTATGGAAAATACTTCCAAAAAATAATAAAGGAAACGTATCACAAGGTGACGTGTTATTACACAACTGCCAAAATACTTTATCTATATCAACAAGTCGCTTAATAGCTTGTATGGGTACTAAGAATTTAGTAGTAATCGAAACACCGGATGCTATTTTAATCGCAGACAAAAATAAAACACAGGATGTCAAAAAAATTGTTAATAAGCTAAATCAAAAAAGGCGTCCTGAAGGACAGATACACCGCAAAATATTCCGACCATGGGGATGGTATGACTGTCTTGATATTGGTAAACGTTTCCAAGTTAAACGCATTACAGTAAATCCAGGTGCCTCATTATCACTACAGATGCATTACCACCGTGCTGAGCATTGGATTGTCGTACGTGGTTCAGCACAAGTAACATGTGGAAATTCTAAATATACTGTTTCTGTAAATGAGTCCACCTTCATTCCTCTTGGAACTCGACACCGTCTTAAAAATCCTGGGCCAGAACTACTCGAAATAATAGAGGTACAATCTGGCTCATATTTAGGAGAAGATGATATTGTTCGCTTTGAAGATAGCTATGGGCGGTAATTAAATTAGAAAATTTATATTTCCATCTCTAATTCATAGATTCTATAAGATATACAAAATTCCAATAAAAATATTTATATCTATCTACTATTCGACCCTAACTAAATTTTAATTTCTACATTAACTCAGCATTCTTATCAGCTATGTTAATAATGTGATCCGAAGCATTTATTAAAGTAGGCTGATGTGATACAGCTATAATTGTAAGACTATCTTTTAAAACCTGTAGTGTTTTACAAATGTCCTGCTCGGTATCTAAATCTAACGCGCTGGTAGGCTCATCAAGTAATAAAAGTTTAGGGCGGTGAGCAAGAGCCCTAGCAATTGCAATACGCTGGCGTTGGCCTCCAGATAAAAGCCCACCACGCTCTCCGACAATAGTATGTATTCCTTCAGGAAGATTATTTACAAATTCCCAGGCACCAGCCTGACGCAATGCCATTTCAACATTTTCTTGAGTAAGATCAGGTGCACCAACAACAACATTACTCATAACAGTATCATGGAGCAAAATGGTTTCCTGAGGCACGTACCCTATCATTTTTCTCCATTCCTTCAAATTAATTTGCTTTAGATCTACACCATCTATATATATATAGCCAGATTTTGGTTCAAGCAATCTACTAATAATATCTAACAGCGTACTTTTTCCAATCCCTGAAGAACCTGTAAGCGTAGAAAATGAATTCGCATAAATTTCAATATTCAAATCTTGAAATATAATTCTTTGGCCATAATTAAAAGAAACATTCTTCAAACTAATTCCTTTTATAAGGGTGGGATGTAAAGTTCCTATATCATCTTCAGCAAAAGAACGCGCCTTTTCAGATTCTTTACGTATCGACCAATAAGCACTCTCCTCTGCCACAAGAAGCTGGTAACGACGCTGCATCCTTGTGGAAACAGTTAACAAACGAACAAATAAAATAAGCATTGCCATTACTTCTGGAAGAGAAAGCCCCCATACCACTAAAACAACATATAACCCACTTGCTGTAAGAATTGTTAATATTGGTTCTTGTAGAGCTTTTAGGCTTTCTCTACTCATCACCTCACGGCGAGTAGCTTTCTCTAATTGCCTAGCCTGAGTTCGCAAAATGATATCAGCCATATTGTTTCTTGCCATAGCTTTTAATGCTTTTACTGACCCCAATACATCAGACAAATAAGACAACAATTCTTTTAATAACCGTGTTTGTTTTGATCCAGCCTTCTTCGTCATACGAATTAGACGATACATTGATGATAGAAAGATAATACCCAACAATAATGTAGTTAAAGCTGCCTGCCACGAAACAAAAAGGGCAATTACAATGTAAATTAACACCTGTACTGCTAGAGAAAGCACAGCACAACTATGTTCAAAGCCATTCGCTGCACGCATTGCTTCTGTAGCAACGGAATTAGCAAGTGAACCTGTTGGCTGACGTAGATAATATTGCCAACGACTTGCAAACATAGCTTCAATAAGTTCTATACGCAATTTACTAGCAATATTTGCTACGGTATATCCAATTTGCCTATTTGCTACAAGTAAGGATAAATTTTTAAGAACTATACCACTGACAATAATCAACAACATTGAGCCTATAGTAGGAGTGATATTTAAATCATTAAGCACTTCTACAATAATCTTACCAATACTTGAATCTGCCGGATCCCCTACAGCAATTGATAATAGAGGAAGAAGAGCAGTTAAGCTAAGCCCCTCTGCTATACCAGCTGCTAGAAATGCAATCAGAACATATACACTTCTTCTGGGGAAAACCATAAGATATGTTGATATAATGCGCATGATAATCTACTAATTATTTTATGATTCTTAAGGACCTCAATTCAAACATATAAAAATATAATTATGTTACAGGATATATAGCTTTCTCTATATATCTAGAAATAATAAATAGATTCATAAATTAATTCTAACATGCCCACCAACAGACACTGCATCTTGAAAATGATTTAATTTATATTTTACCCACTCATTAAATATCTAATATGACAAGAATATAGACAAGCTTCTGGTAGGCGCGATTGGATTCGAACCAACGACCCCCACCATGTCAAGGTGGTACTCTAACCAACTGAGCTACGCGCCTAAAGAGAATTAATTTTAACTTAATCAATTAAATGGCTCAAATGATAATATCTAGATATTATTTAGCATGTTCATATACTATTAATTAAGTACCTTATAACTAGAAAATTAAGCCACGCTAAACAAATATAATTAGATTTAGATCAAAATGATTAATTACTTTCAGTTAAAATAACTGTTGAAATAATACTATACAGATACTACTAAGAAACTAAAGGAGAAACATGATATTAGTAACAGGTGGTGCTGGATTTATTGGGACAAATTTTGTATTAAATTGGTTTAACCAATCTGATGAAGGAATTATAAATCTTGATTACTTAACTTATGCCGGAAACCTAGAGAACCTTATCTCTTTAAAAGGAGATAAGCGGCATATTTTTACTAAAGGAAGTATTTGTAATACTACTTTACTTACAAATTTACTTACCAAATTTGAGCCTCGTGCCATTGTAAATTTTGCTGCTGAAAGCCATGTTGATAGGTCTATTAAAGAACCTGATAAATTTATACAAACTAATATTGTAGGAACTTTTCAATTATTAGAAGCTACACGAACCTATTGGAACAAATTAGAAAATAATAGAAAAAAAGATTTTCGTTTTTTGCATATCTCAACAGATGAAGTATATGGCTCTCTTTCTTGTAAGGAAAGTGCCTTTAATGAGACCAATCGCTATAAACCTAATAGCCCATATTCTGCAAGTAAAGCAGCTGGTGATCACTTAATACGGGCTTACCATAAGACATATGGATTGCCAGTGCTTACTACCAATTGCTCAAATAATTATGGCCCATTCCAATTCCCAGAGAAACTGATTCCTCTAATAATTATAAATGCCCTTTCAAATAAACCATTACCTATTTATGGTGATGGCCAACAAATCCGTGACTGGCTTTATGTAAAAGATCACTGTGATGCTATCTGTCGTACGCTAGAAGCGGGCACCCCAGGTGAAACCTATAATATTGGTGGTTGGAATGAAAAAACTAATATTAATATCGTTCATATAATTTGCTCTATACTTGATGAGTTATCTCCTCATATTAATGGTAAGAAATATGAAGAACAAATTACTTTTATTGCAGATCGACCAGGCCATGACCGTCGTTATGCTATCAACTCAAATAAAATAAAAAGAGATCTTGGTTGGGAACCAAAAGAGACCTTTGAAACTGGAATTTATAAAACTGTTAAATGGTATCTTAAAAATAAGAGTTGGCTTGAAAATATCAAATCAGGCGCATATCGAACATAAATTAAAAAAATATATAAGGTGAGCTCTGTGAAAATCTTATTGTTTGGTAAAGGAGGACAAATAGGCTGGGAATTACAACGAAGCCTATCTTTATTTGGAGAATTAATTACTCTAGACTTTGATGAAGAAGGTTTATGTGGAGACTTCACTAAACCCAATGAAATTATTAAGACTATTAATTTAGTCCATCCTGATATAATTGTTAATGCTGCAGCTTATACAGCCGTTGATCAAGCTGAAAGCGAACCTACATTAGCCCATATCATTAATACCAAATCCCCAAAAATAATTGCTCAAGAAGCTAAGAAAATAGATGCCTGGCTAATTCATTACTCAACCGATTATGTATTTAATGGGAATGGAGTAAATCCATGGAAGGAGACTGATCCTACTGGACCTATGAATGTTTATGGATCAACAAAATTAGCAGGAGAGAATGCAATAATAAATTCAAACTGTAAACACCTTATATTCCGCACTAGCTGGGTCTACTCTGCTCGAGGGGGAAATTTTATTAAAACTATACTTCAACTCGCAAAGAATCAGGATAAACTTTCTATTATTAATGATCAGATTGGTGCTCCAACAAGTGCAGAATTATTAGCTGATATTACTGCACACTCTATCTGTACAGCCTTAAAACAACCCAGAGTATCAGGTTTATATCATATTGCTGCTAAAGGAGAAACCTCATGGTATGACTATGCTAACTTTATACTTGATAAAGCTATTCAATTTGGAATTGAATTTAAGGCAAAAACAGAAAACATCCAACCCGTAACGACTTATTCATTTCCTCAAGTTGCACAAAGGCCAAGAAACTCACGCTTAGATACAAAAAAAATTGAATTTATTTTCAATTTAACTTTACCACTATGGCAAACTGGTGTAACACGTATACTTACTGAAATTCTTCAAAAAGACAATGATAGAACGTAAAGGCATAATTCTAGCTGGTGGTTCCGGTACAAGACTATATCCCGTAACTAATGTAGTTTCTAAACAACTACTACCAATTTATGATAAACCAATGATTTATTATCCCTTAAGCACGCTAATGTTAGCTGGTATTCGCAATATTCTTATTATATCTACACCTCAAGACATTCAACGTTATGAACAGCTTTTAGGAGATGGTGCAAACTGGGGACTTAATTTACATTATGCTGAGCAACCAAACCCTGACGGATTAGCCCAAGCTTTCTTAATTGGAAAGAATTTTATTGCACAAAATTATAGTGCTCTCATTTTAGGAGATAATATTTTCTATGGGCATGATTTGCAAACACAACTTGAATTAGCCTCACTAGAAAAAAATGGTGCAACTATTTTTGCTTATCATGTAAAAAACCCTAATTGTTATGGCGTAGTTACACTTGATACTGAAGGAAAAGCAACTTCATTAGAAGAAAAACCTTCTCAGCCAAAAAGTAATTATGCTGTTACTGGTCTATATTTCTATGACAATCAAATTACTGATATCGTTTCAGATCTTAAGCCATCCTATCGTGGTGAATTAGAAATAACTGATGCCAATCAGATCTATCTAGAACGCAATCAATTACATGTAAAAATTATGGGGCGTGGGTTTGCTTGGTTAGATACTGGAACCCATGAAAGTATGAGGGAGGCAAGTAATTTTATTGAGACTATTGAGCATAGACAGGGACTTAAAGTTTCATGTCCAGAAGAAATTTCCTATCGTCAGGGATTTATTAATGCTGAACAACTTGAAAGGATTGCCACGCCACTTAATAAAACAAGCTATGGAGAATACCTGATGAGAATTCTAAAGGAGCCAGCAAATAGATGAAAATAATTCCAACATCCATTCCCGAAGTTCTCATTATTGAACCTAATATATTCAGTGATAACCGTGGCTTCTTCTTTGAAAGTTTTAACGAAAACGAATTCTTTAAGAATACTGGGCTTAATGTACGCTTTGTACAAGATAACCATAGCCAATCAATGAAAGGTGTACTTCGAGGCTTACACTACCAAATCCAAAAGCCACAAGGAAAATTAGTACGTGTTATACGTGGTGCAGTTTTTGATGTTGCAGTTGATATTCGAAAATCTTCACCCACATTTGGAAAATGGGCGGGCGTTGAACTTACAGAAAGCAACTACAGACAACTTTGGGCTCCAATAGGATTTGCCCATGGCTTTCTTGTACTTAGTGATAGCGCTGATTTCCTTTATAAGGTTACAGACTACTACACCCCCAAATTTGAACGTAGCATATTATGGAATGACCCAAACATTGGAATCAAATGGCCGCTTCTTAGTAAAGAACCACAACTCTCAACTAAAGATAAAACTTCATTACCGCTTGAACAAGCAGATATTTATCCATAATCTAATGCAATTTTTATAAAAATTAAAAAATACTTCCTATTAATCAATATCACCCATCATACCTAAACAGTTTTAATGGTAAAATAATATGTTATAAGATAATAATCTGTATAGTCTCTCAATACCAAGGTATCTAGAGGCCAGATACCTATTCCTTAAAGCTAAATTAATTACTATAGTTTGCTCATTTAAATTGCCAGATATAGATATCAGTAACGATCCTTCATTAACAGCAAATAATGTGGCTAATGGAAATATAAATACACCAATACAATTTTCGGTGGTTATACCTACTCTTAATGAAGTAGACAATATTGACCCGTTATTATCTTGTCTATTTGCGCTTGACCTCCCAAATAACTACTTTGAAGTCATTTTTGCTGATGACAACTCAAGCGACGGTACGGCTAAAAAAATACGTGAATGGAGTGAAAAGGCAAATGTTAGAATTGTTGAGCGTAAAGGAAAGCCAGATTTAACTGCATCAATTTTAGCTGGTATTGAAATAGCGCGTAGCGATGTTATCGTTGTAATGGATGCAGACCTAAGCCATCCAATAAACAGACTAACTGCTGTAGTGAAACCAGTACTAGATGGTAGCCACGACATAGCAGTTGGTAGCCGCTATGTTCCTGGTGGTGGTACAGAAGGTTGGCCAATACATCGACAATGGTTATCACGTATAGGTGGTTGGCTGGCGCGCCCCATATGCGATGTTAAAGATGTAACCTCTGGATTTTTTGCTGTACGTAAAAATTTAATTGCAACTCTTCCAGAGCATGCTCGTGGATATAAGATCTTGTTTGAACTACTAGTAGCAGGTCGAGAAAAAATAAATGCAATTGAAGTACCCATCTGTTTCCGTGATCGAACATTAGGCACTTCAAAATTATCATTTTCACACCAATGGACTTATTTACAAAGATTAATAGCTTTATCAGGGGGCACAGTATCTGTCAAAACAGCTAGTAAATTTACTTTGGTTGGGCTATGTGGCGTAATAATTGATACACTATTGTTCCAAATGCTTGTGATTTATGAAGCCGGGCTTGCACAAGCACATATTATTAGTTTCTTTGCTGCAGCAACAGCAAACTACACACTCAACTCTAAATGGTCTTTCCGAGAACACCATACAGGCTCACTAAAATGGAATCAATTTCATCGTTTTTTAATAGTTGGTATGTTTGCATTATTACTACGAGGTGGTGTTCTGGCACTACTAGTGTATGGCTGGAATATACCCGCCGAGCTCGCAATTTTTCCAGCAATTGCCACAACAGCAATAGTAAATTATCTGGGTTCTGCTTTCTATGTTTTTCCTATAACAAATAACCCACCAACATTAGATACACGCTGGCGGATTGGTTCTGTCGGGATTGTGATATTCATCCTATTATTAAGATTAGTTTACCTTGGACAAGCACAATTAATTCCAGATGAAGCATACTACTGGAATTATGCCCAGCACTTGGATTTAAGTTATCTTGATCACCCACCTATGGTCGCTTGGCTAATCTGGTTAGGCACCTCAATCTTTGGCGACAATGAATTTGGAGTACGAATCTCTGCATATATTTGCAGCATAATAGCAATGATTTATCTATATTTCCTAACACTAAATATTTATAATAAATCAACTGCTATGTGTGCGGTGCTTCTATTGGCAGTCCTTCCAATAGGATTTGTTCATGGAATGCTAATGACTCCAGATGCTCCCCTACTAGCAGCTTGGGCAGCTACACTCTATTATATGGAAAGAGCATTAGTTGCCGGGCGTAATTCAGCTTGGATTGGTGCAAGCATTGCTTTTGGCTTAGGAATCCTATCTAAATATACACTTGGACTCCTAGGTTTTTCAGCTTTATTATTCTTACTTATAGATCCAACTGCACGTCGCTGGTTATTCCGCCCACATCCCTATATAGCTGCAGTATTTTCTTTATTGCTCTTTGCACCTGTAATTATATGGAATCATGAGAATGATTGGGCTTCGTTTCTATTCCAATCAAGAAGAGTTGTAGGCTTCTATAGCAATGGAATTGGTAGCGAATTCTCAATTCAATACTTGCCTTTGCATATTTTAATATTACTAACTCCTTTAGGTTTAATTGCTGCTGGATTGGCATTATTCTCTCGATTTAGGAAGAACAATGGTCTAGTAAATAGGCACCATTTATTTATCAAAATATTTACTGCTTTTCCCTTATCAGTTTTTGTTTTTGTTAGCATATTCAATGCACCACGGTTTCATTGGACAACACCATTATGGCTAGCCATATTACCGACAATGGCATGGATGATAGTAAAGGCGGGCAATCTACAAAATATTTCATCCTATCTACAATCTTTATGGAAACCAACAATCATCCTAACAATTCTCTTCTATGCATTCGTTCTACACTATGCAGTTCTTGGGATACCTGGTGTGCCATACCCACCATCAATAACTAAACACTATTTCTGGAACGAGGCAACAAAAGAAATTGAAAAAATAGTAGATGATGTACGAGAAAATACAGGGCAAAATCCCATTGTTGTCGGTATGAGTAAATGGTCAGTTGCAAGCTCCATGTTGTTTTATAATAAAGGCAAAAATATTATGGATATTCGTTCTCGAAATATGTTTGGTGATACTGGCGCTATGTTTGAATTCTGGTCTCCATCACAGTCACCTTCTACTAGACCAATAATTATGGTCAGCATGAAGCGTAACCGGCTCGAAAAAGGTCGGCTTGGAAATGACCTTAATAAGGTATTAAGCCAACCTGGGCCAATATTATTTAAAACTATTAAAAGAAACAATAAAACATTACGTAATATCTATTACCGAGTTTCAGAAGGATACCTTGGAAATAAAGTTATTCAATAGCACATAAAAGACCATATAAAAAAATGATTCTACCGAAAATAACCATAGCATTATGAAAAACATCATTGCAATCTACAGTATTTCAAATGATGCTCAAGTGAAATTCTTGAGGCTATTAAGCACCAGTAAATATAATGAATAAAATATCTACAACTAAAGCTATTATCTTAAGTGCTGGACAAGGCAGAAGGCTTCTCCCATTAACCAAAGATTCCCCAAAATGTCTTCTGTCAATTTCTGGGAAAACAATTATTGAATGGCAAATTGATGCCCTATTAACAGCTGGCATTAAAGAAATTATTATAGTAACAGGGTTCCAAACTAATCTAGTTGAAGAATTATTACAACAACGATATGCAAATTACAAACAAATTAAAATATTATTTAACCCGTTTTATGAAGTCGCAGATAATCTAGCAAGCTGTTGGATAGCACGCTCGGCTATGGATGGCGATTTTCTACTATTGAATGGAGATACTGTTTTTGATACACCTTTACTAACTAAAGTCCTAAAATCTAAATATGCACCGATAACTTTAAGCATCGATCATAAAGAAATCTATGATGAAGATGATATGAAAGTTCAATTAACTGAAAATGGACTAGTCCAGCACGTAAATAAAACTCTACCTTCAGACCAGATTGATGCAGAATCAATAGGCCTAATTTATTTTCGGTCTAATGGGCCCATACTATTCCGCGAAGCAATTGAAGAAGCGCTTCGATATCCTAAAGAACTGAAATCTTGGTACCTTACTATCATAGATATGCTATCTGAGAAAAGTTTAGTTAGTGTTTGTGAAATATCTGGTCACCGATGGTGCGAAATTGACTACGCCCCAGACCTAATCAAGGCTCAAAAATTATTTAGCAAATAAATTAAAATAGGATACTATAAAATATAAATAATATTCAAATTACATTCAGTATTCTAAAAAAAATATATAGAATGCTAAAATAGACGCATTAGCTAACAATTTAGGGATTTTAAATGCCTGATAATATGCAACCACACCCTATTGTTTTCAATAAAACTATGCGGAAATTTGGTGCACCTGATACGGTAATATGCCAATATCATAACTGGAGCATTTTATTGAGACCAATGCAGTTAACACTAGGTTCTATAGTTTTAATAGCTCATGACCAGGCCTCTAGATTCTCAGAAATTAATCAGGCAAGTTTTACAGAGCTATATGAAATCACAAGATCTCTAGAATGCACCCTTAACCGTGCTTTTACATATGATAAAATTAATTACCTAATGCTAATGATGGTCGACCCGGATGTGCATTTTCATGTTATCCCCCGCTACTTGAAACCAAAAATATTTAATAATATAGAATTTACTGATCCTGGTTGGCCAAATGCTCCTGATTTAAATCATGTAAATAAGACTAGTTTGAAAACTAACTTAGATATCATCACTCATATCAAATCCTGTTTGGAATAATATCCGATAATATACCCCTAATTCACAAGACTATTTGGCAAAATAAATAAAATTTGATAATAATGATAGTTATTTTAAACAATTTATAGATATTAAAACTACAAAATTAGGATATGGAAGATAAAAAGAATAGCCAGGAATTCCCACTACGGGAGGCACATCACCTTGTCCGAGATCTTATGACACCAAATCCTACTATTTACTGGATTGATTTTCTATTTAATGCCATTTTAGGCTGGGTATCTTTTATAATAGTATTACTTGCACCCATATTTTCTATCTGGGAATTTATAGCATTTATTATTGCAACACTTGCTCATTACCGTGCTTTAATCTTTATTCATGAACTTGCACATTTTAAAAAAGGTACATTTAAATTTTTCCGATTAATCTGGAACCTTATTATTGGTATACCATACGTAATTCCATCTTTTACTTATGGCATACACTATGATCACCATAAACCAGATATTTATGGTACCAAAGAAGATGGTGAATATATCCCTTTTGCAACACAAAAACCTATACTAATGGTTAGTTATGTATTATTCTCAGTTTTTCTACCTCTTCTATTTTTTATCCGCTATTTCCTACTCACACCAGTATCTTATCTAATTCCATCACTCCGTAAATTTTGTTGGGAAAGGGCATCTTCCCTCTCTATAAACCCAACATATAAACGCCCAGAAGGGTATATACGTAACGATAAATACTGGCAATTACAAGAATTTTCAACTTTCCTATACACTATCACTATCATATTATTAATTATATTTGAGATTCTATCATTTAAGTTTCTTATTCTATGGTATGCAATCGGCACCTGCATATTTACTTTAAATGCTTTACGTACACTTGCGGCTCATGCTTACCGTAATTCTGGTGATAAGAAAATGAAATTTCATGAACAATATCTTGATTCCATAAATATTTCTGGCAATATATTCACTGCACTATGGGCCCCAGTAGGATTACGATACCATGCTACACACCATCTCTTTATGAATATGCCATACCATAATCTTGGTAAGGCACAACGTCGCCTAATAAATAAACTGAGTGATAATTCTCTTTATCTAAAGACCACACGTAATAGTATGTGGGATGCTTTATGTCGTATCTGGAATGAAGCATCAACATCACGCTAAACCATCCTACCAAATATAAATTTTTACGAAAATCTCTAAAATAAATTATATGACACAACTTATTTTACTGCGACATGGTCAGAGTATTTGGAATCAAGATAGACGCTTTACTGGATGGACTGATGTTGGACTTAGCAAGCAGGGAGTTCAAGAAGCAAAGATAGCTGGAAATTTACTTAAAAATGCAGGATATATTTTTGATTCATGCTTTACATCTGAACTTAAACGCTCCACAGAAACCCTACACATCATACTGTCAACATTGGGCTCAGAGAACACCACTATCCAAAAGAGTTGGCGACTAAACGAGCGCCATTATGGAGGCTTAGAAGGAATAAAAAGGTGGTCAGCTATCAAAAAATTTGGTTTTTTACCAGTTTTAGGGTGTCAAATTAAATTTAAAGCCTCTCCACCACAACTTGATCTAACAGATGAAAGGTATCCTGGGAATCAAGCACGTTACTCAGATTTAGATAAAAATGAATTACCACGCGGCGAAAGCCTGCAGCAAACATATATACGTATGCAACCATATTGGGACCAAATAATTGTGCCTGAATTAAAAAATAGGGAAAAGATTCTTATCGTATCCCACAAAAATATCTTACGTATATTAATGATGATATTAGAAGGAATATCACACCCTAATGTAATGAAAATTCAGAAAATTGCTACTGCCCGCCCACTTGTTTATACACTGAACCACAACCTACATCCTATTAAAAAATACTATCTAAAAGATATTTAATGAAACCTATATTTTTTAAAAGCTAGTAGCTAACTTAACTCAATGCTAATAAACCTTAACACCCAATTATTTTTTTAAAGAATAAGAAATTTATTTAGTATTTATTACACAATATTTTTATTCCAGGTAAACACCTTAATTCCCCTTATATGACTCAATAGAACAAGAATCTTACGTAGAAAACTTGGTGGAGTAGGTAATAATAACCATACATCAGAAATTCTCCTATCTCTACGTAACCAACCACCTAGAACCACTAGCTTTACTATTATCGATAAATTAATCAGATTATTTTTCATATGAAGAAAAGGAATTTTTGTTGGTTGCTCCAATGCAAGCCAATGTACAAGCCCCCCTCTCTTAAATACATCATTTATTGCATTTGTTAAGTCTGGTGGAACGCAAGTAAGCGAGAAATTTCCTGAAAAGAATATAACATTACGCTCTGCTTCAGGATATCGTGAAAAATAAATAGCACGATTACGGCGTTTTAGTTCACGATAATCTGACCCACGACCAAAAGACCCCCCACCTATGTGATGAATATATGCCTCCGGGTGCACACCTATACGCCAATTACGCTCATAAATTCGCCTACCTAAATCTATATCCTCATAATAACCCCTACCAAATATAGGATCAAAGCCACCAATTTCATTAAATGCACTTCGTCTAATTAGAAATGCATAACCTCTAAGGCGATGCGTAAGAATATAATTACCAGGTTGCCGTAAATACCGATCAAAATTTTGATTTATATAGTCATTACTAATAGGCATAATAACAGCAAGCTGAGAATCATTTGACATTGCTGTATAAAGTGGAAGAAGTATATTCTCATTTATCTCAGTATCTGAGTTAAGTACCAGAATATAAGATGCACTTGATCGACTAATGGCTACATTCACAGAAGTACCAAATCCCTGATTCTTAATAGAGTGACTAATGTGCACAATATTATATGGCAAGTTATCTAGCATTTCACGCGTCTCTATGCCTGATGCATCATCTTGAATATAAATATGGCTAATAGACTTACTTAAGCAAGATACAACAGAATCAATACACCTCCTTGTTAATTTAGGTGCATTGTAAACTGGAATTACTACATCTATTGATGGCGGAACAATTTCACTCATACAAATAAATAATATCCTTAAAGTATTCTAATTTCTATGCAAACTTTACCTTTATCTGTTGCTCTAAAAGAGCCACATACTGGGGTAAGACAGCTGATCCATTAATTTCAATAATTTCCTCTAAAAACCGTCTTCGGTGTTCTTCTATATAGAAAGATTCACAGCCATTCACAATAAACTCTTTAATCTTTATATAGACATCATCCCGACACTTCAGTTCTGTTTCTGGCATAAAATTTGCCACTGTAGATCTACCTGCATGCAAATAATCTGCTGCCAGTACTGGCTTATTAAGTTTAACTGCTTCAAACGCAACTGAAGTTGCAATATCAATAATAACATCCGCCCAACCTATTAAATGAGCAGAATGTACATTATTCTCTGCTATATTTACATTTGGAAGACTTAAGAGTGCAGACTCTTTTGTTAATGATTGCTTCCATCCACTTCTAGTATGAGGCTTAATAATTATCTCAACATCCTTAAAAGTAGAAATCATTTGCACTACTTCACTCACTTCCTCCCAAAAAGTTGTAAAATTTCTTTTTCTTAAAAAAATTGCAATTTTAAGACTACTATCTGATAGCTTTAACGGAGAATTCGGTATAAATTCAGCTAACTTTGCTAACCATTCATCACAATACCTAGGTGAACCTAAAACTTCAATTGCTTTATCCTCAAGAAAAGGGCGGAAACGCCCTGCACATAATTCATTTGGAACAACAAGCTTATCAAACATTTTAGCTGCTGCAAATGTATTATCTGGTTTAAGAGCCCATTCCCTCTGGCGAATTAACTGGTTAGCATGTGGGCTATCACCATGTGGTAAAGATACTACACGAAACCCTTTCATATGTGCTACAGATATAACTTTCTCAACCCATTCAACACTAATAACCGAGTTTCGTTCAATCCAGTCAAATGCTACTACACCTTCATGAATCTCTTCAAAACTATAGTTCAATAATAATTCAGCAGTTCTTTTCCAGAAAAACTCTCTTTTTTTAACATCATAAATTTCAGCTAATTTACTTACAAATGGCCCCGCAAATGAGCGACGTATTCCACCAACTAACAATAACGTTTGTAGCCTCCACATAATGAAGTCAAGTGGTCCTAATAGCTCCCTAATATGAGATACTCGGACCCCTGTAAGCTTTCTTAAGAATTCTATACGATAATCATTTTGGAACTGCATACTACCAATCATAATAACATCACAGCTGTTTCCAGAATCAGTCCATTTGTAAATGATTGGGGTAATGTGATCTATGTCATTATAATGACGAAGAAAGAAAAGTGCTCTCATATTCCCACATTGATTTTAGATGCATTATTAATAAATGATATATTATCTAGCAAGAAGCTATGCAAAAATAAACTACAGAAAATTTAAAATTGTACATTGGCAGATGCTTAATTACCAGCTCAGAAATATACATTGCTCGCAGAGATTCCCCTCTGATGATAGGATTAGAAGTAAAATGACTAATTTAATCTAATTCAAGTAGATTTTATTCATATATGGATTTAACTAAATAACTAACTGCTAAAAAAATCACCCTAAATAAATTTTAAATAGTTATACATTCACAAATGAAAAAAATTGCAATAATTCCTGCTCGAATGGGCTCTTCACGCTTCCCTGGGAAACCACTTGCGAAAATATTAGGCCGTACCATGATTGAGCATATCTATAAAAGAGTTGCTATGAGTAGCTCAATTGAAGCAACTTATATAGCCACTTGTGATAATGAAATTAAAAAAGCCGCACAGAATTTTGATGCCCCTGTAATTATGACTTCTAATAAACACGAGAGAGCAAGCGACCGAATAGCAGAAGCAGCAACTAAAATTGATGCGGAACTGATTGTCATGGTACAAGGTGATGAACCAATGACACACCCAGAAATGATTGATACTGCAGTCACCCCATTTGAAGATGACCTGCAATTAAGTTGTGTAAATTTAGTAAAAAGGATTGATAATGAATCTGATTTCCATAACCCTAATACTATCAAAGTAATAATAAACTGCTATGATAATGCCCTTTTTATGTCAAGACAGCCAATTCCAACACTTAACAAATTAGGCTTTGATCATACTATTGCCTATAAACAAGTGTGTATCATTCCATTCCGGCGTACATCTCTATTTGAATACGCTCGTTTACCCCCAACACCACTTGAACAATATGAATCTATAGATATGCTTAGACTATTAGAACACGGTTATCAAATAAAAATGGTAAAAACAGAGTTTGATACTCAAGCAGTTGATACTGAAGCTGATTTAGCTCGTGTAACTAAACTAATGGAATCAGACCCATTATTATCTTTATATTAGAATCTGAATCTTTTTATTAAAAACAATGCTATATTCTAGCAGAATCTAAGGAGTATTCATGCAGCTAAAATCTAAATTAGCTAGATCAGAAATAACGATTGGATCATGGGTTACGTTAGGTCATCCTTCAATTGCAGAAATTATGGCCAATGCTAAATTTGACTGGCTAGTGCTAGATATGGAGCACAGTGTTTTAGAACTAAGTGAAATCCAAACATTAATACAAGTGCTTGATATGAAGGAATGCCCAGCTATTGTTCGGCTCACTTCAAATCACCCTGACCAAATCAAGCGAGTTATGGATGCTGGAGCACATGGTGTAATGATACCCATGATCAAATCAGCCTCAGATGCAAAATCAGCAGTACAAGCAGTCTACTACCCTCCACGAGGAAATCGTGGAGTTGGCCTGGCTCGTGCGCAAAGTTATGGTGCAAAATTTCAAGAATACAGGGACTGGTTAGAAAAAAATGCTGTAATCATAGCAATGATAGAAAATATAGATGCGGTTGATTCAATTGATGCAATACTTTCTGTAGATGGAATTGATGCGTATATTATTGGCCCTTACGATTTATCTGGCTCAATAGGGCATATTGGGGAATTTAATCACCCCAAGGTAATCTCAGCAATTGAAAAAGTTTTAGAATCTGGAAAGAAATTAGGAAAACCTGGTGGTATACATGTAGTAGAACCAAACCAAGAAGAACTACAACAAAGAATTGCTGCTGGTTTCAGTTTTATTGGTTATGGCTTAGACATTCGAATCTTAGATACACTTTGCCGTAGCCACATTCAAAATATCAAGACAAATTTATGAGAAAACTTGTAATTTCTACCTCTTCGTTTGATGTAAAGAACAACTCCAGCCTGAACCATATAATAAAATCTGGAATGTTTATTGCATATAATAATTATAAACGAAAGCTTACTGAAGATGAGGCTATTGAATTACTTGGGGAAGATACTATTGGAATGATTGCAGGAATTGAACCCCTTACTGAACGTGTTTTTTCTTCAGCTAAAAATTTAAAAGTGATATCTCGCTGTGGAGCAGGCCTAGATAATGTTGAAATTTCTGCTGCAAAGCGTCATGGTATTTCCGTTTTTAATACGCCTGAAGCTCCAGCCCAAGCTGTTGCTGAACTGACAATGGGGTTAATACTAACTGCATTAAGAAAGATCTGTCAGACTGACCAACTAATACGAAAAAATGAATGGCCAAGAATGCAAGGAAAATTGTTTGCAGCCCAAACGATAGGCATCATAGGACTGGGACATATTGGAAAACGTGTTGCGCGCTTAAGCCAAGCCTTTGATGCAAAAGTAATTGGCCATGATCCTCATAGTAAGCCAATATCACATGGGATAGAATCAGTATCATTAGAAGAATTATTTGCTAAAGCAGATATAATAAGTCTTCACCTGCCATACACTACCAACACACATCACCTATTAAACGCAGAATCATTTGCGCGAATGAAGCCTGGTTCTATAATAATAAATGCTGCTCGAGGTGGTCTTATAGATGAGGCTGCTTTGAATGAGGCATTAATCTCCGGACATTTAAGTATGGCTGCTATAGATGCTTTCGAACAAGAACCATACGATGGGCCATTAACCAAAAATGACAAAATAATTTTAACATCACATATTGGCTCATTAGCCATAGAGTCACGAAAACGCATGGAATTAGAAGCTGCAAAAAATCTATTGAGGGGTTTAATTAGTGCTGGTTTAATTAAGGGTGATCAAACTAATGTCTAAAGAAATTGCAATTGTTTTTGGTGCAAGTGGCTTTCTTGGTAGTCATGTAGCTGAAGCACTTTCAACAGATGGTTATCAAGTACGATTATTTGACTGTACCTCTTCAAACTTCAAAAGAAGCGATCAAGAAATGATCATTGGTGACATTATGAATCTGGAAGATGTAACCAAAGCTATTAAAGGTGCTTCTGTAGTATATAATTTCGCTGCAATTGCAGATATTGATGAAGCAAATGAAAAGCCATTAGCTACTGCAGAAATTAACATTCTAGGAAATATGAATGTTCTAGAGGCTTCTCGACTTGCTGGAGTTCGCCGATTTGTCTTTGCTAGCAGCATATATGTATACTCAGAATCTGGCTCTTTTTATCGTGCAAGTAAACAGGCAGCAGAAAGGTTCATTGAAACCTATCAAGACCGTTATGGATTAAATTACACTATTCTCCGATATGGCTCCCTATATGGAAGAAGGACTGATGAGCGTAATGGAATTTATAGAATGCTCCATGAAGCAATTAAGAACCGATCTATTACTTATAAAGGCAGTGGTGAAGCTATTCGTGAATATATCCATGTGGAAGACGCTGCACGTATGAGTGTGCAGATACTAACACCGGAATTTGCTAATCGCCATCTAATTCTTACAGGACAAGAAAAATTACGCATCAAAGATGTTATGACAATGATCTCTGAAATTATGCCATGGTCGATAAAACTCAATTTTAATGAAGCAAATACCTTACATCATTACAAAATAACTCCATATGCATTTCAGCCTCGGCTTGGCAAAAAATTAGTACTCAATGAGCATGTTGATCTTGGGCAAGGCTTATTAGATTGCCTTAGAGCAATTTACAAAGAAGTGCACCATGCAGATATAAATAGCACTAATACAGTAGCAGAGCCTGATAATAAAGCATGAGAGATGATAACTGGCATTCTATAATTTTTGATTTTGATGGAGTAGTAGTTGAGTCCGGTGATATAAAAACAAAAGCATTTGCAGACCTTTATCAATCTTATGGCGATGCAATAGTAAAAGAGGTAGTACGTTACCACAAATTAAATGGTGGTTTGTCTCGATATAAAAAATTCCAATATTTTCAACAGCACCTCTTGAAGAAACCACCGCTAACACAGAGTGAAGAATATAAACTTGGTGAAACTTTTTCTAAACTAGTAATCAATGCTGTAATTAATTGTAACCCAGTACCTGGTGCATATAAATTTATACAAATAGAGGCATCTAGAATTCCACTGTTTATAGCTTCAGGCACACCTGAAACGGAACTAAATACAATCGTCACTCGTCGTGGACTCCGCCCCTACTTTACTGAAGTACGTGGTTCACCAAAATCAAAAAGAAACCTAATAGCAGAAATACTATCTGCCTATAATCTGATACCAGAACACGTTCTTATGATTGGTGATGCTCTAATTGATTACCAAAGTGCCAAGGCAAATAACGTTGCATTCTTAGGACGCGTACATGTTGAAGATAAAAACCCTTTTCCTAAATATGTAAAGACTGTACCAGATTTACAATCATTACTACCCCAAAAAAGGTAATGATTCTCTACGCACAAATTCCGCATACTTTAATTAGAAAATATATTTATAAATTAATAAGAGCAAAAGTTAACGCAATACACCACGTCTAAATAATTTCCAAAAAACTTTAAAACCAAATAGAATAGGATGTCGACGTAATTTTGAAGTAACCTCAATGCATACTCCAGTGTGTCGCTCTATCTTCCAGGCAGCATAATCAATACAATCTCGAAAAGTAAATGTTGCTTTTGCAAGACGAAGTACTGAAAGGACTCTACCCTGCCAACGACGTAACCACCAGCACCTCAATGCTCTTTTACGATAGCATTCATCAACTAAACATTGATAATAATCCCCTTTTTGTAGCTGATTTCCCTGCGGAATTTTTTTAAGAATCCTCGTCAATCGAGGCAAAGCATGTTCAGTCAAATATTTATAATCATCCAAATTTATCTCAGCAAGCTGTCGTGCACGTATTTCTTTCTCCGCTCGGATCTCAGCTGCATAAGTAAACATAAGTCCTTTGACCCAAATTTCTTCTATAGTTACTGTACATGAACCTAGCGCATTAATGGTTGGAGTAAGGAAGGCTATTACTGCATTTGCTAGTGAGCTATAAATACGATTACGGAGAATTTTATCTCTTGCATAAAGTAAACGTGTAGGCTGTGCAAAACGCGCCCATAAATATGAGTGAAACCAATATTGATTTCCTTTCTCAAATTCTTCCATTGAAATTACTGCATACTTGGATCGAAATACTCGTTCCTGTGCAGATACTTCAAGATAGAACACATTTGGCGGTAGGCACTCATTAAAATAACACAAGTATTTTTCTTGATAAGCTTTATTGTAATTATCTACTACCACATAAAAATCTACCACCCCATCACCAATTGTTTGTGAACGTAAGCAAGAACCGTAAAGAAGAATAGCATCCAAGGAAGGGCCAAAACGTGACTTTATTTCTTCAACAAAAATTAGAAAATCTGAAGATACTGGCCTTTCTGCAATGGAGGAAACTGCAGAGATCAAACTATCTTGGGTTTTATCATCTATTGTTGATTTGTAATCTGTCATTACTACTAATCTATAATGTCTATTAATAGGCTACCAAGCCAGAAAAGTAATTGGGCCTACTGCTGAAATTCTTAGTGGACCATTCTTATTCTCAGCATAATAAGACTCACCATCAACAATATAGTCATCATCTACTTCCATCTCTATCATCCTGAGATTATAGCTATGATAACCATCATATTTCTTGAAGCGTCTACTTTTTCCTGAAATTAAAGTCCAAATAGAGCCTATATATTTACCTATAGATTTCTGTCGATACTGCTTTACAAAAGTAACATGAAGCGGATCTTTTTCTTCCCCCCAATAAGGACGCGTATTAAATAATAAACGATCTAACGCACTAACAAACAGAGTAGAATTAGGGCCCTTGGAACTTTTCCTACCAATCCTTACTATTTTAGTGTTTGCTGGTGCCCATGCCCCTTCACATCGACCAAAAATTAAGCCAATAACATAATATACCATAATGAGACCAGAATAAATTTCTCCTGTAATACCAACCCGCTTAATACTACTCCGAGAGAAAATTACAGCACGAGCTATAACCCCAATTGCAAAAAACATACCATATACTTTATCTACACCACTTTGTTCTATACACAACACATGCTTTTTTAAAAATACAGGAGGAATCCTTGCCAACAGACATTCATTCAATTTTCTTACAGAGTCTACCAGGTCATCATTTTTAACTAAATCAAGAGCTGTCATATTTGTTGTGCCACCAGGTATTATTGCAAATATTGGCCATTCCCTATCAGGATACTCTTTAAATAAGGTGTTCAATATTCCTTGTACCGTACCATCACCAGCAACAATAATTAACAAATCAATTTCAATATCTAAGAAGTCTATAACAGCTCTTTTAAATTCATATTTATTATTTGCTTCTCTAATAACCGTAGCAGGAATTTTCTCTATAATAGCCCTAAATTTATCTATATTTTTACGAATGCGCCCACTAAGCGGATTAAATATTAACCCAATCTTAGCACTCCCCATCTCTATTTTTTTAATTCGTATATCTTTTACCATTTGCTCTTAATGGTTTACGTGTAAAAATTTTCTCTGCCAAGTCTACTCTCTCTTGATTTGGCACAATTTCTTCAAACCAAGAGCTAAGAGGACCATAATAATATCTTATACGCCACCCATAAATTACTCGTATTATAAGAATGACTGTAGAAATAAGATGCCATATAACTAATGCTAAAAAACCCAAGTCAGGATGACCAATCGCCCAACCACCTGTCAATAATACTAGGTTAGGATTACGCCTAGCAGTAATGAGTCGATTGAATGAATCAAATCTCCTCCATATAAATATATCGAATGATCCTACAAAAAATTGAAATAATCCCTCACATATTCTGCCACCAATATAGCTAACAAACATTAGCCATATTAAAACTTCAACCCCAATGGTTGAAATTGTTACTACTCCTAGCCCTATTGCCCATGCCATATACCAAATTGGTGGATGAATAATATCCAGACCATGATCAAGAATATCTCCTAAATGACTAGATGTAACTGTTACTCTTGCTAATTTGCCATCTACAGTATCTAGAAACGTCATAAACCAACCCATAACTAAACCTGTACCATAGTTTCCAGACCAAAAAGAAATTCCTGCAAATATAGCAAAAATATAGCTTAGTAATGTAACATGATTTGGTGACAACCCAATACGAATACAAAGATGGGTGAACCAGAATGCAGGCTTAGGCCAAACCCACTTAGTTATAAAATCTGTAACACCCTTATATGATCCATAAAATAATTCTAATTCAAGAATTTTATGATTAGATTTACTAATAAATAAAATATAGGGAGCATCTTTTTTTTTCAGATTATTTTGTTGAAATTCTAAATCTAACCCCTCAATTGAATAATGAGGAAAATTAGAAATATAGTCTCCATTCCCCTTACCCAAAGTGTCTATCAAAATATTATTCTTATCACCTTCAATAATATTAATAGCAACTACTTTCTTGCTACTACTTTCTAGTACCAAATTCAATTTAGCTCTAATTAATGCTGATAATACTCTTGCATCAAAAAGATGCTCAGCACTTAATAACAACAATCTTCCACCCTCAGGAACACTTTCTTGATCATAAACCAAAGTAATTTCTTGACCATGAGTCTTTAACATCCTTTGCAAGCGCTCCCGCCCACTTAAACCCCAAATGTTAACTTCACTATCACCAAAAATATAAACAAAAGTATTCATATAATTCTATAACCATTCCTCTAAAATATTTCACTCATAAATACATAATAAGAACTAATAACTAAGGGATCGTTCGTAACCAAATATTAGCTACTATAATAAGGGCAATCCCTGGAAACAATGCCGTAAGTATAGGAGGAAAATGTAATAATAAACCTATATTTGCAATAATCTGATCAAGCAAATAGACGCTAATCCCTGCCATTACAGAAAATACTAATTTAGTAGCAAAACCAGTTCTAGATGATCCAAAAACAAAAGGTATGGATAATAATAACATTGCAATTGTTGTAAATGCCCCACCTGCCTTGCGCCATAATGCTAATTCATATGCATCTGCTTCTTGACCTGTATTTTTTAAATAACTCACATGTTGAAATAAATCATAAGGGGACAGGCTCTCTGGAGATTTAATTAAAGTAGAAATATTGTTTGGGTTTACAAATGATTTCCAATATATTGAATTTTTTGATACAGATTCTATATTTTCCTTGCTGCTACCAAACTTCTTACTAATAACTTCATGTAATTCCCATAAATTATTATCATTAATATTAGCGTATCTAGCGTATGTATAAGTCAACAAAGAACCATTTTTATCAAAATGTAATATTTCTACATTTTCAGCCTTCTTAGCATTCACCATCTCACCAATACGTAATATATTCCTTTCATTCCGTGTCCAAATGCCAAGATTCTTACCAAGTTGTACACTTTGATCGCGAGCTACAACTTTATTTAAAATTGCTTCTTGCTGAAATTTAGGAGCAATAAATTGTTCTAATATAGCAATAAAAATCAAGAGAACAAAGCCAACAGCAAGTGGTGCCATACTCACACGAACAGGAGAAACACCGCCTATTTGTAACGCAGTTAATTCTAAATTTTTAGCTAATCCCCCTAAAGCAATCACAGTTCCTAATAGTGCAATAAATGGCGCTAACTGACTAAATCTTCTTGGCATCATTAACGCAGTATATAAAAAAGCATCTTGTACCCGGTAAGTACCCTGACCCACATCATCTAGCTGCTCTAGCAAATCCAAAAAACCAAATAATGGTAAAAGCATTGCAGTTGCAATGCATAGACCGATAAAGACCCGGAATGCAAGGTAACGATCAATTATTAATATCATTTGGAATGAAACAACTGTTTCCAACCATTAGGAAAAAGTAAAATAAATGAAACAACAGCCATTAATACATACAACCACCACACTCCAGGTATAAAACCTATTTTTCCTTGCTCCACCCAAGTTTGAGCTAATCCACTTAAGATATAATAGATTGCAAAAACTAAAGCTGCATAAAAATATGATCTCTCCCCTTTTGTATTTCTAGAAGATATGCGACTAAATGGTATAGCAATCAATGCTAATAAAATAGTTGAAATTGGCCTAGATAGGCGCCATTGAAGCTCGGCAACATCTGGGGCGCGATTTGAGTCCATCAAGGTTTTAGTAGCTGTTGATTTACGCTTATAGTCCAGCTCGCTACTATCATCACTAAAATATACTAGCTTCTCAAAATGGGATACAGTATCTTTTGTATTATCGTGACTAAGTTTATATAAATTACCATCAAACAGATGTAACTGAGGGCGCTCGCCACGAACTGGTTTTTTCTGTATTCCCTCTTTTGCAAAAAGAATCTCACTCATTCCTTCCTTACTTACAAAATGAAATACATTTTTCATGACCTTACCAAACTCATCCTTTGAATCAATGTACACTACCCTACCACTTTTCTCACTTCCATAAAAACGCCCAGCCTGAAATCGGTCAGTATTTAGCTCTGCCTCTGCCTGAGCATTCAAAATATAACTCTCTTCATATGCCCATGGACGAGCATACATAGAAAGTACGCCACTAATAATTCCTACTGGGACCGCAACTATTAATACAGTATAAATTATTCGATACTCACTTATCCCTGCTGAATGTAATATGTTAATTTCCTGGTCCCTATTCATTCTACCAAGCCCTATTATTACTGCAATATAAAGAGAAATTGGTACTAGAACCTCTAAAGCAATTAGAGTTTTAAGGCTTACCAGCTCTAACATACCCATAATACCAAGAGACTCTGTTACTGCCTCTGCAAGAAAACGTGCACTACTAAAACTAGAAAATAATCCACTTAGAATTAAAGTTAATACCGTAAAAGGAATTAATAACTCACGTGTAATATACTTATCTATTATTTTCATACATACACTCTTAAAGGCCTTCTATTGAGAGCAAATTACCATAATAAAACCACATTAAGCACGAATATTTTTATGAGAAATTATCTTTTCTTCTTTCAAAACAGACTCTACAAGAACTATATCTTCTGCCTTATCTACATCTACCCCAGCATTTACATATGGAATAATTATTCCCTGCGACCTAGCTCCTGCCCTCGCTGATACAGCATTTAACGCCTGATTAAGTTTTGATATTCTTAATATATATAACAAAATAGCTATTGGGCCTAATATTTCACCAACTAATCGCCATGGCTGCTTGCGTAAACCTTCTGCTTTTTCCCAGAAAGGAACCAAATTACGACCACGACTATTTAAAAAAGCATAAAGATTACAACCACAGAAATTCCCATCATAGAATTTTAGAACTGTTCTCTTCATTCCAGGAAATGTATCTATAATATTTTTGTGATTAACCAGCCCTACAGTTGCATCACTATCCGATTTACTAGACTCAGATAAAAAGTAATTTATTATTTCAGAAGTAAGCAACGCGTGATCTGCTGTTGTTAAAAATACAGGGTCTTTTTCATCTATAAGTTCAATCCCTCTATTTGCACTCTTACTTGGGGAATTTAAATTAGGAACCCAGGTAACATCACTATTGGTTATTTTCTGCTCTAACTCTGGACAAGCACAAAGGGAAGACTCAGGTGGACCACATAAAATAATATTTTTAATCATATTGCTTGCCTGTAGGGCATCAATTACACGAATTATCATTGGTGTCCCACAAATTGGCGTAAATGCCTTGCAAACAACACCTGATTCATTTGAAACTGGATCATTAGAAGTACGGTCTGCCGCCAATATAATAGCAACAAATTTTACTAGTCTTTTATTTGAAATATTGTCCTCCAAGAAATTATTAATTACCGATACATTTAATTATAAAGTTTTTCCATAAATTCGATAACGCTTATACTCTTGAATGCCTGCCTTCTCAATCATTCCACGCATAGATTTATTATCTTCAAGAATCCAAGATACTTCAACTTCTTTGATCCCCATTGACAGGCCAATTTCTCTTGGCGCATTAATCATCATACAAGCTAATGCTGCTCCCAAAGGAGTATTCTGATATTTCTTGCGCACACCCATTAACGGCAATCTTGCAGTACTAACTGCACCAAATTTTAACTGCTTAATTAGATGGAACCAGCCGAATGGGAACAAATTCCCATTTAATTTTGCAAATATCTCATTCAAATTTGGTAATACCACCATAAATGCCACTGGAATACCATCAACTTCAGCAATCTGAATATAGTCATCCCTTAAAAGAAAACGAAAAGTACTCCCAAGCCCAGAGAACTCTGCTTCAGTAAATGGAATAAAACCCCAGTTAGCCGACCAGGCATCATTAAAAATATCTCGTAATACCTCCATTTCTATTTTAAATTGATTCCGACGTAATACCCTTATATTGACTCGCCTAGAAAACTTATCTAATAAAGCACGCATAATTCTTGGAAACTCCATATTTGCCTTTAGTAAGTATGCAAGCAAATCTTTTAATGGGTAATAACCTTGGGCATCAAGAAGTTGCCCGTACCAACTAGGTGTATGTGGCATCATAACCATTGGTGGTGTATCAAAACCACTTACAAGTACCCCACATTCCTGATTAATAGAAAAATTATACGGCCCACTTATATGCTTAGTTCCTCTTTCAGCAAGCCATTTCTCTGCAGTCCGCATTAATTCTGAAAATACATCATCATCATTTACACTCTCCAACAGTCCAAAATGACCAGTATCTGCTCCATATCGTTGACGATGAAGTTGATCAATTTGTGCACTAATCCTCCCAACTGCTCTATTATCTCTGTATGCAATCCATGCTTGCCATTCACCATGTTCAAAAAAAGGATTTGATCTAGAAAAATGCCATCGCCTCTCAAGGCGTAATGGTGGCACCCACATTGGGTCATCTTTGTAAACAAACCAAGGAACGTCAATAAATTCCTTTAATTCTTGACGATTGGTGACAGGACGAATATTAATTACTGAATTTGTTAGTAAATTAGATTTCTCATTCATGGTATAAAATAAATATTAAATTATTAAATCTCTCAATTACTAGGAACTAAACTTGGTACAATAAAGTTCCTGCACAGGCTAATAAATATATACATAGATTTTTTTAATTAATAAATTCGAACAAATTGCCCTTCTGACATATTATGTTATCAACTAGAGCTAATAATTAGCATGCGCGGTTTACTCTAAAGAAATTACAACAAAATAAATCAAGATTGGTATAGCATTTGGTATAATTATTGAAACTATATTTGGAAGGCTTATTTCCTTTTTTCAATAATGGAATTAAGCCCCCAATAAAACTAATGACTTAAGGGTAGACTATAAGAAATTTATTTTTTATATTATAGCATTCGTGATATTTATAATAATAAAGTAAATAATTTATAAAGCTAAAAAGAAGAAATAAATCTTATTATTTAATATTTTGTAGCAATGCTTTGAAACCAAACCTAAAACTTTATAATCATATTATATCTATAAGGTAAATTAATTATGACTGATGATGCTGGGTTAAATCTACTAATATCTCTTTTCCTTATCCCTATAGCCATATGGCTCCATATTTGGGTTAGGAAACGCAAAGAAAATAGACGTAATGAATCGGGAGATGAAGAATTTGGTAGCCTTGGTTCAACGCTTATATCAACAATTGGAGAAGGAATTGCTATTATCACGAGCCTAATATTGATGATTATGGTTATGGGATTCACTCTAAAATATTTCTTCCCTCAGATATTTGGCACACAACTATAATCTATACTAATTGCTCACGCATAATATTATATTCAAATATAAGCCTACTTTAGCTAAACCCTATTTAAATAGAATATTATAATCAAGTTGTTATAAATTCTTTGCAGTTGATACCTTTGCTCTATACTTAGGTTTCTTGGCTTTAGAATTAGCTTTTATTTGTTTCTGTTCAAATTCAAATCTCGTTTTGCCATTATCATCAGCTACTAAATAAGCTGAAAAAGGCCTTCCTTTCTTAGAAATAAATTTAGAAAGAAGATCTGTCTTTCCTATCTGTAATAATTTTGTAACTTGCTCGCGTTCCATGGGACGATTAAGAATTATTTTTCCAGTCTTAAAATTACATGTCCGAGTAGCACCAACAGAATTCTCACATACGTAACTAATCCCATGTTCAAATACATGGCCTTCACACTTAAGGCATTTACCTAATGATTTCTGGTCTGAGAAGTCTGCTTCCTCTTCTCCACCATCACTAGTTTCACCAAAATCAAATTTCATTTCATATTCATCTGTAAGCTTTATATTTGCATTAAATGGCCTCCCCATTTTACTCCTGAAACCTTGTAACGTTCCTACCTCACGTTTAGTAATTAATTCCTCCATTTCAGCCACTTCAAACTGCCTTCCTGCGAGGATCTTCCACAGCGCAAAATCACATTTTTTACATTGGAATTTCTTATAAGTTTCCTGTACTATTCCACCACATTTAGGGCAGGGTGAAATAAGAGTAGAAAAATCTCCACTTATAGTCTCGCCACGATTATTCTTTGCCTGTTCTACCATATGGGAAGTCATAATAGAGATTTCTTCCATAAATGAAGTACGTTCAAGTTTATTTTGCTCAATTTGCCTAAGCTTAAACTCCCAATTACCAGTCAATTCAGGAGATGTTAGTTCTGGGACCTTCAAGCCACGAAGGAGGATAATTAAAGAAAAAGCCTTAGCTGTCGGCTGTAATTCACGCCCTATACGTTGTAAATACTTCTCAAATACTAGTCCCTCAATAGTTGAGGCACGAGTAGCAGGGGTACCCAACCCTTTAGTGCTCATTGCCTCACGTAACTCTCCATCTTCTACTAATTTACCAGCGCTTTCCATAGCAGATAATAATGTACCTTCATTAAACCTAGCTGGTGGACGAGTTTGGTTTGCCATTACCTTTATTTCTTCTGCATATACAGATTCATTCTGTTGTACAGCAACTAAAGATGAATCTTTATCAGCCTTATTACCCCGCCCTTCTTTACCATAAATAGCCTGCCACCCAGAATTAACTAATATTTTTCCCTCTGTTCTAAATGCTTCATTCTTAACCCGAGTAATCCTAGTGGTTACAAGATATTCAGCAGCAGGGTAGAAAATCGCCAAAAATCTCTTAGTTACTAAATCATAAAGTTTTTGTTCGGCTTCATTTAAACGCTTTGGCTTAAATGCAGTTGGAATGATAGCAAAATGATCAGAAATTTTAGCGTTATTAAAAATTCTTTTATTTGGCTTTACCCACTCTGACTCTAAAATTTTAGATGCAAACAAGCCATATTCAGAGTCTTTCATCTCTCCCAGTGAATCCTTTACAGTTGAAATATAATCTTCAGGAAGCGCACGTGAATCAGTACGGGGATATGTTAATACTTTATGCTTCTCATATAGGGCCTGGGCCAAACCTAAAGTCATTTTAGCAGAGAAACCAAAACGCCCATTAGCATCCCGCTGCAAACTAGTAAGATCATATAACCTAGGACAAGTTTCCTTAGCAGGTTTACTAATTTCACTCACTATTCCAGACTTCCCCTGGCATTTTTTATGAATCGATTTAGCAGCCTCATGATTCCATAAACGATCAGATTTTTGTTCTGTATTATTTTTACTTTTAATAAAATTCTCATCAAACCAACGTCCAGTATAATTACCTTCTGCTGCAAGAAAAGAACAATGGATCTCCCAGTAATCTCTAGAAACAAATTTTTTAATTGCCTCCTCACGCTCTACTAGCATTGTTAATGTCGGAGTTTGTACCCTCCCTACTGTAGTTTTATGAAAACCTCCTTCTTGAGAATTAAATGCTGTCATAGCTCGTGTACCATTAATTCCCACTAACCAATCTGCTTCTGAGCGACTCATGGCAGCTTGAGCTAAAGGATACATAACATCATTATCAAGCAATTTTGTGAATCCATCTTTTATTGAATTTGGGGTCATTGACTGCAACCAGAGGCGCATAATTGGTTTTTTTGTTGCCACGTAACGCACAATATATTGAAAAATCAATTCTCCTTCACGCCCCGCATCACAAGCATTAATAAGCTTATCAACATCCTTACGTTTAATAAGTTTTTTTAAGAGCTTTAAACGTGGCTTAGTTTTTTCAATGGGATTTAAATCAAAATAAGGAGGAATAGATGGCAAATTCTTAAAACTCCACTTGCCACGTTTAACCTCATACTTATCAGGTACCGACAGTTCTAATAAATGACCCATTGCTGATGACAATATATATTCTTCACTTTCATAGTAATCTTTCTGTTTAACAAATCCACCCAAAACTCTTGCAATATCTGTTGCAACAGATGGTTTCTCAGCTATGATTAAGACTTTACCCATAAGCTCTCTTATTAATTCCTTTTATATATTCAACAATGCTTTAAAACCTATGGTGCGAAGCCACCATAAACAAATGATTTGAATGCTCGATTAGATAAAAAATAAACTGCATTATCTAATAATTAAAATTATAATAGCAATTTAATTAAACATTTCAGAAAAATATACAAATATTTAATCAGAAAATCTGAATATTATAAGCATGGCGGATACCGCAACTTCAGTCAAGCAACCAACCAAAGAACTATAAAAAAACATGTCCCCTATTTTCATGGAAGCCTTACTTACATTAAAAATATAATAACTTCTTCCCGAATAATAAAATACCAACTTTATAGTCACCTTCCAAATATAATTAGAGATACAATTTAACATTAGTTATTAAACTTTAATCAAGCCATAAATTAAACCACAGTTATAATAGAATTATGTATGATTTGTCCTTTAAAAACTTATTTTAGAACGTAATAATATAGAATATTCTTTTATAACTAAATCTTAAAAAATCAAATAAAATAAATAAAGTGATTTTGTATTTAAACTTATCAAAAATATAAACTTTTAGAGAATCTAATGGCTATTTTAAATATTTTGAGATATCCAGATGAACGACTACACAAAGTAGCTACTAAAGTACCAAAAGTAACTAATGAAACCCGCACTTTAGTACATAATATGACAGAAACTATGTACGCAGCTCCAGGAATTGGCTTAGCTGCAACACAGGTAAATGTTCACCAGTGTGTAATTGTAGTCGATGTTTCTGACAGACATGATGAATTATATGTATTAATAAACCCAGAAATCATTTCCTCTTCTGGGGCATCCGATTACGAAGAAGGCTGCCTGTCAGTACCTGGAATATTTGCAAAGGTTTGCCGCGCTAACGATATTACAGTTAGAGCATTAAATATTAATGGGGACTCATATGTATTAGAAGCTAGTGGATTATTAGCAGTCTGTATTCAGCATGAAATGGACCATTTATTAGGTAAAGTATTCGTTGAATATCTGTCACAACTAAAACAAAAAAGAATTCTTAACAAGCTAAAAAAGAAACGACGCAATACAATGTAATTAACCGCTTCTTAATTCTTTACATAAATAGTTAAATTTTTATAACAACAAGGGACCTAATATCTCTTTATTTGACAGCATTTTAAATACTTAATCATGAAGATTATTTTTGCAGGCACACCACAATTTGCTGCACTGTCACTTGAAGCGCTAATAGCTAACGGACACGATGTTGCACTTGTATTAACCAAGCCTGATCGACCCGCTGGCAGAGGCATGAAATTAAGTATTAGCGCTGTTAAAGTAATTGCTCAAAAACATAAAATTACGTTATTACAACCACATTCACTTAAACAATCTGAAATATACAAACAATTAAATAATATTGGTGCAGATATAATGGTAGTTGCTGCTTACGGATTAATTCTACCAAAAGCTGTTTTAAATATACCACGTTTTGGGTGTATTAATATTCACGCATCCTTATTACCACACTGGAGGGGTGCTGCACCAATTCAAAGGGCAATCCTTGCTGGCGAAAAAGAAACTGGTATAACCATAATGCAAATGGATCAAGGGCTTGATACCGGTGATATATTATTTCAGAAGAATATCCCTATATTTAATAAGGACAACACTAATACCTTATTCAATAAGCTTGCAACACTTGGTGCCGAGTGTCTAATTACAACTTTAGATCTTCTAAAAAACAAGAAAATTATAGCAACACCACAAACCGAAACAGGCATGAGCTATGCCCCAAAATTAGACAAAAAAGAAGCAATAATTAACTGGCAATTAACTGCAAAAGAAATCAATTGCATTATACGAGCATTCTACCCTTATCCCGGTGCATATTCTTTCATACATGGTTTCCCTTTAAAAATCTTTCAATCAAAGATCATCCCTAATAAAACCGGTAGCCCAGGTAAAATTTTATCTGCTGATACAGAAGGCATAATTGTCGCATGTGGGAAAGATGCACTAGCGTTAGAAATAGTGCAAAAACCTGGCGGCAGAAAACTAAAAGCTTTTGAATTCCTTATTGGATATTCAATGAGCCCAGGTGACTGCTTTACATTAACAAAATGATTAAAACTCAGATCATGGCTACTATAGCAGTTGAAAAGGTATTAGCTGGAGCCAGCTTAACTTTTGTTTTGAAAGAATTATGGCGTACTCACCATACTTTATCAGACCAGCAACGTGGTGCTATTCAAGATATAAGTTATGGTGTTTTACGATTCTATGGACAATTAGACACAATACTTAGTCTATTACTAAAAAAGCCCCTAAAGAAACAAGACCTACGCTGCCTGTTACTAGTAGGTTTATATCAATTACAGTATAGCAAAACTGCTTCATATACAGTTGTTAACCATGCCGTTTCTGCATCCTTAAATTTAAAATATGGCAAAAGTGTAAAAGGATTGATTAATGCCGTACTACGTGGATTCATAAGAGAAAAGAAAACTCTATTAGAAACAGCAGGAGAAAAAGGCTTTGGGCAGCATTCCCACCCACAGTGGTGGATAGACAAACTACGTGAACAATATCCTAAAGACTATAAATCGATATTAAATATAAATAATCAACGACCACCAATGACACTCAGGGTCAATCAAAAAAAAATCAGAACTTTAGACTATCTAAACCTATTAAATGATCATAATTTAGATGCACAAATAGTATGGGAAAATGCTCTAATACTTAAAAAACCATTATCAATAGGAAGTATCCCGGGGTTTACTTCAGGAATGGTTTCAGTACAGGACGCAGGTGCACAATTAGCAGCACCATTCTTAGATATTCATAAAGGAATGCATGTTTTAGATGCTTGCGCTGCTCCAGGTGGTAAAAGCACACACTTACTAGAATTAGAAAATATAAACCTAACAACACTAGATAATAATACCGCACGTCTTACTCAAATAAGACAAAATTTTACACGCCTTGCTCTCAAAGCATATCGCATTATCTGTGGTGATGCATCGAATCCATCCATGTGGTGGGATGGAAGGCTATTTGATCGAATTTTAGCTGATGTACCTTGTACTGCATCAGGAGTGGTTCGTCGCCACCCTGATATAAAATGGTTAAGACACCCAACTGATATCACTCAATTTGCCTCTATTCAACAAAAAATACTCACTGCCTTATGGCAGACTCTAGCAAGAGATGGTAAATTGCTCTATGTAACATGCTCTGTATTCTTTGAAGAAAATAAATTACAGATTGAAGAATTTTTACTTCATCATTCAGATGCTAGAATCATACCTTTACCTATGGTTAAAACTCTTGATGGACAACTGTTACCAAGCTCTCAACATGATGGTTTCTTTTATACCTTGCTACAAAAAATCTAATCCTAATATACAAGCAATACAATTAGTTGCAATTTCTCTATTTCTTATATTGCTATTAATTTCTCCCACAACTCAAGCAGAAGGTATAAAATTAAAATTTGTTGAATTAGATGCAGTTGATAGCGGCTATCAGTTCAATGCTGATCTTGGAATAGTATTGAATCCTACTTTAAAAAAAGCACTCAAAAAAGGAATAAAACTTTATTTTGTAACTGATTTTAGATTAGAAAGCCCTCGCTGGTACTGGTTTGATAAAAGAGTTGCACGGAGCAAACAAAGGGATTCATTAAGTTATTATGCACTCACACGCCAATATCGGCTGAGTGCGGGACTACAAAACCAAAGCTTCAGCACCTTAAAAGAAGCATTACGAGTCTTAGGTCGTGTACGAGGACGTCCAATAGAAGCAAATTCAAAATTGCTACAGAATAAAACATATATAGCAAAACTACGTATACGGTTAGACCTATCACGAATGCGAAAACCATTTCAAGTAGAAGCACTTAGTTCAAAAGAGTGGAATTTAAGTTCAGGCTGGCATCAATGGAAACTTAAATTTCCTATACAAAGAATTATTCTTCAGGATAAACAGTGAAATATATAATAATTACTGGTGCTGTCCTAATTAGTGCAGTAATGCTATTTTTACTTGCAATTGCAGGTGATGATACTGATTTCTTCGAAAGAAAGTACCGACTTCTCATTCAACTTAATGTCGGTTTTGTTTTATTCCTTATGACTGTAGTTGGGTATCTAATCTGGAGGCTCAGACGCAGACTTAAAAAAGGAGTGCTGGGATCTAGACTTGCATTACGCTTATTATTGGTTTTCTCTCTAATGGCAGTTCTCCCAGGCGTATTAGTCTATAGCGCTTCAGTACAGTTCCTTGGTAAAAGTATTGAATCATGGTTTGATGTTAAAGTAGACCAAGCATTGGAAGGAGGGCTAAATCTTGGGCGAATTGCCCTAGACAATTTATTAGAAGAATTACGCAAGAATGCCCAAGTCACTGCCATTAATTTATCTGGTCAATCTGCATTACCATTACCTGAACTAAATCAACTTTTAGAAGAATCAGAAGTTCAAGAGGCAACGCTATTCAATAAGGATGGTAGAGTTATTGCATTCTCTGATACTGCTGGCATGGAGGTTCCAGAAATGCCAAGCACCTCTGTAATGCGCCAAGTTAGAATGCAAGAAGCCTATAGTGCTGTTGAATTTATAGCAGGTAAAGGATTATATCTACGTGTAGTTGAACCAGTTCCAATAAATGTCCTTAATCCAGACACAGGTATAAGAATTTTACAATTATTACAACCAGTACCAAAGCAGTTAGCAGTTGATGCAGAAATAGTTCAGACAATATATCGTGATTATGAGGAACTATCATTATCACGTCATGGACTAAAAAGACTTTATGGCGTAACACTAACTCTAGTATTACTTCTCTCTCTCTTTTCTGCACTAGCGGCTGCCTTCCTTATTAGTGAACGACTTAGCGCGCCCCTTGGTATACTAGCAGAAGGTACCCGTGCAGTAGCTGAAGGTGATTTTAGCAGAAGACACCCAGTTCAAAGTAATGATGAACTTGGCGTATTAACAGAATCATTTAATCTCATGACTCATCAATTAGAAGAAGCACGTACCGAAGCACAACGTAATCAACATGAAGTTGAAAGTGCCCGAACCTATTTAGAAAGTATTTTAGCCAACCTCTCATCAGGCGTCCTTGTGTTTGATGAAAGCTTACGTATGCGCACTACAAACTTAAGTGCAGAGAATATTTTAAAAGTCTCGCTGGCGGGTCTTATTGGGTTAACTATGAAAGAATGTACAAACCAAAAACCTCAACTTCTTGCTCTAGAAAACGGCATTCGTGAAGGATTTCAATCAGGCAAAACCGGTGAATGGGAATGTCAGGTAGAACGAACTAAAGATGGCATAAATCAAGTCCTACTTTTACGTGGAACACGCCTCCGGGATGTCTCAGGAGAAGGAGCTGTAGTTGTCTTTGACGATATTACTAATTTACTACAAGCTCAACGTACTGCTGCTTGGAGAGAAATCGCTAGGCGGCTTGCTCATGAGATCAAGAACCCGCTTACACCAATACAACTTTCTGCTGAGCGTGTACAGCACAAATTATCCGAAAAACTAAATCAACATGATTCAGAGATTCTGAAAAAATCAACTGAAACAATAATCAACCAAGTGGCTGCATTAAAAACAATGGTAAATGAATTTAGTGAATATGCGCGTGAACCAGAACTAAAATTACAGCTATTGGATCTTAATAAATTAATTCAGGAAATACTAACACTATATGAAACAACAAACATTGCTGAAGGTGGCGAACTACACTCTTATATACACCTGGATTTAACCCATAATTTGCCACTTATTAAAGGAGACTCAACCAGATTGCGACAAGTTATTCATAATCTACTCCAGAATGCACAAGATACTCTAAGTGATGTTTCAGAACCAACCCTTACTGTAAGTACAAAAATAGTACAGGAAGGAGTGTGCCTTATCCTAAATGACAATGGAAAAGGATTCCCTAATCATGTAAGAATGAGAGCATTCGAACCATACGTAACTACGAAGCTTAAAGGAACTGGACTAGGCTTACCAATAGTAAAAAAAATTATAGAAGAACATAATGGAACAATTAAAATTGATAATATTGAACCACATGGCGCCCATATTGCCATAACTCTGCCAACTGTTTTAGAGAATAATAAAACTATTAACAATGATAAAATAACATAGCAAAACACCTATAATGAGAAATTAAAATATTATATATGGCAAATAATACAATACTTGTTGTTGATGATGAAATTGGCATACGTGAACTACTGTCAGAAATATTACGTGATGAGGGTTACCATGTAACATTAGCAGAAAGCGCAGAACAAGCACGTATCTGGCGAAACAAATCACGCCCTGATCTAGTATTACTTGATATTTGGATGCCCGATACAGATGGAGTTACCCTACTAAAAGAATGGGCAAGTAATGGCCTACTAACAATGCCAGTAATTGTAATGTCAGGGCATGGAACTATAGCAACTGCAGTTGAGGCAACCCGTATAGGTGCATTTGGGTATCTAGAAAAACCAATACCACTTCAAATGCTTCTAAATACAGTGCAGAAGGCATTACGTAGTAGACTTAGTCAAACTGCTCCAACCCTATCACTTTCAAAGCTTGGAAAAGGGCCATTAATAACAGATCTTAAAAAAAGACTAGAAAATATTTCTAGCTTAAAAACACCTTTACTTATTATTGGAGAACAAGGCTCAGGTATAGAATTATGTGCCCATTTTCTACATTGCTCTAATACACCATGGGTTGCTCCTGATACATTTACATTGCTATCGGATTCCCCATATGACTTACTTGAACAAGCAAAAAATGGATTACTATTTTTAAAAGAAATTGGTAGTTTAAATAAAACAGAGCAAAGGGGTCTGCTGAAATTAATAAGTAAATTAGATAAATATAACGTTAGGCTTGTATGCGCAAGCTCTCTATCACTAGCAGAGCTAACAGCTGAAGGCAAATATGAACCAAAACTATATGAAATATTAAGTGGACTTTGTATCAATGTACCTGCATTAAGAGAGCACAAAGAAGATATTCCTGAGTTGGCAAATCAAATTCTTTTGCAATGCATTGAGTCAGGCAGCACAACTATTCAACAATTTAATACCGCAGCACTTAATGCTTTACGCAATTATAACTGGCCAGGTAATCTTATGCAGCTTACCGGAACAATCCGTTCTCTAGCCCTAACTTCTAGTAACAATGAAATTTCAGCAGATGATGTGCATAAAATCCTTACAGTGCCATTGCAGAAGCATTCTATTTTAAATATTTCTGTTCATATGACTTTACGAGAAGCTCGTGATATTTTTGAAAAATCCTATTTTGAGCAATTAATAGATCATGAAGAAGGTAATATGACTCGAGTAGCCGAACGGGCTGGATTAGAGCGAACACACCTTTATCGGAAGCTTAAAATATTAGATATCAAACTAAAAAGTCATTGAAAATAAATAAAAACACCGTAAAATTAGCTCATGGTTGTCTGACTAGCCTTCTTAAGCGATAATACTATTTTTTGCCCAGTAAAATATTTACACACTGTTTCTACAGATGTGGTTCAAGATATTTTTTCTTTAATTTTGAGCTAGGGGATTTGTATTCATGGAAACACCTAAAGATTTTGAGCCACCAGCGTTCAAAGATATAACAAATGCTGTCCGTGCATTAGCTATGGATGCCGTTCAAAAAGCAAACTCTGGTCACCCTGGTGCGCCCATGGGTATGGCTGAAATTGCAGAAGTATTATGGATTCATCATTTGCGTCATAACCCTACTAATCCAAATTGGGCAGACCGAGATCGTTTTATTTTATCAAATGGGCATGGCTCTATGCTAATTTATGCCCTATTGCATCTTACTGGATATGATTTATCAATAGATGACATTAAGCAATTTCGTCAACTTCATTCAAAAACTCCAGGTCACCCAGAATATGGTTATACGCCTGGTGTAGAAACCACGACTGGACCTTTAGGCCAAGGCATTACAAATGCAGTAGGCATGGCAATGGCAGAGAAGATTCTTGCTTCAGAATTTAATCGACCAGAATTTAATATTATTGATCATTACAGTTATACATTTCTTGGTGATGGCTGCCTTATGGAAGGTATTTCTCATGAAGCATGCTCTCTGGCAGGAACTCTAGGACTTGGGAAACTAATCTGTTTTTATGATGATAATGGTATTTCCATAGATGGTAATGTAGAAGGCTGGTTTAGTGATGACACCCCTAAACGCTTCGAAGCTTATGGTTGGCATGTGATTTCTAATGTAAATGGCCATGACCCTGCAGCAATTGAAGCTGCTATCACAGAAGCTAAGCAAGAGAATGGAAAGCCTTCAATTATTTGCTGTAAAACAGTAATAGGTATGGGATCACCTAACAAAGCAGGAACCCATGCGGTTCATGGAGCAGCACTAGGCGAAGAAGAAGTAGCTGCTACACGTGCAAGCATAGGATGGAACCACCCACCATTTGAGATACCAAAAGAAGTTTATGCTTCATGGGATTGTCGTGCCAAAGGTGAAAAATTAGAGGCTGAATGGGACCAAAAATTTAATGAATATGCAAAAAAATACCCAAATGAAGCCGCTGAGTTTAAACGTCGCATAGCAGGAGACCTTCCACCAAATTGGCGTGAACATGTAGAAAATATAATTACTCAAGTCAATGAAAAAAAAGAAACAATTGCAAGCCGAAAAGCATCACAAAATGCTATTGAAGGCCTAGCTCCTGCATTACCAGAGCTTATAGGAGGATCGGCCGACCTTGCAGGATCAAATCTTACTCTATGGTCTGGCTCAAAAAGTGTAAGTAATAAAACTGGTGGAAACTATATTTATTATGGTGTACGTGAATTTGGAATGAGTGCAATTATGAATGGATTATCATTACATGGCGGCTTAATACCCTATGGTGCCACATTCCTCATGTTTTCAGAATATGCCCGCAATGCATTACGTATGGCAGCTCTGATGAAAATCCGCAATTTATTTATATTTACGCATGACTCAATTGGGCTTGGCGAAGATGGCCCTACACACCAAGCAGTAGAACAAACTGCAACCCTTAGATACATTCCTAATATGGATGTATGGCGCCCATGTGATACAGTAGAATCAACAATATCATGGGCACGCTCAATTGAGCGAAAAGATGGTCCGTCAACTCTTATTTTTAGTCGCCAGAATCTTCCATTCCAAAAACGCGATGAAGAAACAATTAAATTAATTAATAAAGGCGGCTATATTTTATCAGAGGCATCAGATGGGAAACCACAAGCCATAATTATTGCAACTGGTTCAGAAATTGAACTAGCAATGAAAGCACAGCAAGTATTAGCTGAGACAGGCATAAATATCAGGGTTGTTTCAATGCCATGTACCAATTTGTTTGACAGACAGGATCAAGCTTATAAAGAAAGTGTGCTTCTAAGTGGTGTTAATCGTGTTGTAGTTGAAGCAGGCACTGCAGATTTTTGGTACAAGTATGTAGGGCTTGAAGGGGCAATAGTAGGAATGAATACTTTTGGTGAATCTGCACCTGCAGGTGACCTTTTCAGCCACTTTGGTTTTACTGTAGATAATGTTGTTAAGACAGTAAAAAGCGTAATCTGATTTTTACTAGGTAACATAAAGATTTATGTTAAATGTAATTTAATTTTTTATTCAAAGGACTTTCAATATGACAATTAAAGTCGGTATAAATGGATTTGGGCGCATAGGGCGTATGGTATTTCGTGCAGCAATTGAAAATTTCAAAGACATTGAAGTCGTTGCTATAAACGATTTACTTGAACCGGATTATTTAGCTTATATGCTAAAACATGACTCGGTACATGGACGTTTCACAGGAGAAGTAAGTTTAGAAGGAAATAACACTCTAGTAGTCAATGGTACTAAAGTTCGTCTAACCGCTATTAAAGATCCATCAGAACTTAAATGGAATGAAGTAGGGGCTGAGGTTGTTATTGAATCAACTGGACTATTTCTTACTAAAGAAACCTGCGAGAAACATCTCATTGCTGGTGCAAAAAAAGTAATTATGTCGGCACCTTCTAAAGATGATACACCTATGTTTGTCAATGGAGTGAATGATAAAACCTATGCTGGTCAAGCCATTATTTCCAATGCGTCTTGTACAACTAACTGCCTTGCACCAGTCGCAAAAGTATTAAACGATAATTTTGGCATTAAACGTGGCTTGATGACTACTGTACATGCAGCGACAGCTACTCAAAAAACTGTTGATGGTCCTTCTAATAAAGACTGGCGTGGTGGACGAGGTATTCTTGAAAATATTATCCCGTCTTCTACTGGTGCTGCAAAAGCTGTAGGAGTAGTTATCCCAGAATTAAATAAGAAACTTACAGGTATGGCTTTCCGTGTTCCAACATCTGATGTTTCTGTTGTAGACTTAACGGTAGAATTGAATAAAGATGCTACCTATGAAGAAGTCTGCAATGCTATGAAAAAAGCATCTGAAGGGAATATGAAAGGTGTACTTGCATATACAGACCAAAAGGTTGTTTCTACTGATTTCAGAGGTGAAAGTTGTACATCAGTTTTTGACGCGGAGGCCGGTATGTCCCTAGATGGCACATTTATAAAATGTGTTTCTTGGTATGATAATGAATGGGGGTACTCAAGCAAAATTCTTGAAATGGCGCGGGTTGTTGCCAAATAATTTTATCTTAAATATTAATAAGCAGGGAGACTACTCCCTGCTTATTTGTTATTAACTACAAGTTACCATTACTCTAATATATTTGGAATACCCATGCCAGTCACCAAACTTACTGAACTTAATCTCACAAATAAAAGAGTATTTATTCGTTCTGACCTTAATGTGCCAATTGAAAATGGAATAGTAACATCGGATGCACGTATTACTGCTTCAATGTCTACCATTAATTATTGCCTAGAACAAGGCGCAAAAGTAATGGTCACTTCACATTTGGGTCGCCCTGAAGAAGGAGTATGGTCTGATGAAAACTCCCTCAAGCCTGTTGCTGATAATATATCAGCACGACTGAATAAACCTATACAATTAATCAAAGATTGGGTTGAAGGTGGATTTGAAGTTAAGAGTGGAGATCTTGTAGTATTAGAAAATTGCCGCTTTAACAAAGGTGAAAAAAAGAATACCGAAGAAATTGCACGAAAATATGCTCAACTATGTGACATTTTTGTAATGGACGCCTTTGGTACTGCACATCGTGCACAAGCATCAACTTATGGTATAGCTCAATATGCACCTATAGCCTGTGCTGGAATCTTACTGACCGAGGAATTAGAAGCATTAACTAAAGCCCTATTGAATCCTGCGCGACCAATGGTTGCTATTGTAGGCGGCTCTAAAGTTTCAACAAAATTAACTGTTCTTGAATCTTTATCAAAAAAAGTAGACCAACTAGTAGTAGGCGGTGGTATCGCAAATACTTTTCTAAAAGCAGCGGGTAAAAATATTGGGAAATCTTTATATGAAGATAGTCTAGTTTCAACAGCTAAAAATTTAATGGATACTATGGCAAAACGTAATGCCTCAATCCCTATAGCCAAAGATGTTGTGGTTGGAAGAAAGTTTGATCCAAATGAGCCAGCAAAATTAAAAACCTCTGATGAGGTTACTAATGAAGAAATGATTTTTGATATAGGGGAAAAAAGTGCACAAGATCTAACTAATATTATTATGAAAGCTGGTACGGTAGTATGGAATGGACCAGTTGGGGTCTTTGAATTTGACCAATTTGGATCTGGCACTAAATCCATTGCTACAGCAATAGCTAATACTAAAGCTTATACTCTTGCAGGTGGTGGTGACACTATTGCTGCAATACAAAAATATAATATTTATAACAAAATTTCTTATATCTCTACTGCTGGCGGTGCATTCTTAGAGTTCTTAGAAGGAAAAAAATTACCTGCTGTAGAAATACTAGAAAAACGTGCAAATGATATACACTAAAAAATTATCTTCTAAATAATATATGATTCAAAGAAAAATGCTACGAAGGACAAAAATTGTAGCAACACTTGGCCCTGCATCGCGTAGCCCGAAAATTCTAGAACAGATGATCCTGGCTGGAGTAGATGTAATTCGTATTAATTTTGCTCATGGAACCAAAGAAGAACATACTGAAATTATTGAACTGTCCCGTTCCTTAGCCCGCGCTTCAGGACATGCAATAGGTGTATTAGTAGATTTACAAGGTCCGAAAATTCGTATTGGTAAATTTGAGAATGGAAAAGTATCTTTAGAGGCAGGAAACAATTTTATTTTAGATGCAGAATGTGTTCTTGGAAATCAAGAGCGAGTAGGACTAGATTATAAAGAACTACCACAAGATGTAGAATCTGGCGCTATTCTTATGCTAGATGATGGAAGAATTATACTAAATGTTACTAAGGTTAAAGGTAGCAAAATATATTGTACTGTTGAACAAGGCGGAATATTATCAAATAACAAAGGCATCAATCGTAAAGGAGGTGGCCTCAGCGCTCCCGCATTAACAAATAAAGATAAAGAAGATATTAAAACTGCTGCAGAACTTAAAGCAGATTATCTAGCTGTATCTTTTCCTAGATCAGGTAGGGACATGTCTATAGCTCGTGATCTGATGATTCAGGCTGGCGGGAAAAGCCTATTAATGGCAAAAATTGAGAGAAAAGAAGCAATCGAGGAATTAGATAGTATTCTAAAGGCCTCAGATGCCATCATGGTTGCAAGAGGAGATCTTTCTGTAGAAGTTGGTGCTGAAGCAGTACCTGCATTACAAAAACGTATGATACGTGCGGCCCGTACAAATAACAAATTAGTAGTAACTGCTACGCAAATGATGGAATCCATGGTTAATAGCCGGGTTCCTACTAGGGCAGAAGTTTCTGATGTAGCTAATGCAGTATTAGATGGTACTGATGCAGTAATGCTCTCCTCTGAATCTGCTACGGGACAATATCCAGTTGAAACAGTAGAAGCTATGGCCAGAGTATGTCTTGAGTCAGAAAAAGAATATCAAGGTAATCTTGAATTACGAAGATTACGAGATGGTATACCAGGAACAATTGAAGAAGCAGTTGCTCGGGCTACTATGTTCACTACAGATAGCCTAAAAATATCTGCAATTGCTGCACTTACACAAAGTGGATTTACAGCAATGCTGATGTCAAGAAAAAGCTCTAATGTACCAATATTTGCCCTAAGTCCACAGCTAGATACCCGGAGAAAAGTTACATTATTTCGTGGAGTTTATCCTGTAATTTTTGATGGCAAATTTCAAGATCCAGAGGTAATTTTGACCCGAGCAGAAAATGAATTACTTAAACGTGGGGTAGTTAAGAAAGGTGATTTAATACTTATAACTATTGGTGAGCCTGTAGGAAAAGCAGGTGGAACAAATACAATGAAAATTGTTAAAGTAGGCGAACATGTTAGTAATAAAATCAAGAATTAAATAAAGAAATATACTTTATTTAATTCTTAATCTTAATTTAAATTGGATTTTCTAAGATTTAAAATATATTATTCTATTAATTATAAATTTTAGTTACAGATTTTTTTGGAGGATACTTAAATGGCACTCGTATCAATGAGACAACTATTAGATCATGCAGCAGAGAATGATTATGGCCTTCCTGCTTTTAACGTAAATAATTTAGAACAAGTCCAGGCAATCATGCAAGCAGCTGATGAATGTAATAGCCCCGTAATTATGCAGGGATCTGCAGGTGCTAGAAAATATGCTGGTGAAGCTTTTCTGCGTCATCTAATTGCAGCTGCAGTTGAGGCTTATCCGCATATACCTGTCGTTATGCATCAAGACCATGGTGCTACTCCAGGGGTCTGTGCAAATGCTATTCGTAGTGGATTTTCTAGTGTCATGATGGATGGCTCATTAGAGGCTGATGCTAAAACGCCTTCATCCTACGAATATAATGTTGAAGTTACTAGTAAGGTTGTAGACATGGCCCATTCAGTTGGGGTTTCAGTTGAAGGTGAACTAGGGTGCCTTGGGTCATTAGAAACTGGTACGGGTGAGAAAGAAGATGGACAGGGTGCAGAAGGAATATTGACCCATGATCAATTACTAACAGATCCAGAAGAAGCCGCTGATTTTGTTAGAAAATCAGGTGTAGATGCCCTAGCAATTGCTATTGGAACTTCTCATGGTGCCTATAAGTTTACTCGTAAACCTACAGGAGATATTTTAGCTATTGACCGCATTAAAGAAATTCACAATCGAATACCTAATACACATTTAGTTATGCATGGATCTAGTTCTGTTCCACAAGAATGGCTAGGTATTATCCGTGAATTTGGTGGAGAAATGAAAGAAACCTATGGCGTTCCTGTAGAAGAAATTCAGGAGGGAATCAAACATGGGGTTCGTAAGGTAAATATTGATACTGATATTCGCCTTGCTATGACTGGTGCAATCAGACGTCATTTATCTGAAAATAAAAGTAATTTTGATCCTCGGAAATTTCTTCAAATTGCTACAGCTGAAGCAAAAAATATCTGTAAAGCACGCTTTGAAGCATTTGGTTGTGCTGGACAAGCAAGTAAAATTAAACCAATCATGCTCGACACCATGGCAAATAAATACACAAAAGGGGAATTAAAGGCTGTCATTAAATAAATACTATTAACATCAGATCAGATTTCCATAGTTACTAAAAGAATAAAAACCATAGAAATCTGATTTGATTTCTAAACCAGAAATTTTTCTTAAAATTTCATAATAAAGTATACGTTTCTTACTGTGCTGGTGGAATAAAGCCAGTAGGTTTTTCGGAACCTGTACCAAAGAAATGAGATTCCATTTGTTCTGCCAAGTATTTTCGCGCTTTAATATCTGATAAATTTAGACGGTTCTCATTTACCAGCATAGTTTGGTGCTTAACCCAGTCGGCCCATGCTTCTCTAGAAACTTTTTCAAAGATACGTTTCCCTAGCTCCCCCGGATAAGGAGGAAAATCTAAACCTTCTGCTTCACGCCCAAGTTTGACACATTGCACCATTCTTACCATTAAATTTCTCCAATCTTGCTAATTGATTTAAAACCATTAAATATGAACATACTATTAAACTAAAAAACAGTATAAATCACAAAAAATTAATATCGAATTTCTTAATCTAACCTAAAAATAAATTAACTACCTAAGAATTAAAGTATAGCTAATAATTATATATTCCTTATAAAAATTTTAGAACGGCGTTTATAGTTATATTCCCCCTGCTTCATTTTAGATAGCTCCTCCACGCTAGTCTCACTAAACCCTCGTTCTGTAAACCAATGCGAAGCCTGAGTAGTAAGCACAATCAATTTACTAATCCCAAATTGCTTAGCCCTCATTGTAATACGTCTAAATAAAGAATCCCCACAACCCTTATTACGGTAATCAGGATGTATTGCTAAACAAGTAAGCTCCCCTATGTTTGTTCTAGGAAAATGATTAAGAGCAGCACACCCTATAATCATGTTGTCATGCTCCAAAACTAGGAATTGATCAATTTCTATTTCAATTAACTTACGATCACGCCTAACTAACAGTCCTTCATTTTCCAATGGCTCGATTAATTGTAAGATCCCACCTATATCATTAATCTCTGCAGATCTAAAAGTCCGCAATGACCCACGTGAAATCATACATCCAACACCCTTATGCGTGAATAACTCTTGTAACATAGCGCCATCTATAATACGGCTAATAAGGTGAATACGATTTACTCCGCCTACACAGGCTTGTATCGCACAAGATAAATATTTCTCAGCATCCTTTGAAAGATTACAATTTTTATTCTCTAGATTTGACAATAAAATTCTGACTTCTGACAAAGTAAGCTCATTTAATGATCTATTTAAATCACCATGAGATTTTCTATCTATATTTGGAGTATCCATTAAAAATATTAATTTATCAGCTTTTAATGAAGTGGCCACAGAAATTGCAACATTTTCTGGGGTTAAAGAAAAAACCTCTCCAATTCTAGAATAACCGAGTGGAGAGAGTAATACTATCTCATTTTGATCCAGGCGCTGACGAATTGCTGGCATATTAATTTTACGTACCTCCCCAGTAAACATTAGGTCAACACCATCGACTATCCCTACTGGACGAGCAGTTATATAGTTACCATTTGCAACACTAATAGTCGTCGAGCTGGCCATAGGCGGCTTTGATAACCCCATTGACAATAAAGCTTCAATTTCTATACGAATTTCCCCTACAGTTTCTTTAATTACTTTCAATATTTCTGCATCAATAACACACTGCCCTTTTATGTATCTTAGATTTAAATTTACTTCTTTTAGTCTCGTTCTAATTTGTGGAAATATCCCATGAACAACAACTAATTTGACCCCTAAACTTACCAATAAATTAAGGTCACGAAAAAACTCCTTAGAATGTTTCTCTGTCATGATTTCTCCCTCAAAAACCACAACAAATGTTTTCCCACGAAACTCATTAACATAAGGAACAATTGAACGAAACCAAGCCACAAAATCATTATTTAATTTCATTATGCACCTCGGTTAATTACAAATTTCATCTAAATATATTCTCACTCTTAATTAACTTTAATCCCTAATAAATGCTATAGTTTATATGTCATAGACTCATACTCAAAATATGACTTAATGTATTAATAGTCTCCCCAAACAGCTTGTAATGCAGAAATCGCAGAGAGCGCTGCACTTTCAGTCCTTAAAATTCGATCTCCTAAACGTAAAGAAGAAAACCCTGTATTTACAGCAGTAGTATATTCATCTGAAGTAAACCCCCCTTCTGGCCCCACCAATAAAGTTAACTCAGTAGCCAATATTTTCTTTGAAAAATCATGTAATCTCATTGTTGCCTTCGGAGAAAGTATAAAATATAGTTTACCTGAAGACCCATTATTCAACTCTTTCTCTAAGGATTTCTGCCTAACGAGCCAATTTGATATAGCAACTGGTGACAGTATTTGTGGCACACAATTTCTACCGCACTGCTCACAAGCAGATATAATTATTTGCTGCCAGCGTAATATACGCTTTAATTCCCTCCTACCTGAAAGCTTAACCAAGCATCTTTTTGTTACAACAGGTTGAATACTATTAACACCTAACTCTACTGCTTTACGTATAATAAGGTCCATTTTCATATTACTGCATATACTCTGAACTAAGGTGATTTGTAATGGTGATTCTCGCTCAATATCTCTAAATTCTTCAATTAAAACAAAAATAGAATTCTTATTTATATTCTTTATAAGCGCTAAAAATTCACCACCTTTACCATTAAACAAAATAATTTGGTTACCTTTCTCTAGTCGTAATACATTTATAGCATGATGCGCAGGCCTAATAGGCAATTCTATTAAATGCCCAACTATAATCTGGTTAGGATAATAAAAACGAGAAAGTGTCATAGTTTATAAATAAGGTATTACGAATATTAGCCATGATAATATAACGGCAAATAATTGCATTATTATAGGAGAAAAATATGGCAAGCTTGGAAACGCCCAAATGCGAAATCGGATGGAAAGCTAAGAACTTTAATTTATTAGGTGTTGATGGAAGGTATTATGATTTAGATACTATAAGAGGTGAAAATGGTTTACTAATAATGTTTATCTGTAATCATTGCCCTTACGTAAAAGCAATTATAGATCGTATAGTCCGCGACACAACAGAGTTGCTACAATATGGAATCAATACAATAGCCATTATGTCAAATGACCCTACAGACTATCCTGAGGATTCATTTGACAATATGGCTTTAATTTCAAAAAAATTTGATTTCTCATTTCCATATGTATTAGATAAATCTCAGCAAATAGCTAAGACCTATGGGGCAGTATGCACACCAGATTTCTTTGGTTTTAATAGTAATCTAGAATTACAATACCGGGGGAGGCTTGATGCCTCGCGAAAAGAATCAGCTGATATTAATGCACGTCGTGAACTCTTTGAAAGTATGATAATGATTGCTCAAACTTCCCAAGGACCAAATAACCAAATCCCTAGTATTGGTTGCTCAATTAAATGGCGGGAAACATCGGTATGATAAGCTCAGTTATTGATGCAGTAAAAGAAGTTGCGAAAAATGAAATTATACCCCGGTATCTAAAAGTTCAGCGACAATATAAGCCTGATGGAAGCCTATTCACTGAAGCTGATGTTGCCGCACAGAAAGCCCTCTTTCATCTATTAAAGAAAATATACCCCGGGAAAATAGTCAGTGAAGAAATGCCACTAAAACAGCAGCATAATCAATGGCATACAGGAAGCAAAGGAGTGTGGTGTATTGACCCAATAGACGGTACTACAAACTTTGTTAATGGCATACCCTATTTTGCAATTTCAGTGGCGTTAATGTGCCATGGTAAAAGTATTTTAGGTGTAATTTATGACCCAATAGCAGATGAAATGTTCTATGCTGAAAGAGGGAAAGGCGCCTTCCTAAATAATATTAAACTTCCAATTAAGAAACATATACCAACTTTATTAAACAATACGGTAGCAAGTATAGATTTAAAACGCCTCAATAAGAAACTAACAACTATAGTTTCTACTACTCCGCCATATGCCTCACAAAGAAATTTCGGGGCCTGTGCATTAGATTGGTGTTTCATTGCTGCCGGTCGCTTTGACCTTTCTTTGCATGGTGGACAAAATTTATGGGATTATGCTGCCGGTTCTTTGATTCTAGAAGAATCAGGTGGGCGCATGTGCGGACTTGAATTTGATGATTTCTGGAATGAACCCCTATGGCAACGATCAGTAATCGCAGCATTAGACCCAAATTTATTTATACAATGGCGTAGTTGGGTACGAACAAACCAATAAAAACTATAGGCACTCTATATGAATAAGGATAGTATTATATTATTACAGGATAGGTTACTAAATTGAAAATTATCATTCTAGGTGCAGGACGAGTTGGCATCTCTGTAGCAGAAAGCTTGGTAAGTGAAGCTAACGACATTACTTTAGTAGATGTGGCGGCTGAAAGGCTCCTATTACTACAGGATCACCTTGATTTACGTACAGTAGCTGGTAATGCATCGCATCCATCAGTGCTAATAAAAGCTGGTGCTAAAGATGCTGATTTAATTCTTGCTGTAACCAAAAGTGATGAAACTAACTTGGTTGCATGCAAGCTTGCTGCGACAATGTTTAATATACCTACTAAAATTGCCCGTATTCACTCGGCTAATTTCCTTACTTACCCAGAAATTTTTTCACCAGATAACTTTGGAGTTGATTATGCAATCTGTCCTGAACAAATTATTACTGACCATATAGAAAAACTTATCGAATTTCCAAATGCACTACAAGTTCTTGATTTTGCTAATGGAAAAGTTAGTTTAGTAGCCGTAAGGGCATTTCATGGTGGTCCCTTAGTTGGTCGTGAGCTATGCGAATTACGTCAACACGTACCTAATATTGATACACGTGTTGCAGCAATATTTAGAAAAAACCGCCCAATTATCCCAGAAGGAAATACAATAATTGAAGCAGAAGACGAGGTATTTTTTCTTGCTGCAGCAAAGGATATTAGAAGTGTAATTAGTGAATTAAGACGCATGGATAAACCGGTTGAACGAGTAATGATTGCAGGTGGCGGAAAGATCGGAATGCGCTTAGCTAACGCCTTAGATAAGGCACAAGATAAGAATTATCAAGTAAAACTTATCGAATATGACAAACGAATAAGCCAGAGTTTAGCAGCAAAACTTCAACAAACCTTAGTATTACATGGCGATGCAACAGATGAAAGCTTATTAGAAAATGAAAATATATCTGAGATGGATATGTTCTGCGCACTTACTAATGATGATGAAAATAATATAATGGCAGCACTACTTGCTAAAAGCATGGGCGCTCATAAAGTACTTGCATTAATCAATCGAAGCGCATATGTAGATTTAGTACATAGTGGAAATATAGATATTGCCATATCTCCTGCACAAGTTACAATTGGTTCATTACTTGCACATGTTAGACGTGGAGATGTAGCTGCTGTTCATAGCCTTAGGAGAGGTGCAGCAGAGGCCTTAGAGCTTGTTGCACATGGTGATGCAAACTCATCAAAGGTTGTTGGCCGCCCAATTTCTAAAATTAAACTACCTAAGGGTGCAACTATAGGTGCTATCGTACGCGGACTAACAACTGAATGTAGAAATAATGATGATGCAAAAGTATTAATTGCACATCATGACACAGTCATTGAAGCAGAAGACCATATTATTGTATTTGTAATCAATAAGAAACTTATTAGACAGGTTGAAAAAATATTTCAGGTTGGAGTCAGCTTCCTATAACGCAAATATTTATGAATCGCCTTTTTCCAGTTATAAATGTACTCGGCATAGTGATCCTAATATTTGGATTTACTATGCTTATCCCTCTTGCGCTTTCTATTTGGTTAGATAATATTGCCCAAATTGTTTATTATAAATCTGCAGCAATTACTATTGCTGCAGGTTTAATTATGTGGGCAGTAACACGTAATTATAAGCGTGAACTAAGAGTACGAGATGGATTTCTATTAGTTGTATTAGTTTGGTCTGTATTACCAGCTTTTGCTACGTTACCCTTACTATTTCATCTCCCATTTCTTAGCTTTACCAAAGCCTATTTTGAAGCCACATCAGGACTCACAGCCAGTGGTGGCACTGTTCTTACAGGTCTTGACTTACTTCCGCCATCAATCAATTTCTGGCGCACTGAAATGGTTTGGATGGGAGGAATGGGATTAATTGTATTGGCAGTAGCTATCCTTCCACTACTCGGCGTTGGTGGAAGACAAATGTTCAAAGCAGAAACCCCAGGCCCAATGAAAGATACTAAACTAACACCACGTATTGCAGAAACTGCTAAAGGTTTATGGTTAGTTTATACAGGGATTACCATAGCTTGTGCTCTTTCCTACAAACTAGCAGGTATGACTTGGCTAGATGCAGTAATGCATTCATTTACTACTATTGGCCTTGGTGGCTTTTCTTCTCACGATGCAAGCTTTGCACACTGGGATTCACCGATGATTGAGAGCGTTGCTATTCTGTTTATGATAATAGCTGGAATAAATTTTGCCTCACATTTTCTAGCTTGGAGAGAAAAATCTCTATTGCCTTATCGATATGACCCAGAAGCTTGTATCTTTATTACTATAATTTTAATAAGCTGCATAATGTTAACTTTATACTTATGGAATACAGGAATTTACCCTGACCTACTAACATCTTTACGCTACGCAAGTTTTAATACCATATCTGTTGCCACTACCACTGGATATAGTAATGCTGATTATAATTTATGGCCTATATTTGCACCACTATGGATGCTAGTACTTTGTTGTTTTTGCTCATCATCTGGTTCTACTGGTGGCGGGATTAAAATGATCAGAGCAAAACTTCTATTCAAACAAGTTTTTCGTGAAATGATTGTAATCATGCATCCTCAGGCAGTTACGCCAGTTAAGCTCGGCAATAGCATAGTATCAAACCGCATTGTTTATGCAATATTAGCTTTTCTATCCATATACTTAGCTAGTATAGTCTCATTGACACTAATCCTTGCCTTTAGCGGTTTAGATTTTATAACATCCTTTTCAACAATAGTGGCATGCATTAATAATCTAGGTCCAGGACTTAATCAAGTTGGTCCCGCTAGTACTTTTGCTGAACTTACTGATTTTCAAACCTGGATATGTAGCTTTACTATGCTTCTGGGAAGATTAGAGCTTTTTACTTTACTCGTTGTCTTTATTCCAGCATTCTGGAGGAAATAAATTTTCCGGCAAATATCTGCATACCATAACTCATAGAATGATATTCTTTAAGAAAATAAAGTGGCCATATAATATTAACTCAGAATTAATCTTAATTAAAACATGAATCAGAAGCCTATAATCATTATTGGAAGTGGACTAGCGGGATATACTGTAATCCGTGAATTTCGTAAACTTGAAAGTGAAATACCGATAATTATGCTTTCTAAAGATCATGGTGGGTTCTATTCAAAACCTATGTTATCTAATGCTCTAGCTAAAAATAAAACTTCTAGCACCCTCTTAAATAGCAGTGCCGAAAAAATGGCCAAACAAATGCAAGCAGTTATTCGACCCTTTAGTAAAGTAGTTGCTATAAACCCATCTGATAAAAGTATAACCCTACAAAATAAAGAAAAAATAAATTATAGCCAACTTGTTCTAGCCTTAGGAGCAAATCAGATGCGTCTTTCTCTGGAAGGAGACGGAACAAATGAAATGCTTTCAATAAACAATTTAGACGACTATTGTTTTTTCCAAGATATGATAAAAAATAAAAAAGATATAGCAATTCTTGGGGCCGGATTAATTGGTTGTGAATTTGCTAATGATCTTGCTATATCTGGCTATAATACTCACGTAATTGATATTAATAAACATCCCTTAGGTAACCTATTACCAAGTGTAGGCGGAGCTTTTCTGAAAAGAAAATTAGAGGCTATCGGTGTATCATTCCACTTCAATTCAATCACTAGGAAAGTTGAAAAAGTAGAAAAAAAACTGCAACTAACACTTACTAATGGAAAAATGATACAAACAGATATTTTATTAACAGCAACAGGGCTAGTTCCAAATATTTCTCTCGCAAAAGAAGCTGGAATCAAAGTAAACCGTGGTATTGTTGTAAATCACTTACTGCAAACCAATTTCAACAATATTTATGCTTTAGGTGACTGCGCTGAAATTGATAACAGAGTATTACCATTCGTTATGCCAATAATGCATGCAGCACGAGCTTTAGCAGCAACCCTTTCCAAGAACCCAACCCAAGTAAAATATCCCGCTATGCCAATTCTTGTAAAGACTCCTGCATGTCCAACCGTAATTTCACCACCCAATCCTGAAACAAATGGAAAGTGGCAGGTTAAAGAAACACCTGATAGTGTAAAAGCACTATTCAAAGATTCAAAAAACAACCTTCTTGGTTATGCATTATTAGGTGAAGCAGTTAATGAAAAAAATATGCTAACTAAAGACTTACCCTCCGTAATTAAATAGTATTTTGTTAACTATAATTTTTATGTTTATTATGGTGTCCATAAATATAAAAACACTAAATTAAAAATTCAATATAGGCAATAATAATCTTAGTAAGAAATTTTTACCTGTTCATGAAAGTATAAATATCTCCTATTAGGGTCCTGATATCTTGTCTCTTGATAAGCATTATGATATCTAGTAGTATAATTTTTATAGGAAATATTAAATTTATTAATGTTTGTTTTTGAATCAATAAATAGAATTTCTGAGCTTATTACTACAAAATAAGAATACAAAATTTTAAATAAGGGAATCAACATGAAAAATGATCTTAAGGCAAATTTTTTAGCCATTACATCCATGTTATTAATAGCGGGCTGTGCAACAACTCAATCGCCTAGCAGCAATAATTTTAATGCAAAGCAATTAAGTACCGCTAATTATGCTAAAAAGGCCGATACTTTTGTTATTATTCATGATGCTTCATCATCAATGGCCAGCAACTATATGGGTCGCTCTAAAATTGATATTTCTAAAGAGATATTATCAAATATGAACCAGACAATTCCTCAGTTAGATTTTAATGCAGGCCTCACAAGCTTTGGTAATGGAGCAAATGTACTTTTTGGATTAACAAACCATAATCGTGATGGACTAAATAAGGTAATTGCGGGTCTTACAAGTGCAAGCGGCCCTTCTCCTATGGAAGCAGCCATCAAAACTACTAGCGACAAATTTCTAAGAGGACTTGGGCTTGGAAAAATATCAATGTTTATTATTAGTGACGGCATATCAGATGTAAGCAATTCAGGAGGAGCTAATGAAAGAAATGCTGCCATTACAGCAGCAAAAAAAGTTAAGGATCAATTAGGTGATCGAGTTTGTATTTACCCAATACAAGTTGGTAATGAACCTGGTGGAAAAGAATTTATGAGTAAGTTGGCTGAAATTGGGGGGTGTGGTTTTTTAACTAATCATAAATATATTAGTTCACCAGATTCAATGGCAAACTTTGTAATCATGACACTTCTTGGTCCTATAGAAGATCTAGCTCAAGCTAAAACACCTGATATTTCTCACGAGAAAATTACTTTCTCAGCTGATGCATTATTTGATTTTGATGGGACCATATTAAAAAAAGAAGGGAAAAAATCTTTAGATAATTTAATAGAAAATCTAGGTAATAAAAAATATGATATGATTGTTGCTATTGGGTATACAGATCGTATTGGTAGTGAAAATTACAATAAGAAACTTTCTATTAAACGTGCTAAATCAGTAAAAAATTATTTAGTATCAACTCATAGTATTGACCCTAATGATATTTATATAGATGGTAAAGGCGAGGCTGACCCTATCACTGGAACTAAATGTACTGATACAGGAAAAGACCTAAAAACTTGCCTTCAACCTGACCGACGTGTTGAAATTGAAATTACTGGTGTGCGCCAAAATTAACATATAAATACAAAGTAATGATTAAAGGAAGTTTGCTACATAGCAAACTTCCCTATTCTTCTGAATCAAAATCATATTAGTCTACTAATAAGAAATAATAAGGATTAGTTAAGCTTTCCACAACACTGCTTATATTTCTTACGAGATCCACATGGACATGGATCATTACGACCAATCTTCTCACCTTTACGTACAAATGGCTGGCTCACTTCATTTTTACTCTTAGCACCTTCTTCATTTTCATCTAACGTACTTTCATAAGAAGCATGTTGATATTGCATATTAGTAGGTGAATGTGATATTTCAGACGCTGCCTCCACCTGCTTTTCATCCCTAATTTGCACCATCATAAGTGTCTGAGTAACCTCTGATTTAATTTCCTCCATCATAGCTTGAAATAAATTATAGGCTTCACGCTTATATTCTTGCTTTGGATTTTTTTGTGCGTAACCCCGAAGGTGAATTCCCTGACGCAAATGATCTAATGCTGCTAGGTGCTCACGCCAATAATTATCTAATGTTTGTAACATAACGGCTCGCTCATATTGACGCATAACGTCTTCACCAACTATATCTACCTTATTTTGGTATAGATTATTAGCTTCTTCTAAAACTCGTTGGCTAAGATTCTCTTCATTCAACTCAGAATCCTTATCAAGCCATTCCTGAATTGGTAACTGTAATTGGTATTCAGAGATAAGAGTTTTTTCCAATCCTAGAACATCCCACTGTTCCTCAGCGCTCCCTAGTGGCATATGGAAATCAACAAGACCATCTAACACTTCTTTACGTATTTCTTCAATAAATTCATAGGCATTATGTGACTCTAGTAGCTCATTACGCAATTGATAAAGAACTTTACGCTGATCATTTGCTACATCATCATACTCAAGTAGCTGCTTTCGCATATCAAAATTTCGAGCCTCTACTTTACGTTGAGCGTTCTCAATAGCTCTGGTAACCCACGGATGCTCAATAGCTTCACCCACTGGCATTTTAAGACGCTCCATGATCTTTGCTACACGATCAGATGCAAAAATTCTTAAAAGTGAATCTTCTAATGAAAGATAAAAACGACTAGATCCAGGGTCACCTTGACGGCCTGACCTCCCACGTAATTGATTATCTACCCGACGAGACTCATGCCTTTCTGTTCCAATAATATGTAAACCGCCTAATTTCAAAACCTCATCATGACAAATCTTCCAATCCTCACGTACTTTTATAATACGATCGTCCTTAATTTCCTCACTAATTTTTTTGTCTGCCTTAATTTTCTCAATCTCAGGATCAGGATTACCACCTAATACAATATCAGTACCACGCCCTGCCATATTAGTCGCAATAGTTATCATTTTAGGACGTCCAGCTTGAGTAATGATATTTGCTTCATTTTCATGCTGTTTGGCATTTAATAATTGATGAGGTAATTTATTTTTTTCTAATAAACGAGATAACAATTCATTATTCTCAATTGAAGTTGTTCCAACTAAAACAGGCTGCCCCCTCTGATAACATTCTTTGGTTGCCTCAATAATAGCGTTATTTTTTTCTTCTAGGGTACGAAAAACCTGATCCATAGTATCATCACGAATCATTGGACGATCAGTTGGTATAATTACAGTCTCTAACCCATAAATCTGCTGAAACTCATAGGCTTCAGTGTCTGCTGTGCCAGTCATACCAGATAATTTGTTATACATACGAAAATAATTCTGAAATGTAATCGAAGCAAGCGTCTGATTCTCCTTCTGGATAGGAACATTTTCTTTGGCTTCTACTGCCTGATGCAAGCCTTCTGACCAGCGCCTACCTGACATCAGTCTCCCGGTAAACTCATCTACTATTACTATCTCTCCATTCTGCACTACATAATGCTGATCTAGGTGAAATAGTGCGTGAGCACGCAATCCCGCATAAAGATGATGTATAAGATTAATATTAGCAGGATCATATAAACTTGCTCCTGACTCTAATAACCCATCCTGAGTAAGAATTTTCTCAGCATTCTCAAATCCCGCCTCACTCAGTAAAACTTGTTGCGTCTTCTCATCTACACTAAAATCTCCTGGAGCATCTTCTTTCTCCTGACGCACTAATTTAGGTATAAGCTTATTTATTCTTATATAAACATCAGTATTACCTTCAGCTTGACCTGAAATAATTAGTGGAGTACGTGCTTCATCAATAAGAATAGAATCTACTTCATCAATAACTGCATAATTAAGTGTACGTTGCACCCTCTCAGCAGGATCATTAACCATATTGTCACGTAAATAATCAAAACCAAATTCATTATTTGTCCCATATGTAATATCTGCTGTATAAGCTGCCTGTCTTTGTTCAGGTTTCATACTAGAAACAATAACCCCTACACTAAGGCCAAGAAATTTATGTATTTTCCCCATCCATTCAGAATCACGTTCAGCGAGATAATCATTTACAGTAACCAAATGAAAACCCTTACCATCTAAAGCATTAAGATATGAGGGCAGAGTTGCCATTAAAGTTTTTCCTTCACCTGTACGCATCTCTGCAATCTTTCCACTATGCAATACCATACCGCCAATTAACTGCACATTAAAATGACGCATCCCCAAAACACGTTTACTAGCTTCGCGCACTACTGCAAAAGCCTCTGGCAATAAAGTATCAAGTGCCTCTCCATCCTTAATACGTTGCCTAAATTCATCTGTCTTTGCACGTAATTCTGCATCTGTAAGACCTGAAATTGAATCTTCTAAACTATTAATCACACCAACAGTCTGGAAATATTGCTTGATCAGCCTGTCATTACGGCTACCAAATATTTTCTTAAAAACAGTATTAAACATAAGATATAAATTTTTCTACTTATTATGTAATTATAAAAAATAAGGGGTGATACTCTCAGCCTCACCCCACCACTACTAATTCATAGTTGATGGCCTAGATTTAAGCTTAATTAAATTTCTTGAAAAACTAAAATAGATTCAAAATCCTACTTTATACTATTTTTAAAATATAAATATGACCTAGTAGAATAATCTACATTTCCAATTTCTATTATTCCTTATCTTTCTACAATTTTAATTAAGCACCTAGAGGCATGAAAATAATAACCAATAAAATCATTTCAATGATCAATAGAAGCCATATTACCATATTAAAAGAGGCCGCCAGAGTAAACCTTTATACCTATAACTTTAATAGATGGCCTCATTTCCACAAATAATTAATATTAATATATAACTCCAAATTCTCGTACAATATGTATTATATTTTTTCCAAATACAATAAAATGGTTCTGAAAAATAAGAATCATATTACTATTTATTATGACAACACATAAAATTAGTTTCTTTCTTAATGCCCTGAAGAATAACTCAGCTCATAAAGAGCTATTCATACACAGTGAAAGAATATCTGAAATACAGGAAATTTTTATGAAAGTTATTCCAACTGATTTTGTACAATTTTGTTCTCTTGGAAAACTTACAAATAATAAACTAACTATAATAGTAGGAACTGGAACGATTGCGGCAAGACTTAAACAAATCATCCCATCTTTAATATCAAAATTTCATAAATTAGGCCTTATTGAAATTACTTCTATTCAAATTACTGTTCAAGCAAATTACTATACTTGTCATAGTCCTAACTCTTCTCAGAAAAATCTAGAAATAAGCCAAAATGGCACAGAAAATTTAAACAAATTGGCTAACAATTTACCTATGTCCCCATTAAAAAATGCCATTATATCAATGCTAGAAAATCAGACCAATAAGCAGAACTGATTGTAATTAACAAACCCTCATAATTATTTTTTAACTTTTATTTTCATTACATCTTAATTAAATAATTTTTTAATACCTATTAAGAAGTTAACAGATAACTACAATAAAGGTTCTAACCAAATGAAAACTATTCGCATTAAAATATAACCAATTACAGCGGCCTCTATAGTATTCCAATGAATTTTGCACTGTGCTAAAATTATGTATTCATAAATAGGTAAACAATTCCTCCAGTTAACTATCAAAGATAAACACTTACAAAATTGTGATGTAGATACATGACAATGTCCTATAAGGGGCCAAGTAGCTCAGTTGGTAGAGCAGAGGACTGAAAATCCTTGTGTCGGGGGTTCAATTCCCTCCTTGGCCACCATGTATAATGGTCACTACGATATAATATTGTTCCTATTTGACTATTTAATAGAATAAAACCTTGGCTCTTAATCAGTAACTACTGGCAAGTAAAATATAAAATAAATCTTATTACTATACATTTAAGGTGGATATTTAAATGTTAAATTATTACCTATCTATATAAGTCCTATTTTTTAAGATTTGTAATTTTTTCTACTTTGATAGAATTAAAGCTATTGAAATACTATAATTAGATGTTTTCCATATTCTTTACCAGTTATTTACATAATTAACTATGGAATTATTAGCATTTGGCATTAATCATCAAACTGCACCCATTGATGTTCGTGAACAAGTCGTATTCTCGGATGATTCAATGGAGAGTGCATTACATGATCTAACTAGTCATGATGCAGTAAAGGAAGCAGCAATTATTTCCACTTGTAATCGTACAGAGGTCTATTGTAGTACAAACCAGCCAGAAGAAATAACACATTGGTTAGCAAGTTTTCATCAGATACAAATACGTGAATTAGAGCCTTACCTTTATGCTCTTCCTCGTGAGCATGCAGTAAAACATGCCTTCAGAGTTGCAAGCGGACTAGATTCAATGGTACTGGGTGAACCGCAAATACTTGGCCAGCTAAAAAATGCTGTAAAATTTGCAGAACTTGCTGGCACACTAGGACTACTATTACACAAGCTTTTTCAAAGAACCTTCTTTGTTGCAAAAGAAGTACGAACATCTACTGAAATTGGAGCTAACTCTGTTTCAATGGCTGCTGCTGCAACACAGCTAGCAGAAAGAATTTTTGGAGATATTAGTGAACAGCGCGTACTTCTTATTGGAGCAGGAGAAATGATCGAACTATGTGCTGGTAGCTTCTCAGCGCGCAACCCAAAAAGTATAACTGTAGCTAACCGTACTACAGAGCATACTCAAGCTTTAGCAAGTCAATTTAATGCTCAATCAATTACCTTAAATGAACTTCCTGAACAACTTGCTCTTCATGATATTGTCGTAACTTCTACAGCAAGTCCACTTCCAATACTTGGGAAGGGAATGATGGAGAGAGCAATTAAAAAACGTAAGCATCGTCCAATTTTTATGGTGGACCTAGCTGTACCACGGGATGTTGAGCCAGAAGTATTAGAGCTTGATGATGTGTTTCTTTATACTGTAGATGATCTCTCAGAGATTGTGCAAGAAGGATTAGATTCACGACAAGGTGCAGTAGCTCAGGCCGAAGCTATTATTGATTCAAATGTTATTAATTTTATGCATTGGCTAAAATCTCGTGAATTAGTTCCCACTATTCGAGCATTACGTAGTCAAGCAGAAAATTATCGCCAATATGAACTTGAACGTGCAATTAAACTTTTGGCAAAAGGAGGAGATCCAAATAAAATTATGGAATTATTAAGCAAGAGTCTCACCAATAAACTCTTACACTCGCCCTCCGATGTACTAAACCATGCTTCAATAGATGAACGAGATAAACTAGTAGATATGGTAAACCGGCTCTATCAACTTGATCGTATAGAATGAACCAGGGCATTACTACTAAGCTCATACAGTTGAGCAAACGCCTTGAAGAATTAAACCGCCTACTAAGTAATGAGGACATAACCTCTAATCTCGACAACTACCGAAAGCTCACTCGCGAACATGCCGAGATTATACCTATAGTTGAACTATATCAATCATACCAACTTAGTGAAAGTGACATACAAGCTGCACAAGAAATGACTGCTGATGTTGAAATGCGTGAGTTTGCTGATGCTGAAATTCGTAGTGGAAAAGAAAAACTTACAAAAATAGAGCTTGAATTACAGAAATTACTACTTCCTAAGGACCCAAATGATGGAAACAATATTTTCCTAGAAATTCGTGCTGGTACAGGAGGGGATGAATCAGCACTATTTGCTGGGGATTTATTTCGTATGTACGCTCGTTTTGCTGAACGTGAAAACTGGCAAGTAGAAGTTATCTCACAGAGTCTTTCTGAAGTTGGTGGATATAAAGAAATTATTGCTCAAATATCAGGAAAAGGAGCCTACTCTAAACTTAAATTTGAATCAGGAGGCCATAGAGTACAGCGTGTACCCTCTACAGAAACCCAAGGTCGTATCCACACTTCTGCCTGTACAGTTGCAGTTCTACCAGAAACAAATGAGATATCAGATATAGTATTAAACCCTTCTGAGATAAGAATTGATACCTATCGCGCATCTGGAGCAGGAGGCCAGCACATAAATAAAACTGATTCAGCAGTTCGAATTACACATATTCCTACAGGTATTGTAGTGGAATGCCAAGATGGACGCTCACAACACAAGAATAAAGCGCAGGCAATGAGTGTTCTAGTTGCAAGAATACGTGATAAACAAATAAATGAGCAGCAAGCTAAACAAGCTGCCACCCGCAAATTATTAATTGGTAGCGGGGACCGCTCAGAAAGAATCCGCACTTACAATTTTCCTCAAGGACGCATATCTGACCACCGTATAAATCTTACACTTTATAAGATAGAACAAATAATGGATGGAGATTTAAATGAGCTATGCTCTAAACTAGCATCAGAGCATCAAGCAGAACAGTTAGCAGCAATGGGAGAATAAAAAATTACCCTAGCATGATTTAAACTATATCATTTAATGATAATTATAGTCCTATATGTTAAATCTAATACCAAAAAATGGATTTTGAAATACACAAAAAAATTACAATTAAAGATATATTAAGAAAAGCGCGAGCTCTTATTCCTTATAATGAAGCACAAATAATATTACAAGGTGTACTTAAAATAAATCATGCATACTTAATCTCTCACCCAGACCAGTATATAACTTTAATTCAAATACATAAATTCCTATCATTAGTTAAACGACGTGCCCATGGAGAACCAATTGCATATATCCAAGGTGAACGTGAATTTTATAGTGTAATATTTAAAGTTAACCCGGCCGTATTGATTCCCAGACCAGAAACTGAACTATTAGTAGATCTAGCACTAGAAAAAATTTCATTAAATACACCCTATAAAATATTAGACCTAGGTACTGGTTGTGGAATAATAGCTATTTCTATTGCAAAGCATCGTCCACTATCCTGTATTACAGCAATAGATAATTCAATGGATGCAATATATGTAGCTAAAAAAAATGCAAAATCTCTAGACACAAATAACATTAATATTTTTAAGAGTAATTGGTTTGATAAAATAAAGGAAAAGAAATTTGATCTAATTGTTTCAAACCCGCCCTATGTTGCTCTTGATGACCCCTATCTAGACCGAGAGGTCTTAAATTTTGAACCAAGGTTAGCTCTTATAGCTGGGAAAGATGGAATGGAATGTATCCGAAAGATCATTACCACAGCAACTTCTCATATTCATGCTGAAGGATGGCTACTATTAGAACATGGCTATAATCAAGCTAATATTTGTAGAAGATTATTGAAAAATGCAGGATTCAGTAATATCTTCTCTCACCCCGATTTATCAGGAATATTAAGAGTCAGCGGCGGAAGATATACACAAAATTTTTAAAAAAACTGATAAAATATCTCAACAAACTATTCCAATTTATTTGAAAAAATATTTAGAAAAATCCTAAGAACTATCTTAATATATAAATTAATAACCTTAAATTTTATAGAAGGGTCGATATGAATACACAAGAAATTATAAAAAAACAAATAACCTCTAACTATATTGTTCTTTACATGAAAGGGACACCTGAAAACCCACAATGTGGCTTCTCAGCACATGCAGTAAAAATACTTAATGCTTGTGGAGAAAATAATATTTTTACTATTGATGTCCTTTTGGATCCAGAAATTAGGCAGGGTATTAAAGATTATTCAAACTGGCCTACTATCCCCCAACTCTATATCAATGGTAATTTTATTGGGGGATCAGATATCATAGAAGAAATGTATAAGAATGGAGAATTACAAGAATTAATAAAACAATAAAATGCGATACTTAATCATATAAAATTAAATAACTTAATAACTACTGTAATGCCTCTGCAATTACCCAGTAACGTGTAAATTTGCCAACTGCCATAAATAACAAAACCCATAGCCAATTAATCCTAAGCCATCCTGCTGCGACACACAGAATGTCTCCTATCAATGGAACCCAGGACAATAGTATTATTGGGCTCCCATAAAGCCGAACCCATTTAATCCCGCGCCCATTACCATTATATTTTTTAAGAAATGCCTTCTCATCTGGCAAAAACCTTCCTATTAAATATGAAGTTACTCCACCCATAGTATTACCTAATGAGGCGACAAACAAAGCAGGCCAATATAACTGTGGATAAGCCTTTAATACTCCAAATAATATTGCCTCTGAGCCACCCGGAAGTAATGTTGCAGCTAAAAAACTACTAACAAACAGAGCTAATAAGCTTGATTGCTCATCCATATAATTTCCAACAAATATAAATACACAAACAGAAAGTTCTAGATTCTAAGTTTTATTGTATATTATTACTATTAATTATATTCCCTATCATTCTTATGACTCCTAATACTCTAGATATATCCCACAAAATTTTACTTGGTTATGTTATTAGGTAATGATATGCTTATTAATATTCCATTCCTGTTAAATAAAGGAAAATCATGAAAGAAAATCTAATTTTTAAGCAAAGTGTTGATTCAATTATTGAATCTATGAGCCTCCTAAAACATCCATTCTATGTTGCCTGGACTGAGGGTAAACTCACTAAAAAACAATTACTTAAGTATGCAGAACAATATTTTCATAATGTTTTAGCTGAACCAACTTATTTAAGTGCAGTACATTTTAATACGCCTCATTTTCATACTGATAAAAATAGTGGTGATATTAGTGTACGCCAAGAAATACTGAAAAACCTAATTAGCGAAGAATATGGAGAAAAGAACCATCCGGGATTATGGAAAAAGTTTGCCCTATCTTTAGGATCAAATGAAAAAGAATTAGCAAATGCAACTGCCCTTCCAAGCACTGAGAACCTTGTTACAACTTTCAGGGATATTTGCTTGAACCAACCATTCTATGCTGGACTTGCTGCTATGCATGCATTTGAATCACAAGTACCAGAAATTGCTGCAGTAAAGATTGAAGGATTAGCTAAATTTTACGGAATGAATGACCCAGATAGTTACGAATTCTTTACAGTACATCAGGAGGCTGATATACATCATTCACAAGCAGAGTGGTCGTTAATTGAAAAATTTGCGGATACCCCAGAGAAAAAAGATGAAGTTCTAGCTGCAACTACCAAGGCATGTGAGGCTCTTTGGGAATTTCTTGATGGAATTTATGAAAATTACTGCTTAGATCTAGATAAATCTAAAGAAACCATAACAATACACTAGACATTTAGAATAAATAATATTCAAGCTTATATTATATTAAAATATAAGCTTGAATATTATCCTGCCAAATAAATTATTTTATACATGTAATATTTTTAGAATATTTGACTCTAAGCTTATTAACGCATTTGTTGTATTTAATATAGCTCCTGTAATAAGAAAAACATCTTCAACACGTTCTCCCATTGTATTTATTTTAGCACTATGAACCTTAACATCAGAATCTGCTAAAACCTTAGTTACACGTGACAATAAATCTGGCTGATCTCCAGTAACAAGTGATAATACATAATAAAAACCATTATCATCAGGTTCAATTTTAACTTCTGGTGTAATAGGAAAATGCTTAATCTGACGACTTATCTTAACTTGCAAAGAAGCTTTAAAAGGTGATTTTAGATCTAATTGCTGCTTTAATCCATTTTCTACAATACAAATAGTATTACTATATTTCTCTATTGAATTAAATGGGTTAAATACTGAAAAACTATCAAGAGCATAACCATGATGTGTAGTATAAACTTTAGCCTCAACAATACTGTAATTAATACTCTCAAAGAAACTACAAATACGAAAGAATAAATCTTTCTGATCTTTAGTATAGATCATTACCTGGATACCACCTCCATCAGAAATGGTACGAGCCTTTACCACTGGCTCTAGAGATTGAGCCTTATTGCAAAGCTGACGAGTATGCCAAACTATTTCTAATAAACTATTCTGTAAAAAATAAGTAGCACCTAGCCCTGACCAAAGCTGTTCACACTTCTCTATTGATATAGAATCATATTGTAATAATCCTAATACCCTAATCTTACGATTTTCAAGGGTACCCCTAGCTTTTTCTGGTTCACCACATAAATACCGCCATGTCTCCCAAAATAAATATTCTAATAATTTACCTTTCCAAGTATTCCATACCTTAGGATTAGCACCACATATATCAGCAACTGTAAAAAGATAAATTGCAATGAGCCTACGCTCATTCTTAACAAGTGCAGCAAAATTGGATATTACCGCTGGTTCTGACAAATCTTTCTTCTGTGCTATAGACGACATTATTAAATGATTCTCTACCAACCAAGATACCAATTCTGTATCCGCTGAAGATAATCTATGGTTTTTACAAAAACGCCTCGCTTTTTTCATCCCAACCAAAGAGTGGTTTCTATGATGTCCTTTAGCAATATCATGAAATAAAGCTGCCAAATAGAGTATTTCTGGTCTATCAAATTTACTTGCTAGCTGACTACATAATGGATGCTCATGAGAAAATTCAGAAACCATAAAACGACGTAGATTTCTTACTACCATTAAAATATGCTCATCTACTGTATAAACATGAAATAAATCATACTGCATTTGTCCTATAATTTTCCCAAATTCTGGAATATAACGCCCTAATATTCCATACCTACTCAAAAATCGTAATTCTTTGGTAAGACCACGTGGCTGACGTAAAATTTTCATAAATAATTTACAATTATGAGGATTTAACCGGAAAGATAAATTAATTCTAGATTTAGAACGCCAGATCTCTCTTATTGTGCTAACGCTATAAGTATCTAGTTCAGAATACTGTTGTAACATAAGGACACTTTCTAGAATAACACTCGGGTTCTTCTTAAAGATATTTTTATCTCTTATCTCAAGTAGTGGACCGCGAGACTGAAAATATTTATTTAATATTACAGGAGTTAAATATTTCTTTAAAAATATCTTTTCCCGTAAAGTAAGCAAAAGAATGGTGTTAATCTGTGTAACTGATTTTGCTACACGATAATAACGTTGCATTAATAATTCACTTGCCCGATGTGGTGACTTATCAGAAATATTGTATTCTGTAGCTAGTAATGTTTGATAGTCGAACAACAATCTATCCTCACAACGCCCAGCTAGATAATGCAATCTAATTCGAAAATCTTGTAATATTCTTTCATTGCACCTTGCAATTCTAGCCTCTTCTCTTGTTATAAAACCAGCTCTAATAAGATCAATCCAAGATTTCCCATACCCTAGGGCATGACTAATCCATAAAATGTTTTGTAAATCTCGGAGACCACCGGGACTTTCTTTTAAATTTGGCTCAAGATTGTGAGTTACTTCGAGATAGCGACTATGACGCTGTTGTTGCTCCGACTGCTTTGCAATAAAAAATTCTTGTGGGTTTAATACAGTTTTCATTTTTTGTGAAAATGTCGCAAATAGTCTTCTGTTTCCTGCGAGCCTACGTGCCTCAAGTAAACTTGTCTGCACTGTAATATCTTTCTTTGACTCTTCTTCACATTCAGCTAAAGTACGAACACTATGACCAATCTCTAAGCCCATATCCCACAAAAAGTGCACCCACCGCTCTAATTTAAGTTTTATAATACCATCAGTAAGAATCTGATTACTTCCCTTAAGAGGAAGAAGAACCAATAGATCTATATCTGAACTAGGAAAAAGACATCCACGACCATACCCACCTACAGCCAACAAAGTAATTGAGTTCGGGAGCGCCATTTCTTTCCATGCTTTACACAATAATTTATCAATTAATCTACAATAATCTCGAAGTAATGCACTACTATCTCCATTCTTACTAAACTTTTCACGTAGCACCTTCCGACCTTCTGCTAGTATTTTTTTTCCGCTTCTAGAATTTAACGGAGTTGATAAGGCCGCTACGTTAATTGCCATTAATATAAATTAGACATGAAATATAGGCTTTAATGGACTACCTTTAGATAACGTCAAAACTTCATACCCTGTATTAGTAACTAATACTGTATGCTCCCATTGAGCAGACAAGCTATGGTCCTTAGTAACTATAGTCCAGCCATCTGCCATTTGACGAATTGATGCTTTTCCTGCGTTAATCATAGGCTCTACTGTAAAAATCATACCTGCTTTTAATTCTAAGCCCGTTCCAGGAGAACCGTAGTGCAGAACTTGTGGTTCATCATGAAATTTAGTGCCAATACCATGACCACAAAATTCTTTTACCACACTACAGCCCAGATTCTCAGCAAAACTTTGAATAGCGTAGCCTATGTCGCCTAAATGTTTATTTGGTTTAATTTCCTCTATTCCACGCCACATAGATTCATAGGTAATTTCACACAACCTTTTAGCTTGAATTGATGCCTCTCCAACATAATACATACGACTGGTATCACCATGATAACCATCTTTAATTACGGTCACATCAATATTAAGAATATCTCCTATTTTCAGCTTTTTTCCACCTGGCACACCATGACATACCTGATGATTAACTGAAGTACAAATTGATTTTGGGTAAGGTTTATGGCCTGGTGGCGCATAATTAAGTGGAGCGGGAACCGTTTTTTGCTCAGTTAACATATAATTATGACATAATGTATCAAGTTCACCTGTTGTTATTCCAGGCTTAACAAAAGGTGTAATAAAGTCTAGCACCTCTGAGCCAAGCCTCCCTGCAATCCGCATTTTTTCAACCTCCTGCGGAGAATTAAGATGTACAGTCATAATATTTCCTAATGAAATAAATAGGTATTATTTATAGTAAAAACAAAAGCAAAAATTCAATATCTCATTTTATACCTACCTTAGTATTATTCATTAATACTTCCTTTTTATCAGAACAGAGATCCTCTCCTGATTTAAGACAATCTGTTGCTTTTGACAACAATCTAATTTTCTCTGGTTTAAATTCTGGTCGTAATTTTCTATCCTCATCAGAATTAGTCCAAAATTGAACATAAAGTATAAGGATAAGATTTACTATTAAGAGCAAAAAAAATAATAGTTTCATTATGTATAGACTTTCATTATTAATTGTTTCTTGTTGTTAACAGACCCTAGCCTTGTTAAAATGCCCTGCTTAATGTAAGTCATTTTTTGAGGCCCTAGAAATGCAAGGTATGAAATTAGTATTAAATCTAGTGATATTCACTGTGCTACTGTTGTCTAATCAGATTTATGCTGAAAATTTAGCAAAAAAAGACTCTCTAGACAATACTATTACTAACGAAGAAGTCAGTAAAGGACAAAAAATTGCAGGTAAAGTTTGTGCTGGCTGCCACAACCATGATGGTAATAGTATTATTCCATCCAACCCTATCTTAGCTGGACAACATGCAGAATATATCATCAAACAACTAAGAGATTTTAAATCGCAAGAAAACAAACCTACTAAAAGAGAAAGTGCTGTTATGGGGGCAATGGTTTCTCCTCTTTCTAATGAAGATATACATAATCTTAGTTCTTACTATGCCGTACAAGAACCTAATCCTAAGGCAGCAAAAGATAAAGAGCTTGCTAAAGAAGGTGAAAAAATTTATCGTGGTGGAAATTTAGATTCTAACCTACCTGCATGTTCTAGCTGCCATTCTCCAAACGGGGCAGGCATCCCACCACATTATCCACGCCTTGCTGGACAACATGTTGAATATACTGTTACACAGCTCCGAGCCTTTAGAACAGAACAAAGGGCTAATGATGCAAACAAAGTAATGCGTGGAATTGTTTCCCGCATGAGTGAAAAAGAAATAAGAGCCGTAGCTGAGTTTATTTCAGGGCTGAATTAATAATATAAGCTTTAAATTATCTTTCCCAAGTACTGAAGATTTTTTCTGCTGCCAGCAATGTTTGCCCAATTTCTTTACCACTATGAGCAGAAGAAACAAACCCTGCCTCAAATGCAGAAGGAGCAAAATAAATGCCCTCTCCTAACATAGCGTGAAAAAATCGATTAAAAGACTCTTTATTACACTCCATTACTTCAGTATAACTTAATGGTATTTTTCTATAAAAATATAAACCAAACATCCCGCCTATCGATTGAGCGCAGAAAGGAATTTCATATTTATTTGCAATATTAGATAGGCCATTAATAAGTTTCTCTGTATTATTAATAAGCTTCTTATAAAATCCAGGTGTTTGTATCATACGTAAAGTAGCTAGTCCTGCATTAACTGCTATAGGATTTCCAGATAATGTCCCTGCTTGATATACTGGTCCAATAGGAGCAAGACATTGCATTATTTCTCTCCGGCCACCAAAGGCTGCCATAGGCATACCGCCACCTATTATTTTACCTAATGTAGTAAGGTCTGGTTTAATATTATAAAGCCCTTGAGCACAATCCAATCCAACACGAAAACCAGTCATCACCTCATCAAAAATTAAAATACTGCCATATTTTGTACATAATTCACGTAATACTGACAAAAATTTAGGCCGAGGTGCTACTAAATTCATATTTCCTGCAATTGGTTCTACAATAACTGCAGCAACCTCTCTACCTAATTTACTAAATATTTGTTCTGCCTCTTCAAGATTATTGTAATCCAATACTGTGGTCCCATTTGCAACTTCCTCAGATACTCCTGAAGAACTTGGATGACCTAAAGTAAGTGCTCCTGATCCAGCTTTTACTAATAAAGCATCTTCATGGCCATGATAACAACCTTCAAATTTTATTATGCGATTTCTACCTGTATAGCCACGTGCAAGACGAATTGCACTCATAGTAGCTTCGGTACCTGAACTTACAAGCCTCACTTGTTCTATGGATGGAACGAGTTTACATAATAAATTGGCAATCTCAAATTCAGCTTCGGTTGGGGCGCCAAATGTTAGCCCATCTTTAATCTTATTCTGTACAGCCTTAATTACTTCTGGATGAGCATGGCCAAGAATAAGTGGACCCCAAGAACCCACATAATCTATGTAAGATTTATTATCCATATCCCATACATATGCACCTTCACCTCTCTTAAAAAATATAGGTGTACCGCCAACCGATTTAAAAGCGCGTACTGGAGAATTAACCCCACCCGGGATACACTCCAAGGAGGATTGGAATAATTTAGAATTAAGTGAATTCATTTCATATCTCATTTAATGATTAACAGAATATTTAATTTTCTTAAATTTATAGAATATCTTTTGAGCTTCAATCTTCGTATTATTAGAATTAAAAAGACAGCCACTAACTGCTATTGCATCAACACCTTTATATATTAAATTTTCTATATTTCCTGAATTAATACCCCCAATTGCAACAATTGGAACTTGTATATGCTGCTTTGCACGACACAATAAATCTATAGGTGTAATAACTGCATCAGGCTTTGTAGTAGAGCTAAAAAAGGCCCCAAATGCTACATAGTTTGCACCCTGATTCTCAGCTTCTATAGCATACCTTAACTGATTGTAACAAGAAGCCCCAATGATTTTGCCTGCTCCTAGCCTGTTCCGTGCTTCTGCTACTGTTACATCTTCTATCCCTAAATGCACACCATCTGCACCAACTTTAATCGCAAGATCAAGGTCATCATTAATAATAAGTGGAGTATTAAATTCTTGACAAAGATAAGATAATAAAGTTGCCTGCTCAAGCTTTAGAACATTATTAGCTATTTTGTTACGGTATTGAACCAATGAAACACCACCAATAAGTGCCTGCTGAACTAATGTAATTAAATTATCTGTATCAACAATATCTGGTGTTATAGCATATATGCCACTAACCCGTATATCTACCATTCTTCTTATCCTATTTACTATGACCACCCTTATTACGCGCCCAAAATAAACGGTCTGGCAGATATTGACCCATTCCCGGATGAAAGCCATTTTTTAATGTCTGCCAAGTATATTCTTGTGCTTCATACACCCCCTCAGAAACAGGCATACCATTAGCAAGATTAGCTGCAATAGCAGCAGCCAGAGTACACCCTGAACCATGATACGATCCTGCTAAACGGTGCCATATATCAGATCTCAAAACGCCTGAGTCTGTATATAAAATATTTGTTACCTGATGAGTATTCTCATGAGTTCCTGTTACTAACACATACTTACAACCCATATTTAAAATTTTCTTGCTACATCTACCTAAATCCTGCTCGTCTGGACTCCTCCCTGTATTCCCAACCAACCGGCGAGCCTCCACACTATTTGGAGTAACAACTGTTGTCTGTGGAAGCAATAATTTACATATTGCTGCAATCATTTCCTCATTTGCCAGTTCGTCACCTCGGCCTGAACTAAGGATTGGGTCTAAAACCACAGGAATGTCAGGATATTCAGATAATATTTTAGCAATAGCTACAATATTCTCAACACTACCTAACATTCCAATTTTAAAAGCTTGTACCGTAATATCCTCAAGTACTGAACGTGCTTGATCTAGTACCCAGCGCGAATCTAATGGCATTACATCATGTACTCCAACAGTATTTTGTACTGTAATAGCAGTAATCACTGGCAAAGAATGGCATCCCTTACTTGCAAGAGTAAGTGTATCTGCCTGAATTCCAGCGCCACCGCTAGAATCATTAGCAGAAAAAGAAAGTATTATTGGGGGTGGCTGAAGCATACATTAATACCGTAAAATGACATTTTAACCTAAAATACAAATATTATGCCTACTAATGAAACTACTGCATTCCGAAGCTATATGTGCCTTATTTGTGGCTACGTATATGATGAAAAAGAAGGCTCGCCAGAAGAGGGGATACCTGCTGGTACACGCTGGGATGATGTACCGATGAATTGGGTATGCCCTGAATGTGGTGCCCGTAAAGAAGACTTTGAAATGATTGAGATTTAAATGCGAATCCTACATACCATGCTACGAGTCGGGAATCTAGAAAAATCAATCGATTTTTATTCTAAGATTCTTGGAATGAAGGTACTACGTCGGAAAGACTACCCTGAAGGAAGGTTTACTTTAGCATTTGTTGGCTATCAAGATGAACGTAGCTCTACTGTACTTGAATTAACTCACAACTGGGATATTGAAAGATATGATTTAGGGTCTGGATTTGGACATATAGCTATTGAAGTTGATGATGCATATATTGCTTGTGAAATGATTAGACAACGCGGAGGAAAAGTTGTACGTGAGGCAGGTCCCATGAAACATGGCGTTACAGTGATTGCATTTGTAGAAGATCCTGATAGCTATAAAATTGAACTTATCCAGAGAAAAATAACTAAGAAATAATCTGTGAAGCAATATAAGACTATATCATTTTTAGTTTTTAGCAAGTACCAGCACAGCAGCAAAAAAACTATCTGTATTATGCTTTCCTGGATATAATTCCAAAAACATACCAGTATCAAGTGGGATTTTCTGTTGCAAAAATAATTCTGCACAATTTAATAATCTAAATTGTGAGTGAGTAGCAAGGAAATTCTTAATGACTTCTTGATTCTCCTCTGGTAAAAAACTACAAGTAGCATAAACCAACCGCCCACCGGGCTTTAATAGCCTAGCTGATGATGTAAGAATTGCTTCTTGAATATATTTCTTTTCTTCAATTTCTTTTGGTTTCTGACGTAATTTTAAATCTGGATTTCTACGCAATGTTCCAAGCCCACTACATGGCGCATCTACAAGCACTCTATCAACCTTTCCAATTAACCTCTCCACCCTGAAATCATTCTCACTATTTATCCATCTTGGAAATAAATTAGAAAGGCCTGATCTTTTTAAGCGCGGCTTCAATTTATTCAATTTTTTCTCAGATACATCAAATCCGTAGATACGACCTTTTGAAGCCATTAATGAACCCATCATTAGTGACTTTCCACCAGATCCAACACAAAAATCTACTACTACCTCCCCTCTTTTAGGCTGTACCAAGTAACCTAAAAGCTGACTACCTTCATTTTGAATTTCAATTTTTCCGGCAATAAATAATTCATGATTTTGAATCATTAATTTCTTTGCAAGACGAATACCAATAGGAGAATAAGGAGTGTTTTCTGCATTAATACCATCCTTATGTAGCCTCATAAGTACATCATCACGATTTGCTATTAAAGTATTTACCCTTAGATCTAATGTTGATTGCTGTTGAAATGAGAGCCCTAAAGAAAGAATATCTACATCTGACATTTTCACTTGCATCTTTTGAACTAACCATTCAGGAAAATCTGATCGAATAGATAATGGTAACGAATCTAATCTCACCAATTTTATTCCTAACAATATTTTTTCTTCAGATTCATTTATAAATGGTCGTAATTCTCGCAAACTTATACCTTTAAATTTTATGAGGTACGCAAGAATTAGTAACCTAGGGGTTGTTGTATCAACTATATATTTCAGAGAGAAGAAATGCCTAAGAACACCGAATATAATATCAGATATAAATATACGATCCTTTGCACCAACCTTAGGGTTTTCACGAAAAAAAATTCTTAGTGTGCCATCAGCAGAACCCTTTAATTGCTGTACTGCGCATAATGCAGCTATAGCCATATCTATTTGATACAGAACAAGACACATCTTTATAATCCCTTGCAACAAAAAAATGAAATCTTATGTATATAATACTGAAATAAGTGGAACTTAATTATCAGAATCTTTTTGGCAAATTTCAACAATATTTCCTGAAATTTTTAAACGCCCATCCATAAATAAATTTACAGCCTCTGGGAGTATTCTGTGCTCCTGTAATAAAACTCGTTCTGCTAATATTTTAATTGTATCGCCAGGTAGAACTGGAACTACTGCCTGAAGTATAATCGGACCATGATCTACTTCTCGTGTCACAAAATGTACTGTACACCCATGTAGTTTGACACCCCTCTCTAATGCTTTTTTATGAGTCTCTAACCCAGGAAATGCAGGTAATAATGAAGGATGAACATTTATTAATTTGCCAATATATTTATTAATAAAGCTATCACCTAACACTCGCATAAAACCAGCCAGAACAACAAGGCATGGCTGATAAGAATCAATCTTATTTGCTAATAAAAGATCAAATGCTACACGATCTGTACACATTCTATGATCTACGACACATGTTTCAATATTATATTTTTTTGCTATTTTAAGCCCAGCCGCATGAGGGTTGTTACTAATAACAGCAGATACTCTAGCTGATAATTTACTCTCAAGAAGGGCTTGCATATTACTACCACGCCCAGAAATAAGAATAACGATTGATTTCATTATATCAATTACAATATTGGCATTAAGTACTGATTACTCAAAAAGAACCTTTGCTTCCCCTTCATGACCCTGCTTGGCTGTCCCAATATGCCATACAACCTCACCTGCGTTACGTAATATCTTAAGTACAGGATCAATATGTTCATTAGAAACTATTAACACCATTCCTATCCCACAATTAAATACACGATACATTTCCCAGTCAGTTATTCTTCCTTGTTGCTGCAACCAACTAAATAAATCTGGTATAGCCCAGGATGATTTTTTTAATACAGCAGTAATTCCTTCAGGCAAGATACGTGGAATATTTTCTGTTAAACCACCTCCAGTAATATGTGCCATACCTTTTACTGGGAAATGTTTTAATAGATTGAGTATTGGTTTTACATAAATACGAGTTGGTTCCATAATTATATCTGCTAACGCTTTATCATTTAAATTGATATCTAAATCAATATGGCTCTCTTCCAGAATTTTACGAATAAGAGAGTATCCATTAGAATGTGCGCCACTAGAAGCAAGGCCAAGGATAGCATCGCCCTCTATAATAGATCGCCCATTTATAATACGATCTTTTTCTACTATACCCACAGCGAATCCTGCAAGATCATATTCATTCTCTGAATACATACCTGGCATTTCAGCTGTTTCGCCACCGATTAACGCACACCCAGCTTGTTCGCACCCTAAAGCAATACTTTTTACCACTCTAGTAGCAATATCTATTTTCAAACCACCGCAAGCAAAATAATCCAGAAAAAATAATGGCTCTGCACCCTGTACTAAAATATCATTAACACTCATTGCTACTAGGTCTATACCAATAGAATCATGCTTCTCTAACCTACATGCAAGCTTCAACTTAGTCCCAACCCCATCCGTACCTGATACCAATACTGGGTTTTTATAATTATTTGAAATTTCGAATAAAGCACCGAAGCCACCAAGCCCATTGAGAACCCCGGGCCGCATAGTTCGCTTAATATGTGGTTTAATATTCTCAACCAAACGATTACCTGCCTCTATATCAACACCAGCATCACAATAAGACATTTTATTTGCACCTGAATTTCTCTGATTAGATGAAGTCAAGTTGAGTTCTCGCGTTGTAGCAGTTAGAGTACAGTTTATAGGAATTACAATTTTACCGTAAATGGACAACAAACACTCTGCTGATTTACATTATTTATGGTTGCTCGCAATAGCAGCCCTAACTAGCTTATTAATTTATCATATAAGCCCAATTCTCACTCCATTCCTTCTTGCAGGAATTATTGCTTATATTTTTAATCCACTAGTAACAAAATTACAAATATGGAAAATTAATCGATCCCTAGGTACGATATTAATCATGATTATGCTGTTATGCATGCTTGCAGCATTAATTGTTATTATTACTCCCCTATTCGAAAAAGAAATTTTCATATTAATTGAGCGAATACCAGTTTACCTAGAAACTATTAGAAATTTATTCGTTCCCTGGCTAGAAGCGCAGCTAGGAATTAACTTACAACTAGATGCTGCCCAACTTAAATTAGCTTTAAAACAACACTGGCAAGATACTGGTGGGATGTTTGTTAAGCTAGTACATTCAATTAGAGGAAGTAGCATAGCCACCATGGAATTTATGCTGAATATATTACTTATACCAATAGTATTATTTTATTTACTACGGGACTGGGAATATTTAATTAAACTTATTGATGAAACAATTCCACGACATTGGCATAAACAAATTATAGCGCTTACAAGTGAATCAGATAAAGTATTAGCAGAATTCCTACGAGGACAACTTTCTGTAATGTTGATAATGAGTACCTGCTATGCGGCAGGATTATGGCTTACAGGTCTTGAATTTGCACTGCCAATTGGCATAATATCAGGGGTGCTTGTATTTATTCCTTATCTTGGTCTTGGTATTGGCCTAATTCTTGCGACCTTAGCAGCATTTATCCAGTTTCAAGGATGGGGAGGAATTTTACCTATTTGGATTGTTTTTGGGGCTGCCCAATTACTCGAAAGTATGGTAATAACACCTTGGCTAGTTGGAAATCGTATTGGGCTACATCCAGTAGTAGTAATTTTTGCACTACTTGCTTTTGGTCAACTATTTGGCTTTGTTGGCTTATTATTAGCATTACCAGCAAGTGCTGTATTGTTAGTATGGTTAAGGCATGCCCGCAAACAATATTTAAAAAGTAATCTTTACAATTCGTAAATGAAGCAACTCCTTCTGGATATTTCACCTATAGCTCCACCTTCACTAGAAAATTTTGTGCCTGGAAGAAACGTTGAGCTATTTCAGATTCTGGAAAATATTCTTTCAGGATCTGAGAAAGAACGTTTTATCTATTTATGGGGTGAAAATGGATCTGGAAAAAGCCATATATTACAGGCAATGACTGAATCATTTAAACTAAATAAACTAGATGCAGTGTATATTGATTGCAATATATGGCAAAAAAATAATACAGATTCCTCTATAATCAATGATATTAACTGCATAACAATAGATAATGTTGATCATTTAAATGCTTCAATGCAAATCAAACTATTTAATATATATAACCATATACGAGATGAATGCAGCTCACTTATGCTAGTAAGTGGGTCTGTCGCACCATCACAATTAAATTTACGTGAGGATCTAGTTACTCGCTTAGGATGGGGTTTAGTGTATCAAATTCATGTGCTATCAGATGATGAAAAAATTCAAGCTATGAAAGAGCATGCTAAAAAAAAGGGATTTGAGCTTCCTCAAGATGTATGTAATTATTTACTTCGACATATAAAACGTGACTTGCCATCATTAATTGCCACACTTGACGCCCTTGATCTTTTATCACTAAGAGAAAAGCGCCCAATTACTATTCCTATGCTACGCAAACTACTATTACCCACAACATGAATCTAGCCTTATTTGATCTTGATAATACACTTTTAATTGGTGATAGCGACTATAAATGGGCTCAATTTCTTATTGAGAAGAAACTTCTTGATCGCACAAAATATGAATCGCTTAATATAAAGTTTTATGAACAATATAAAGCAGGCACACTTGATATACATAAATTTCTAGATTTCCAATTACAACCACTATCTCTTTATTCTCGTATACAACTTAATAGCTGGCACAATGAGTTTATGAAAAAAAAGATAATTCCTCAGATTGCACCAGGCACATACAAATTGATTAACTCACATATGCTAGAAGGTGATTTATGTATCATTATCACCGCCACAAATAGATTTGTGACTGAACCAATTGCAAAGATGCTTGGAATAAATAATTTAATTGCAACAGAGCCAGATCAAAATGAAGGTGAATTTAATGGGAAAATTGTTGGCACCCCATGTTTTAGGGAGGGTAAAATTAAAAGATTAGAGGAATGGATGGATGAGCATAATCTTACCTGGCTATCATTCCTTAAGAGTTGGTTTTATAGTGACTCTCTTAATGATATTCCATTACTTAACAAAGTATCTCATCCTATAGCGGTTGACCCTGACCCAACTCTTAAAGAATATGCAAAAAAAAATAGTTGGCCAATTATTAGTTTAAGATAAAGCCTTAATTAAGATTAATATCTTATTTAACTTCATTAAATCATGCACCATAATTTTTCTTTTTTACCTTATCAGAAATGAACTCTTATCTATCTACAGAGTGGCATCATGCACCTATAAATGCATCAATGAAAGAACGAAAATGGCTAAAAAATAGTGGGTCTCTTACATTACAAATTCAAGAACGTTGTAAAAATTTTCGTGTAGAACCAGTTTTCCAGTCTTATGCGGCAGCATGTAATGATGAACTAACTGTAATGAAATTACGTCCTAGAGAATTAGCACATGTCCGTGAAGTATATTTATACTGTGGCAAAACACCTGTAATATTTGCTCACTCTGTTTTAGCAAAAAAGAATTTACAAGGATCATGGTGCGGAATAAGCAAACTTGGTAATAAATCTTTAGGAACCATGCTGTTTGCTAATCCAATTATTAAGCGCACACCATTTAAATTTCGCAAATTAAATTCAGCTCACCCGCTATTTTATAGAGCTTGTAAAAATATACAAATTAGACCAAATACATTATGGGCGCGACGCTCATTATTTTCTCTAAATAAAAAACCTATATTAGTTACTGAGGTATTTCTACCTTTCATTTTGGATTTAATTTAATGATCAACTCTAAACGCCTTGAATACTACAAGAAGCTTATGCGTCTTGATAAGCCTATTGGTATTCTACTACTCCTATGGCCCACCTTATGGGGTCTATGGCTAGCAGCAAAAGGCATGCCTGATTTGATTATTTTATGGATATTTATACTTGGCACAATTCTTATGCGATCAGCTGGCTGTGTAATGAATGACTATGCAGATAGAGATATTGATCTACATGTTAAACGTACTAAATATCGCCCCATTACAATAGGGGCAGTCAGCCCTAAAGAAGCCCTCATTCTATGTATGGCACTTATTCTTTGTGCATTCCTTCTAATTCTTAATTTAAATTTCCTAACTATTGCTTTATCTTTCTGCGCATTATTTCTAGCTGCAAGTTATCCATTTACAAAGCGATTTTTTGCGATGCCACAAGCATATCTAGGTATTGCTTTCAGTTTTGGCATCCCTATGGCATTTGCAGCACAAACAAACAATGTTCCAATGATTGCATGGCTACTAGTAATAGCAAATGTACTATGGGTAGTTGCTTACGATACAGAATATGCAATGGTAGATAAAGCTGATGATCTCAAGATTGGTATTAAAACCTCAGCCATCACTTTTGGTCGATTTGATGTGACTGGAATTTTACTATGCTATATTATTTTTATAACACTTATGTTCTATATAGGTCATCTACAGAATCTTGGTATAGCATATTACCTAAGCCTTGGTAGTACACTAGGTCTTATAATATACCAATATTATTTAATTCATGACCGAGACCCAAATAATTGTTTCAAAGCTTTTCTTCACAATAATTGGATAGGCGCAACAATATTTTGCGGTATCGCTCTTGATTATTTTACAAAATTAACATTTTAAGTGTATATGAAATGAAATATAAAGACCTACGAGAATTCCTTATGCAATTAGAAAATAATGGGGAATTAAAACGTATTAAAACCGAAATCAGTCCATACTTAGAAATGACTGAAATCTGTGATCGATTATTAAAATCTGAGGGTCCTGCCGTTATATTTGAAAACCCTAAAGCTCATAATATTCCTGTACTAGGAAACCTGTTTGGCACACCTAAACGTGTAGCAATGGGTATGGGACAAGAATCAATTACAGCATTACGAGAAATAGGAAAACTCTTAGCCTATCTAAAAGAACCTGACCCCCCGAAAGGATTAAAAGATATATGGGGCAAACTACCAATACTTAAAAAAGTTCTAAATATGGTACCAAAAGTTATTACAAGTGCACCCTGTCAAGATGTTATATGGGAAGGAAAGGACATTGATCTTTATAAACTCCCTATTCAGACATGCTGGCCTCAAGATATTGCCCCCCTGATCACCTGGGGATTAACTGTTACTAAAGGCCCAAATAAAACACGACAAAATCTGGGTATTTACCGTCAGCAATTACTTTCTTCAAACAAATTAATTATTCGGTGGCTTGCCCATCGCGGAGGAGCTTTAGATTTTCAAGATTTTTCCCTTGCAAATCCAGGACAACCTTATCCGCTAGCTATCGCACTAGGAGCAGATCCAGCAACAATGCTTGGTGCTGTTACACCAGTTCCAGATAATTTAAGTGAATACCAATTTGCCGGATTATTACGTGGGACAAAAACAGAATTAGTAAAATGCCTAAGTCATGACTTACAAGTTCCTGCCCATGCAGAAATTATACTGGAAGGATATATATATCCTAATGAAACAGCTCTTGAAGGACCATTTGGTGATCATACTGGTTATTATAATGAACAAGAAATATTTCCAGTTTTTACAGTAGAACGTATGACCATGAGGAATAATCCAATTTACCATTCTACTTACACTGGGAAACCACCAGATGAGCCAGCAATTCTAGGCTTAGCATTAAATGAAGTATTTGTACCGCTACTACAAAAACAATTCCCTGAGATTAGTGATTTTTATTTGCCACCTGAGGGTTGCTCCTACCGTATGGCAGTAATAAGCATGAAAAAACAATATGCAGGCCATGCAAAGCGCATAATGTTTGGTGTATGGAGTTTTCTGCGCCAATTTATGTACACAAAATTTATTATTGTTACCGACGATGATGTTGAAATCCGTAACTGGAAGGAAGTTATCTGGGCAATAACAACCCGTGTTGATCCAGCACGCGACACTCTAATAGTTGAGAATACACCTATAGATTATTTGGATTTTGCCAGCCCCATGGCTGGATTGGGCGGAAAAATGGGGCTAGATGCAACCAATAAATGGCCTGAAGAAACCAAACGTATTTGGGGGAAACCAATTCAAATGGATCCAAAAATAAAAACACGTATTGATGAACTCTGGGAAAAGATTGGGCTATAATTTTTATGTGACTAACACCAGTAATATAAATTACTTACAACCCTCCATCTTATAAATAAAATAACCATCTCTATTAATTGCATCTATAACATTTTCTGGTGCCCCCTGGCTATGACAAAACCTACATTCTTCACTAGATATTATCGCATCACCTTCACCTACTGAAATCAACCATTGCTTTGCATATTCTATAGCCTTTTGGTCATCTTTAACTGCAGTAAAAACATCAAAATGCATAGTATGTCCATCTTTTGATTTGACATAAGTATCATAAACATGAATTTCCATTATTTTTCCTCAAAAATTTAAAATCAATATTTTACTTGTTAAGATTAGAAAATACTTTAACTGATTATAATTAGTCAAATTTAATCTATTATTATATGATAATTATTCTCTATATCTTTATTAAATAATTCCTCCTATGAAACGTCCAATTACACAATTTAGCCATGATGATATTGGAGATTGGGTTGCCACCTTAAGCTGCGGTCATCTACAGCATGTGCGACATAACCCACCATTTATAAATCGACCATGGATAACAACAAATGAAGGCCGTAGAAATAAAATTGGGCAAGTACTTAATTGTGTACTATGCGACAGATCTGAACTTCCAAAGAATTTTATACCCTACAAAAAAACACCTATTTTTACAGAAAAATCCCTACCATCCAAGCTAAAAAATGATCATTCAACAAAAATGGGGGTCTGGGGGAAAATTTTTGTTATAGAAGGGAAGCTTCAATATCGTATTAAAATACTAGGAACAAATACTGAATTATCTCCTAATACAGTAGGAATTATTCTACCAGAGGTGCTACATAGTGTAGCTACTCTAGATACAGTAAAATTTTATATAGAATTTTATAAAGAACCTAATCTTCTTAGTAAGTGACGGCTCTAAAAATACCAACAATTACCTTTCCCCAAAATTTAATTTCAGGACTATCAGGAATTCTTGGTACGAATATCCTAAAATTTTTTTCTATTATTTGGAATAGGTATCAAATATTTATTGTAATCCAAGGACATCTTGCATATCAAATATACCCTTATCCTTATCTGCTAAAAAATGGGATGCGCGTAAAGCACCATTAGTGAATGTTGCACGACTACTAGCTTTATGAGAAATTTCAATCCTCTCTCCTGTTCCTATAAACATTGCCGTATGGTCGCCAACTATATCACCACCTCGTATAGTAGAAAATCCAATAGAGCTAGAGGAACGCTCACCTGTGTTTCCTTCTCGCCCATATACTGCAATTTCTGATAGATTATTTTCAGTTGCTTTAGCCACTATTTCACCCATATGTAACGCTGTACCAGATGGAGCATCTACTTTATGACGATGATGAGCTTCAATAATTTCAGTATCATAGCCTTCTCCTAACGCTTTAGCTGCTATATCTAAAAGTTTAAAAGTAATATTTACCCCTACACTCATATTGGGTGCAACTACAAGCGCAATATCGTTTGATGCTTCTTTAAGCATATTTTTTTGTTCTACAGAGAAACCTGTCGTACCAATCACCATTTTAATCCCCTTAGCACGACAAACAGCAAGATGTCGAATCGTTCCTTCTGGCTGAGTAAAGTCAATCAAAATATCAGACCCTAAAAGCGCAGTAGAAAAATCATCAGTAATAATGACATTGCTGGGTATACCGGTCAGTGTGCCCACATTTTTTGTAAGATAAGGACTTCCCTCCTTTTCTAAGGCCACCTGAAGATGCAGGCTTGAATCCTTCAAAACAGCAGCCAATAGTGCTTGTCCCATTCGGCCAGAGCTGCCGGCCACTGCAATATTTAATTTTGACATTTATATACTCACAAAGTTATTTATGGTTTTCCTTAAAATTATTTATCATTCTATTAATCTGCTTCTATACCATCTGAAATACCAGGTGGAGGCGGAGGTAACTCTAGCTCAGAATCAGTCACAACCTTACCTTGTGACGGTATTTTATCCTCATCTATAGCAACGATAGCAGAATCCTCATGCTGTTCAATAGAGGGAGCTAAGTCTGGTATCGATTCTGAGCTTTTCTCTTCACTAATACTACGTTTAGATGAAATAGAAGTAATAGGACTTACAAAATCACCAGTTGTCCTTATAAGCTTGTCATTTTCAAAAAAGACTGTTAACTTATACTCATCAACTAAAATGCCATCCTGTTCAAGGCGATAAACATAGTCCCACCGATCATCATGAAATATATCATCAATTAATGCTGAACCAAGCACAAAACGAACTTGAGATCTAGTCATGCCAAGCTTTAATTTATCAACCATTTCCTGGGTTATAACATTCCCTTGTTGTACATCAATCTTATAAAGCACAGACGGCACTGATGGGAGAAATGAACACCCAGTTATAAACAATAAAACAAGTAGTATAAGTTTTTTTACACGCATTACGGTAACATATGTTTTCAAAGCAGATTTAGCATTATATGATACAGTAATTACTTTGCTGGACGGATATAACTATGAGCAAGCAAAACGATCTTAAAACTATGGGCCTAAAGGCTACTTTACCACGATTAAGAATATTAAGTTTATTTGAGAATAGTGTAGTACAACATTTATCAGCTGAAGATGTATATCGTTCTTTAATAAATGAAGGAGAAGATATCGGGCTTGCTACTGTTTATCGAGTTCTAACCCAGTTTGAACAGGCTGGAGTTTTAAAACGCCACCACTTTGAAAGTGGAAAGGCTGTTTTTGAGCTTAATCGTAGTGACCATCATGATCATTTTGTATGTATAAAGTGTGGGTATGTTGGTGAATTCTATGATGAAGAGATTGAAAATCGTCAAATTAAAATTGCTAAAGATAGGGGGTTTGTCATTAGGGATCATTCGCTAACTCTTTATGTTGAATGTGTAAACCCGTCATGTGAAGAACGAAAATCATAAAAAATAAAATTTTGCAATGGAGCCCATATTGATCAAAGATTTTGTTAGCTACAAACAAATTATTTCAGAATTTTCAATAATTTTTTATACTTAGGTGTATTATCTGTGCCTTCTTCCTATGAATTATTTATTGGCCTCCGTTATACACGTGCTGAACGTCGCAATCATTACATATCATTTATCTCATTAATCTCTCTTCTAGGCATAACACTCGGCATGACCGCCTTAATCACAGTAATGTCTGTTATGAATGGGTTCCAGGAGGAAATAAGAACACGTATCTTAGGTATTGCATCACATATTCAAATCAGTGGAGTGAATGAGAAATTAACTAATTGGCAGGATGTAGCAAATGCGGCAGTTAAGCACCCCCAAGTAGAGGCTACAGCCCCATATATTAGTGCACAAGGCATGGTTTCTTTTAATCAAATTGTTCGTGGTGTGCTAGTACGAGGTGTCCTGCCAAATATGGAAGATAAAGTTGCTAATTTCTCCCAAATGATGATTAGAGGAAGTTTAAATGATCTTACACCTGGTGAGTTTGGTATAGTAGTTGGTGCTGAATTGGCGCAATCCTTAGGTGCATCTATGGGAGATAAAATTGTATTAATATCCCCAAAAGGACAAATTACACCAGTAGGAATATTACCACGAATTAAACAATTCACTATTACAGGAATTTTTAAAGCTGGGCACTTTGAATATGACTCAACATTAGCACTAATTCATATAGCAGATGCACAAAAACTTTATCAAATGGGAAATACTCAGGTATCAGGTGTCAGGCTTAAATTACAGGACTTATTTCAATCAAAAAGTGTAGTTCAGGATCTAGCTCCAATGATGCCTACTGTCACATTAATTAATGATTGGACAAGTCAACATGCAAATTATTTTCGTGCAATTCAAATTGAAAAACGAATGCTTTCTCTAATTCTTGCATTACTCATTCTAGTAGCTGCTTTTAACATTGTTTCAACTTTAGTAATGGCCGTAACAGATAAAAAACCCGATATTGCAATCCTCCGAACTCTAGGTGCCAGCCCAAAAAATATTATGTATATTTTTATTATCCAAGGAACCCTAATTGGGGCTCTTGGTACGGCCTTAGGTATAATAGGGGGAGTCTTGCTAGCATATAATATAGACTCAGTTATAGCATTTATTGAACATCTATTTACTGTTCAATTCTTATCCCGTGAAGTTTATTATATAAATGAAGTTCCTTCAGACCCTCATTTTATAGATATTATAACTGTTGCTACCTTATCATTTGGATTAAGCATTTTAGCAACAATATATCCTAGCTATCGCGCATCAAAAATTAATCCTGCAGAAGCACTAAGATATGAATAAAGAAATTATTTCCTGCAAGGGTTTATATAAAAGTTTTTTTCAAGCAAAACTGGAGGTACCTGTATTAATGGGGATAGATTTACATATTGAAAAAGGTGAATCACTCTCCATTATTGGCATATCAGGATCTGGGAAAAGTACATTATTACATCTTCTTGGTGGACTAGATACACCTACTAACGGAGAGATTAAAATTATGGGTCAAAATATTACCACCATAAACGAAGAAAAAAGATGCCAACTTAGAAACCAAGAACTTGGTTTCATTTATCAATTTCATCATTTACTACCAGAATTTAGCGCACTAGAAAATGTTGCTATGCCATTACTAATCAGAAAGATAAGTAGCAAAGAATCCTATGCCCAAGCAAAAGATATGCTAAACCAAGTTGGCCTAAGTCACCGTATTTCACACACACCAGGAGAGCTTTCAGGAGGAGAACGCCAACGTGCAGCAATTGCTCGTGCACTAGTTACTAAACCTTCATGCATACTTGCTGATGAACCAACTGGCAATCTTGATCGGCATACTGCTGAAGAAGTCTTTCAATTAATGCTAGATCTCAACCATAATGCCGGTGCAGGCCTTATTATTGTCACTCATGATCCAATACTATCTAAACAGACTGAACGCACACTACAATTAGTTGATGGTATCCTCACAGAATAAAAAAATTTTTAAGGAAAGAAAATTTCTTATAGAAATATAGTACCCATTAACTAATGGTTATTTGTAATAACTTATTAGGCAATTCTCCTCCTAAATACCTATGAATTTCCTATAATATATATAAAACGAATTATGAGTTTAGGCTCTGCCATAAATACCAAGTTGCTACAGAACGCCATGGCTTCCAATTATCAGAAATTTCATATATCTCATTTTTATTTAGGGATTTATTATCGTTATAATGCATATTCATTGCGCGCTTTAAACCATAATCATTCACTGGAAAAACATTAGGTCGTAACATATAAAAAATCAGAAACATTTCAGCAGTCCAACGTCCAACTCCTTTCACTTGTACCAGTTCCGAAATAATGACTTCATCATCCATTTTAGACCAGACTACTTCATTAAAATTATTGTTTATAAAATATGAGGAGAGATCCCTTATATAATCTATCTTCCTCTGTGATAAGCCACAATTCTTTAATGCACTATTCTCGAAGTTAAAAATATTATCTGCCCTTATTTGCGACACATTATTAATTAATTTATTCCAGATATTTTCTGCCGCCTTTATAGAAATCTGTTGTCCAATAATGGAACGTACTAATGTAGAAAATGCATCATCATTAGAACGGTGCATTTTCCTATTCGACCCTAATATGAGTTTATGCATTATTTGATCTTTTTTAATAAGATCTTCAGTTGCTTGCTTCCAATAATTAGGGGTCACAATATTTATATTACTTCTATTAAAAACTTAAACATTAATAAACTTCTTGCTAACAGATGCGTAATTAATACTATTTAAAATAGCAAACAATAAAATTAATACCTCTGTATATTACTATTAATTAAAATATTAGATATTCTGACAGCAGTTATCTTTTACCTATGTTACATAAGTATCACATCATACTGCTCCTGCCCATAAGTAGTTTCAATTTGCAAACTAATAGGCTTCTCAATAAAATCACCCAATTGAGTTAAATTTTCAGATTCTTCGTCAAGAAATAAATCAATCACCTGTTGCGATGCAATGATACGGAATTCTTGGGCATCAAATTGTCGAGACTCTCTCAACAATTCACGTAGAATTTCATAACATACTGTTTGTGCTGTTCTAAGCTCACCACGTCCCTGACAAACTGAACAAGATTCACATAGAACATGCGCCAAACTCTCCCTAGTTCTCTTCCTTGTCATTTCTACAAGACCTAATTCTGTAAAACCATCGACAGTCATTCTTGTCTTATCCTTCAATAGCGATTTTTTAAATTCTGCAAGAACAGAACTTTTATGTTCCTCATTTTCCATATCAATGAAATCAATAATAATTATCCCACCTAAGTTTCGTAGGCGTAGCTGTCGTGCAATTATTTGTGCCGCTTCTAAGTTAGTTTTAAAAATAGTATCATCAAAATTTCTTATTCCAACAAAACCACCTGTATTCACATCAATAGTGTTCAATGCTTCTGTCTGATCAAATATTAGATATCCTCCTGACTTTAAATTTACCCTTCTTGCTAAAGATCTTTCAATTTCATCTTCTACTCTATTCAAATCGAATAATGGCCTCTCACCAACGTAATGCTCCAACCTTCCTTTTATATTTGCCATATATTCATTAGCGAATGAATCCATTTTCTGAAATGTTTCACGGGAATCTACTAAAATACGAGTCGTATCATCGGTAACAAAATCACGTAATGCTCTGAAACTTAAATTTAGATCCTGATATAGAAGCGCTGCCGAATGGGAAACCAAGAATTTCTCCTGAATATTTAACCATCTCTTACCAAGATACTTTATATCTGTTTGCAAGTCTTGCTCACTTGCAGTCTCCGCCATAGTACGAATTATGTACCCACCTTTTTCATCAGATGAAAGTATTTGTTGTACTTTCTCCTTAAGTAATGCACGCTCATCTTCATCTTCAATGCGTTGAGAAATACCAATATTTGACTCTTGTGGAAGATATACTAACATCCTTCCAGCAATACTAATCTGGGTAGATAACCGAGCACCTTTAGTACTAATTTGGTCCTTAATAACTTGAACCAGAATACTATCACCCTCATGTAATAATTCCTCTATAGGCTTATCTATAGGCGCCCCACTATTCCTTTCTCTCCAGATATCTACCACGTGCAAAAAAGCCGCCCGATCAAGCCCTATATCAATAAAGGCAGACTGCATCCCAGGCAGCACCCGACTGACACGCCCATGATAAATATTTCCCACCTTTCCAAGACTACTAGCACGCTCAATATGCAATTCTTGAACTGACCCCTGCTCTATCACAGCAACACGAGTCTCTTGTGGAGTTATATTTACAAGGATCTCTTTACTCATGCAAATGTAATAATATAATTAGTGTTTTTTAATTTTATAACAAACAGCTTATTCTTAAAATTTATAGATCTGAAAAATATTCTATTTAAATACTATTATAGTTTCAGCTAATAAAATAAATTGGTTCAACTAGCTTATTAACCAGATACATTCCACCTATTATTCCACATAAAAATATAAATAAACCTAGATCCTATTTTCTCCGTGTTTCATTTCCGATGATATGGATGTTGCTTAATAAATGATATGGCGCGATACAGCTGCTCAGCAAGCATTACACGTACCAAACCATGCGGCAAAGTCAATTTAGATAGCGCTAGAATCTCATCTGCAGAATCTTTAATTATAGGATCCAACCCATCAGCTCCACCAATAATAAAAGCAGTATCCCCTCCATCCATCATCCATCTAGAAATAGATTTAGCTAATTTCTCTGTACTACACTGCCTACCTCGCTCATCTAAAGCAACTATACGACACTTAGGTGGAAGAACTGCTTTAATACGAACAGCTTCTCTATAACGTAGTTGACTAATTTTCTTACTTTTACTCCGCTTCTCTGACTTAATTTTTATTAATTCTATTACCACATCTTGCGACATACGCATTGCATAATTTGCAAAACCATTATTAACCCATTCTGGCATTTTTTTGCCTACTGCCAAAATAAAAAATTTCATAGTATAAAAACTTAAAATTATTCGAATCTATTTGGTGTTAAAGTAGACTTATCCTTCGTTTTATTTTCAATTATTTCCTGCCCTACTACCCCTGTCTCTAGCTCACCCCATAGCCCTTCAAGATTGTAATGTATACGCATTGGTGGCAACATTATATGCACTACTATGCTACCCAAATCCACTAACACCCATTCTCCAGAGTTTTCACCTTCTATACCATATACCATGCCCCCATATTCCTTTACTTTAGCATGTACATTACTTGCTATTGCTTTTGCCTGACGAGTAGAAATTGCACTTGCAATTATTACTCGCTCAAAGATAGTTGGCATTTTTACTACATCTAATACTTCAATATCACTTGCTTTAACATCCTCTAACGCAGAAATAACAATTTTTATTAACTGATTAAGATCCATATTCTATAAATATAATTTATTCTCTAAAATATAATTCATGGTCACATCTGGAATTAAGTGGCGCACACTCTTTCCAGCAGTAATTCTCTTACGAATACTAGTTGCTGAAATATCTAGCATAGTTTCCGATGAAACAAAGATCAACCCACTAGTATAATCTCTCATATAACTAGTATTAGTTACCCAGCGTCCAGAACACTCTTCTTTCAATTCTTTTGGCAACAAATCATTAATTGAAGTACTTATAAATCCTGGTCGAGTAGAAACTATAAAATGACACAGATTAAAGAATTCTTTCCATGAATCCCACTCTGAAAATTTTATAAAAGCATCAATACCTAATACAAAACACAGCCCGATTTCATCTCCAAATTCCTGCTTAAATTCATAAATAGAGTCTATAGTAGAATTAATGCCATCACGATAAATTTCTCGCTTATCAAGAACAAAACTAGGATTACCCTGAATTGCCAAACGAACAGCTTCTGCCCTCTGTTGTGGTGATGCTATAGGAGTATTCCGTAATCTTGGTATGCCTGCAGGTACAAAATACATTTTTTGCAAACCAACATTTCTAACAACCTCTTCAGCTACTCTTAAATGACCAAAATGTATAGGGTCAAATGTCCCTCCAAAAATCCCAACAAGAATAGACTTAGACTTAAGCATTATTTCTTAAATTAAAATAATTAAAAATTTGCAGACAGAATTATCTGAAATTTAGACTCTACTAAACTCCATAATATACTGTGTTATTAAACATGCGCCTGAGGTATATTAGCGAGTGCCTTAACAAGGTATTTATTAAAACGTGCAGCTGATGCACCATCAATTACTCTATGATCATATGACAATGATAATGGCAACATTAACCTAGGAACAAACTGACCATCACAATAAATTGGTTTAATATTTGCACGAGAAACACCGAGAATAGCAACTTCTGGTGCATTAATAATAGGCGTAAAAGCCGTCCCACCAATACCCCCAAGACTGGAAATAGTAAAACTAGCTCCCTGCATTTCAGAAAGTTTTAGTTTCCCAGCACGTGCACGCTCTGCAAGATCCCCCATTTCTTTAGCAATAGTCACAATATCTTTCTTATTTGCATCTCTAACTACAGGAACCACCAATCCTTTAGGTGTATCGACTGCAAATCCTATATGGTAATAATTCTTAATTACTAAATTTATATCACCATTTTTTTTATCAAGTGAAGAATTAAAGCTAGGGAATTCTTTTAATGCTAATATTACAGCATGCATAAGAAAAGCTAATACGGTAAGCTTAATTTTATTTTTCTGTTTTTTTGTATTGAACTTCTTTCGCTCCACCTCAAGTTCGGTAATATCAGCCTCATCAAACTGAGTAACATGCGGGATCATTACCCAATTACGGTGCAAATTTGCACCTGACATTTTTTGAATACGTGATAGTGGTTTTAATTCCACCGACCCAAATTTAGAAAATTCAATATCAGGCCATGGTAAAAGATCTAATTCAAAATTATTTTTACTAACAGATAATTTTGACATTTCATCCTTAATATAAGACTTGATGTCATCTTTTAATATACGTTTCTTTTTACCGCTACCACTTACCAAATTAATATTTACACCCAACTCTCGTGCAAAACGCCGAATAGAAGGACTAGCATGTGCCATGATAGAAGGAGCAATTGGCATCATACTAGTAGACTGATTTAAGCTAGAAATAGTTTCTACATTTGTAGCAGAAGGAGCAGTTTGCATCATATTAGTAGCTTGATTTAAACGAGAATCAGTTTCTACATGTGTAATAGAGGGGCTTGATTGATTCATTGAAGACGCTAAAGTAAGAGTGTCTTCATTGATAACCTCTATTTCTAAAATTGCTGCGCCCTCAGAAACTCTATCGCCTTCTTGAACATTTATTTTCTTAATAACCCCTCCAAAAGGAGAAGGTATTTCCATTGTCGCCTTATCCGATTCTAGCGAAATCAGAGGGTCCTCCTTTTTAATCTCATCGCCTAGCTTCACTAGCAACTCAACTACAGGAATATTCTTAAAATCTCCAATATCGGGAATTAATACCTGTTTAATTTCTGCCACACTTTATCCTTAATCTGTATATCAATATTCAGAAATCAGCAATTATCTCTACAGACTAACTTTATGCTTTTACTGGATTTAATTTATCTGGATCAATATTATATTTGTTTATTGCCTCTACCACTGCATCCAATGAAATCTTACCATCTTCTGACAAAGATTTAAGTGAAGCAACAATAATATAATAACGATCCACTTCAAAAAATCGTCTTAATTTCTCACGTGTATCTGATCTCCCAAAGCCATCAGTCCCTAATACTTTGTATCTTCTTGGAACAAACTCACGAATCTGATCTGCATATGCCTTCATATAATCAGTTGCCGCTACTATTGGTCCTTCACGTTTATCTAAGCAATAATTTACATAAGATTTTTTTGGTTGTTCCTTAGGGTGTAGCATATTCCAGCGTGATATATCTAGAGCTTCCCGACGCAACTCATTAAAACTAGTAACGCTCCATATATCCGAATTAACCCCATAATCTTTTTTTAAAATATCTGCTGCTGCAATAATTTCACGTAAAATAGTCCCAGAACCAAGGAGCTGTATTCTTAGATTCAATTTTTTTTCTTCATCATTATCCTCAGATAATAAATACATACCTTTCAATATGCCCTGCTCTACTCCTTTAGGCATTTCTGGGTGCGAATAGTTTTCGTTCATTACCGTTATGTAGTAATACACATCCTCCTGATCTTGATACATTCGACGCAAGCCATCTTGCACAATAACAACAAGTTCATATGAAAATGTAGGATCATAAGAGATACAATTAGGAATTGTCGAAGCAAGCAAATGACTATGGCCATCCTCATGCTGCAAACCCTCTCCATTAAGAGTAGTGCGTCCAGCAGTCCCGCCCATTAAAAAACCACGACAACGCATATCGCCTGCCGCCCAAGCAAGATCACCAATGCGCTGGAATCCAAACATTGAATAAAATATAAAGAAAGGTATCATTTGCACACCATGGGTACTATATGAGGTTGCTGCTGCTATCCATGAAGACATAGCACCAGCTTCATTAATTCCTTCTTGTAATATCTGACCATCTTTATCTTCTTTGTAATACATTAATTTATCTGCATCTTCTGGTGTATACAATTGACCGGTTGAAGACCAAATACCAAGCTGCCTAAACATTCCTTCCATCCCAAATGTTCGTGATTCATCAGCAACAATTGGAACTATCCTTTTTTTAATAACTTTATCTTTAACTAAAATATTAAGTATGCGCACAAATACCATAGTAGTAGAAGACTCCCGCCCTGCCCCACTAGCCCTAAGTAAAGCATCAAATGCTGACAAATCAGGTATTTGCAAAGCTTCAGTACTTTGCCTTTGATTTTTATGGAGAAGACCGCCCAATGCTTTACGCTTCTCTTTCATATAATCAAGTTCGGGAGATCCCTCATCAAACATAAGATAAGGTAATTCATCTACTTTACTGTCTGAAACAGGCAAACTAAATCGATCTCGAAACGATTTTAGAGAAGTAGTTCCCATTTTCTTTTGTTGGTGAGTAATATTTTTGGCCTCACCTGCCTCTCCCATACCATAACCCTTAATTGTTTTAGCAAGTATCACCGTTGGTTGCCCAGTATGCTTTACTGCTGAAGCATATGCGGCATAAACTTTGTGAGGGTCATGACCTCCTCGATTTAATCTCCAAATGTCGTCATCAGACATATTAGCTACCATTTCCAACAATTCTGGATATTTACCAAAAAAATGCTTTCTCACATACGAGCCATCTCTTGATTTAAAAGTTTGATATTCACCATCAACACATTCCATCATTCTTTTCTGTAATAGGCCTTTAGTGTCTTTTGCTAATAGTGGGTCCCAATAAGAACCCCAAATTACTTTTATAACATTCCAACCAGCCCCACGAAAACTCCCTTCCAATTCTTGGATAATTTTACTATTACCTCGAACAGGACCATCAAGACGCTGAAGATTACAATTAATAATAAATATCAAATTATCAAGATTCTCTCTTGATGCCAAGGAAATTGCACCTAATGACTCAGGCTCATCCATTTCACCGTCACCCATAAAAGCCCAGACTTTACGACCCTCCGTCTTTGCTAATCCACGGCTTCCAAGATATTTCATAAAACGAGCCTGATAAATCGCCATCAATGGGCCTAATCCCATAGATACCGTTGGGAATCTCCAGAAATCTGGCATTAGCCACGGATGTGGATATGAAGAAAGACCTGTTCCTCCTACCTCCTGACGAAAATTATCTAGTTGTTTTTTAGTTAACTCTCCCAACATAAACGCACGCGCATAAATTCCAGGAGAAGAATGCCCCTGCACAAGCACTAGATCACCCCCATGATCCTTACTGGCAGCATGCCAGAAATGGTTGTAACCTACATCGTAAAGTGTCGCAGCAGATGCAAAAGTCGAAATATGACCTCCAACATTTGTTTTTTTATTTGCACGTAAAACCATCACCATTGCATTCCAACGAACATAAGAACGAATACGACGCTCAAGCTCATGATCTCCAGGAGATTTTTCTTCTTTCCCAGGGGGGATAGTGTTTATGTATGCAGTTGTCGCGCTATAAGGTAAATGTACCCCTGACCTACGAATTTTCTCTACCAATTTCCCCAATAGGTAATGCGCTCTATCCGTTCCCTCGATAGCCATTACCGAATCAAGCGCTTCAAGCCATTCCTGAGTTTCCTGTGGGTCGATATCTGATGTATGTTCCATGCTCCTACCTTAAAGTTACATGCTATTACCCATGTAAGATTTTAATACACCTTCAGTTTGAATACGCCTTGCAGCCTCAATTGTATTACAAAGCAACATAGCAATTGTCATTGGTCCAACCCCACCTGGAACTGGTGTAATATATCCCGCTTTCTCCCTAACAGTACCAAAATGTACATCACCCACTAATTTACCATCAGACATGCGGTTTATACCTACATCTATAACCGTTGCACCAGCTCTAACCATCTCAGCCGTAATCATTTGAGGCCTACCTGTAGCTACCACTAAAATATCTGCATTCCTAGTATGCCCTACTAAATTACGAGTTTTTGATGTACAAATAGTGACAGTTGCACCTTTCTCTAATAACATTATTGCCATTGGTTTCCCTACTATATTACTACGGCCTACTACAACTGCATGCTGTCCTTCGATCTTAATATTATTCTTCTCCAACATTTTCATCACACCATAAGGAGTACAAGGTGGGTATGCAGCACAACCTGTAACAAGGGCTCCAATATTATTGAGATGAAAACCATCTACATCTTTCTCTACTCCAACAGATGAAATTATTTTTTGTTCTTCAAAATGATCCGGTAATGGCAACTGCACTAAAATACCGTGTATTCGTGAATTTATATTGAGCTTCTGGATACAAAGTAAAACCTCATCTTGATCAGTATTACTAGGAAACTCATATACCTCTGAATGAATACTAGCTTCATTACAAGCTCTCACCTTATTACGCACATATATTTTAGAGGCTTGATTATCCCCAACTATAATTACCGCTAACCCTGGCTGTATGCCCTTTTCTTTTAATCGCTGAGCATGATCTCTACTTTCAGCTCGTAGCTCTTTAGCAATTACCTTGCCATCTATAATTGTAGCGCCCATAATTTTTTCAAGATCTTTAACATTCTATGTGTTTCATTAATTATTTGTATTGCTTAATTACATTACCAAACTTTAGAAAAAAATATCAAAGGCAAGTTATAAACTTTAATATTTAGTAAAAGAAAATCTCAGGTAGTTTAACGTTAAGATCACTAGCAAGCACCCTGGCTTTGACTAAATTTAATTTTTCTTCTTAAATTTTATCCTATATACCAAAACACCAATGATAAATGTTGGCATTACAACTAGTGCTGCAGCCAATAACCCTAATGCTAAAATAGTAATTCCACTACTTGTTGGCGAATATAACGTAACAAAGAATATTGCAAAAATTGCTGCAGCACCTCCACCTAGAAGCATAAACCTCTTCCCTCTACTATAAAACCGCCATAGAGCTCCAGAAACACGCACCTCATCACGATGTTCATCAAAAATCATGTCTAAGCTATTATCATTCATAGATGCTTGATAACCAGAATTTATAACATCTGCTTCATTACTTCCTGTTTCTTGAGAGAGGTCTTTTAAAAGCGAAATTCGTTTTGCAGCACTCCTATTACTCATACCCGTTTTTACCAGTATCTTATTTAAGGACTCTAGTGCATGGTCACGTGGACTAATTGCTAAGTCCAAATTTTCGCCATGTCGCCACATCACACCTATTAAATAAAGATGAATTGTCATTTCCTTAAATGGGGGCGCAAAATCATATCCCTTACTTTCAACTAGAGATAACTGGCCAGCTAAAAATTTTTCACCATATGTAACACAAATATCATGTGTTGAATCGGTAGTTTTCAGTTTTATATCATTCAATATTGTAATTGCGAGCTATGTTAGGCTCTACTTATTATTTATTAAAGGGTATATTATATACTGACAAATAGATTCTTTAAAAAAGACTGGCTAATAAGGCTTAATTAATCAAATAAAAAGCTATATCACCCCACTCATATAAATCCTGCATCTCTAATTTTCCTACAAATACTTAAAATAACTCAAAAAGCGTATATTTTATATACCAAAAAATACAATTTTTTATTAATTATCGAACCTTTACTAAATTTCATTCTTATAAGCGACTCCCATTCTTGATTTAATTGAGATACAATCGGTCGATTAAACTTCTTAGAAATACCACAAGGTAACTAATTGGTCAGAATATCAAATTATGGATTATGGAGAAACTATGAATAAAGCAAGTTGGATTTTGCACTTAAAATGGGTTGCTATTTTGATATCAATGATGGCCTTACCCGCTTATGGTCAACTAATGATTGGACATATGGGCCATTCTGGAGGCGATGACTGCAATATAAAATCAGGCCCCATACCACTTAACTATAGTGTCTATGAGAAGCCAAAAGGAGCTCTTCCACCAACAATGGGCCATTGTAAACACGTACCAAATATAGGCGAGCACCTTGTAACAGTTGACCTTCAAGGATCTAAATCCCGCGAAGTCCCAATTGGTATTCGCCTTGTTTTAGTAGAAGGAGGGCAGAATAAAACTATTATGTCTAAAGCTCCAGAATTATATACATCTGGAACTATTAATTTTGGTTTAAATTTCAAAGAATTAGGCCAATACCACATACTACTAGAAACTGAACAGAATGGTAAAATGACCACAGCAGCTACCCTTCCTTTACATGTTGGTGAAGGTGGCGGGCATGGTAGCCACTCTGGCGGTATTGGTATGCTTGAGATTGCTCTATTATTAGCCGCAGGTGGTATCGCTATATTCTTCTGGACGCGTCGCAAACCAAACAAAAAAGAAGATAATACACCCTTAATGACAGAACCCAAGACAAATACAACAACAGAAACAAGTTCAGATTCAG
>CEUQ01189862.1_pt1 | contig 109251 bp, 96 predicted proteins | sample 361491 | NCBI WGS metagenome assembly CEUQ01 (sample SAMEA2622796, study PRJEB7988) | marine metagenome | biome: marine biome (ENVO:00000447); feature: marine epipelagic mixed layer (ENVO:xxxxxxxxx); material: "saline water (ENVO:00002010), including plankton (ENVO:xxxxxxxx)" | depth 120 m | reverse complement strand
TTGTAAGTCTGGAACACCTTGCCAAGGCGGATTTTAGGCTCGACGCTTCGTTGAGTTCCGATCCAGGCAAGTGGCTAAGAACGTCGGGCAAGAAAGCCGTCCAAAGCGCATTCGCGCAAGTACGCAAGGACGTCGAAGTAGCACAAAAGGACATCACGAAAGCGCAGAACAAAGTCAAAAAGCTCGATGGCGATATCTCTCGGATGAAAGCGACTGTCCGTAAAGAGCGGGAGAAGCCGGCAAAGCAGCTTAAAGCGGCAGAAAATGAAGTCGCCAAGATCAATCGCGACATTAGAAACATGGATGGAAAAATCCGGGGAGCGAAAGGTCGGATTAAGTCGTGCAACCAAAGCAAGTGCATATGTGTCTTGAGCAAACCCAAGAAAACGGGATGCCATAAAAAGGTTTTGGGTAAATGCATCATTCCAAAAATTTCTATGAGCTGTGTAAAACGCGCAACAGTTGCAGATTTACCAGCCCGTGCCGTATGCCAGGCCAAGAACGTTAAAGCTGTTGCGGAACTCGCCGGTTTTGAAACAGCCAAAGCAACGCTCGTCGCGTCACGAGAAGTGGCGTCAAAGACCCTTGAAGGAATTCGCAAGGGCATAACCAGTATTCCCGTCGAGTTAGACCCTCGTGTCTCAAGCCTCATTGTCGCTCGAGAAACCGCGGTAGGTGTTTTGGAAGCGGCAAAACAGACCGTTAAAGGGTTTGGCGAATTTACCAAGATCCTGACCAGCGGCGTCAACATTGTCGGGAAACCCGACATCTTTGCGCTCGAAAAGAGCAGCCTGATGGGCAGTATGCGCGGTGCGGTTCAGGGTAAACCTGTCGTTTTGGCAATGAACTTTCGGGTGTTAGGGAAACGTTTCAGTGGCGGATCAGCTCACCGTCATCGCCCTAGGTGCCGCAACCCAGGAAGTGATGAAAATCGGGCGCAAGGCAAAGGTGATCCCCCATGCCCTCCTCGACAAGGTGAATGACATCTATACCAAAAAGCGGGCTGCAGTGAACGCAGCATTGGACAAAGCCGTGTCTGCAAACAATGTCGGTACGCCTGAGAAAAAACAAATTTCCGGGCTTGGGTCTTCTATCGACAAAGCCAATGCTGACCGCAAGGCTAAAAAACACGCCGCTCGAAAAGCAAGAAATGAAGCTCGTAAAAAGGCGCGGGACATTAACAGAAGAAAGCGACTTGCATCATTGCGGGCCGCAAACCTGTTGCAAAATTCGGAGTTGGTTTCTCTCGGCAAATGTCTAGACGTCTCGGGACGACAGATTAACAAGGACGGCGCAAACGTTCATCTTTGGAACTGTCATGGCGGCTCAAACCAAAAGTGGTGGTACACAAAGAATCGGGAAATTCGCGTTACCGGTGGCAAATGTCTCGATGTATCGGGAAACAAAAATCGCAACGGCGCCAACATCATAATCTGGAGGTGTCATGGCGGCGCAAATCAGCAATGGAGATTTGACAGAACGGGACGTCTTGTCGGGCTGGGCGGTCGTTGCCTCGATGTTTCAGGCAATAAATCTGCTAATGGCACGAATATCCATCTATGGCAGTGTCACAACGGAAAAAACCAAAAATGGACCGCTTTAAAACGGAAATTCACATCGTTGCGGTGGATTGCCTCCAGCAGCGGAAAAGTTCCTCGTGGTGCGATTTCGGGAGGCAGCGAAAAAGGAAGATCAAGGCTCTATGTCTGCCGCGTGAAATATAAAGATGGAACTCATCCGGGCAAAATTGTTGGCCGAAACTGTAATATCGGCTGGGGTGGTAAAGAGATCACGATCAGCAAATATGAAGTTCTAACCGGCGATACTCGTCATATAAGCTGGGCAAACGTAAGCAGCGGCCGATTGCCGAAAAACGTTATCACAGGAGGATCGGAGCGCGGACGACGCCTCTATTTATGTCGTGCCAAATACAAGAACGGCACACACCCAGGCAAAGTGGTCGCCGGTAAATGCAATATTGGATGGGGGGGCAAAGAACGCGTAATTCGTTCCTATCAGGTTATGGTAACGCGCTAAAACGACCTGATCGAGGGATTGCGAAGGAGAATATTTTTAAGCCGCAGCGATCTCTGCTGACAGCAACGGATCGCCTTCGACCTTGCCCCTTTTGAGCAGACGCCTTTCATCTGCCGGAAAATCGCGGCGCGCATGCACCGAACAGCGATTGTCCCAGATCACATAGTCGCCAAGCTGCCACTCATGTTCGTAATCGATGCGCTCAATATAGGGAAAGAGCTGGCCTAAAAGTTCATCGCTTTCCGCATCGCTGCCGCCGTCAATCGCCGCGGTCATCAACCGGTCGAGATACAGCGCTTTGCGCCCTGTTACTGGGTGTTGAACGACAACCGGCTGCCAATAATGGGGCACGTCAGCGAGTTCGTTGCGCCTCGGTTTTTCCCTGATCGTAAAATCGTAGACCTGCAGCACCTTGCGGCCTTCAATTTCCTTTTTAAGCTCTTTGGGCAAGGCCTCGTAAGATTCATAGCAATTCCCAAAAAGCGTATTACCACCGGTCGATGGCAGCTCGACCGCATAGAGCCAAGTCGCCTTATCAGGCGCTTCGGTGAAAGAATTGTCGTGATGAAACCACATTTCACCATCGCCCAGCGCGCCTATCGGTTTCCCTGCCTTATCCCGAATATTTGAGACTTTCTGAATTTCTATATCGTCATCGCCGCGTCGATCCACCGGCATCGCGATCTGTGAGGTTTTGCCAAGCCAGGCTGCACTGTTCTTCAATTGCTGGTCGGTCATTTTCTGATCGCGGAACAGCAAAAGGACGTATTTATGCCAAGCCTCCAAAAGAGTCGCGGCGGAATCATCATCGACCGGTTGGGAAAGATCGACGCCACGAATTTCTGCCGCCATCGTCTTTGTGCAAGGGATAATTTCGACTGTCATATATGAACGGTAATCCTCTATCCAAAAACCTGCAACGCAGTCTTGCCGCCCTCAACGTGCAATGCCATTCTGCGCCCGCAAATTCACAGGAAAGAAGCGGAAATGGAACTCAAACAGCACGGCAGATATGACTACTCACCGATAACCGAACGGCAGAATTACGATTGGCCAGGCGGCAAACGGCTCGCTTTTTATATCGGCATGAATATTGAACATTTCAGCTTTGGCGAAGGTCTCGGCCATACGCCGACAAACCCAGGCGTACAACCAGATGTCCGAAATTTCGCATGGCGAGATTATGGGCTCAGGGTCGGTATCTGGCGGGTGTTCGAATTGTTGGAAGAGCTCGGCCTGCCCGCCTGTCACCTGATGAATACGTCCATCTACGACTACGCACCGCAAATCCCCGCGCGCATCCGCGAACGCGGCGACGAATTCGTCGGCCATGGAATTACCAATTCGGAACAGCAGGGCGACTATCCTGAAGAGGAAGAGCGCGCGTTAATCAATACCGCGACCGATACATTCAAAAAGTATGAAGGAGACGGTCCTGGCGGCTGGATGGGGCCCTGGATATCCGAAAGTGCCTATACGCCAGATTTGCTTCAGGAAGCGGGTTACCGGTTCATTATGGATTGGTCATGCGACGATCAGCCGACATGGATGCGCACCCGCAACGGGCGGCTTTTGATGATCCCGTATCACATTGAGATCAACGACTCGCCGGCACAACTCTCGCGGCGTCATACCGCAAGCCAGTTTACGGAAATGGTTTGTGGTCACTTTGACGAGCAAATGCGTCAATGCGAAAAACAGCCTTTGGTCTTTTCTCTCGCTTTACACACTTTTGTCGTGGGACAGCCCTACCGGTTGGCAGGGTTAAGAGACATCCTAACGCATATCGTGAATCACAAGGATGCCGACAAAATCTGGTTCACCAAGCCTGGCGAGATTTACAATCACGTTGCAGGGCTACCGGCCGGCACTGTGCCGGGTGATGGGATCTAAAAGCTCCTAGACGCCGTGGGAGGCAGCTATCAGCGGATCCCATTCGATATCGTCGTCGCGAATGGCACCGATGAGATCTGAGATATTGTCTACGCCGCGCTCTTCGCACCAGTCTTCCAAATCGTCGATAATTGTGGTCAGGGCCGTTGGATTCCGGAAACCGGCATAGCCAATGCCAACACCGGACGCACCTGCCAGCATATATTCGACAACGTCTTCAGCTTTGGTCACGCCGCCAATTCCGATAACCGGCACAGTACATTCCTTAGCAACCTGATAAACCATCCGCATGACGATTGGTTTCAATGCCGGAGAGACAAGTCCGCCGAACTTGTTGCCGAGCGCCGGACGAAAATTATCGGTTCTGATCTTGAGGCTCAGGAAGGTATTGCAGAGCACCAGCGCATCCGCACCCGCCTCTTCCGCCGCGACAGCAATAGAGACGATATCGCCCGCATTGGGCGATAATTTTGCCCATACCGGCTTGTGCGTCGCCGCCCGAATACCATCCATAACCATTTTGGTATGTTCGGATTGCATCGCAAAATTACCGCCGCTGGGTGATTTTGTCGGGCAGGAAATATTAACTTCAATAACGTCGACGCCATCTACCGTAAGATCGCGCGTCATGGATGCAAAATCTTCCGCCGTGTCAGCGGAGACACTTACGATCAAAGGCGGCTCAAATTTTGTATATTCCTGGACGATATTTTCGAGAAAATATTCGATTCCTTTGCCCGGAAGACCAATGGATTGAATAATCCCCGCCTCTGTTTCCGCCATACGTGGCGTTGGATTACCAAGGCGCGGCTCACGGCAAATTGTTTTCGCAACCAATCCGCCAAGACGGTTGAGATCGATGACATCGCCATAATCCCAGGAAAATGCACCGGACGCCGGCATGATTGGATTCTGAAGGGTGATGTCCCCAATTTTTACTGAAAGGTCTACCATCCGACTGCCTCCTGCATGTTGAAGCACGGCCCTTCCCGGCATACACGCTTCAGTGTTTTCTCGCCATTAACTTCGAACGTCCGCATACAAATGTAACAAGCGCCCAATCCGCAAGCCATGTTCTGCTCCATGGCGACCTGGCCGGGAACATTATGCGTTTTGCCAAGCCGTTTCATTAGCGACAACAATCGGTTCGACCCGCAAGTGAAGAACGCATCCGCCTTCCCTTCCGCGATCAAATCCTCCAGCATTTTTTCGACCTTCTCAACGTCGCTGCTTCCGTCGGTATCGACAACTTCAACGACATTTGCGCCGAGACCTTCGAACAGATCCCGTGACATCACAACATCTGGGTTACGCGCACTCAAGATTGCCGTAACCCCAACATTGTGATCGGCAGCAAGTTGGGATAACGGCGCCAGGGTCGCCAGCCCGACACCTCGTCCAAGAACAACGATGTTCTTCCAGTCTTCTTCGAGCCAAAACCCTACGCCCAAAGGTCCGACGATGTTGAATTCCTCGTCGGGCTCAAGCATCGACATACCCTGTGTACCCCGACCCTCTTTCTTATAGAGAAACTCCAAACGCTTATTTTCATCGTCAATACGATAAATACTCATGGGCCGCCGCATCCAGACTTCGGCACCGTCCGGTGTTGGGCACAATAGATGAAAAAACTGCCCCGCTTGCGCAGTCAGCGCACGGTCGGGAACGTCAACAACCATGCGAAGATACTCGTCATTGACGTAGTCGTTTGACACAACAATGGAAATAAACTCACCCGTTGGTTTGTCGGGATGAGGGTCCTCCTCTCCAATCCGGAGCGGTTTGGCGGAGTATTTGTCTTCTGGCGTCAGATCACTCATGGCTACACGGCCTCTGCAACGTTCTTATTAGCTTATATAATAGACCTGAATTGTAACAAAATAAAGACTTTTTCCATTTTTGTTACAGTTTAAACGTTTCGGTCTCCAAATAACATCGTGACGTTGATCCGGTTATTTTCGTACCCGTCGGCAAAATTGGGTGAATCCGAACCATGAAACAACCGGGAATCAAAGAATACCACCCGGTTTTGACCGTACGGGATCGAAATTTTTTGATCTTCCTGTCCCTCCAAAAAGGCGCGAATGGCAGGCTTATCTTCATCATAGTCCTTTACTGCCCAGTCCTCAGGCGGCAGCACAGTGTAAACCTCGAGACCGCCGCGCTCAGGCGAAAGGTTCGCGCTGTCGGGAGTAACCCAGAAATTGACGGTGACGAACGCATCATCTGCATGAACGTCAATGGGTACGTCTCCGGACAATCCTTTAAACGCCCAAGCCTGCGCTAAAGGATGATCGCCAAAAATCGCCGGGAATTTCGCCCGTATATCCTCTGCGATTTGTAGCAAAAGAGGACAGGCAAGACCGTCTTCCAGATAGGTAGCAAGAAATCCGCCGATGTGAGAGAAATCAAACCAGATTGTACTGCTCAGCAAGTAACGCTGCAGCCTTTCGAGAGCTTCGGGAAGCAATAAATCGTCAAACCAGGCCACACCTGGCGTTCCTGTCTGAAAGGCATGAGAAATCTCTTCAACCTTCAAATCCGGGTTTACTGTTCCTTCCGGCGACACAGCAGCGTCTGCAATAAAATTCGGAAAGTTGTAACTTTCGCCCAAAAGCGAGAGTTGGTCTGCTGACAACTCAACAACTTCGTTTGCGTCATCCGGCCAGTCGATCCGCTTCATAGCAAACTCATAAGCACGGGCCAGCGAATTGACGCGTTCGTTATCCCGCTTCTGCGTCGCCAGATAGCGAAACTGGTCTATGTCGTGCTGCAATTTTGCGCGTGTGGTCGATAACAGAGAGGGGTCCAAGACTATATTGGTTCGGTTATCGCCGCGCCGCATATCCATGGTTTGGGTAAAATAATCCAGTGCCTTATCCCGATTTCCCAACCGCAATGCCAGCTTGCCAAGCAATAGACGGCCTTCGTAGTCCCAAGGCTCGATAGCAATATATCGCTCATAGAATTCCGCGGCCTCTTTATATCGTCCGGCTTGCTGCAGAGCTTTGCCGCCGTTCCAGTACGCCGATACGTAATTTGGGTCGCTTGCCACAGCATCTTTAAATGATTGAATAGCTTCCGCTAATCGATCGCTACTTGCCAGCAACACACCAAGATTATGCAGAACCGCCGGGTAATCGGCATGTTCATCTAAAAGCGCGCGATAAGCCGCCTCCGCCTCCGAAAGCTTGCCTTCGCTATGTAAAGCAACCGCCTTTGCGGCACGTTGTTCGATGTCTTCAGACACAAGACCCTCAGCTTGGCTGACGCGCGATAAGCTGGCGTAAAAATGCAGCAGCTTCGGCACCTCGCAAAGCCCGCCGCCACAAATCCTCAACGGTGCGCTCGTGCAGTCCAAGAGCTTCCGGGGCTGAAGTGATCATTGCGATGCCGCCATGCACGTTAGGTTGCTCGCCAAGCCGGAAAGGGCTCATGGCAAGTACTTTGCGGTCAGCCTGGCGGAATATTTGAAAACTCGTATGGGGCAATGTCCCCGGCACGATTCCGATTTGAACGGCGATAGGCTCCTCTTCCATCATCGCGATCAAATGTTCGGCCTCAGCGCCTGCGCGAACGCGGCGTTCTTTCAAGACATCTTCGGGCAAATCCAGTCGACCAATGAGACCGTTTTGCAGGAACCTTTCTATTTCAGCGCCGGAAATTAGGTTTAAGATTCCGGGCTGCCGCGAACGATAGGTTTCCTTGCGCTGTCTGAGGATTGGCAGGAGTTCATGGACCTGTTCGACGGCCCTGTCGCGATCAACTTCTTCTGCGGGAATACTTTCGCTCAAACATTCCTCAAGTGTTTGATCAAATACATCCGATGCCAGTAGAAATGAAACCGGTCCTGCCAGGACAACAATATGTTCGGTGGTCTCCTCGATTTGCCGTAACCGTTCAAAGAAAGCCAGGGCTGAGGGAATATATTCGACCCCAACCCCCAGAAGTGTGGGTACTGATACATCCAGCAAATCAGCCAGTTTCTCTAATGTGTCTATCTTTGCAACCTCACCCTTTTCGAAGCGATAGAGGGCGGTTCGCGAAATGCCGATGCGATTGGCAATCTCATCGGCACTCAGCCCGGATGCAAGCCGAAACGCCTTGAGCCGATCGCCAATGTCATCGGAACGGATGGTCATGCAGCATTCCGGCTTTTGCTTTCAGCAATCGCCCGAACAATTTCAGATGGCATTAGGGGTGCCCGAGTAAAATGCACATCGAATGAACTTAATGCATCTTCCAGTGCAGAGATTATAGCGGATGGAGCCGGCACGACACCGCACTCCCCCACGCCTTTGACGCCAAGTGGATTGAGCGGCGTAGGTGATTCATGGTGGATGATGTCGATATTTGGCATTTCGGTCGACGAAATCAGAAGGTACTCCGCAAAATTCGTGGTTACCGGCTGCGCACCTTCGTCATAACCCATCCATTCGAACAAGGTATTGCCGATTCCATGAGCGGTTCCGCCCTGAACCTGACCATCGACAATCAACGGATTAATAATCGTGCCGCTATCATGGGCGATTACATAGTTGAGAACCTTCACGCCGCCGGTCTCGATATCGACCTCAACTTCAACCACCGCCGTTCCACAGGCGAAGGCAAGGTTGTCGATTACGACATGTTCTGTGGCTTCCATGCCGGGTTCAATACCTCCGGGAAGCGCATACCCCGGCGTACCAGCGACAGCATGGGCAACTTGTCCCAAGGTCACTTTCAGATCGGGTACACCGCGCACATGAATCTCACCGTTTTCGATCTCCAGATCTTCTTCCGATGCTTCAAGCATATGCGCCGCAACCTTGAGCGCCTTGTCTTTGACTTTTTCAGCAGCGACGTGAGCCGAAGACCCCGCGACCACAGCAAGTCTGCTGTTCGACGTCCCAATCCCGAGGGAAATTGTTCCGGTATCGCCAGCAGTGACATTAATATTTTCCATGTCACCGCCAAATTTATCGCCGACGATTTGCGCGAGCATGGTGCGCGTCCCCTGGCCAATAGCCGTACCGCCGGTATAGACGTTAATTTTGCCTGAAGGGCCGATGCGCACGGTAACCGCTTCGAACGGGCCCCGGCCCGTCCCTTTGACATAATTTGCGAGGCCAATTCCAATATAGCGCCCTTCGGCCCTTGCCTTCTCTTTCCGTTCTTGAAAACCGTCCCAATCAGCCTTGTCGAGTGCGCTTTGCTGACATAAGGGGTAATCCCCTGAGTCCAGCAACACCGGCATACCGCCACGTGTCTTTAGCGGTTTTTCATAAGGCATTTTATCGCCAGGAATCAGGTTACGGCGCCTGACCTCATCTCGTTCGATGCCAAGCTCCGCTGAGACGCGATCCAGCAGCCTTTCCATAACAAACACGCCCTGCGGATGACCGGCACCTCGCACAGGTGTCACCGGCACCTTATTGGTAAGTGCCAGCTGCACATGCGTGCTGAAAGCAGGAACTTCATACGGTAGAGGAATCGTTTCCGCGGCGTTATAGGGAAGGTTTACGCCGCGTGCCGTGAAGGCACCATGATCATGGATGACGTCGCTCTTGATACCGAGAATTCTGCCTTCTTCATCGACTGCAATTTCGGCTTCCCAGTACTGATCTCGTTCCTGAGTGGTAGAGACGAAATGTTCACGCCGGTCTTCCGCCCACTTGATCGGCCGATCAATTATGCGTGTTGCAAGCGCCAGAACGATATCTTCCTGATAAACGACGAGTTTGGGCCCAAAACCACCGCCAACATCGGGCGTAATCACCCGAAGACGGTTCTCATCGTGACCGGTCATATCGGTAAATGTCGTTTTCAGTGAGTGCGGCATTTGTGTTGAGCTCCACAAAGTCACCTCATCCGAAGCTGATTCAAAGGCCGCTACACAACCGCGACATTCCAGTGAATGGGATCCGCCGCGATGTATCCATAGCGATTCTGAAAATGTGTGCGCTGCTGAGGAGAACGCTCCTGCCACGTCGCCATATTCCATATTGAATTCGGCAAGCAAATTATGTTCCGCGCCAAGATGGGCGACCGGAGCGTCAGGTTGCATTGCATCGCGGCAATCGGCAGATGCCGGTAACGGGTCGTATTCTACATCGACAAAAGTCGCCGCATCCTCGGCGATGTACCGATCGTCAGCAATGACAAGAGCTATGGGCTCTCCAACATAGGTTGCTTCTTCGAAGGCCAGAGCGGGTCTATCGCGATTTTGCTTGTAGGACGGACTGGGCATTCCGACAACGAGCCGGTCATTAATAAGGTGTGGACGGAAATCGTCCATTGTCAGGACTGCGTGCACACCTGAATGGTTTAGTGCCGCCTCTGTATTTATGCCCTTGATCGCCGCATGTGCGAATGGACTCCTGACAAAGGCAGCCTGCAACATACCTGGAATCTGAATATCGTCGATGAAATTGGCTTTCCCCGTTAGCAGAGACGGATCCTCCAATCGCTTCGCGCGTGTACCAAATACCTTCCAGGTCATTGACTAGAACTTTCGTGAACTTGCCTAACTATTCTCAATTATCCGCAAGAAGTAGCAGATAGAGCTTTTTTTGTAAAAAAAGGAAGATTTTTTCTTTTTTTGGAACGATGGAAGATTCACGCTAGACTCTTTCCAAATTGTTATATTATAACATACTGGTCAATATCACATTGAATTCCTTCAACATATTGAAATTAAGTACGATGTTTAAAAGAAGCGCTTCTATCGGATTGGTCATCATCTTCGTCATTGGCTTCATGCTACCTGCTCAAGCAATGGATGGCGTTGTCGTTTCAATAAAACCGATCCATTCCCTGGTGGCCTCTGTCACAAAAGGTGTCAGCACACCCTATCTTTTACTGCGGGGACAATCTTCCCCACATACCTATAGCTTGCGTCCGTCCGACGCGAAAAAGATTCGAAGTGCCCGGCTCGTTTTCTGGATTGGGCCTGGACTCGAAACATTTCTGGCAAAACCAATAAAGAATTTGGGAAAAAGTGCAAAAGTCGTGACTTTGTCAAAAACCAGCGGGCTCGCCCGTTTGAAGGTGCGCAAAGCGAGTGATTTCAAGAGCACCGAAAATAAGGATCACGGGCACCATGGCCATTCAGATTCCCATAAGTCAAAAAAACATCGCGGACACGGACACGATGATCATGGTCATGCAAAGGCTCACAAGCCCAAGAAGCGTGCCAAACACGGACACGCCCATCACGGCCATTCTGAGACACGCAAAACCAAACAGCATAGTGGACACGGGCATCACCATCATGGCCATTCTGGAAATGATCAGCATTTTTGGCTCAGTCCGAACAACGCTCAAATATTTGTCCGCAAGATTGTGGAATCATTGAAGTCAGCCGATCCCGACAACGCTAAAATATATGAAAAAAATGCCAGAAAGTTGAGGTTGGATATCACCGCACAAGACCAATCTTTGTCGGCACGGATGGGTAAAATGAAAGATCGAAAGTTCTTCGTTTTCCACGACGCCTATCAATATTTCGAGAAGCGATTTGGGCTATCTGCGACAGGAGCAATTATTGTTCATCCTGATGTGCCACCCAGTGCCAAACGTGTTTCGAAAATCCGAGCAATGATAAAACGAACCCGCTCCGTCTGCGTATTTTCGGAACCGCAATTTAACCCCAAGATTGCAAAATTAGTCACGCAAGGCACGGGGGCGCATGTTGCGGTTCTCGATCCATTGGGTGCAAACCTAAAATCGGGGCCCAACCTATACAAAAATCTTATCGAAAATATCGCTCAGAGTTTCGAAAACTGTCTTAAACATTAGAATTCAAACTAATTTTAAGTTGTTTGTCCAAAAATGTTGCTACTTCCGCCGCGATGCGGCATTTGTTAAAACGATCTTATAAGTATTGGAAGTGATAACACCTTACGGAGATTTTCCGGGGAAATATGGACGGCACCGGCAGCAATACAGCCTATCGGGCAATTACCGTTACCCAAGTCAGCCCCACATTGGGCGCTGAAATTGGTAACATCGATTTGACGCGTCCGCTTACTGACCTCGAGCTGGCAGAAGTCAAACGCGCCTTCACCGAACATAGCGTTCTATTTTTCCGCGATCAGGAAATTAGCTTTGAGGACCATGCTCGTCTTGCCGAGTATTTTGGCCCCATCGGTCAGCACGTTGGCGCTACTACCAATAGTCAGCTTTCAGATGATCCACGAGTACGGAAATTTCATTTTGATGAAAACTCCGACACGGTTTCGGGAAATATTTGGCACACGGATCAGTCATGCGCAGAATTACCGCCGCTTGGCAGCATATTATATAATCAGATTATTCCACCAAATGGCGGCGGCGACACGATGTTCGCCAGTATGTATGCTGCCTATGATGGTTTGTCTGACCGGATGAAGGATTATCTCGAAGGCCTTACAGCGTGGCATGACGGTGTCCCCACTTTTGGCCCGGGCACGCCCAACGCTACACATCCGGTTGTTGTTCGGCATCCAGAGAGTGGACGAAAACTCCTCTACGTAAACCGCGGTTTCACAAAGAGAATCAATGGAATGCCAGCGACAGAAAGCGAAGGTGTTCTGCGATTCCTTTGGGATCACTGCACGTTACCAGAATTTTGTTACCGATTCCGGTGGGAACCGCATTCAATCGCCTTCTGGGACAATCGCTGCGCGCAACATCGGGCGACAAACGATTATTTGCCGCATGTCCGGTCAGGGTATCGTATCCAAATCGAAGGCACTGTTGCGCCTGTCGCTGCGTAATCGCTCCGGAACGCCCCGCAATACCAAACACCATTTGGTCTCAAAGTTACTTTTCCGCGCTTCGCGACAATTGGGGCGGCCCTGTGATACTCTTGATCAAACGATTTCGAGTAATCGATGAATAGCCGCATCCAATTCGATCAACTTTTTGCGCAAGGAAGAAGAGCCCACGACACGGGCAATATTGCAGAAGCTGAAGCCTGCTATCTCAAATCGCTCAAAATTGCTCCGGGTCATCTGACATTTTACACCTTCTAGGCGTTCTCTACGGGCAGACGGGGCATTTGGATGACGCGGAAAAATTAATCGCCGGTGCGCTGAAATCTTCGCCAGATGACCCAATCTATCTTTATAATTACGGATACGTTTTATCTCAGATGAAACGCTGGCAAGACGCTGCGGATGCTTATGGCCGGGCGGCAAAAGGCTCTCCTGACAACCCTGATATCGCTTATAACCTAGCGCTTACGCTCAAAAGACTCGGGGATCTCGGGAAGGCAGAAAATGAATACCGACAGGTTATATCCCTAAGCCCCAATCATGCCCACGCAATGGCGGATCTTTCGGGAATTCTTGAGAAAAAGGGCGATCTTGAAGAAGCCATAGATCTCCAGGAGCGTGCAAACGAATTGCAACCCAATATTGCCAATTTTCATTTCAATTTGGGTGTATTGAAGCTGAAGCAGCACAAGTGGGATGCCGCGCTTGAGATTTTTGAAAAAGCCCTGTCTCTGGAAAAATGGCATGTGCCAACGCTGGCAGTCAAATCTGTCGCTCATTATGAAATGGGCGATGACAACGCCGCCCTTAGAATAGCAGACCCGAGCACCAAGCTTTCGGTTTCGAAATTACCTTTGCCATCAGGCGTCGACGGTACCGTTTTGATCGATGCGATGGTCAACCACCCGACCTGCCAATGGGAACGCGGTGGCACCTCAACCAAAGACGGTGCTCAAACGGGAAACCTGATTGAGGACACCAATCCGCACATAAAGAGTTTTGTCGCTAGTCTCACAGAAAAAATCGAAGCCTTCATCGAAGCACAGCAGATCGATCCCAATGACCCGTTTCGTGCACAAATTCCCAAGACCTGGAATTACAGTATCTGGGCGACAATCCTAAAAAGGGATGGCCATCAAATTCCTCATCTACACCCCTCGGCGTGGCTTTCCGGTGTCTATTATTTAGAGGTGCCACCTGGGGTTATGGATGAGGCCAATACCGAACAACAAGGCTGGATCGAATTTGGATCTCCCGGATACGGAATCGAACCGATCCGTCCGCCGATAACGCGTCGAATCAAGCCCGAACCGGAGAAATTAATCTTCTTCCCGTCCTATTTTTTTCATCAAACCGTGCCGCTCGCAGGTGACTCGCGCCGCATCAGTATTGCGTTCGATGTAATCCCACAAAGCTGGCGGTAAATATAGGGAATCACGGAGTTTTACCTCTGCGTTTCTTCCTGTATAAACCACACACTGAAGGAAAATCAGACCGGTGAGAGACAAGAAGAAAGATCGATGAAACCTGCTGCATTTGAATATCATGCGCCGACCACCGTCGACGAAGCGGTAGCGCTGTTAGCTGAACACGCGCCTAACGATGGCCGAATTCTTGCTGGTGGCCAGAGCCTTGTTCCAACAATGGCGTTTCGGCTGGCGCGCCCAACCCACCTGATCGATATCAATAACGTGGGAGAGCTTGGCAAGATTTCCATCGAAGGCGAAACCCTTCGTATCGGAGCAACGGTACGCCATGCACAGTTTCATACGCCGGTTTGCGATGGCGTTCTTGGACAGCTGTTAACCGACGTTGTTGCCCATATCGCGCATTATCCGATCCGCCAGCGTGGCACTTTTTGCGGTAGCGTTGCTCATTCTGACCCGGCATCTGAATGGTGCATGGTCTCCGCAACTTTGGATGCAACGATGGTCGCGCAGAGCTCGTCAGGAGAGCGGCTGATTCCTGCAGCTGAGTTTTTTGAAACGGTGATGACGACGACGCTCAACGAAGATGAGTTGCTCCGCGAAGTTCGAATTCCAGTTCTAAGTGATGATACCGTTTATGGTTTTGAAGAATTCAACCGGCGCGCCGGCGATTTTGCGATATCCATGACTCTTGTCACCTATCGTCTGGAAGGTGGGAAAATTGCTGATCCGCACATAGGCGTCGGGGGCGCGGAAGACCGGCCCCGTCGAATTTCTGAAGCTGAGGCTGTTCTCACCGGACAAACGCCCTCTGACGAAATTTTCCGCGCCGCCGCCGATGCTGCGGCAGCCGCAATCGATCCAATGGAAGATCATGCAACAAACGCGCAATACCGCCGCGATCTCACGGCGACCCTGGTGCGCCGGGCTCTGGAGAAAGCCGCATCATGAGTGAAAGAAAAGATATCGCACTCACCATCAACGGTGCCGACTATGAGGTTTCTGTTGATCCACGCTGGACTTTGGCCGACGTGATCCGTGACCATTGCGGGCAGACCGGCACCCATCTCGGCTGCGAGCACGGCATATGCGGTGCCTGTACTGTTTTAGTCGATGATGTCCCAATGCGTTCCTGTTTGATGTTTGGAGTGCAGGCTGACGGTAAAAAAATTCGCACCGTCGAAGGTCTTGCCGACGGGGAAGAGTATCATCCGTTGCAAAAGGCGTTTATGGAGAATCACGCCCTTCAATGCGGTTATTGCACACCCGGATTTCTGATGCTGGCAACTGGAATTCTTGAAGCGGAGCCCGACATTAGCGATGAAGACCTGAACGATGTTCTCTCATCTAATCTCTGCCGTTGCACTGGCTATGCCAATATTGTGAAAGCAGTCCGTGCCGCCCGTGACGAAATGAAGGCGGCAGGCTAATGGCAACGGCAACCAATAAGATGCTGGGCCACCTCGGCGATAGCGTTGAAAGGCTGGAAGACCCGCCCCTCGTCACCGGGAAAGGCCGATTTGTCGGTGATATCAATTTTCCTCATCAGCTTCATATGCGGATCGTTCGCAGCCCTTATGCGCATGGCAAAATCAAATCAGTCGATACGTCTGAGGCCAAAGCACATCCGGGCGTTGTCGCGGTCTGGACAACAGATGACATTGAAGATGTCCCGCCAATCGATTTTCGAGAAGGCAGCAACCCCACGCTGGCCCTGTTCCGACAGTACGCACTCGCCCGGGAATTGGTTCGGTATGTCGGTGATCCGGTCGCAGCTGTGTTTGCCGAAGACCCTTACACAGCTGAAGATGCATCTGAATTGGTTGTGCTCGATGTCGAACCCTTACCAGCCCTAATAAGGGCGGATGACCCGCCACAAGATTTCAAAGGACAGGCAACAACGGAAGCTGCCGTTGTCGAACAAGGATATGGCGATCTCGAAGAAGCGTTTTCATCCGCATATAAGGTCGTCGAAATTGAAGCCAAGGTTGGCCGTCATACCGGCGTGCCTATGGAATGCCGCGGAGCCATCGGCCGCTACGATGCTTCCCGGGACGTACTGGAAATGTATGGCGCCGCCAAAGTGCCCCATCGAAATCGCGACACGTTGTGCCGTATGCTCAACCGTCCTGCTTCTGGCGTACATCTTTTCGAAGGCCATACTGGCGGTGGATTTGGCATCCGTGGTGAATTGTACCCTGAAGATGTTCTGGTCTGTGTTGCAGCCATGCGGCTTGGACGCCCCGTAAAATGGATTGAAGATCGCCAGGAACATTTAATGGCCGCCAATCACTCGCGTCAGCAAATTCATAAAATTCGCGCAGCGGTGGAAGAAGACGGAAATATTCTGGCGCTTGATGACGAGCTGTATCTTGATCAAGGTGGCTATATTCGTACGCATGGCACCCGTGTCGCCAATATGACTACCGGTACTTTGCCGGGTCCATACCGAATTCCGGTCTACCGGTCTATCTGTCATTTTCGTCTGACCAATAAAACACCGGCAGCGACCTATCGTTCGCCGGGCCGTTGCGAAAGTACGTTCGTTCGGGAACGATTGATGGATGAAATTGCCACGGAACTGGATCTCGATCCCGTCGCAGTTCGCCGCCGCAATCTAATTGCTCTGGAAGAGATGCCCTGGCATCGGGATCTCGATGTTTTAGGCGACTCCGTAGAACACGACCCTGGCGACTATGCAGGCCTGCTCGATCAGGGGCTGGAGCAAATGCATTGGGATGAGTTGCAGAAAGAGCTGGCTCAACGCCGTGATAATGGTGAGATGGTAGGAGTTGGCCTTTCAATGTTCTTTGAAAAGTCTGGCCTGGGACCATCCGATGGCGCTAAGATATTTGTCGATGGCACCGGTCATATCGAAGTTGTTACAGGCGGTGCCTCACTGGGTCAGGGGTTTGAGACCGCCATGGCACAGATCTGCGCTGAGGATCTTGGCACAGATTACCGCCGTATCCGCGTTGTTCACGGCCAGACGAACCGTATCGATTATGGGGTCGGCGCTCACGCCTCGCGCGCGACTGTGCTAACGGGAACAGCGGTTAGCAAAACAGCGCAGGCCGTACGGGCAAAGGCGCTGGAAATGGCGGCAGAGTTGTTACAAACGACACCCGACGCTCTCGATATCACAGATGGCGTGATCCATTCCAAAGACAATCCCAGCGGCCCGTCACTCACGCTAGGCGAGGTCGCAGAAGCGCTTGCCCCAACGTCCCCATCGCGCGGCGACCGGACGCCATACCTAGCCGGTGAAGAATGGTTCAACATTGATCACCAGACATATCCCTATGGACACCATATAGCAGTGGTAAAGGTCGATGGCGAAACCGGCGAAGTAGAAATTGAGAAGTATTTCATCGCCTACGATATCGGCCGTTCGATCAATCCGATGATGATCGAAGGACAACTGGTCGGTGGTTTGGCGCAAGGAATTGGCGGAGCGCTCTACGAAGAATTTACCTATAGCGAAGCGGGCGATCCACAATCGGTCACCTTTGCCGATTATTTGATACCTACGCTGCATGAAATTCCAAACCCCGAGATATTGCTGACAGAGGATTTTCCGAGTATCAGAACACCGTTGGGAATAAAGGGTGCGGGCGAAGCTGGTATTACGGGCGCGTTGGCGGCTGTTGCAGCTGCGATAGACGATGCAATTGGTATTCCGGGTGCCATTCGAGAAACCCCAATTTCCCCGCAGCGGCTGAAAAAAATTCTAAGCGAGCGCGCCTGATTAGCGTTGGCGCCACAGAGAGAAGGAGAATTTCGTGGCAAACAAGGACCTAAGAGACTGGATCAGCGATCTGGAGGCCAATGGCCAAATACAATTGGTGTCAGGCGCCGATCGTGAAGAAGAAATTGGGGCTATCGTCGATATCTATATGCGTCAGATGACCAACCCCGCTGTCATGTTCGATGACATTCCGGGATATCCCAAGGGCTATCGCGTCCTTGCCAATATTCTCACCTCTGTACCGCGCATCAATCTGGCACTAAATGAGCCAGTCGATAAATCAGAAGTCGAGTTGGTCGATTACTGGCGCAAATATATGAAAGATCAGCCAACGCATGCACCAATTGAAGTTAACGGTGGGCCGCTGCTTGATAATGTATTTGAAGGCGACGATATCGACCTCACGAAGATCCCTACACCCAAATGGCATGAGCATGATGGTGGCTACTTCATCGGCACTGCCTGCATGGTTGTGATGAAAGACCCTGATTCCGGATGGATCAACTACGGCGCGTACCGTGTTCAATCGCATGATGCGAAAACCGCATCAGTGATGACGTCCAAGGGCAAACATGGCGACATCATTCGCAACAAATATCATGACCGTGGCGAACCCTGCCCTATTGCTGTCGTTGTCGGTATGCATCCGGCGCTGTTTATGGTCGCTGGCCTCGAGATGCCCTACGGCAAAAACGAATATGATTGCGCCGGCGGCCTCATGGGCGAAGGCGTTGAGATCATCAATATGCCGCAGACCGGATTGCCTGTGCCTGCAAATGCGGAAATCGCGTTCGAGGGGTACATTCACCCTGATGACCGCATTGACGAAGGTCCACTTGGAGAGTGGACAGGTTACTACGCGGGTGGCGCAACGACCCAGCCCGCAATCCGGGTCGAAACTTTCATGCATCGTAATGACCCCGTCCTGTTGGGGGCCATCCCTGCAGTACCGCCCAATGATGATACCTTCTACCGTGGCACCTATCGCTGTGGTGCTGTTTGGAACCAGCTTGAAGCCGCCGGTATTCCTGAAGTCAAAGGTGTCTGGGCGCACGAGGCTGGTGGCAGCCGGATGTGGCTAACCGTCTCTATTAAACAGATGTATGGCGGCCACTCAAAACAGGCCGGGCTTGTAGCATCACAATGTCACGCTGGTGCCTACGCCAACCGCTGGGTCATTGTGGTCGATGACGATATTGATCCTGCAAATCTGAATGATGTGATCTGGTCGATGTGCACACGATGCGATCCTCGCGAGGGGGTCGACGTCCTGAACGGCTGCTGGAGCACCCATCTCGACCCCATGAGCTATAGCCATGAAGATCCGAGAAACTCCCGTGTTGTCGTTGATGCCTGCAAACCTTATCGGCGTAAGGATACTTTCCCGATTGTCGCGCGGAATTCCAAAGATCTCGATGAGCGGATATACAAGAAGTTCGGTGACGTTCTGCCGAAATAAATTTCGTTAGATCGAATTATGTACGCAAACAAAAACGGGGCCGCGAGGCCCCGTTTTCATTTTAGCTATCGTTAGGTTTAGCCTTTGTAAGTACCGTCCGCCTTGGCCTGCTCGATAAGCTCGAGCAGTTTGGGCGGTGACATCGGCAGTGAGGTTGGCCGAATTCCAATAGCATCATTGATCGAGTTGCCAACGGCGGCCATGGTCGGCACCACCGGCACTTCACCGACACCCCGCAATCCAAATGGATGAGCAGGATTCGGTACTTCAACCATGATGGTATCGACCATCGGAACATCAGAAGCAACCGGCATCCGATAATCAAGGAATCCGGCATTCTGCAACCGGCCATCTTCACCGTAGATGTATTCCTCGTTCAGCGCCCAGCCAACACCTTGGATGGCACCACCCTGAATCTGACCTTCAACCTGTTGAGGATGAATTGCTTTACCAACGTCCTGGATCACGGTGTAACGGGTGACATCGGCACGACCGGTCTTCTCGTCAACTTTGGTATCGACAATATTGACAGCAAAACCCGGCCCGGCCCCGGTCACGTTCATCTCTGCGTGACCGCAAATCGCACCATGGCTCATAGTGGTTTGCTTGCAAATATCATTGATTGAAAGTGGTTCGAAATCACCAACGTTCGAACTGGCAGGACGGCATTTACCTTCCTCGAAGACAACACCGTCTTCGGGCACATCCCAGATTTCCGCCGCGCGGCTCCGCAGTTCTGCAATGCATTGGCGAGCAGAATCCACAATAACCACACCGACTGAGAACGTCGTCCGGCTACCCGCCGTCACGCGGTTAAAACCAAGGGAATTGGTATCGGCCATCTTGACCCGCACCTGGTCGACAGGAATACCGAGCTCTTCGGCGGCCATCATGCTGATCGAAATCCGAGACCCAGCAACATCGGCAGTTCCGATGGCAATGGTTACTGTTCCGTCCGGTGCCAAGTTCAAAGATGCGGCTGTTTCACCACCACGATTGAACCAGAAGCCCGTTGAAATACCACGGCCTTCGCCTTCCTTAACCGGCGTATTGTAGTGCTCGCACTCTTTAGCCTTCTTAATTGTTTCTATGAATCCGACCGGCCCCCATGTGTCGCCATAGATCGTTGTATGCCCATCTCCGGCAGCATTCTTCAAACGGAAATCAAGCGGATCCATTTCGATCTTTTTGGCCATCTCGTCGATGACACCTTCAACACCAAAGACAATCTGCGGCACACATGGTGCCCGGAAAGAATTCACCTTTTGGCGGTTCGAAACGACCTCATATGCAACAATATCGACGTTCTTAAGATCATAGCGTGTGAACATGGCATTCGGTGCATTGAAGTACATCGATCCCGTGTACGGTCCGCTTTGAAAGACCATTTCTGCTTGAGCCGCGGTGATCGTGCCATCCTTTTTGCAGCCCATCTTGATCGTATAGCTGGTACCCGAAACCGGACCCGTTCCGCGGAATACTTCGATGCGGGAAAGCACGATTTTGACCGACCGCGATGCTTTCTTGGACAACAAAATGGCAATTGGCTCACCATAAAAGCCTGTTTTTCCGCCGAAACCGCCGCCGAGTTCGGATTGCTGAACATTAATCTTGTTGCAGTCGATGTCGAGAATTGCGGATAGGCGATCACGGTAAACAAACGGCGCTTGTGTACAGCACCAAAGCTCTACCTGGCCGTCTTCCGAGTAATCGGCAATGCATCCCTGCGGTTCGATGTAACCCTGATGCATCGGTTTACTATCAAAGCTTTGTTCAACGATGACATCTGCTTCTTCAAAACCCTCATCGATATCGCCAAGCTGGGTTACCATGCGTTCGGTGACATTTGTTGGTTTGTCTTCGTCAGTCTCCGCACCCTTCGTCCGCATATAATCATGCAGGATCGGTGCATCCGGCTGCATCGCTTCCACCGGATCGATCACGTGCGGCAGAACCTCATAATCAACCTCAATGAGCTTTAAAGCTTTCTTCGCAGCTTTCTCACTGGTCGCCGCAACGGCCGCCACCGGGTGGCCGTCATACAGAGCTTTTTCGCGGGCCATGGCGTTTCTGGTCATATCGCCAGGACCTGTGCCTTGCTTCTTCTCAGGGAAGTCATCGCGGGTAATCACCGCTTTAACACCAGGCAACGCTTCGGCTTTCGAGGTATCAATCGACTTGATAATTGCGTGCGCATGAGGGCTGCGAAGAATTTTGCCGACCAGCATTCCAGGCAGGAATGCATCAGCCCCAAACTTGGCGCGGCCAGTCACTTTATCCAAACCGTCATGCTTGACGGGGTTCGTACCGACGATCTTTAAATCGGCATTAGGATCAAATCCACTTTCTTCAAGAATGGTCGCCATGATTAGCCCTTTCTCATTTCTTCGGCCGCAGCCTGTACTGAACGAATAATTTTGTCATAACCGGTGCACCGGCAAAGATTGCCGGCAAGCCAGAAACGGATTTCTGTTTCGGTCGGGTCAGGGTTTCTCTCAAGCAGCGCCCTTGCTGCAATAAGAATTCCTGGTGTGCAGATACCACATTGCAGACCGTTAATCTCAAGGAAGTTCCGCTGCAATGGATGAAGTTCATCCGCTGACGGAGCCATTCCTTCGATGGTCTGAATGTCCTTGCCGTCGGCTTCAACACCGAGCACCAGACAGGAACAAACCAGATCACCATCGAGCATAATACTGCAAGCGCCGCAGTCGCCCGTAGAGCAGCCTTCTTTGGTACCCGTCAATTCGAGCTCATCGCGCAGGACATTAACCAGAGTCTGGTCCGCGTCGCACAGGAACTCGTATTCATCCCCATTTACCGTCGTTGTGACGTGACTTCTCTTAGCCATCAGTTTTCTCTCGCCCGTTCTAGTGCAATTTCAGCGGCCCGCTGCGCGATGACAGATGCCGTCTTTATTCGATAATCCTTTGTTCCCCGTTTGTCAGAGATCGGATTGCAAGCCGCACTGCAAGCATCACCCATCTTGGCAAGTGCAGTCTCATCGACCTTGGAGCCGATCAGAGCGTCCGCCGCATCGGCAACCAGCAATGGAGTCGGTGCAACCGCACCAAGTGCAACACGGGCTGCGGTGCAGGTACCGTCATCGTCCAGCGTGATATTCACCCCTGAACCAACAACTGCAATGTCCATTTCTGTCCGTGGGGTCAGCCTCAGATAGGCATCGCCGGAATGTGGCGGCCGAGCCGGTAATGTAAAGGAAAGTATGAACTCGCCGTCGGCAAGCGATGTCTTTCCCGGTCCCGTAACGATATCTTCCACCGGTGCTTCGCGCGAACCGCCAGGACCAACGATATTACAAATTGCACCCGCCGCGATCATCGCAGGAACACTATCCGCCGCCGGAGAAGCATTGCACAAATTCCCACCGACACTGGCACGGCCTTTGACCTGGATCGAGCCGATCAGGGCGACGCCATCAATTACGCCAGGCCAAGTAGAAGAAAAACCTTCATGACCCATCAGAACCATTCCAGGTACCGCAGCACCAAAGGTATAGGAGCCGTCTGTCTCTGAAATATCCTGAGTCCCCGGAATGCTCTTAATATCGACAATTACGTCGGGTTCGATCAATTCCGCATGTAGTTGCACCAACACATCTGTACCGCCAGCAAGCACCTTCCCGCTCCCGCCTGCTTCAGCGAGCATCGAGATCGCAGAATCCTGCGAATCTGGAGCTTCATAACGCATGTCATCCATTGTTTGGATCTCCGCTTATTTTATTTTCGATATCAGTTTCGATATCGGGGCTGATCATGACCCAAGATACCTCTGAAAACCAGCCCCAACTGCCCGGAAAAGATGAGCTTTTCTCAGACTCTAAACACGTCGCCCCGCTTACGGCCCTGTGACATATCGAGAAATAATTCATCAAGCGGGATTTCGCGCCTGATCATGCCCTGTTCATGCGAATAACCAACCAGTTTTTGGAGCTGACTCTCATTGTCCTCAGTCATGCCATACTGCCATGGATCCGTACCCATGATTTCTTCTTGCTCTTCCCAGGCTTCGCGATACCAGGCGAGCGGAACTATCCGTGGATTGACCATACGTTTCATGGCAATTGCCTTCGCCTCGTTAAAAGCATGATAGAGATTGATCGGCACCCAGGGGTATTTTTCGACAATTTCCTTTTTAATTCCAAGGACATGCATTATCGGGAAAATCCGCGTGCGTTCGAAGAAAGCTATCTCCTCTTCCTTAAAATTGGGAAATAACCGACCAACGCGGGGGTCTTTTTCGACCAATGGTTTAATTAAATCGGGATGCAAAACGGCATCAAGTTCACCCTCTGCCAACATCATCTCCACCGATTTGTCATTGGGAAGTCGCGTAAGTTTCAAATCATCGGGCGGGTCGAACTCGATACTTTCGTCGAGCTCTGAAAAAAACTCCATTGACCGATGCGGCACGCCATATTCATGTTCTAGTATGCCGCGCATCCACAGCTGGGCACTCGACTGAAACTGTTTCACGCCCATTTTGCAGCCAATAAGATCTTTCGGTTCACTGATTCCCTTCGTCGTATTTATGAACATAAATCCATGTCGGAATCGTCGGTGCAAAAACACCGGAATACCCTCAAATGGCATACCTTGATCGCGAGCCACCAGATAGGAGGAACATGAACATTCAGCGACATCGAAATCCTGATTGCGTAAGAAACGCCAGTGACGAGTCGTGGAATCCATTTTGGTCAGAACATTCAGCTTTATGCCGTCCGGCTCAACAGTGCCGTCCTTGAGCGCACGGACGATTTCGTAATCGCCCATAGCCAGGGTCAGTTCGAGTTTTTGTGACATACTGAATTCTCTACGACTTGTTAAAAATTTCTTTTAAACGCTGTGGCGTTACCGGCAATTGCGTAATTGCCCCGGGAATCCCAATTGCCTGATCTATAGCTCCTGCGATGGCCGCGCCGACGCCATTGATACCGCCCTCGCCGCCGCCCTTTAGTCCGAGCAAGTTATGCGGGCTCGGCGCATCTTCCGTAATTAAGCATTCAACCGTCGGTGCGCGATCCAGCGTTGGCATCAAATAATCGGCAAAGGTAACAGCCATTGGTTCGCCCTCTTCGCTATAGACGAACTCCTCATAGAGAGCGCCGCCAATTCCCTGCACACAGCCACCGACCAATTGTCCTTCGAGCAGCATTTCATTGACCATGCAACCGACGTCATAGGCCACCATAAAACGCTCGACGTCAATCCGACCTGTTTCGGGATCCACTTTGACGACTGCGAAATGTATCCCGTATGGAAAGGCTGATTCGCTCGTCTTGTGAAAATCCTCAGCATTGAGGCCGCCTTCGGTACGCCGGGAAATTTCCGCGAGCGAAATCGACGGGCCAGCGGGATTGTCTGCGACAACTACCGTACCATCGACAATTTCAAGCTTGTCGGCGGGCATTTGCAGCATTTCGGATGCAAGTTCAAGAGCCTTCTTTCGCAAAGTCAGCGCTGTCACATTCACGGCACTGCCCGTCATTACGGTTGCACGGGCTGCGTGGGCACCAATTCCGTAGGGAATGAGATTGGTCTGGCCGTGAATTACCGTGATGCGGTTATAGTCTGCGCCCAATGCATGCGCACAAATTTGTCCCATGGTGGTCTCGAACCCCTGTCCGAGCGATGCTCCACCGGTGAGAACCTCAACATCACCATTCTCATCGACTGAAATCCGGGCGCCATCAGACGGGCCCTTACCACTTTCCTCTACGAAGATACCGATGCCCGACCCAACCATCTCGCCGTTTGCCCGGCGTTTCTCGAGATCGCTTTCAAGTTCGTCCCATTTCAGCCACTCGAGCGCCTTTTCGAGCAAAGCCGGATAATCTCCGGTATCGATTTCGAGATCTTCGACCCCCGCTTCATCAAACTTGATCGAAAACGGCATGTCGTTCGCCGTAATTAAATTGCGGCGTCTAATATCGATGCGATCAATTCCGAGCTTGACCGATAACGCATCCATCAACCTTTCACGTACGAATGTGCTTTCGAACCGGCCCGGCGCCCTGTAGGTCGCAGCGGGTGTTTTATTGGTCAGGCGCAAATGGCATAGCGCACGATACGCCGGCACCTTATAAGCGCCCGTCAACATACACATCGTTCGGTTGGGGACATTCGCACCGTGTGTGCGAATATAACCGCCCTGATCGTGGAAGAATTCATCTTCCATGCCCAGGATCATTCCGTCACTATCGACAGCGATCTTCACCATATGGCGCTGATTGCGGCCCTGATTGGCGGCCATCATGTGTTCCTGGCGGTCCTCTATCCACTTCACGGTCCGGCCTAGGCGCATTGATGCAACGAGTACCAATACATCTTCGGGATAAAGCTCGCCGCGTATCCCAAACCCGCCACCGGTATGACCTTCATGAAGCTCTATCTTGTCCTCGTCCCGCTCTAACATGCGGACAAGCGTATCGCGATTTCGATGCGGAACCTTGGCGGCACCATAAAGTTTCAAAATGTCGTTTTCGGAATCGTAGACACCGATCGCGCCACGCGTTTCCATCGGCACACCGGAATGACGCCCCGTCCTTAGGTCGAGCTCAATAACCGTGTGCGCTGCTGCAAATGCCGCGTCAACATCCCCATAGGTGTGTGTGAGAAGACCAGCTTCCGAGCTTAACCCATCGTCAAACTCGCCTGGCACTTCGTCTGCCGATGAAATTACCCGCAACGGTTCGGCATCGATCATTACAAGTTCGGCGGCATCTTCAGCAATATATGCGTCTTCAGCAAAGATCGCGACGACGGGATCACCGACATAGCGAACGCGGTCTGTCGCCAATACATTCTGACGAAACGGCTTAAGTTCCTCAGACGATTTATCGGCTCGAAAATCGATCGGCGGCAGATCGGATATATCGTCGCTCGTCCAGATCGCTACAACGCCGGGTACCGCAGACGCCTCTGCAGTATCAATTGAATTTATCTTGGCATGCGCGTACGGACTGCGGACAATCCGCATATGCAGCTGATTGGGAAAATTTATGTCGGCTGCATATCGCCCTCGCCCACTAATCAGAGGTGGATCCTCAAGCCTTTGAAGCCGTTGACCGAGCAGGGCTTTTTTCTGCGTTGCCATAGGTAGTTGATAGCGAATTTCTTCGCTATTGGCAAAGTGGTGAAGCGTATCAAAACAGGCAGGCGCCCTTGACTATCGTGGCGCTTGGCCGTTGGCTACGCTTAACAAAGAAAAATGCATCTGGGAGAAACGATTATGGCCGAGATTACGACCAAAAATATCACCTGCGAGACCGGATTGCCGGCCTTTATTGCGATCCCTGCCGATACGTCGAGACCCCTACCCGCAATCGTGATTATGCATGAGCGCTACGGGCTCGTGCAGCACACGCTGGACCTCGCCACACGGTTCGCTCAGGAAGGATTCGTTTGCATTGCGCCGGACTGTTTCTTCAGGCACCCCGATCAGGATGCATTGCATGCGGGCGATGCCCGTTATGACATCACTGACGATGAAGCGGCGGAACATCTTGGCACTGCGATTGATGTGCTCGAAGGAATGGCTGAAGTCGACAATGACTGCATTGCCGTTAAGGGCGTATGCCAGACCGGACGCCATCCCTTGATCATCGCAGCCCGCCGCAAAGTTGCGGCAGCTTTGGTCTGGTATGGCGCGGCACAGGATCGAGAATGGGAAACCAACGATCTCTATCACGAACCTTTAGCGGACGTTATTGCCAAGGTCGATTGCCCCGTCTTGGGTATGTTTGGCGAGGCGGATCACATGATTTCGCTCACCCATGTCAGGCGCTTCCGCAATTGTCTCGAAGAAAAGGGCAAAAGCCATTCGGTCCATGTTTTTCCGGGCGCACCCCATGGCTGGCTCAACGATACCATGCCGGGCCGTTATCGCCGTGATCAGGCGGAAGCCGCCTGGAAAGTGCAAAAAGACTTTTTGCAGGAAGTGCTATCGCCTGCATATGACCGTACAGCCATCATGTCGCGTTTTGACTGTGTCAGCAGCAAGGACTACGACTTCAGCAAAAATGTCCGTCAGGAATAGGGATAATTTGATTTAGCTGAACCGACCGCTACACCCGGTGGCCACTGGGCGGCAGCCCCATCAATACCTGACCGACCGGCTCATAGTTCGAGACATGCGACTGGCCCTGCGCCAGGACAGTGTGAATATCGCGGAACCGCCGTTCAAACGGATTAACCTCGAAGATCGCGTTAGTACCGCAGGCCTGGAATACAAAGTTGGCAGCCTCCTGAGCCTGGTTCATCGCATAGGTAATCGCCAGACGGAGACGCGCCCGCACATCGTAGGATGGCGGCTCGCCGGAACACTGTGCCTCCCAATATTCTTCAATCATCTCAACGAGGAACGCTCGGCTTGACCGTAATTTTGCCTCGTTGATCGAGACCTGCGACTGAATGACGGCATTTTCCCGCAAGACGGTTGTCATGCCGCCGCCAACCTTGGTGACAGCCAGTTCCTTGAAATCCTCCATCATAGTGCGGGCAATACCCAATGCCAGACCCGAAAACATGATGCCATAGCCGGTCAGCAACGGAATATTATAGAGCGGGCCTGGTTCGACACGATCCGGCTGGCTATCACGCCAGGTGGTATATTCTTCCGGCACAAACAGATCTTCGACTTTATAGTTGTCACTACCGGTGCCTTTGAGCCCGATCACCTGCCACACATCGATTAACTCAGCACTCGATTTGGGGAACAGCATCGTCCGCATAATGGGTTTGCCATCATCGTCCTTAAGATGGTTTCCCTCTTCATCACAAACCCGGCTGTGACCGCCAAGCCATGTCGCGTTGCGGCTACCGCTGCCAAAACGCCATTCACCGGTAACCCTATAGCCGCCATCAACAGGCACTGCCGTTGCTTTTGCAGGGGGGCCCCAAGCCAAAACCGCATCGCGAGGACCAAAGATATCCTTGCAAACCTCGTGAGATACGTATCCCGAACCCCAGGTGCACCCCGTTCCCTGCCCGACGCACCAAGCCGTGCTCGCATCCGCCTTCGCGACAGCTTCAACAGTTTGCATGAGCGTCAAAGGATCAGCCTCGCCACCGCCAATCGAGCGCGGCAAAGCCATCCGAAACAACTCAGCATCATGGAGCGCTTCCATAACCTCAGCGGTGACCTTACCCTGCGCTTCGGTTTCATCCGCCGCGCCGGCAATCATGTCCTGCAAGCCACACGCACGCTCAACCCAATCAATATCGTTCGTATTCGTTACGATCTGATCCATGGAATTCCCTTGTTTGTAACGCGCCTCCCGGCGTGGTTCGTTCCGACGATCTTACAGAGGCGTGCGTCACCCCGCCACCCCGATGATGGAAACGCTATTTCTCGAGATCGATATCGAGGGCCTGAAAGATACGAGTGTGCATATTATAGGTACCGATCAATACCGTAAGACCCACGATGCCGGCCTCATCAAAATAGGCGGCGACCGCATCGTAAATCTCATCCGGGACTTGTATGTCGCGGGACATGCTGTCGGTATAAGCCAGAATCGCGCGATCTTTTTCGTCAAACAGGTCGCTGTTTTCCCAATCGCTGAGCGCATCGCATTCGGCAAGGGTTAGACCTTCAGCCTCAGCCAGCTCGGGAACATGCTGATTGATTACGTATTGGACGCGATTGAAATAAGCGATGCGAATGATAACCAATTCGCGGATACGGCCATCCAGCCCAAGTTCCCACCGCACCATATTGAGATAATCAAACCAGCCTTTTGCGGCGGGTGGGTTGTGCAGCAGCATCTTATAAATATTTAAGAGCTTACCACGACGGCCTGCTTTTAGATTTTCGACAAACTCAGCGAGTTCCGGTTTGCCTTCCGCATCAACAAGAGAAACGCGCGCCATGTGACCTCCAATTTCGGTTGCGGCCAGTCCGGCGCGCGTATTTCCCTTTACTTCTGCGCTGCTTCCGCTTTCCGTCGTTCGAAAAGCTGCACCAGCTTAATGACATCCGCAGCATCCATTCTGCCAAGAGGCCCGGCGCTATAGCTGGATGCGACGACTTTCCCATCGTCGCCCAGCAGAATTTCAGTGGGCTGGATAATGCTCCGCTGATCTTCCCACCAGGACCCAAGCTGATCTGCCTGGTCCTTGGTAACGCCTTGGCCAACGGGGAACGAAACATCGTCAGCCACCTGTTGTGCCTCATCGCCCGTATCAACGCTGGCAGCAATTACCTTTATGCCTTCAGCTTCGAGCGTGGATTTTTCATTTTCAAAACCGACCAACTGCCGGCGGCAGTATGGTCACCAGTGACCTCGATAGAAGAGGATCAACTGGTACTTAGCATCTGCCAGATCTGGCAGTGTTGCCGTGCCGCCGCCGACCAGATTAAGGGTCATCGCGGGGAAGGCATCACCGAGATTTAACTTTTCTGCCATGATTTCCTACTCCAGTTACAAACATCTTCATTGTCACCGGGCCAATCACAATTGCAAGAGCGACAATTGCTGAAAGAGACAATTCGGCCTATTCTCAAATGAGAGGAAAATTACTGGGAGGAAAATCAATGGATCCCCGTTTTGAGCAGTTCAAGGACTTGGACTGGAACACAATGAGCTTTCCAGAAAAGCGCGACGTCTGGCTACAGATTTCGGATATGAGCGCTGAAGAGTTCGACGCAATGATGGCGGCGCAGAAGGCCCGGCAAGACCAGGTACCCAAGGTCGGCGACATGGCGCCAGATTTTGAATTGGAGCGACTCGACCGGACAAAAAAACGCACCGGCGAGTATGTAAAACTCTCGGATTTAAGAGGAAAGTCGGTAGCGCTCTGTTTCGGCTCTTACACATGACCGCCATTTCGTGATCAGTCCGTGCGACTGAACGAAATTTACGAAGCAAACAAAGACAATATCGAGTTCTTCCTGATCTATGTATGTGAAGCACACCCTTCTGACGGCTGGCAAACGCTGCAAAATCTCGAAACCGAGATTTTCTTTAAGACACCGACGACTCCGGACGAACGTGCTGAGATTGGCAATGCCTGTCAGATCGGGCTTGATCTCAAATATCCCATGCTCATCGACAATATGGATGATGAGGTGGAGAACAAATATGTCGCCGCCCCCATCCGGCTGTTTGTCATCGATCCTGACGGCAAGATTACCTACGCTGGCAAAGAGGGCCCTCATCTGTTTGATCCCGATGGCTGGGAAGAAGCCATTAAGGAGCAAACCGCCTAAAGCTTTCCATAATCTATGCCGGTGGGGTTTGGTATGACCGACACCACCGGCATTCTTCTCTCTTCCATACCCTCGGTCGATAAACTTCTCCGCACAGCTGAAGCGGAAACTCTTATTGATGCATTTGGCCGCCAGCCGGTAACCGACGCTGTGCGCAGTGACCTCGCACACCTTCGGCAATCTATTGCAAAGAATAGCGGCGTTACTGAGAAACAGATTTCGGGTGACAGCATCCTTGCACGTGTTACAGCCACGCTGGAATCCAACATTACCCCCTCACTGAGACCCGTATTCAACCTCACGGGCACAGTCCTGCACACCAACCTCGGACGGGCACCACTACCAGAAGAGGCCGTTGAAGCGATCGCCGCCGTATCACGCGGTGCCAGCAATCTCGAATATAATCTGGAGACCGGGCGGCGCGGCGACCGTGACGTTCACCTGGAGGAAAAATTTGCCCAACTTATCGGTGCGGAGGCGGTCACCATCGTTAACAACAACGCTGCTGCCGTGCTTCTAATCCTCAATGCTTTGGCGCTCCGCAAAGAGGTCATTGTTTCGCGGGGCGAGCTAATCGAGATTGGCGGTGCCTTTCGCATTCCCGATATCATGTCCCGTGCTGGTGCCAAGCTTCGCGAAGTCGGTACTACAAACAGAACCCACGCCAGGGATTTTGAAGAAGCGATCAGTTCCAGGACTGCTTTGTTGATGAAAGTCCACACCAGCAACTATGAGGTTCAAGGATTTACAGCTGCGGTATCGGAAACTGAGTTGGCCGAAATCGCCCACAAAAACGATCTGCCCTTCGTGATCGATCTCGGCAGTGGGACCATGACTGATTTAGAGCAGTTCGGATTACCCCACGAACCGACCGCGCAGGAAGCCCTCGCCGCCGGTGCGGATTTGGTAAGCTTTAGCGGCGATAAACTTCTCGGCGGACCCCAGGCGGGGATCATAGCCGGACGCGCTGACCTCATCGCGAAAATCAAAAAGAATCCGATGAAGCGCGCTATGCGCTGCGACAAGATGACGATCGCAGCGCTTGAAACCATCCTTCGGCTTTACGCCGATCCTGACAGGCTTGCCGAGCGCATACCAGCCCTGCGCTTGCTGGCTCGAAAGCGGTACAGCATCAAAGAAACAGCGAAGCGAATTGAAACCGTATTGGCAGCCGCTCTGGGCGAAAAATTCGAAGTGCTACAACAAGACTGCCAAAGCCAGATCGGTAGCGGCTCTCTTCCAACCGAGCGCCTCGACAGTATCGCGCTGGTTGTTCGTCCAACCGCTGCGAAAGGTATCGGAACCGCGTTAAAGCGGCTCGCCACAGCTTTCCGTCGATTGCCTGTCCCTGTAATCGGACGGATACAGGATGATGCACTTTGGTTGGATTTACGGTGCCTTGAATCCGAAATTGAAGATGCTTTTTCCGGCCAGTTAAAAAACCTCGCCATAAAATGATAATCGCGACCTCAGGCCATATTGATCACGGTAAATCCGTTTTGGTTAAGGCGTTAACCGGCGTCGACACCGATAGGCTGCCGGAAGAAAAAGCGCGCGGAATCTCTATTGATCTCGGCTATGCCTATCACAGGCTGGATCAGGACAATGTTCTCGGGTTTGTAGACGTTCCGGGTCATGAAAAGTTTGTCCGCAACATGCTTGCCGGGGTTACGGGCATTGACTACGCACTGTTGGTTATTGCTGCCGATGACGGCCCAATGCCCCAAACCGAAGAACATCTCGCGATCCTTGATTTGTTAGGAATTTCCGCCGGGGCCGTCGCCATTACCAAAACCGACCGCGTCGATACCGACAGGGTTTTGGAGGTCATTGAACTCACAGAATTGCTTCTCGATGGCACAACTCTTGAAGGTGCTTCCATTTTTCCGGTATCCGGCATTACTGGCGATGGCGTCTCTGAACTACAAGCCCATTTGGACACCGCCGCTGCGGCGTTCGACAACACTCAACGCGATGGTAATTTCCGCCTCGCTATCGACCGCCGTTTTACGGTGCCGGGGGCAGGGCTGGTCGTAACGGGCAGTGTTTTTTCGGGCACGGTTGCCGTTGGTGATCAACTCGTTCTGTCTCCAACTGGCCATCAGGCACGTGTACGGGGTATCCATGCGCAGAATCAGGACGCCGAAACCGGCCGCGTCGGTCAACGTTGCGCGCTAAATATTGTTGGCTCCGATCTCGGTAAAGAAGATGTCCATCGAGGCAATTGGGTATTGTCTGAAGCCGCGCATGCACCAACACGACGCTTTGACGCGCGCATCCGTTTGCTTAGATCCGAACCGCGGTCTTTAAAACACTGGACACCCGTTCACCTCCATATTGGTGCCGCCGACATTAGCGCGCGGGTTGCTTTGCTTGACGGCAAAACGATAGCTCCAGGCGATTCAGCGATCGTGCAGTTGGTACTCGATGAACCCATTGGTGCTTTGCATGGCGACCGGCTGATTCTGCGTGACCAATCGGCCCGTCGCACAATGGCAGGAGGCAACGTAATCGATTCGTTCGCTCCGGCACGCGGACGATCAAAGCCTGAGCGCCAGGCCGCGGTTGCCGCCATGGACACCGACAACCCCATTGAAGCGCTTTCGAATTTGCTCGAAGTCCAGGTCAATGGTGTCGATCTCAGGCAGTTTGCAATCAGCCGAAATCTGACAACCGGTCAAGCGGCAGCGCTTTGGCCGCAGCTTGATATGGAAGTGATTTCGAATAGCCATAGTGATATCGGGATCTCACGTTCGCGATGGAATTCGCTCACAGACGACATTATAAAGTCGCTCGCGGAATGGCACACGGAGAGACCCGATCAGCCCGGGCCTGCGGAAAACACATTGCGCCTGTCTTTCGACCCACGACCGACGATCCCCGTTTTTAGTGCTGCTGTCGGGAGTCTGGCAGCAAAGAACAAGGTTATAATCGCCAATAGGCAACTCCGCCTGCCAAGCCATCAGCCCGGCATGAACCTTCAGGACAAAAAGCTCTGGTCTGATGTTCGTCAAACCATGGAGGAAGCGGAGTTGCGTCCCCTTTCACTCCACGATGTTGCCGAGGACATGGGAATTAAGGCAACGGCTCTCACGGCGTTTATGCGTCGGGCTGCCTCCACCGGATTTGTCATTCAAGTTTCCAAAAGCCGTTTCCTTCTGCCTGACGCGGTCCAGGAACTCGCGGCTATCGCCGAGGCCCTAGCGGCTGAAGGTGAAATTACCGCCGCGGACTTCCGCAATCGCTCAGGTATTGGACGCAATATGGCAATTGAGATTTTGGAATTTTTTGATAAGGCCGGGCTGACCAAACGTAATGGCAATTCGCGCGAAATCATCAAACCGGCGGCGGAAATATTCGGTGGTTAGGATTTACCGACGGCGCAGATGACATATTATTAGGAGACATCGCGGAAGGGATTCGTGAGCCGGTGCTGCGCTCGGGCTTCAAACCCGGTGAGGGGCGTTAAACGTGCCTGGTGGGTTCAACTCCCACTCTCTTCCGCCATTTTTTTTTTGCAAATTCACTCTTGCGATTCTTATTTTGCCCGATATGTTCCCGGTAAATTCAGCTCAATTATTTCTTCTAAATTGAGCTGAATTGTGAGGTGAAGCCAAGAGGATGGATAAATGGTCGTAAAAAATCCCCTTATGCAGCTATTCGCCCAATCGCCTTTCAAACCGCTTCAGGAACATGTTCGTATTGCAATCGAAAGTGCAAACGAAGTGCAGACTTTGTTTGAAGCCGTAAAAGCAAAGGATGAGGGAGGCGTCGAGGCGAGCCGCGAGCGCATATATGCGCTGGAAAACAAAGCCGATGAGATAAAAAACGAGCTTCGTGCCCATCTGCCGAAAAGTATTTTTATGCCAGTAGGCCGACGCGATCTTCTTGAAATTCTTGATCTGCAGGATTCGATTGCCGATACCGCGCAAGATATTGCGGGAATGATGGTTGCCCGGCCAATGTCACTGCCCGATGCGGTTTTTGATCCGCTGCTAGAACTCACCGAGAAATGCGTGGGTGTTTGCAATCATCTTGGGAAAATTATGGAAGAGTTGGACGAACTCTTGGAAGCCGGCTTCCGCGGCCCGGAATCTGAGAAAGTTATGTACATGATTGATGAGCTTAACGAGGCCGAAACCCAAACCGATATTCAAGCGATCAAGGTGATGCGGCTTCTCTTCGAGCATGAGGATGAAATCGGCCCCGTATCAACAATTATGTGGGACCGAGTCATTCACTGGGTGGGCGATTTAGCAAATTTGGCCGAGCGATCCGGAAATCGCCATCGCCTGCTCCTCGCCCGTTAGTAACGAGAGGCACTTTTCTAATTACAATTTTCATCGAGTAGTCAATTAAATGGATGTAATCGCTACCTACGGCCCTACTCTTTTAATCCTTGCAATTGTTTTCGGCGTATTTATGACCTGGGGTATCGGGGCAAACGATGTTGCCAACGCCCTTGGAACATCGGTTGGATCCGGTGCAATTACAGTGCGAACCGCCATCATCGTCGCGGCGATATTCGAATTTGCCGGTGCCGCACTCGCGGGTGGAAACGTTACCAAAACCATTCGCAAAGGCATTATCGACCCAAGTCAAATAGCGGATCGGCCGGAAATTCTGGTTTTTGGCATGTTGGCTGCCTTGTTGGCAGCAGGTTGCTGGCTTGCAGTCGCCTCGACAAAAGGCTGGCCGGTATCAACTACCCACTCAATTGTCGGTGCGATCGTTGGATTTGCTGTTGCAGGAATTGGGGTTGATGCCGTCAACTGGGGAAAAATCAGCCAAATCGTTGCTAGTTGGGTCGTTTCTCCAGCGCTCGGTGGTGGTATCGCATTTCTTTTGATGTTGAGTATCCAGCATTTAATTATGAATGCAGACAAACCGTTTAAGGCGGCAATTCGATGGGCACCGCTTTATGTTTTCCTGGTCGGTTTTGTAATCTCGCTGGTCACACTGTTTAAGGGTTTGAAACACCTCAAAATTGAACTGGGTATCGGTGAAAGCTTCATCCTTGCTTCGATCATTGGCGTTATCGTTGCCATCATCGGGAAATGGGCGGTCAGCCGTGTCGAATTCGACGAAGAGGTGGATAAAACATCGCACATTGCGAGCGTCGAGCGTGTCTTTGCGCCGATGATTATTTTTACCGCCTGCGCCATGGCCTTCGCTCATGGTTCAAACGATGTTGCGAATGGTGTTGGCCCGCTTGCCGCAGTTTATGGCTTGGTCCAGTCGGGTGGCGAAGTGACGCAAAAATTGGCGATGCCATTTTGGATACTTGCCCTCGGGGGCGCCGGTATTGTCCTTGGCCTTGCCACCTTTGGTTATCGCGTGATGCGCACGATAGGCGGCAAGATTACATCACTGACACCCACCAGTGGGTTTTGCGCAACGGTTGCGGCGGCGGTAACGGTCGTGCTCGCTTCACGGACGGCGATGCCGGTTTCTACAACTCACATCGCTGTCGGCGCCGTAATGGGAGTAGGTTTAGCGCGAGGCATTGCAGCCCTGAACATTAGGGTCATTGGGAATATCATAATGTCCTGGGTGGTCACGCTCCCAGCTGGGGGAATTCTCGCAGCACTCTTCTTCTTCATGCTTAAGGGTATGTTCACCCATTAAAGAAATTCGCGGGGCACACGGATAAGACAGATTAGAAACTAGGGTCGAATCCCGCCGATCACATCCGTCACTTTCCTTTTGTTTCTTCAGCAAGCCGATTATTTCGAATTGTGAAAAATAGCCAGCCAAATTCCGGCAACCACTAGGGCTGCGCCGGTTAGGTGATACCAGTGAAGCGATTCACCGAGCAGAAGGATCGCCAACGCGCCTGTGAACACGGGATAGAGATTTCCGAAATACCCGGCCTGCGCTGGGCCAGTCCGGTAGGTTCCCTCATTCCAGCACGACGTTCCCAGGAACCCGGCAAAAATACCGAGATAGAGAAACAGCAAAATGCTTTCCTGCGTAAAGGCGGTCGGCCTGACGGTCGTATATTCCCACCAATACATCGGCATCATTACAATCACTCCAACCGCCGCGATGGCCGTCATGAACGGTATAATGTCGATGGCCTGTGGTTTGTAGCGCATCAAAAAGACCTGCAGTGCCCAGAGAAAAACCGCGACGAGCGCCCAAATATCGCCATCCTGAATACGCAGAGATTGGACGACCTCCCAGTCACCGCGAACGATGATCAATACGGCGCCACCGATCGAGAAAATTACGCCCCACCATTGTTGTCCGGTAATTTTGGTTTTGAGCACGACCAATGCCAACAACAAAACAAGCACGGGAAGGATGGATTGAATTAAGGATGCCTGCAGCACCGTCGTCTTTTGTAATGCGATATAAAAGGTGCAGTTGAAACCGATGATCGTCAGGATTGAATAGATCACAATGAATTTGCGACTTTCCCAAAGCAGGTGCCGCTGTTCCCATGTAGAGCGGCCAAAGATCGCAAGAAAAAACATCAGTGCGATCGACCAGCGGAAGAAGTTGAGCGTCAAAGGAGGGATATCGGCGCCAGCAGCCAGCCGTCCGACAATGGCATTGCCTGCCCAAAACAATATGCCCGCGGTCAGCAAAGCGTACCCGGATACAACACGCTTGGTTTCGTGACCCGTCTCGCCAGGCGGTGAATTCATGAAAAGACTTTCAGACTAAATTACTAGACCTACTCAATTACTAAAGTTACTCGGCACCAGCCCCTTCGACCATATCGAGCGGCGCTGTGTGAATGGTTCCATCGACTTCGATACCGCTAATGTTCTCCCGAAATCCCGGCGGTGTCGGCCGCCCTTCCGGATCCGTCATCCATAACCGCATCAGATGACGTTTCTTTTCCGGCTCGTCGAAGTCCACGAACTCCTCTCGTGTATGTAACATGACATGATTGTGCAAAAACTGAATATCACCGACTTCAAATTCCATCGGCATGAGAAGCTCATTTGCCAGTTCCTGAAACATATCCAGTGCTTCGACATCCGCCTCTGTGAATTGCGGAACGCCGGGCAAGAGCTGCGCCTTGCGAACATGAGCACCGCCGGCTCGAACGGACATATAACCCTCGTGAAACGCAAAAATCGGCATGCAGTACCACGGGTCCTCCCCCTCTTTGACCTCGCCATGCTTGGTAAAATAAAACGGTTTTGAAAGTGCTTCTGCCAAATCAGGGCGGCGCTTATACATCTCATTATAAACAGTAATCGAGCTAGCAATCAGGCTCTCACCGCCGCTCTTCGCGGGTTGCAAGCACATCAGCCCAACATAATCGCACTGATCGCTATGGAAATTCATTCGCGCCGCTGTCTGATAGCCACGCACCATCGGATCGTCATAATCCTTGCCAAGATTTTTGACATGTCCCAGCAAGTGACCCATCGGATTCTGTGAGACAGCACGACCCAGATAGGTTCCCATACCAAAGAAGGCCGCTCCGGCCTGCCAACGCGTCATTTCTTGAACCGGCAATCCACGCAGCACAACGAATCCACGCCCTTCTGTTAGTTGGTGATAAACATCCTCCAACGCCGGACCGGTGTTGGGTAGCGGAAATCCTTCGCGGTTGATGTCCTTGATATCAACGCCGTCGCGCTCCAGGTCCGCAACCCGGTCCATTAACTCGCCAATCTGGCGATCAGAGAATTCATAAATCCATTGATGCGAAAGCTTCGCCATATCCTGCGCATACCACCCTGCGGGATCGGGGCACATCATGCCCGGCATCGCCGGTTGCCGCCCGGTATTGGGGATCGCGTTTGGAATCGAGTCAGGGCCGGTTAAACCGAACATGTCAAACCTCCCGGTTCACAACCTCTGTAATACCATCAGTATGCGCCTGGCCGGGCGCAACGTAAATATCGCTCAGCTATCGGGCTCGAACTGATAGACCTTTATCTCGTCCGACCGGTTTTCCCAGCAGACCCTGACAGCCATACCTGGCGACAACGCTTCTTCTTCGACATTTACCAGCTGTCCGACAATGCGACCGCCTTCTGCAAGATCAACCGAGCCCAGAATATAAGGCGCACGATCAGCAAAACCGGCGGCAGGCACATGAACCTTGGTCCAGGCGTAGAGCGTACCTTTGCCAGAAACTTCGCGCCATTCGTAGTCCGACTTTCCGGTCTGAAGATTGACCGGCCGCGGCCAGAACTGCGCCTTCCCCGAAGCCGGGTCACACTGCAATGCAAGCTTACCCTCTTTGGCAGCATCCCACATCGGTTGGCTCACGGGCGTTGGTTCCGGCACGGGCGGTGGCGGGTTTGGTTTTTCATCTGCCATATTACGAGCCCTCCAAAATCATACAGTTACTGCTGCCCCAATTGCGGAAATAGGGAATGACGCCGATACCCGTTACCAGCGCATTCTTTGCACCCTCAACCTGGCGCCCTGTCGCTTCGCCCATCAACTGGCGAATTGCCTCAGTAAGGTTCACACCACCGCCGCCCAGCCCCGGCTGTCCCGCCGAGATTTGTCCGCCGCCAGTATTAAGAGGCAGTGAGCCGGTTGGCGACATATCGGTACCGAGGATAAAGTCCCCGCCTTCGCCACGGCCACAGAAGCCAATTTGTTCCATCTGCAGCATCATAGCGATGAGAAAATCGTCGTATGGATGAAACATATCTATGTCATCTGTCGACATGCCTGCCTTGGCAAAGACATCGGGCCCCACTGTTGCGAATCCGGTTTCAGTAATATCGGGGTTGGGATCAGCGGGTTCGAAATTCGTGATCTCCGAATAGGCGATCGGGTAGACCAGGTTGTCGAGCCCCATCGCTTTCGCCCGCTCGGTACTTGTCACTATTAGGCCACTACCGCCATCACAACGCATGACGCAATCGAGCAGCCGGATCGGCTCTGCGATCACGCGCGACTCCATATAATCCTGAACTGTGATCGGTTTGCGGAACTGCTCGATGGCATTGTCGTTCACCAAAGCACCGTTGCGCTGCGTCACCGCTAGATGGCCCAGTGCTTCGAGATTGAGCCCGTACTTCTGATCATAGGCATGGCTGATCATTCCGAATGCAACAGGGGGTCCCTGAAACCCAATGGGCTCCATAAACTCCTGGCGGTATCCGCCAAGCCGCCGGTGGCCAACACCCGTGGTACCCGTGCTGTCAGCAGCAAGACAAATCGCCATCTCGCACTGGCCAGTGACGATGGCGGCTGCGGCACGCGCGATATTACCCATCGGTGAACAACCGCCGATATCGGTAAGCTGGGTCCAGCGTGGCTGGAGCCCAAGATTGTCCGCCATGGTGTTGGTGTAGAATGTATTGCCGGCCTCCGCCGTTGGCATATGGGTTGCCATGCCATCGATATCGGAGTTTTTGAGCCCGGTGCGTTCGAGCATCTGCGCCATCACCTCGGCGGCAAACTCGTAGGGCCGTTTACCCGATCGGCGCTGGTTCTGTACCTCGCCATAGGCAATGATCGCGACCGGTTTATCACGCAGGAAATTATCCGCCACTCTCGCCTCCCAGCTCTGATTGTGGACTTGTTGTCAAGACATTGTAGCGTGAGATGGACAGCGGTCTACCGGCGCTGCGCTAAATTCCAATGAGGTGGACTATTTCTTTGGATCGCCTTTATCAGCACCATTTTCAGCACTGACCTTGGCTCCCTCAAAGCGGTGTTTCCACCAGGCATACAGACATTGCTTTGGTGTCGGTTCGGTCACACCATCAAGCAGGAATGCCGCCTTGATACGTGCGATTACGATCAACTCGGGCAGGCCGGACTCTTCCACCATCTCCTGCTGCATCCAGGCGCACGGATCAAAACTCTCATAGCGCATCCAGGTCGCAGCGGTCGCGCCCGCCACCAGCAATACCAGCACCAGGAGTGTTTTAAAAAGTCGGGAAAATGCGCGTGCTGCCAAGGGGACCTCTAACCGCCTAAAACTGATTGAATTTCTGGAAGGCGTACCGGTACGAAACGGCAACGCCCCACCCGTCAAATCGGGCCGCCGTTATGTGCCACAGCAAGGGCAGAGAGTAAAGGTAGCGGCGCCACGATGGGGAAGGTTATTGGGAAGGAGGCAATAAGAGGGCGTCTCGAATTGCCTCGGCTTCCTTCTTTGTCATCGAATTTAAGATGACAACGCCGCCCAAACCAGCATCGCGAACGATCGGATCGATTATTGTCCGGCCATGTAATGTAAGCCTAAAGCGTTTGCCAATATTTTCTTTTGTCATTCTAAAATAGGCATCATCGCCCTTTTTCGTAAAATCAAAACTCACGTAATAACCCGTTTGAGTAGGGTTATTCGCCGTCCAATTTTTCGAAAATTTTAGTGCCGCGGCCGAGGCAACGGTCGAACTATTTAGCTCGATTGGCGAACCAACTGTCGGAACAAAACGGATAACGCTCTTTTTGTGATCTGAAGCACCAGCGATGCCGACAAAGAGCAAGAACAGCGTAGTAATGGGTATGGCGGTGAGTGACCGGGGATGAAGCATCGGTTCTGGCTCTAAAGTTTATTACTGAATCTGATCACAAGTTATATAGGTATTTAATATGGTGCAGTGACAGGGTGCCATGGACAATCGAGCGACCAAAACACAGCCAAGCTTACTATACATCCGGTCGAAAATGCCCCGGCCCGTGTTCTTTCTCCTTGAAGAACCGTAAGCCGGTGAGTTCCATGTGATTGACGACGTGCTGCGCCCAGGCACTGAAATCGTCTTCCGTGAAATGGTCGCGCCTGTTGGGGCGGTGTTTGAAGTTCTGCGCCAGCGCATAACGGATGACGAAAAGCAGATGCTCGCGTTCCGCCTCAATCAGCTCTTGTTCTTTTTTTGTGTTCGCCACGTATGTGTCTTCTGCCTGCCGTTTCATGACATCGGTGATAGCAGCCGAACAAAACAGGAACAAGTTCCTAAAAGGAAAAATACCGCATATTATCCACAGTTTATGGTATTTTTACCACCTATTAAAAACTAAGTTAGCAGCTCTGCTACCGGGGGTGGATTAGAAGTGGACAATAAATGCCCAGCCTTTGACGCGTTCGAAAAATCCCGAAGGCGGTTTCTGATATTTGCCATTAGGGTAGTAACATAAGTAGTGCAGGTCGAGAAAACCGGTCGGCAAATCAACACAAAGGGTCCAACTATTGCCACCGGAACGAATATTCTTCCCGTCTTTGGAACGCCAAAAATCGAACTTGGTCCTTTTGGACAAACCCACTTTAGGAATCCGATCGATATACTTGGGCACCAATTGTTCCAGAGAGATCGGTGGTTGCTTTTCGTCCCGCGAAAAAGACTTAATTGCCGTTATTAAGGGCTGGCTTCTGACGACGAATTTTTCAAACTCCGCCAGCTGAACTGACCAACTTATACTTCCCGAAATCCAGAATGACACCGGAAGCAGACAAATAGTTAACAGCATTAATATACAAATCTTTTGTGCTGCAATGGATTTGAAGGAAAATGGGAATGCAAATACGAAAACGAAGGCACAAAAAATAAAAATGTACACGCAGAAAATCCAAGCAATCATGGAGAGAATATCTCCCCCACCATCGCCATCAGGCTGAAGTGAAGACCAGGTTGCGATGGGGGGAACTGCGCACCAGAAAGCTGCATGTGCGAGAGCGAGTAATACGATCGTCCGTTTTTTCATAAGCACCTACTCCGGTGTTAATGAACCAACGGCCCCTCCGTATTCAATCTGTAGATGAGAGGCTAACGCCAATCACGCTGTCATTCAAAAGAATTCGGCGGTGCTATTTCGCCGGCTCAAGGTCAGCGGGTACGGTGCTCTCGTTTGATTTCTTCTTTGCAACACCCAAAGCCGCCAAACCGACAAAAAAGAGACTCCCATTGGCATTAGCGGCCTTTTTGGAACTCGATGAACTGATCAGCGAAACCGTCATTTTCTGGAAGTAGGCGACCGTTGATTTTGTATACCGGACAGCGCCGCCCGACCATCGCGCTTCCCGCTCACTAACAAAAACGGTCATAGATTTATGGGAAACCCGTTTGGGATCCGATAACTTATATGTCACGTCTGGCGCTGCTCTGGCCTGGAGTTGACGGAACGCAATTTCCTTGCCTCTTTTGAACATCTCGAAATTGGGGGTCGTCGGCGCAAAAATAATATAGCTGACCTCCGAACCGATGACACAGGCCGGTCTCTGGCAATTGAAGGAATGTACCCGGTGCTGCGGCAGATATCGGTAGTCAAAACCACCGACCGAAATCGGCGGCTTCTGTTTCTGAGCGTCCTGCGCCAGGGACGACGCCCCCCACAAGAGCATCAGCATAAACGCCAAACTGGCCCATATCGCGGATGGCAAAACACCAATTTTATTTTTTATCACATGACAAATCCCTGTACCCATCATCGACCTTACCAGCCCACGTAATGGTAAAACCAGTTTCCGACCTTCTTCTTAAGTCCTGTCTGCTGCGTCGTGTAGTTGCCATCGGGCCGGTACCGCAGCTCAAGAAAAGAACCCATATATTGGGAAAGGTCGATATATAAATACCACCGATCCACCGCGATAAATTTTATGCCGGGATCGTCGGGGCGATGAATTTTAAAATCCGGAAACGCTCCCATGCCGGTTTTAGGAATAGCCGAGATGTATTTTGGCACAAGGTCGGAAAGCTGCGTCGGCAAACGATTTTCCGCTTCAGCAAATTTATCGATGGCATCGGTGAGCGGTTTGCTGCGTTCAACAAGTTGATCAAGCGACGACCAGTATACCGTATCGGCGGCGGTTTTTCCCAGCGAGCCGATCCCAAAAATGGAAAGCACCGTCAAGAGAGTCAATGCAAATGGACGCCGTAGGGATTTATGACCCGATGCGATAAGCAACATGCAAAAACAGAAGGCCACCCCCAGAAAGCACAGCAGCACCCAGATCCAGGTAAACACCATAACTATCCACCGCGCATCGCTGCCGAACGGCTGAAAAAGCAGCCAGGTTAGGCCGACAAAAAGCAAAAAGAAAAACAGGCCAGGCGCGAGCGCCACCAGAAAAATAGTGCGGTTTGTCCAATCCATTCAAGCCAACCGAACTGACTAAAACACGGAATGATCGTAGAACCTCCTCGTTCCATTTGCTACTGTTGGTATGTAAGTCAAGATAGACTCTAGCGTAAGACAGACGGGAGCATTCAGGGGCTTGCTCAAAAAGCTTCTATTGGATTTTCGGTTAATTATCGGGCTCATCATAGCGCCGATTCTCCTGCCGTTGTCGTTAGACGGCGTTGTTTCCGGAAGCGTCTTTAGTCACCCAATAATATTTGTAAATAGCTACGGCATCTTTCTCGTATTTGTTTTGCCGCCCCATCTTTTAATAGGTAGCGGTAAACTGCGCCTTCTTGGGAAAGGTGGAATACTTTCCTATACGCTCCTTGGGTTGTTGCTTGGCTGGCTATTCATGTATTTGCTCCTTTTCAATGTTAAGGATGTCGACCCGTTGACTTTTGCCATAGCCTTCATGGGCGGTATCTCTATGGCATCACATGTAATCTTTTTCTGGTTCATCGTCGTCTGGCGCAACCCGCATTTTGGGTATGTTGCAACCAAATGAGCGACGACAAGCCAACATACGAGTTTCACTATCCACGTTTTTCGAATTTCCTTTTCGGTACGTTCCTGTGCGGGTTCGCTGTTCTGCCCTCCTTTGTGGAATACACAACCATCCTTCCGGAATTCATTATGTTCCTGCTTAGAGGGGGCTGTCTGATCGGTGGATTATATTGCTTTAGGCGCGTACTCCGGAAAAAACCTGTTATGACGATTACCCAGGATGGCATTTTTCACAGCACACAAATGCGCCGCGCGACGCCCTGGTCAGAGATCGAGTCAATCGGTTTTGAGTCTGAAACAGGAGAGGACTGCACTGAGGTTTCTTATTTCCGGTTATCCCTCAAAAACAGCGAGATGTACCGTCGTCCTAAGCCCGCCCTAATCGAAGCATTCGCTATACTGTGTCGGGGAGGAAAAGTACCGCCAATTGAAATTTACGCCAATGAGTTCCGCGAAGACGCAGAAGAGGTCTACAAAGTCTTGGTCGCTTTCGGACCCGATTTACCGTCGGAAGCCCATGAAAAACTGGGACCCGAAAGCCAAAAAGAAGAAAATTTCGATTGGTGGGGTATCATTATTTGGGTCGTATTCGCCGCGCTCTTCTTCTGGCCAATTTTGGACTAAATGGCGGACAAAAAGCCACCTAAGAAGATTAATCGCCACGCCGAATGGGGGTTTATTTTGGCGCCGCTTATTGGCCCAACAGCTGTTGTAATTTTTCACATCGTCTTTAAGTCATTCGATGACCACTACCTCCGCTCGACCTTCCATATTTTAGGATGGCCATTCTTCATCATACCGTCGTATGTCCTGACGGTTGTATTTGGCCTGCCTGTTCACATTATTCTCAAAAGAAAGAGGTTTAACCTCACCACCACAAAATGGATGGCGTTCTACATCGCTTATGGCGGGTTGGTCGGCTCGTTATTCCTGTGGCCGTTTATCGACCATCCAATTGACAGCGCTGGTATGATTTTTGGCATCAACACCTCAATCATGGGAGCAATTTCCGGTTTTTCAATGTGGTTGATTGGCGTTCGATGCAATCCCGATTTTGGGTATGTAAATGACAGCGATCAGGGACAGACTCAATGAGTGGTATTTCGTACCTTTTGAGCAGGACAATTGACATGCTCCGCAACCTGAACAACAGGTTGACCCATGTGCGTTGTCCGAAGTGTGGTCTCTATTCCGCCACGTGGAAAGGCGGATTAGGCGTCAATGCCGATCGAGGGCTACCAAATTACATTTATCACTGCAAAAGCTGCGGCAACACATTTGTCAAACCGGAGGCGGACCGTCGCCTCAGATACTGACTTCAAGGCAATTCTCTATTTTTAACCCACCGGCAATCCCGGTTCGGCACCCTCGGGCAGTTGCACATCGAATGTGGCAAGCAATATCGCGGTGGCTGAGTACGCCCCCATCAGCGCAATAAGATCGACCAGCGTGCCGCGCTCAAACGCTTTGCTGGCGCGAACGAAGGTTTCGGAATCCAGCGCATGGGTCTGAAACAACTGGCGGCCGATCTCAATCAACACAGCATGGGTTTCTGGCAGGCCATCGGTTGGCCGGCGATGGCGTATGATATCGATGGTCTCCGGCGGCAGCCCGACCCGAAGCCCCTCTTTTTCGTGGGCGCACCATTCGAACTGCGCATCGTGCTCGCGCGCCGTGATGAGGATCGCGACCTCGCGCTCCTGCTCGGTGTAGTCGGCCCCGTGACGCAGATAATGTTGCGCGGGTGCAGCAAGGCCTGAAAGTTTTTTGGAATGCAGCCTGATGCCACCCGGCCCATACAGCCCGGCGAGCGACTTGCCGGCGGCCGGGTCGATCTTGACATGTGCGTCATAAACCACGCGCGCTGCCTCATCGAGATCGTCGCGGTTGGGCAATGGCACGCGCGAGCGGCTATCAGGCAGAACATCGGGCGGAAAATCCTTACTGTCGGTCATGTGGGTTTAGCTCCGTAAAAGAGGGCATCGCAGGCGATATTGTCCGGATGATAGCAACGCGTTGCGATTATTCCAAAAGGGCTGGGTTTTTGTCATCTGGATGAGCGGGTTCCTGCACCTGCCGGAAGTCACGTATGTGATTATTTTCATCTGGCTGATGATTACCGGGTTGGAACGGCTTAGTATCGACCATGCGATTGCCCCGAAGTTGGGGCCACGTGACGACTGTTTGGGGTAGACCATATGAAAACCAGCACGGACCGCATTCTCACCACGCATGTCGGGAGCCTGCCTCGACCGCTTGATCTCTTCGATATGCTCACCGCCGAGGACCAAAATCAGCCGCATGATGCTGACGCGCTTGAGAGACGGGTTGCAGAAGCCGTCCGCGACGTTGTCGCCAAACAGGTCGATTGCGGTATCGATACTGTCTCGGACGGCGATATGGGGAAAATCTCCTATACTTTCTATGTCCGGCACCGGCTATCCAATATCAATCCGGGAGCACCACCGGGCGCAGAGATTCCCAAGGATAATGCCAACCTCGATATTATCGAACACCCTGAGTTCGAAGCCCGCGTCAAAAAACAGCGTGGCGGCTGGGGATTACAATATGGCCGCCCTTGGGTGGTGGGCCCTCTCGCCTATGTCAATGAAGAGCCCCTCAACCGCGATCTTACGCACCTGAAAGCCGCAATAGACCAAAGCGCGCCAACAGAAGCCTTTATGACGGCCGCATCGCCGGGTGTATTGAGTAAATTCGTGCCGGACGATTACTACAAAAACGAAGAAAGCTATATCGCCGCCATGGCGGATGCCATGAAAACGGAATACGAAGCGATCCATAAAGCGGGAATTATCCTGCAGATCGACTGTCCGGATTTTGGCTCGGCGCGCCATAATCAATACAAAGACCTGACCGATGATGAGTTTCTCAAAATCGCCTGGCGTAATATGGAAGCGGTCAATGCCGCGACAGCCAATATCCCACCAGAAGCGATGCGGCTTCATGTCTGCTGGGGCAATTATGAAGGCCCGCACAATCACGATTTCCCGCTGGCAAAAATCTTTCCGGTTTTGATGGCAGCGCGCCCTGCGGCGATTCTGTTTGAAGGCGCCAACCCACGTCACGAACATGAATGGGAAGATATCAAGGGGATGGAAATACCCGATCACAAGATTTTCATTCCAGGCGTTATCGATTCGACCAGTAATTTCGTGGAGCACCCAAAACTGATTGCACAACGGCTTTGCAATTGGGGGGGCGTTGTCGGGCGCGAGCGTGTGATGGCGGGCTCCGATTGCGGCTTCGGTACCTTCGCGCGACTTGAGCCTCAGGTTACTGCGGACGTCGTCTGGTCAAAATTCAGGTGCATGGCCGAAGGGGCTGCAATCGCGACCGACCGGCTGTGGTCATAGATTACAGGTCGTAGAGTGCGCGCGGGTTGGTTTCTGCGATCTGTTCGATATCGCCGCCACTGAACTCAGCGCCCCGAAGCGTCGCAAGCGGATCTGGGTCACCTGGTGGAAACGGTAAATCGGTGCCCAATACGATTTGATTGATGCCTACGAGATCGCGCAGATACCGCAGCGCCGGGCCATGATGCAGGATCGTGTCGTAATGCATCTGATCAAGATAGGTGGAGGGCGGGTTTTCCGCGACTGTGCCGGTCATTTTGTGCGGTGCCGCGTGATGCATCCTGTCGAACCGGCCAATCAGCCACGGTACTGAGCCGCCGCCATGCGAGAGAACCAGCTGCAGATCGGGGAAACGATCCAGCACACCATTTGAGATCATCGAGCCCACAGTCAAAGTCGTATCATTGGTATAGGCAACGACCTGATTGAGCGCGAATTTCTTGGCGCGCTGTGGCGCGATGGGTTGCGCCGGATGCAAAAATACCGGTGCCTTGAGCTCAACGCAGGCCGCCCAAAATTCATCGAGATCGCACTCGCCAAGATTTTCATGATCAATATGTGTCGCGGCAATGGCGCCAACAGCCCCTGCCGCCATCGAACGTTCCAGCTCGCGCGCAGCAGCGGCAGGATCCTGCATAGGACCCGATGCCATCCAGGAAAACTGCGCCGCATGTTTTTCGCAGAGGTCTGCAAGACATTCATTCATCAACCGATGCCAGGCGAGGCCTTTGTCGCCGGGCATTTCGTAACCAAAAATATCTGTCCAAAGGGACAAAACCTGGTGATTGAGTCCGACTTTCTCCATCTCTTTGAGACGAATATCGACATTTGTCAAAGTGTCGAAAAATGGCCGGATTTGAATACCGGACGCAAACTTGCAGCAATGGCAACCGGGCTCGGTTTCCACGAGATTGATCCCGAAATCGGCACCGCGATCCGCCAACGTTTCGATGACAGAAGGCGGTACAAAATGGGCATGAACATCGATCGCCATCTCAAACTCCTTTCTCGACCAGTAGCTCTCTAATTCGCATTGGCGACAGCGGCAGATCGGTAATCTTTACATTATATTGGCGCAATGCTTTTGAAACTGCGTTTCCGACAGCGCCAGCCACAGCGACGATGCCACCCTCACCCGCCCCCTTAAATCCCATGGGATTGAATTTGGAGGGGCTTTCCTCCAGGGCGATGGCGGTTATTTCCGGAAGGCCCGTCGCGACCGGCAGCAAATACTCCGCGAAATTCGTGGTCATCAGCTGTCCATCGTCGTCATAAATGAAGTGGTCTAGCAACGTGCCGCCGAGCCCCTGTACCAACCCGCCAACAGCTTGCCCATTAACCATTGCGGGATTTAGGGCACGGCCAATTTCTTCGATTATCGCATACTTGATCAGTTCGATATCACCCGTCTCAATATCGACGGCGACAAGCGCAGAATGGGCACCATATGAATAAGAAAGCTTGCCGTCGTTGCTAAACGAACTTTCTGCCGACAGGGCGTCATTCTCACGTGTCGCCGCAAATGCGGCGATCTCAGACAAACTCAGCCGTTCTCCATGCGCCGTGGTGACGCCCCCAGATTCGTAAGTAAGGCTATCCGCAGAAACATTCCAGCGCAAAGCGGCAAGTTCCAATGCCTTATCGCGCAACGCGTCAGCGGCCTTGCGAACCGCATTGCCCGCCATAACCGTACAACGGCTATGGAACGTGCCGCCGCCGGTATCCATGACCGTTGTGCTTCCATGTTGTACGGAAATTCTGCCTATATCCGTTTGGAGTCCTTCGGCACAAATCTGTGCCATACCGGTTTCCAACCCCTGCCCCACCGACGACGCCCCCGTGCCGATATCGATATCGCCGTTTTCGCCTACTGTGATCCGTGCAGTTTCGGGCGGCCCTGCGGCGCTGCTCTCGATAAAAATCGCCAGGCCAAGACCCATCAACTTGCCATCACACTCTGTTCCCTGACGGTCTTTCCACTGTTCGTAGTCAACAGCTTCCAGTAGTTGCCGGAATGCCGACGCGTAATCGCCGTCATCGAATGTTGCGTTGGCATCCCCAGGTATGAGTTCCCCAATCCGAAATGGTAATTCGTCGGGCGCCATGAGATTGCGAAGTCGAAGCTCAGCCGGATCAATGTCAAGATCATCAGCCATCATGTCGAGCATCCGTTCGCGGCAAAAGCTGGCCTCGAAACGACCGGGTCCGCGCATCGTACCGACAGGCGTTTTGTTCGTAACAATTGCTTTCATTGTCGATGCGAATGCCGGAACACGATAAGGGCCTGGCATGAATTGAACCGCTTTCGAGGGCACGACACCCCCATTTGTCCGAATATAGGCACCGAGATCCCCCCGAACCTCGCACCGTAATCCGAGGATTTTACCATCACGAGTAGCGGCAATCTCGAGATCACAAGTAATGTCGCGCGAATGATTACACGCCATCAGGTTTTCGCGGCGATCTTCGATCCACTTTACCGGCCGACCAACGCGTTGAGATGCGATCAGAACAAGATAATCTTCTGGATAAAGCTCGCCACGCGCACCGAATCCGCCTCCAACATCCAACTCTATTAACTCAACCTGATTTTCCTCGAGCCCAAATGCGGTGGCCAGATGCCGCCGATTGAAAAATGTAACTTTAGCGGCTCCGGTTAACCTGAGTACTCCAGATCGGGGGTCACACTCACCGATCAGGCCACGCGTTTCCAAGGGGCACGCCGCATGACGATTGGTGACAAACCTTTCACGGCGAACATATGCCGCGGCTTTAAAAGCCGCTTCAATATCACCACGACCAACATCATATGCAGCACCTACATTTTCACCAGCATCATCATGCAACAATATGTCGCCCGTCTCCGCCTGCTCTACATCAGTGACTGCGGGCAGTGTCTCCAAGTCGAAAGAAATTGCCGCCAGTGCGTCTTCGGCGAGATAGCGATCCTCAGCGATAACAACTGCGAAGGGCTCGCCGACATATCGCACCTTTTCAACTGCAATTGGTTTCTGGAGAAAACGTTCAAACCCTTTAAACGGGGCCAAGCGCAGTGGAATTTCGGGTAATGCCATCTCAATATCAGTGGCGGAGAAGGCATCAATGACTCCCGGCATTTCTTTTGCCGCCTCGACGTCAATGCTGTTTATCAGAGCGTGGGCCTGCGGACTTCGCAGAATTGCCATATGAACCATATCTGGCAGAGCGACGTCATCTATGAATTGCCCCCTACCAGTGAGAAGCCTCCCATCTTCAATGCGGGTTACAGGCTCACCGATATAGCGAATTGGTATGGATTCATTCATGGGAATCGATGGTCATAACTAACTTCATAACGTTAGAACAGCCATAAGGGTAGGATCAACGCTACCCAAGCCTTTTTCTCACCTCACCGTTTCCAACCAGCCAAAAAAAGGTCATGATCCGTCCATCTGTTACAACCCAAAGATACGAGAAAGAGAATGGATCTGAATTTAAAAGGTAAGAAGGCCGTCGTCACAGGTGGTAGTGAAGGCATTGGCAAGGCGATTACGCTGAGTCTGGCGAAAGAGGGCGTTGATGTCGCGATCTGCGCACGCCGCAAAGAGCCGCTCGAAGCCGCCGCCAAAGAAATAGCGGACGCAACCGGGCAAAACATAGTGGCGATTACCGCCGATCTGACGGATACGGATCAAGCAAATGCTTTTGTTGATGGGGCAGCCGATGCCCTCGGAGGCCTCGATATTCTGGTAAACAATGCCGGAGCCGCGACAGGCGGTGTTCTAGAGTATTTGTCAGACGAGCAATGGGAAGATGCGCTACAGCTCAAGTTTTTCGGCTATGTCCGCTGTACGCGCGCTGCAATCCCGCATATGAAAAAACAAGGCGGAGGGCGCGTGGTCAATCTGATTGGCAATGATGGAGTCAAACAGTCTTACTGGGAAATCGCACCCGGTGCTGCAAATGCTGCGGGACAAAACTTTACGATCGCCTTGGCCGGCCAGTACGGCGCCGACGATATCAGCTTTGTCGCCGTAAACCCGGGCCCGGTGCGCACCGAACGCTGGGCAGGTCTCGTAAAAGCCATGGCGCGCGACATGAACATCAGTGTCGAGGAGGCGGATCAACTCGCACCGCGCAGTATTCCGCTCGGCCGCATCGCTGAGACCGACGAAGTCGCCAATCTCGTGACCTACCTGGCGTCACCACTAGCGCATTTCGTGAATGGTACGATGATCGAAATCGATGGCGGGCAGCAGAAGCCAATGATGGATGCATTCCGCGACGGCTGAGGGTAGCTAAAGCCCCGCCACCTTATCACGCGAGAAGTCGTGACCTTCTTTCACGACAAATTCAAGCAGATAGGGTGACCCTGACTGAGTGATCGCAACGGCTTCCTTAATCGCCGATACTATGTCATCGGGCGACTCTATCCGTTGTGACTGAACATTGAGACCTTCAGCGACTTTGGCGTAGTTGCCCCCGACGTCGAGTGCACCGTATTTCTCGGTCGAGAGGACCAATACATCACGCTCAGCGCCCATAACGCCGTTATTGAAGACAATCGTCAGTGTCGCAATGCCATTTCTCGCTGCGGTTTCCAGATCCATTCCAGTCATACCGATTGCGGCGTCACCCATCACGTTGATACAAATTTTGTCAGGAGCAGCGAGCTTGGCACCCATATTGAGACCAAGGCCGTAGCCTAGCTGAGTTGATTTACCCCACCCCATATATGAACCTGATCTTGTGGATTCCCAGCTCGACATCATCTGCTCCCGCGGGCTGCCGGAATCGTGGGTAATGATTACCTGGTCCCGGTCGACAGTATTCATTAGTTCCTGAATGACACGATACTGGTTGATTGGCACTTCGCCCGATGTCCGATGATCGTTCCAGTCTGCAAGCCAGGCTGCCTTGATCGAGGCAACCTCATCTTTCAAACCCTGCGCGGCACTTTCTTCCACCGCGCCGCGTTGCTCTTTGATTTCCGCTATCAGCGCCTCTGCGACCAGTTTGGCATCACCGATCACTGCATGATCGGCGCGATAGTCTTTGTTGATATCCGATGGGTCATTTGTTGAATGGACAATGCGTTTGCCGGGCGGGACCTTTGGTCCGAAATTTGTAATCGTCAGGCTGGAGCCAATCGCAAACACAAGATCGGCACGATCCATAAATTCCGACAACATCCTTGGCCGCGAACGGGTGCTGGCACCGAGGGCCAACGGATGATTTTCTGGAATGGCACTTTTACCGGGGTTGGTCATCATCACAGGTGCGGGGATGAGTTCGGCGAGTTCGATCACAGCATCGCTCGCTTCCGCATAGAGTACGCCTTGCCCCGCCCAGATGATTGGGTTTTTCGCCTCGAGCAGCAGTTTTGCAGCTTCCGCTATAGCTGTTGGGTCAGGTGCAAGCGGGTAGGGCCGCACCGGTTCATATCCCAGTTCGTCATCAAAATCCTGATCCCAAACTTCCTGCGGGATTTCAAGAAGCACCGGCCCGCCCTTGCCTGTTCGCATTGCATGATATGCCTGACGCATCAGATCTGGGATTTCCTGCACCGTAGACGCTCTCGCGGACCATTTCGTTACAGGCGCAAAAACGTCAACAGCGCTGAATGTGGGATGACGGTACTGCCGCCCTGAACCCATGCCACCTGGCAAAATCAGAATTGGTACATTTTCGCTATAGGCTTGCGCGACGCCCGGAAAGGCGTTCTCAATTCCAGGACCGGCCTGCGCCGCAAAAACACCGTTTACTTTGCCGCGCCTGATCCTTGTGTATCCGTCTGCAATCCCCACACCGACACGTTCCTGACGGCACAAAATCGGACGAATGCCCCGTTTTGTGCATTCTTCAATGACAGGATTACGGGGATAGCAGGAGAGAAATTCAGTCTCCTCGATTTTCAGAATTTCTGCGATGAGAGCTGCACCATCCATCTTATTTTCCTCTCCTTGCTGCAGTGATAGGGGCGTCGTCAGCGATCAACAACTCTTTGTCTTCGCGAGAAAACAGCGAGAGGATGCCACAAAGCTCGCAATTTTAACCGACGCCAGATCCGGAACGTTTCAGACGTGGGTCAAAGATATCGCGCATCCCATCGCCAAGCAGGTTGATACCCAAAACAGTAAAGAAAATACAAAGGCCGGGGAAGAGTGCGAGCCACCACGAGGTACTAATATAGGCACGGCCATCAGCCAACATGCTGCCCCAAGTTGGAATCTCGGGCGGCACGCCGAGTCCAAGAAAGCTGAGGCTGGCTTCGGATATAATTGCCGTCGCCATGGCAAATGTCCCGATCACCATTGCCGCCTGCATTAAATTGGGCAGGATATGTTTGATAATTATCCGCGTATCTCGTGCACCAAGGGAACGAGCCGCGTCCACAAAGTCACGTGTTCTCAGAGACAAAGCCTGGCCACGCGAGACGCGGCAATAGGGTATCCAGCGCTGCGCAACGAGTGCCGCAATCAAAATCCACAACCCCTGGCCAAAGAAGGCGAGCACTGCGATGGCGAGAAGAAGCGGCGGAAATGCCCAGACAACCTCAACCAGTTTCTGAATAAAGAAATCAGTGCGGCCGGCGAAATATCCAGAGATCGCTCCGAGACCGACGCCGATGACACCGGATATCACCACCACCGTTCCCGCAATCACCAAAGAGATACGCGCGCCATAAAATATCCGACTCAGGATATCGCGCCCTACGTGATCTGTTCCAAGAAAATGGTCACCACCCCACCATTGCGGCGCCTTCAAGGTGTTCGATAGGTTTTGCAGGTTGGGATCAAATGGCGAAAGCACCGGAGCCAGCACGCCCATAAAGACAAGTAGGAACACCAAACTGCCACCCATGATAATTTTTGGCTTCAACCATGGACGGAGTTTTTTGCGGAATTCAGATACTTTGGTTTCCACAAGAGCCTGTGCAGCATGTGATGCGGGACTATTTGTCAAAACGAATCCTCGGATCAATAAGCCCATACAGAATATCGATGATGAAATTAATCATCACAAACGCAAAAGTATAAGTCAGTACTGTGCCGGTGATTAAAGGATAATCGCGGGCGGTTATCGCGGTAATGAGTAGTGAACCACCTCCAGGCCAGGAAAATACGGTCTCCACAATAATGGATCCCGATAACAAGGTGCCGAGTTCCAAACCGACGACGGTGATTATCGGGATCAATGCATTACGGACGGCATGGTGCCATAGCACCCTACTTTCCTTGACGCCTTTCGCGCGTGCTGTTGTCACGTAATCTTCATGCATGACCTCCAGTACCGATGATCGCGTTACGCGCATCATAATACCCATCATGTTGGTACCGAGCGCGGTCGCCGGCAAAATGATATATTTCAGGCCATCCCAGACGGCCGTCCAATTGCGTTGGATGATACTATCTAGGATATAAAACCCGGTGATGGGGTCCCCTGGTATACCGTAGGTTTCTCTTCCCGCTGACGGCAGGAGATTGAATACCCCCGATACGACGAGAATGAGCATAATACCGAACCAGAAATTCGGCATGCTGATGCCAAAGAACCCGACAATAGAGCCAAGATTATCGGCCCAGGAATTCGGTCTGGCGCCTGCCCAAACGCCGAGGGGCAACGCCACGACGATGGCAATTAGGATTGAAAAAACTGCAAGTTCAATAGTCGCCGGAAGACGTTCAACAATCAGCAGAAGAACGGGATCGGCATATCGGAACGACATTCCGAGGTCGCCCTGCAAGGCAGCAACAAGGAACCGCCAATATTGTACATAGACAGGTTGGTCGAGTCCCCAGCGCTGCCGAGCCTCTTCGATATCCTCTTTTGACGCCTCGTCGGAGAGGAGAATGTCCGCCGGATCGCCCGGCGCCGCCTGAACGAGCATAAACACCAATAGCGAAATCAGGAGCATTACGGGAAGCGTCCCGATCATTCGGCGTACGATGTAACTAAACATCTTCCGACAAACCTCCGCGCATGATACTGCAAACAAGTATCCGACAAGCCGAATGGTTGCAGCGCCCCGTCATGTCAATCGGCCTCACAATTTCCGACGAACGCATGTATCAACTCATTGAACGCTTTCGGATGCTCGCGATAGGAAAAATGTCCCGCTTGATTTAAAATATGAAATTGCGCATCGGAACGATGTTTGGCGATCAGGTCCCAAAGAACCCAACCCTGCGCAATTGAAGCCGTCGGATCGTTTTTCCCCCAAATAATTTGTGTCGGACGTTTCAAACCTTCATCTCGAAGCATGGCAAACATCTTCGATTTATCTGCCGCGAGCCCGGGCGCAAACTGTTTAAGCCGCAATCCATCGGTCTCCATTTTATTCCATGCGGCTTTATATTCAGGGCGGGCAACGATTTCACAACAAACATCCAGCCAGTCGTCCGTGATATGATTTGGGCTGTATGAATAGTGTTCAAATATCCACCGGTGACTTTCGCGTGAAAGACGCGGCTCAGGCGGATTACCAAGTATGATCGCGTTAAGCTCAACGCCGGGTGAGCTCGTATTACTGTCGACAATCGTGCAACTGCGGACCAGCTCCGGACAATCCAGCGCTAGGCGACAGGTCAAATAACCGCCACGGGAATGCCCAACGAGATCGGCGGGGCCTAGGTCGAGAGCCCGCAATGTATCTGCTGCATGTGAAACAGTCGCAGCCATGCAATAGTCAGCGTCTGATTTCGGAATATCGGTAAAGCCCTGACCTAGCTTATCGACTGCAATTACGTGATAACGTTCGGCCAAAGCGTCAAAATTGGTACTCCAATCCCAGGCGCTGTCCGCTGCAGTGGGATGGCCGAACGCCCCACCATGAAACAGGACCAGGGGCGTTCCTTCCCCTTTTTCGTAATAGTGGGTTTTGATCCCACCAGCGTCGATAAACTTTCCGTCTTCCTTGCGCATAATTTGCGCGGCCTCCACTCAACTAGGGATGAGGCCCGCCCCCGAAGGGACGGGCCTCAACGCTTTTCATTACATCCGATCAGTTTACTTGATACGAATGTTTTCGCCGTAGATTCGGCCATTGGCCGGCGGCGAGATACTTACATTGTTGGCCACGCCATAGGCCAGTTTATGACGCCACATGAAAACAGCCGGGACGTCATCAACAAGTATCTTGATAGCATCATTGATCAACTTCTGCCGCTTCTTGGGATCAAACTCCTGAGCGACCTTGTCAAACAACGCATCGTATTTTGGGTTGGAGTATTTTATCCGTGGCGATACGCCGGTCTTGAAGTACTGAGCAAGCGCAGGACCTGGATCGATTACCGAACCGCGGCCCTGGTAGAAGAATGAACGTTTACCCTTGCGAACGTTAGCCCACTGGGTTGACCACTCCGGCGTCAGCAACTTGGCCCGAATACCAACTTTCGCCAGCATGGGAACGATAGCCTGAGAAATGATCTTATCATTCACATAACGTCCAACCGGCGTCGACATTTCAACGTCTACACCGTTAGGAAATCCTGCTTCCTTAACCAGCTTCTTGGCAAGCTCTGGATCATATTTCAGATCGAAAGCCTGTGACCGTGCGGCGTCATAGCCGATTTGACCCGGACCTATGGAGCCCTTCAACTTTTGCGCCATGCCTTGCAAAATCGTTTTAATGATTTTTTCGCGATCGATCGCATGCGCAACAGCTTTACGAAGCTTCTTGTTGTCCCAAGGCTTAAATGCCGGGTTCATTAACAGCATCATGATCTCAACAGAATCGGTGAAGGACAGCTTGGTGTTTTTGCCGTCATCCACACGTTTCATGAGATGCGGTGGGATAAACTGCGCGATTTGGATTTCGCCGTTTAGTAGGGCTGTAACCCGCTGCTCGACTTCTGTCATCTTGCGCCAGATTAAAATATCCGGGTTATCTTTGTTACCAAACACGCTGTTTTTCGCTTTGCGGGTAATTACCTGCTCACCAATAACAACCCGATCCAACTTGTAGGGCCCGAAGCCATCCGGATGTTTGCGGTCAGCATTTCGAGAACCGTGCTTGTCGAAAACAGCTTTACGGGTAATCGCGTATATGTCGCAAACATGCTGCAACAAATGCGCGGTGGGGATTTTAGTGATCAGCTTAACGGTGTGCTTATCAACAGCGATCGCTGTCTTCAAAGGCCTTACGTTCTGCTTTTGAGAACTTTGCTTGTCCGTTTTGATCCGATTAATCGTATGGACGACGTCAGCCGCGGTAAGATCAGCACCAGAATGGCTCTTAACATCCTTGCGAAGTTTAAAAGTCCACTCGTTGCGATCCTTTGGATTAATGCTCCAGCTTTCCGCAAGCATCGGTGAGTAGTTGGCCTTATCGAAGTCATAGCGGCACAAACAGCCATAAACGTTGCACCAGATGCCGTACATCTGAGCAGCCGAATCCTGATAAGGATTCCATCCGTAAATGTTACCGGTAGCACCTATGACCACTTTCTTTTGCGCGGTCGCAGGGGTCACCGCCATAACCATGGCGATAGCCACAGCAAAGGCTGCCAGCGCGGAACTAAATTTTGGTATTTTACACATCTCTGTCTCCCTCCTTCTTTGTAGAACTCAGTGAAAGAAATATTTATTGCTCGAAATAGCCGTTCATTATCGCATCATGCCAAACCTTAGTTACCACCGGACATACGCCAAGCGGCAAACCGTCCTCCGTTCGCCAATATGAGTGAACGCCGGTGCCAAGTTGGATAAAACGGAATTTAGGTGCCGGATTTACCTGTGAATATCGCTCGGTCAGAAATTCGTAGGTCGGTACTGTATGGTCACGGCTGTATTCACAAATACCGTGCAGCAGATTAGGTACCGGCTTTACGCCCTCACCTTCTAGCGGGACACCGTAGTTAAGGTATTCGTCGATTAATGCGTCGGTTTCTTCCTTGTTAAATCCCTGAAATTCCGCCGCGACCTGCGCCGCTTCAGTCAGACAAGAGAGCGTACGGTTATGATACCAGTTCTCAGCCTTAAACTGTGGAAAGCGTTTGGATTCGGACCACTGTTCAAACAGCTCTTCCATAACCTGTGCCAATCGGAAGAGCGGTTTCTCGCCCTCGGCTAAAGCCAGCTCCGCACCTTTATACCGAGCCAGCTCCCGCCAATCGCGGATCAACACATAATTGAAGGGTGTCGGCCAATCATGCTTTGTCATTTCATTGAAGAATTGCCCAAAGGGCGAATTTTCAATACCGATCAGGCCACGTACATTTTCAACCCGCTGCATTGTCGTGTGCACGAAAGGACCACCTGTCGAATGCCCGTGCACATAGATTGACCATTCCTCTGGTGGAAAATGCCTGGCACAGACATCCAGCATTGCATCGACAATCGCTTTGGGCCAAGCACCCATACGGAAGTGAAATAGCGAACCGGGCTTGGAAACCGCATAGCGGCGCGAGCCATAGATTTCGCGAAAACTGTCATCAAGTTTCACATCATATTGATCGGCGGTAATTTCCTCGCCCTTCAGCCAAATCGGCGTGCGAACCGTTCCATCTTCGTGAAAGGTGTCATCCGGCCAGTTATGTTCGGGATCATCGAAATAGAAGCGACCCGGGTAGGTCATATTGCAGACCTTGTAACCCCGCTTTCCGCAAAACGTTCTTGCCAACCGTTCAATCGACCGCCAGTCAGAAGCCCCGCCATGCATCATAAAAACGGCGAGTTTCTTACCGTCAGGCCCAACAGCTATTTTCGAAGAGTCCGTCGGTTCATAGACAACATTGCCAATATCCCAATCCAGACCATTGGAATGAATACGGAAGACATCTTCGGTTTCATTATAAGAGATGTCAGGCTCGGCAAGGATAGCGTCCGAAATTCGGACGAGTTCATCCTTTTCAATTCGGCTGGGTGGTTCCCACCCGCCTGACGTAATGTCTCCCGACTTTGCGGCGGTAGCAGCCATATGCGCCCCCTGTGACGCTGTAAACCATCCCTTTTTCGGGACATGTCTGGTTAATTAGAGGCAACGCTATCACGAGATTTAGGTTCTGGCGAGTCCCGCACAGCAGACTCTCAACAATTAGTCGTAATACCCACTATCGATCAACTTAAACCAAAGTCGGCCAACGGTTTTGCAGGTATCATGCAAAATATCGTGACGGAAGTCTTCCAACCGGGCGATTCGATACCGTTTGCAATATCGTTCGGATACCTTGCGTGCTGCATCGACCTTCCAGGGCTGGATGACTTGGTCCAGCGTACCATTCATTTCAAACACCGAAACATCACGCAATTCATCCGCCGGATAAAGCGGCTCCAGTATTTTCTGTAAAAACCTGGCAAAACCGCGTCGCCGTTCTTCGTCCGGCAAAAAGTCAGATTCCCAAAGCCGCGTCGTATGTTCGGTCAATGCCGCGATGTTGTAGTGCATAAATACATCCTCAATGGATTTGAAATTGGGCGCATGCATGGACTCCTGGAACCATTCCTCTCTAAGCTCTTCATCGATGTGGGTGGTATAGAACAGAAAGTCGGGCCGCCCCCGTTCTCGAACGCGAAGGCAAGATTCTTCATACGGCCAGTCGTGATTGCCTGTACTCGCGCGGCTATAGAGATAAGCTGAAGGATTGTTGGACATACCCCACCCGAGCGTTCCATCGGGGGTCAAATACCGACACAATGCCCACAAAAACGGGCCACCCGTAGAGAAACCCCAATAGAGCAATAGTAACTCTTCGCGGGATTTTGTGTGATTTTCTAGCGCACGCGCAGCGCCCTGCCGATACCCTTCGACGATCGTATCGGGCGTCGCCGCCAGCATGTGATCATAGAGTTCCGTGCCTTCAACCGGCAGACGGTAAGTATCGCTTCCGGTCGGACTGGCCTGCCCTTTCGAGGCATGGCTTGTATAATCTTCTTTGGACCAGTAGGCATTTTGGTGCCTGGAAAAAACGGGCATACGCTCGCCGAGGGGGATGTCCATCCAGCTTCCACCTTCATCGAAAAAGTTCCAACGTCCAAGGCGGGGAACTATTGCAACCGTAATGCCACGGCTTGCTAGCCAGGGCGCCATACCCGGTTTTTTTTCATAGGTCTCAATAAATCCGTTGCCATTATCTTTGCCACCCTCCCCGCAAATCAGCAGGATTTCACGCCCTTTGTGGAGTCGCGGTGTATCCGGCGCAAACGTCGTCAGAACCTGCGTAAACGATTTACCGTGCCGGTCGAAATCGATGAATTCTACGGTTTTCGTATAACCCGTTGTCTCGGGATAGGCGTCGCTGGCCATGATCGCCGCAACGGTTTCCTTCGGTAAAATACCGTTGTCCTCGGGCAGGACGACAATGTCTTCCTCACTCATATTACTCTCCTTGAATCTGTGAACTCTTCAAAGGGTGCCATTTTGTTTCCGCTCGAAAAGCATTAGGGTTTTATCAAATCAACCATAATTTGGAGGCGACGTCATGGCACCCGAAGGGACTCAGTCCGCATTAGGTCAAAATTATGATCCGAAATCTTCCGGCACAATTACATGGCATGATGCTGTTCCAAACTTTCTTGAAGGGAATGATACGCCGCGCGCCTATCTGGAACGCTGTTTGGAGACGATTGAAATTCGCGAACCAACGGTTCGCGCCTTTGTCTCTATTGATATAGAAGTCGCCCGCAAGGCCGCTGACAAGGCAACAATCCGGTTCAAGAACAATCAACCATTGTCGGCCGTCGACGGAATGCCGTTCATTGTCAAGGACCTCTACGAAGTCAAAGGAATGCCGACGGAACTTGGCAGCCCCGCAATGCGGGGCTATGGCGGCGATAAAGACTGCGCGCATGCGCGTGCCATGCGCGACGGTGGCGCCGTCATTCTTGCAAAATCTGTTACAACAGAATTCGGCTCATCAGATCCCGGACCAACACGAAACCCCTTTGACCAGACCCGCACACCGGGAGGGTCTTCCAGTGGCACATCCGCCGCAGTAGGGGCAGGATTTGTGCCGGCCGGCAGCGGCAGCCAGGTGCGAGGTTCGATTTTACGTCCGGCAGGTTACTGTAGCAATTTTGCGCTTAAACCGACATTTGGTGCTCTGAACAGATTAGGTGGCCATTCGATGGCGCCTTCACAATCTGTGCTGGGGATTCAGGCAGGCGCAATCGAAGACGTCTGGAATACGGCTTTTTATATTTCTTCGATCGCGGGCGGCGACCCCGGCCATCCCGGACTTTTTGGTGAAGCCTGCCTTGGCAGCGCAAAAAATCCAACACGTCTGGTCCGCCTCGACTCTCTGGGCTGGGATGGCACTGAAAATGAAACCAAAGCGAAGTTCGACGAGTTTTTAGGCGAAGTTTCCGACCTGGGTATCGAGATTGTATCGCGCAAAGATGACCCGGATATTGAGGCGTTCGAGATGGTGCTTCGCACAATTCCTGACTTTCTGGGCGATATGTTCTGCTGGGAAATGCAGTGGCCGGGCAAGATGCAGCGCGACAAAGGCGAACAATTTATTTCGCAGGCAATTCTCGACCGGATTGCCCATGGTGAAACTATGACAATCGAGGATTACCGTCGTTGTCTCGATATGCGGCAGGCGCTGCGCGATAGCTTTGAAACAGTGCGCGGCAAAGCGGATGCGTTTATTTTGCTTTCGGCACAGGGTCCCGCACCGTTGGCGTCCACAGGCATTGGCAATCCAATATATGGCGACGTGACATCCTGTCTTGGTGCACCGGGCTACAATCTACCGCTGCTCGAAGATCGCGGTATGCCGATGGGTATTCAGATTATGGGATTTCCACATGACGATTTTGTACTCGGGCAAATCGGCAAATGGTTTAGCGAAGAGTTTTTAGGATAGAAACTAAGTACCAATTTAGAGATTCAGTTTAGCGAACCCGTTAAGCGGTTGATTCTGGACTTACGCAACAATGCGTCTTCCGCATTGTCGTTAGCGCCCCGCCAGGGAGGGGACAGACTCCAGCGGCTCACCAATAGGATTATGTACCGGTTGAACGGGCCGGAAGCCTGCCTTTTCTTCATTGACCATCCGAACCTCAACACCCCGGCGAGCCAAATTCATAAGAGTATTAGTTATGCCATGTCCCGTAATGGCAACACCACTGGCGACAGACTTATCAAAGCGCCTTGTGGCAATATGGAGCCCAACTATTTCGTATCTGCCGTTTCTCTCAATCATAATTGGAGAACCGGAATCGCCATGTGTTGCATCGCAATTGTGATACATCAAACCGTTGCTTCGAAAAAACAATGTAATGCTGCACCCAATATGTTGCGTCAACGTTTCGCTTTGATCATAGCTGTAACCTGCCTGGATCAGTTTCAAGCCCTGACGTCGAAGCTTTTTCCAGATCGCCATCGTAAAGTTCGCAAGCGGGATCGGCTTAATAGAGGCTCTAATCGGCTGCCGCAGTTTTAAAACCGCCCAGTCACTATTGTTTTTCAGGCTACGCGATTTCTGATCCACCAATCCGTTCGGCAGAAAATAGGATTCGATGGCCGCGCGTTCTTCATACTTACCGGCCCGATAGCCCGCAAGAAAACTGATTTCATAAACCGGTAACCATCGCAAAGTCTTTTTCCGCCAAAGACAATGTGCTGCGGTTGCTACGCGATCAGGTGCGATTAATACACCCGTGCAGTACAAACCCGCGCTCGTGCTGACACGCCCTATGGCATTCCAGGGTGGCTTGGAGCTATCGACAATCGTCCTGTTATCTACACCTTTGATACCGTTTGCTGAACCAGGTTGCTTCCCTAATTCCGCACCCCCAACCCCGGCGATTTGTCCAAGCGTAATCAAAGCAGCGAATGCTGCCGTCCTTCCCCTGCGCATTCTCGACTCCCAAACGCGCGCCGGTTAAACAATCGCATTGGATATGACAAAGCCGCTACTGCCTGTCAAACGAATAAATTATGATGAATCAGTCTCTTATCGGAATTTAGTGAGATTACTCAACCGGCACGCGCCATGAGGATGTCGCGTGTTCCTTGCTGGTTACGTCGAGAACAACACCGTTGGGATCACGATATTTACGCTCAAACTCAGGTCCGTTTCCCACATTTAAAATCTGACCATGGTATGTACCGCCGGCCTCTTCAACGTCGGCGCTAGCCTCCGGTACGTCATCGACCAGAAAACCCATATGATGTAGCCCGATATAGTCAGGGCCTCTCTCATCGGGTGCATTGTCGTTCGACCGCAGATGGAGAATTGCCAGAGATACAACACCATCCGACAACATTATTGCCACCTTTGATTGCCGAACCCGTTCCATACCAAAGGCCTTCTCATAAAATTGCGCCGTCGTTTCCAGGTCGCGTGCGCTGATGGCAATATGCCGTAACTTAGCCATAAAATTCTCCATTCTTCTTGTGATTAATATTAGCCTCTAATTGGGTTTGACGGTCGCCCCTGGCCCAAAGATGTGACAGGCAACACCATGATCTCCATCAAATTCCAGCTGCGGCTCGACCTCTGAACAGATCTTTTGTGCAAACGGGCAACGTGGATGGAAACTGCACCCCGATGGTGGGTTGATCGGGCTCGGTACGTCGCCCTGTAACACAATGCGTTTCGCTTTACGTGTCGGATCAGGTACCGGCGCTGCGGAAAGCAGAGCGCGCGTATAGGGGTGCTGGCCATCGGAATAAATACGATCTGCGGGTGCGATTTCAACGATCTTTCCAAGATACATCACCGCGACACGGTCACTAACATGTTCAACGACCCGCAAATCATGAGAAATGAAGAAATAGGTGAGATCAAATTCCTCCTGAAGGTCCTGCAACAGATTGAGTATTTGCGCTTGGATGGAGACATCGAGCGCAGATACAGCTTCGTCTGCAACAATGAACTTCGCGTTTAGTGCAAGCGCCCGCGCCACACCGATGCGTTGACGCTGGCCACCAGAAAATTCGTGCGGATAACGACCATATTGTTCTTCACGCAATCCAACTTTTGCGAGCAGTGCCATCACGCGGTCCTTTAGTTCGGCTCCATCGGCAATGCCGTGGATTTGGAGTCCCTCACCAATAATTTCACCGACGCGCATCCTCGGATTAAGCGACGCGTAGGGATCTTGGAAAATGATCTGCATCTTACGGCGCATTTCCCGCATGCGATCAAAATCCATGCCCGTAATCTCTTCGCCTTCAAAACGGATGTCACCGGATGTCGGTTCGATAAGCCTTAGCAAACAACGACCCAATGTCGACTTGCCACAGCCCGACTCACCTACCAATCCCAAGGTCTCTCCATCTTCGACCGAAAGGGAAACACCATCTACTGCTTTAACATCTCCCGTTTTGCGTCCGAAAAACCCGGCAGAAATGGGAAAATGCTTGACGAGACTATCGATTTCGAGAAGCGCCATCCGGTCCCTCCTAAGCCGCGTTTGCCGTAGCGGGCACTTTAAGACAAGACACCCAATGACCAGGCTCAATTTCGATCAGATCGGGCTGTGCATGAGCGCAGCTTTCTTCAGCCGATGAGCACCTGTCCCGAAAACGGCAACCTGACGGCCAATGTAGAGGGCTCGGAACTATTCCAGGAATAGCCTGCAACCGGTTCTTGGTTTTCTCGGTTACTCCAGGCACAGAATTCATTAACCCGATTGTGTAGGGATGCGATGGTCGGGCAAATATGATTTCCGGCTTTGCGCGCTCGACAATTTTTCCGGCATACATCACCGCGACTTCATCAGCCTGCTCCGCAACCACGCCGAGGTCGTGGGTAATGAGCAGAACCGACATGCCGAGCTGTTCCTGCAATTCTTTTATCAGCTCAAGGATTTGTGCCTGGATTGTGACATCAAGCGCCGTCGTGGGTTCGTCCGCCATTAACAAGGTTGGATTACAACTAAGCGCCATGGCAATCATAACTCGTTGGCGCATTCCGCCACTTAGTTGATGGGGAAAATCTTTAATTCGCTTATGTGGCTCGGCAATCTTAACGAGCTGCAGCATTTCGACTGCCCTGTCATTCGCTTCCTTTTTGCTTACGCCTTGATGAAGACGAACGGACTCGGCAATCTGATCGCCAATGCTGAATACGGGATTCAGCGACGTCATCGGTTCCTGAAAAATCATCGAGATTTCATTGCCACGAATATCGCGCATTTTCTGATCAGAAAATTGAGCTAAATTTTCGCCACGATAAAGAATTTCGCCGCCAACGACCCTTCCCACGCCTTTGGAGAGTAGCTGCATAACAGAGAGCGCAGTGACGCTTTTTCCGCAGCCTGACTCGCCCACAAGCCCCATGGTCTTACCTTCTTCGATGTCGAAGGTTACGCCATCAACAGCGCGCACTTGCCCATCACTTGTAAAAAATGACGTCTGTAAATTTTTAATCTGTAATAACGCTGCCATATCGACCCCTGTTTCGGCGCAGCTTTTACCAACATCTTTTCGTGTCTTTCCTCGATTATTTCATCAAATGTTGGCACTTGTCACACCCCCACCGGTAAATAATTTTCTGACGGGTAAATAGGGAAGAATTTGGCGCCCCACGACACTGAAACCAAAAGATGCTACTGTCGCGTGCCTCGCCACAATCGATAGCAAATGAAGGGTTTTGTCATGCCCGACTCAGCGCATAGACCGATCAACGATCTTCAATCGTACTGGATGCCTTTTACGGCAAATCAACAATTCAAATCGGCACCACGCATGCTGGTGAGCGCTAAAGGTATGTATTACAAAACCGATACGGGCAGAGAAGTTCTCGACGGCGTCTCGGGAATGTGGTGTGTCAACGCCGGCCACAACCGTGACCCGATTACGGAAGCGATCCGTGAACAGGCCGGCCAAATGGATTACGCAACCGCATTCCAGATAGGTCATCCACTTGCATTTGAAGTTGCCAATCGACTGACGGCAATCTTGCCGGAAAATTTGGAACATGTGTTCTTCGCCAATTCAGGATCAGAAGCCGTCGACACCGCGCTCAAAATTGCGTTGGCGTATCACCGGGCGCGCGGAGAAGGCACGCGCACCAGATTTATTGGTCGGGAACGGGGGTATCACGGAGTTGGATTTGGCGGGACAGCCGTCGGTGGCATCGTCAATAACCGTAAGCAGTTCGGAAACATGCTCGGCGGTGTCGATCATCTGCCCCACACCCATAACCTCGAAAAAAATGCCTTTAGCCGCGGGCAACCAGAATGGGGTGCGGATCTGGCGGATGACCTCGAAAGGCTAGTTGCCCTCCATGACGCTTCGACAATCGCTGCGGTAATCGTAGAACCGATGGCTGGTTCCACAGGTGTCCTCGTACCACCGGTAGGATATCTTGAGCGATTGAGAACAATTTGTGACCGCCATGGAATCCTGCTGATTTTCGATGAAGTCATTACGGGGTTTGGGCGTACGGGCGCGGCATTCGGAGCTGAGCGGTTCAGCGTTAAGCCCGATTTAATGACAATGGCCAAGGGACTCACCAATGGCGCCGTTCCAATGTCGGCAGTAGCCACAACACGCGGGATTTACGACGCGATGATGGACGGTCCGCCGGACGTTATTGAGCTCTTCCATGGCTATACATACTCCGCGCACCCACTTGCTTGCGCCGCAGCCCTTGCCTCATTGGATTTGTATCTGGAGGAGGGGCTATTTGATCGCGCGAGCGAGCTCGCCTCATATTGGGAAGAATCGGTTCACTCTCTCAAGGACGCCAAGAACGTAATCGACATTCGCAATATTGGCCTAGTCGCTGGAATCGAACTTAAACCAAGAGGTGATGACCCAGCGAAGCGGGGATATGATTGTTTTGTCCGTTGTTTTGAGGAGGGCTTGCTGTTTCGCCAGACCGGCGACACCATCGCTTTAGCACCGCCTCTCATAATCCAAAAATCTGAAATCGACCATATCGTCGACACTTTGGGAAAGATCTTGAACGAACTTCAATAAACATCAGCGACAGATCGCCGAATTCGGGAGGAAACGATCATGAGCGTAGCTGCACTAAGTCCAGATCTAATATTGACGAATGGCGTCATTCTGACGGCGGACAAAAATAACAACCAAGCAGAGGCGGTAGCCGTTTGGAACGGCAAAATTGGGGCTGTTGGATCCAAAAGCGAAATTGACAGTTTGGGTGATGCCCGAACCCAGACGATTGATCTAAAAGGTCGTTGCGTTCTTCCTGGCCTCACTGACCCGCACGTTCACTTCGCCGATGGCGGAGCCTCAATGATGCATCGTCTCGATTGTCGCGATTTTTATTCCAACGTTCGCTCAATTCCACAAATTGTAGAAAAAATTTCAGAGCAGGCCCAATCGCAAGCACCCGGCAGCTGGGTTATCGCCCATGGCAGCCCTATGCAGGACTTTCGCATGCCGGAAGGCCGTTTCCCCAACAGACACGAATTGGATGCCGCATCACCAAACAACCCTGTTTCGATCAACTTTGGTGCTCATATAACGATTGCCAATTCCAAAGCACTCGAGATTGCCGGTATCAACAAAAGCACGGAAACGCCAGCGGGTGGTGCCATTGAGGTTGACGAGAGTGGCGAATTAACCGGCAAACTGGTTGAACGGGCTCAATACCTGGTTCGCTCGGTAATTCCCGAGTACAGCTACGATCAAATGAAGAAAGGCATTTTGTTTGCCTCTGATCGCTGCTTGGCGCGCGGCATAACCAATATCCATGACATCGTCACCAACCAGGAATCAATTCGTGCCTATCAGGAGTTGGCACAAGCAGAAGAGTTACCCATTCGCGTGAGCCTTCTGATACGGGTAATTGAAGCGGCAATTCAGAAGGAAAGTCTGCTCAACTTGGGTATTAAAACCGGGTTTGGCGATGACTGGTTGCGCATTGGTGGCGTGAAAATGTCGATCGACGGTGGGATTACGGGCCACGTCGCCAAATTCTATGAACCCTATGTCGATGACCCTTGTCACGAAGGGCTCATCAGGATTGAGCAAGACGAGCTGGACGAGACCGTCAGCGCCTACCATAAGGCCGGACATCGAATCTGCATCCATGCCATTGGCGACGTTGCAATGGATATGGCCTTGCGCTCGCTGGATGGTGTTTTGAAGGAAGACCCGCGCGATGATCATCGCCACCGCATCGAACATCTTGGCAATTGGCTCGTCAACGACGAAAGGCTCGACCTCATCAAGCGTAACCAGATTCTACCTGTCCCAAACATTCCTTTTATGCATTTTATCTGGGAGTCTTTACTTGCCTGCATTGGCGATGAACGGCTTGAAGACAGTTTCAATATTCGAACGATGCTGGATGCTGGTTTGCAAATTACGTCCGGATCAGATGGGCCCGCCTACTGGCCGTTGGATTCCTTGCGGGACCTCGGGACAGCGGTATCAAGACAAACGTGGACAGGGAAAGTTGTCGGTCCGGATCAATCGATTACGGTCGACGAAGCGATCCGTATGTTCACTATCAATGCCGCTTACAACGCGTTTGAAGAAAAAATCAAAGGTTCTATCGAGGTCGGCAAGATCGCTGACTTCGCGATTCTTGCGGAGAATCCGCACGATATCGAACCAACGAAAATAAAAGATATCCCCGTGGACATGACCATTGTGGATGGGAAAATGGCGTTTTTTAGGGACGGTGCCGAAGGGCTAACTGCCTAAAGCCATTTATTGAGCCAAGTCGCCTGGTCGTGTAAAAAATGTTAGAGGAAATTCATCGGCGATACCTGCCTGCAGGGTAATTCAAAAAGTTTCGATATGACGGAAAATGTAATCCGAGACATCGCGCGCCGTGCGGCAGCGCATATCGATGAGCACCGCTTATGGCGCCGTCATATGGAAATGTCGGAAATTGGCGCGATCCCCAATAATGGCGTAAATCGTCAAGCTCTGTCGAAATCCGATATTGCCGCGAGACAAACACTGATTGACTGGGCACGGGCACGCGATTTTAAAATCAGTCAGGACGAAATCGGCAATTTGTTTATCCGACGCCATGGCGATGGTTCAAATGCCGTTCCGGTAATGACCGGCAGCCATATGGACAGTCAACCATGCGGTGGCCGGTTCGACGGCATCTACGGTGTGTTGGCAGGCTTGGAGGCTATTGAAGCACTCGAGGATGCCAATATAGAGACCATGCGGCCAATTGATGTGGTCGCATGGACGAATGAGGAAGGTAGCCGTTTTGACCCGGGTGGTATGGGGTCTATGGTTTTTACCGGCATCGCAAAGGTCGATGACTTCGCCCACATTCAAGACGCGGATGGAAAATACTTTGCCCACGCACTAGAGGAGACGCTAAAGGCGACACCCGTTGATAGCGAACGGCCAACGCAACACCCCATAACGGCTTATCTTGAAGCTCACATCGAACAGGGGCCTGTCCTCGAGAATACCGGCAACACCATCGGAGCTGTAACTGGTATCCAGGGCTCCCGGCGGTTTCAAATCAACATATCAGGCGAATCCGCGCATGCCGGCACCGCTCCACTAAAGTCACGACGCGATGCTCTGCAGTCGGCATTGCGTTGTTTAACCGCCTTAAACGAGGTGATGGACGATCCTGACGACATCCTGCGTTACACCGTGGGCAAACTTCTCATTACGCCGAACTCGCCAAATGCTGTCGCCAGCCGGGCTGAATTCTCAATCGATCTCCGGCACCCTGATGAAATGGTCCTTGAAAACCTCAGCGGCGAAATCGGTGACACCTGCACCAGAGCAGCCCCACCCTGCGAGATTGAAGTTTTGCAAACGTTTCGTAAAACGCCCGAAGACTTTAATTCGGAAATTGTCAGTTCTGTCGAATCCGCCTCGAAGGCACTTGGGTTTCCGACAATGAAATTACCATCGGGGGCATTTCATGACGCCGGCGTGATGGCACCCTATTGTCCATCAGCAATGATATTCGTCCCCTGTGCGGGTGGAATCAGCCATAATGAAGCGGAATTTGCCACGGCATCAGATTTAGCGGCGGGTGCGAAGGTACTTGCCGCCTGTCTGGTAGAACTTGGTGCCAAATAGCTGAATTGGAGAAAGACTATGCCGTCCGATAAAAGTCAGAGATCAACCCTGGGCGGCGAAATTTTCGTCATAAATGTCGGGTTGGAAAAGTTCGCCGTTGAGTTATCTGAACAGAACGTCCCGGTCATTCAGGTCGATTGGAAGCCTCCTGCCGGAGGCGATACCGAGCTCGCGGCACTTCTGTCGAAGATGGGCCTCTAAAGGCTGGACAATACAAATGCAGCTCATTGAACAAGGCAATCAAGAAGCCATTAGGCGCATGCTCAGCGCCGAGCCAGTCCTTATTGACGTCGTACCGGCGAAAGAAATTGTTCCCGGCCTGAAAGATCGCATGATCCTTCACGCTGGACCACCGATCACTTGGGATCGAATGTGCGGCCCAATGCAGGGTGCGATAGCGGGAATTATTGTTTTTGAAGGCTGGGCGAAAGACCTCGATGCAGCACTGGATATGGCCGCTGCAGGTGAAATTGAATTTGACCCGAACCATCATCATGACGCCGTTGGCCCGATGACAGGCATGACGACTGTCAGCCAGCCAATGCTCGTGGTCGAAAACAAAACCGGTGGCAATAGGGCCTACTGCGCCATCAATGAAGGGCTTGGCAAGGTCATGCGGTTTGGCGGAAATGACCAAGAGGTCCTCAATCGGCTTGCCTGGATTCGCGATGTTCTTGGACCGGGGATGGGCGGAGCGCTAAGGGAAATGGGCGGCATAGAATTGAAACCCCTTATTGCTCGCGGTTTGTCGATGGGCGATGAGATGCATCAGCGCAATGTCGCTTGTTCGGGCCTCGTCCTGCGCGCTATCGCATCTTCGATGGCAAAAACCAGTAAAGACGCAACAGCATTGTCGGAAGCACTGGCTTTCATCAGTGCCAACGATCAATTCCACCTCAATATCGCAATGGCGATGGGGAAAGCGATTATGGATCCTCTGCGCGATATCGAGGGGTCTTCGATCGTCACCGCAATGTCTCGCAACGGAACAGAGTTTGGTATTCGCGTCAGCGGCACCGGAGATGAATGGTTTACTGCACCCGTAGAAATGCCGGAGGGACTTTACTTTGCCGGCTACACGGAAGCGGATGCAAATCCCGATATGGGCGATTCAACCATTGTCGAGACGATCGGGCTGGGCGGCTTTGCAATGGGCGCTTCGCCGGCGGTTGCAGGCTTTGTCGGCGCGGGTGCCGCATCAGAAGCGGCCAACTACACTCATCGTATGGGCGAAATTTGTGCAAGCGAGAATCCCGAATGGACCATTCCGGCGATGGATTATCTCGGTGTACCAACCGGCATCGATATCCGTCTTGTGGTTGAAACCGGTATCGTCCCAACCATTAACACCGGCATCGCCCATCGCGAACCCGGTGTAGGACAGGTCGGGGCCGGCGTCGTCCGGGCACCAATGGCTTGCTTTGAACAGGCGGTCAGGCGTCTCGCAGAGAAGCTAGGAATTTCCTGATGGAATTCACGCTCAACAAAGTATTGCAAGGATTCTACAAGGATTCAGTCGCTCTCATGCGGCTTTCTCGCGATCTTGTCGCTATGGAAGGCGTCAACGAAGCAGCGCTTATGATAGGATCTCCTTCAAATAAACAAATATTACGTGATGCAGGACTACTGGCATCAGAAGGTGACGCGGCTGAAGGCGGCGATCTTGTGGTTGCAATCCGCGCAAAAGATTCAAAAGCCGCCCACGCCGCCGCGGAGGCCATAGAGCCCCAAATCATGAGCCAAACGCGCGCCAGTGATGATGATATTGACTGGCGGCCACAATCGATCCGCAGCGCTGCCAAAGCTAGTCCGGATGCCAACCTCGCCCTGATTTCAGTACCCGGAGAATTTGCTGCCGCTGAAGCCCGCAAGGCATTAAGCCGTGGGCTGCATGTCATGATGTTTAGTGACAACGTCTCAGTCGAAGATGAAATTGCTTTAAAGATCCAGGCGCGCGAACGAGGGTTGCTAATGATGGGACCCGACTGCGGCACTGCAATCCTGGATGGTGTACCCCTGGCGTTTGCAAACAACGTAGCCGGGGGAGAAATAGGAATTGTCGGGGCTTCGGGTACCGGAATTCAGGAAGTCACAACGCTGATTTCTAATAATGGTGGCGGCATTTCGCAGGCTATTGGTGTCGGCGGCAGAGACCTCAAAAATGAGGTAGGAGGCATTTCAACATTGTTGGGAATTGACCGGCTCGATTCTGACCCGTCCACATCTCACATTGTTCTGATTTCAAAACCGCCGGGCGACAGGGTGCTACCAAAGATATTGGACCGGATAACCGAGAGCTCAAAACCCTTCACAATTTGTTTCATAGGTGCGTCCAATTTCAACGTTCCAGCCAACGCCACGGTTACGCGAACCTTAAAAGAGGCTGCTCAATCAGCGCTCGGCGGCAAATCAATTGGAAGTGAGATAGTGTCGAAGAATCAGGTTTCTAAAGAAGGAAAACAAATTCGGGGTTTGTATTCGGGTGGTACGCTCGCAGCGGAGTCTCAGGTTATCCTGCTTGATGCGGGGTTAGAGGTTGCTTCAAATGCCGCTGTGCCGGGTGCGAGCGATCTAAAAAACGCGGCTGGGATGCATCAGATTATCGACCTTGGCGACGATCAATATACCCAAGGCCGCCCGCACCCGATGATAGATCCTGAAATTCGGCGGGAGCCGCTAGAAGAAGCGATGAATAACCCGAATGTTGGCGTCATTTTGATTGATATCGTTATCGGATTCGGTGCGCATCCTGATCCCGCCGGACAACTTGTTTCAATGCTTGCGGGGACAGATAAGAAGAACCAACCCGAAATCATTGCGTCCATTACGGGAACGGAGCAGGATCCACAAATCCGCTCGACGCAAGTAAAAACCTTGCAATCGGCTGGGGTTCACGTTGCAGATTCGAATGCCGATGCGGCAATCGCCGCCCTCCAAATGTTGAGGGTCAACAGCTAAGGGAGATACGCCATGCCAAAAGGCGACACGATTCCCACCAAGCTTGTTATTGCAATCGGGGGCAACGCCACTCACCCCGAAGATATTAAAGGCACCTCTAAAGAACAGGAAGAAATAGCTGCCAAAACCGCAGATGCGTTGCTGCCACTCGCCCAATCGGTTGAACAGTTGATCATTACCCATGGTAACGGTCCTGTTGTCGGAAAAATTTTGATGCGCCAAGCCCTCACTCGGGATCGTATCGCACCAATGCCCCTCGATATCTGTGTTGCGCATAGCCAGGGCGGTATCGCCTACCTTTTGGTACAGGCCATGGAAAATGCCTTGCGAGAGGTTGATGACCCGCGCCACGTCGCCTGCCTACTGACGCAGGTCGAGGTAGATGAAAATGACCCGGCCTTTCAAAACCCAACGAAACCTGTCGGCCCATTCTTTAGCGAGGAGGATGCAAAATCAGTGCAGGACGAACTAGGCTGGCAGATGGCAGAGGATTCTGGCCGCGGTTGGCGCCATATCGTTCCTTCCCCAATCCCAAAACATGTCTGTGATATTTCGCTGGTCGAAGTGTTGGCGCAGAGGGGGTCCGTGGTTATCGCGGGCGGCGGCGGCGGCATTCCGGTAATTCGCGGTGAAAAAGGGGTCCGGCATGGTGTTTCTGCCGTCGTCGACAAAGACCTCACCTCGGCTCTGATGGCCAATATCCTCGGAATGGACACCTTTATGATTCTAACGGCGACGCCGAAGGTCGCGATTAACTTTGGCAAGCCCGATCAGAAGTTTCTCGACCAGGTTACGTTGTCAGATATCAAAGAGTTAAACGTTGAAGGCCATTTCCCACCTGGCAGTATGGGTCCGAAGATCGATGCAGCGATCCGGTTTCTAGAAAACGGCGGCAAACAGGTCATTATCGCTGATCTCTCCGAAGCAATGAGTGCACTTCATGGCGACACCGGTACGCGCATCGTTTCCGACGATGGCTGACGACTCTGGCGCTCAATCTTTTGCGATCACAGAAGCAGGTGCGATTGCATTTGATTCAATCAATTTTTCCTCAAAAGGCCGCGTCACCGCCCTTTTCGAACGTAGTTTCTATATTGAAACAGAAGAATGCTGGATGTGTTTCGGTCCAGATGGTCTTTATCTTGGGCCGTTGAATATCCGTACAAATGCACCGCCGACTATTAATTGGCAGGCAAGTGGCCTATCGGTCGATGATCGGGTGCGTGCATCATCTTCCGATATTTTTATTGGCAACCGTTTCTCATTTTCATACCGCGATGTGGTCATTTGGCGGCCCGATCCGCCGCCGGTTCTAGAAAAGGAGAAAATTAGGATCGGGCTTTCCAATATCGCGAACATTGGGACCGAGTTGGCACCATCGGAAGGACTGGCCCCCTATGTGTTCAACACTTCGGACAGAAGTCACATTCTTTCAAACGCAAAATCTGCAATCGGCAATCTGGAAAAAATATTTCAACGCCAAGATTTTGAGCGTCCTGTTTCGTTGATGATAGGCCTCGGTCCAGGCCTTACCCCGTCTGGAGATGATTTTCTGGGTGGCATGATGATAACGCTTAAAATTTTAGGAGAAGACAGGCTGCAAGAGGACCTCACGGCGAGAATAAAAACCGTCTATTCGGCGACCAATGAAATCAGCCGTGCGCACCTCGACTCTGCCGCGCTGGGTGTGGGCGCTGAACCGCTTCATGCGGCAATCGACTCTATAATTTCAAATAACGAGACCGAAATGGCAGATGTCTTGAAGCGGGTCAGCGCGATAGGCCATTGTTCGGGATGGGATGCATTGACCGGTGCCGTCGTTACTTTGCGTGCCTGGTTGGCTCAGGAGTCTTAAAGAGCGTCTGTAACCGCAGAGCCGTCACAACGCGGGTCGGAAGCACCTTCGATTGTTCCACCGGCATGCCAAACGATGGCGCCCGCATGGCCCATCATTTCCTCAAAGCCCCCTACCACCTCGAGATCATGGCCAGCTGTACGCAAAGCCTCGATGGTGCCGGTATCGAAACGATTCTCAATACGGAGTTTGGCTGTTTCCTCACCCCAAGTCCTACCAAGCAACCAGCGGGGTGCCGCAATTGCTTCCTCCAGGCCTTCTCCGAAATCAACATAGCGCGTGAAAATAGCAGCCTGGGTTTGCGGCTGTCCTTCTCCGCCCATGGTGCCATAGACCATTTGCCGCCCATCGTCCAAAACCGCCATGGCTGGATGGATCGTGTGGAACGGACGGCGCCCCGGGCCTAAAGGGTTGGGATTACTTGTATCCAGACTGAAACTGGTACCCCGATTCTGCCAGACAATTCCGGTCTCCGGCAGAACCACACCCGACCCAAACTCCCAATAGATGCTTTGAATCATGCTGACAGAACAGCCGTCACTATCGATCGCCCCGAGCCACACTGTATCACCGGGTGGGCCCGCCTCGGGCCAAGATGAGGCATGCTTCGGGTCAATCTCGTTGGACAATGTTTCCAGGGTTTCATCAGAAAGGAAATTGAATGGATCGACAGTCATATAATTCGGGTCTGAAACATATTGATCACGAATTCGAAATGCCTTTTTGCTCGCTTCAACAATTGAGTGAACGTGCTCAAAACCCTCAGCTTCTTTCACCCCCAGCCTGTCCCACATCCCTAGAATCATCATCGACGCCAGTCCCTGGGTCGGTGGCGGCATTGTGTAAGCAACGCCGCTCTTCAATTTGACCGACAATGGCTCAACCGTAAGAGCGGCGTGCTCGGCTAAATCGACCAAGCGAAGCGGGCTACCGACCGATTCCAAATCCTTGACCAGCGATCGGGCAATGTCCCCGCAATAAAAATCATCCAAACCTGATAGGGTCAGTTGCTCCAAAGTATCCGCTAAAGTTGGAAATACGATGTCGCTCCCTTCGGCATAAGGGGATTTATCGGTCAAAAAAATCTCCGAGAAACCAGGCACATTCGAAAGTTCATCGAATTTGGCAACCGAATTTCTATGTAACGTTCCTGACACTGGCGTGCCATGCTTTGCTTGTTGAATGGCATCTTCAAACAAGCGTCTTAAGGGCAGCTTGCCACCCCGCCGTTTGCTTTCTTCCAATGCCAACTGCCAACCCGAAACCGCACCGGCAACCGTTAGCGCTGCCATCGGGCCTCTCGATGGAATTTCTTCCAAACCGAGATCACGGTAGAAATCAATGCTGGCCAGCTTTGCGGCTGCACCGCAGGCATCAATCGCTAAAGGTTTACCGCCGTCTCCAATCAGGAAAAAATTATCTCCGCCCAGGGAATTCATATGCGGATAGACCACGACGATTGAGGCCGCAGCGGCAATCATAGCCTCGATGGCATTCCCGCCTTCACTGAGCACGCGAGCGCCAGCTTCCGCCGCAAGAAAATGCGGCGCAACCACAATGCCACCGGACTCGGTGCGAGCATACTTCATGAGTTCAGGGCCGATTGTTGGCGATCGGCTCGACGAAACTGAGCTCTGTATCCCAGGGGAAGAAAATCCATGTATCCTGACTGACCTCGGTCACAAAGCTATCGACCATAGGGCGCCCTTCCGGTTTGGCATAGACGGTTGCGAAATGCGCATCGGGCAACATTTCCCGAACAACTTTCGCTGTGCGCCCCGTGTCCACCAGATCATCAATCAGAAGAACGCCCTTTCCGGACCCTTCGATCTGTTTGATAACTTCCACGCCGCTCTGACTTTGGTGATCATAGGACGACACACAGACCGTATCGATCATGCGAATTTCCAGTTCACGCGCGATAATCGCTGACGGAACCAACCCGCCTCTTGTAATCGCAACAACGGACTCCCATGGCCCCATGTCGGCAAGTCGCCAGGCAAGGGCTTTTGCATCTCGATGAAGTTGATCCCACGAAACGGGAAAGGATTTTTGATAACGTTCTGCAGTGTCTTCCATAAGTAACTTCCAACTATTCGGACTTCATTCGGGTTCTTATTACATACGGACCCGAATAGCCAATCAACCGGCGCACAACAAACAATTGGCATAAACCCGAAGGTGGTAAACAATACCGGCATGAGTGAATCAAAAATAACAGCAATTCGGGGGTCAGCAATTACCTTTGGAGACGATCCGTTTGGAGAAGCCAAAGACACAGCTTTGCAATACGAAACCGATGCCCTGCTCATCATCGAGGATGGTTTCATAAAATCATTTGGGAATGCCGAAACGCTAATGCCTGAACTGCCCCCAGGCGTAAAAGTAACAACCTACACCGACAGTTTAGTTCTGCCGGGCTTTATTGATTGTCACGTCCACTATCCACAGACCCAAATCATTGGTGCGGGTGGCGAGGCACTGATTGATTGGCTCGACAAATATACATTCGTAGCCGAGCAAAGTTTCTCAGATGATGAACACTCCCTAAAAACTGCAGACACGTTTTGCGATGAGCTTATTCGAAATGGAACAACCTCAGCCGCCGTCTTTTGCACGGTACATGCCCAATCGGTAGACAGCTTTTTCAAGAGTGCGTCATCCCGAAAAATGAGAATGATAGCCGGAAAGGTCTTAATGGATCGCAATGCACCGGAGGGCCTTTGCGATTCTGTCCAGCGTGGCCACGACCTGTCCAAACAGCTGATCGACAGGTGGCACGGCAAGGATCGAATCCTTTATGCAATTACGCCACGGTATGCGGCGTCCTCAACTCCGGAGCAGTTAGACATTGCTGGAACCCTCTGGCGTGAAAACCCCGGTACTTACGTCCAATCACATATTTCGGAGAGCCAGAAAGAAATCGAGTGGGTAAACGCTCTGTTTCCCGATTGCGACGGTTATCTTGATACATATGGACGTTTCGGACTAATCGGCCCGCGAAGTATTTTCGGTCACGGAATCCATTTGACCGAGGCTGAATGGCAGCGATGCCACGAGACAGGCACAGCTATCGCTCATTGTCCGACATCCAATATGTTTCTCGGCAGCGGCCTGTTCGACATCAAAAAAGCCAAAGACGCTTCGCGACCGGCGCAGATAGGACTCGCAACCGATCTCGGCGCCGGAACCAGCTTTTCGATGTTCCAAACAATGGGCGCGGCCTATCAAGTTGCGCGATTGGCCGGCGCCGATTTATCTGCCGCACAGGCGCTGTATCTGGCTACCACGGGAGCTGCAAAAGCGCTTTCGCTCGAGGACAAAATCGGCACGCTTGAACCAGGAACCGAAGCCGATCTTGCGATCGTTGATCTCAAATCAACACCGATCATCGATTACCGCATGCAGTTCGCGCAGAGTATCGAAGAAATACTTTTCGTACTTATGACGATGGCGGACGACCGTGCTGTACGGGCCACCTATATCTCAGGTGATCTCGCTTACACCCGCGATTGAGACCTACTCGGACGGCATGCCGCTTGCAATCCATTTACCGACGGCCAACCGCTCTTCCTTGGACATCTTCGTCGCGTTTCCGAGCGGCATTGTATTTGTCGCAACGGTTGTTTTTTGGATTTGCGCCGCATGTTTTCTGATCTCGGCCTCTGTTTCCAATTTGATATTTTTAGGTGGCGTCTCGATGCCTTCATAAGTCGGCTTCGCGGAATGGCAGGCTGCACAGCGCGTCTTCATGATTGCCTGAACTTCGGAAAAAACGACCTTTCGTTTTAGGCCTTCTTTCTCCGGACCCGTAAACCCCGGTACGGATACGTAACCGGCCAGCATGATTATGGATATAATCGCCACCGGTACGGGCCAAATCGCATCAGAACCAGAATTCCGCAAATTGAACCAATGGCGTACTAACGCACCGATAATAAATATCGCAATAAGAACCGCCCAATTGAGTTCATGCCCAAAGGTCATTGGGTAATGACTGCTAATCATTACGAACACGACCGGCAGAGTCAGATAGTTGTTGTGGACAGAACGCTGTTTGGCGCGAATACCGTAAGTTGGGTCGGGTTCTTCACCGGCTTTTCGGGCGTCTACCAGATTGTGCTGGCCGGGAATGATCCGTATCCAGACATTTAGCACCATAATTATTCCAATCAGCGCGCCGACATGAATATAGGCAGCACGACCCGACAGGACCTGGCTCAGCCCATAGGCAACGACACACAAGCCAATAAACCCGATCGCACCAGACAGCTTGGTATATTTATTGCCCCACTCGGACATATACATGCCGTCATAAACCAGCCAGCCTATGACGAGGGTGGCGACCCCGATTCCAACAGCCTCCATTTTGGTAATGTCTGCGACATCCGGATCGATCAGGAATGCCGCCGATCCAAGATAATAAACAACCGCGAGCAGCAGGACGCCGGTAACACCCGTCCACCAGGCCTCCCATTTAAACCAGTGCAGATGCCGCGGCATGATTTTGGGTGCGACCATAATCTTGTCGACCCGATAAAATCCGCCGCTATGAACCATCCAAAGCTGCCCTTCGACTTCTTCATCAGGCACGGTCGGGTCTTCGAGGTGGGAATCCAACCACATGAAGTAGAATGAAGACCCAATCCACGCGATACCGACAATGATATGGGTCCAACGCAGTATAAGCGCGAGCCAATCCAGAAGGACGGTCTCCATCGATATACTACTCCGTTACCGTGCTTATGACGCGCAAACTAACGATGCGTCCGATATTCTTGATTGCTTCTTCAATCTGACTTTCGCGATCATTTTTGAGCCGTTCTTCAAATGCCGCAAGGATGGATTCCTTGGTGTGGTCGAGCACAGCGATAATAAAAGGAAATCCGAATTTCTCCTTATAGGCGTCGTTGAAAGCTGTAAACCGGTCATATTCTCCGTCAGACAGTTGATCGAGCCCGGCGCTCGATTGCTCGCGACGGGAATGATCAGTCAAATCACCTGCCCGTGCGGCCTTTCCGGCAAGATCGGGATGGGCGCAAATCAGGGCAAGTTTTTCGTCCTCTGCCGCCTCGCGCATCGCCACCATTAGCGCATCAATAAGGGCATCACGTGTGGCGAATGGCCGGGCGGATGCTGTGCGGGCTACAAGCCAGGGCGAATGCTCAAAAACATCACCAAGGGCAGCAATGAAATCATCTTCTTCCCCCTTATTTAACGCGCTCAGAGAAACCATATTACGTGCCATCTCCCGCCCGCTCCTGAATGTCAGCGACTGCCATAAGGACGGCTTCCGCTGTCGCCGGAGCATCAAGGTTTGGCAAATGCCCGTGTCCGCCAACGCTTGCCACCGCATCCCGCAAAGCGAGCCACACCGACAAAGCCAGCATCAACGGTGGTTCACCAATCGCTTTTGAGCGGAATATTGTTGGTTCCCGATTTGGTGCATCTTCAAGAATATGTACATTGAATTCGGGCGGTACATCACGGCTGCCAGGGATTTTATAGGTCGAAGGACCATGCGTGCGAAGCGCGCCTTTCTCGTCCCACCACAGCTCTTCCATTGTCAACCAACCCATACCCTGTACAAATGCACCTTCGATTTGACCAAGATCAATGGCGGGATTCAATGATCGGCCGCAGTCCTGCAATATATCGCTGCGCAAAACGCGGTTCTCTCCGGTCAAAGTGTCGATCACAACCTCGGAAACGCAGGCACCATAGGAAAAGTAATAAAAGGGTCGCCCGGTCATAGTCTCGTCATCCCAACTTATATCGGGTGTACTATAAAATCCCGTTGCCGAAAGTGAGACCCGGTGTTCCCATGTCAACTGCGCCAACTCAGCAAAGCTGAGACTGTCATTACGCGCATATATTCGATTATTGCGGAACTCGATTTCGCTTTCATCAACTTCAAAATGCTCTGCCGCCACCCCCGCCATGCGATCTCTGATCTGGGTAGCGGCATCGTGAGCCGCCATACCATTCAAATCTGATCCTGATGAAGCGGCGGTCGCTGACGTATTGGGTACTTTCGCCGTGTTGGTAGATGAAATTTTGACGTTGTCGATATCGATTTGGAACGTGGAGGCAACAACTTGTGCAACTTTTATATAGAGTCCCTGCCCCATTTCGGTGCCGCCATGATTCAAATGTACGCTGCCATCGGTATAAACGTGCACAAGCGCTCCTGCCTGATTGAGCGTTGGTAAATTGAAGGAAATTCCGAATTTAACGGGCATCAATGCGATGCCTTTTTTTAGGATGGTATTTTCCTGATTAAAGGCCGCGACAGCCGCCTTTCGGGCAGGATAATCAATCTCACGCGACAGGCTATCCACTATCTCCGTGATGATATTATCTGTGACTTTTTGCCCATAATGGGTCGTATCGCGATCTCCTGTGTCATAATAATTTGCACGGCGTACATCGTCGGAATCCGTACCAAGATCTTGCGCTATATGATCAATCACGGTTTCGATCGCGACCATCCCCTGCGGGCCGCCAAATCCACGAAAACCGGTATTGGATACGGTATTGGTTTTGCAAGGATAGCCATGAATATGTGCGTTTGGGAGATAGTATGCATTGTCGCCATGGCACAGGGCCCTGACCAGAACCGAGGACGACAAGTCCGCAACATTGCCGGCCCGGGAAGCCATTAAAATATCGATACCTTCAATGCGGCCTGTATCGTCAAACCCAACTTCATAACGAAATAGAAAATCATGCCGCTTGCCGGTAATAACCATATCGTCATCGCGGGCGAGCCTTAATTTTACGGGCTGTCTCGTCTTATCCGCCATCAATGCGGCTAAGGCGGCAATAATCGTGGACTGGCTTTCTTTTCCTCCAAACCCGCCACCCATCCGGCGAATTTCAGTGGTAACAGCGTTGACCGGAAGTCCAAGCACAGTAGCAACGCCGTGTTGCACTTCCGTCGGGTGTTGGGTCGAGGAATAAACCAGCATATCGCGATCTTCCTGGGGAACAGCGAGTGCAATATGGCTTTCGAGATAAAAGTGATCCTGTCCACCACAACGTACTTCACCGGATATCTGGTGCGGAGCGTCGGAAATTCCCCGCGCGCTATCGCCGCGCCGCATAATCTGCGGTGGTGACGTATAACTTTCGCGCTCTAACGCTTCATCAATCGTTAAAACCGGCTCAAGTTCCTCATACTCAACAACGACCATGGATGCCGCTGCGCGTGCAATATCCATTGAATCTGCCGCAATCGCTGCAATAGGGTGTCCGATATACTCGACAAGACCTTTCGCCAGGATAGGCTCGTCCTCAAAAATCGGCGCAACATCGTTCCGGCCAGGAATGTCATCGGCTACCAGGACCGCATGCACGCCGGTAAGTTCCCTGGCGGCATTCAGATCTATTGATTTGATCACAGCATGCGCATGCGGACTCTTGACAAGAGCGCCGTGTAACGTCCCCGGAACGTTGGGCATATCATCAATAAACACCGACCTGCCCGTGACGTGATTTACGGCACTGTCATGCCGGACGTCCGTATGGACGCCGCCTTTTATCTGGTCCATTTGCCGCGCCGTACTCATAGAGACATGACCTCAGTGACAAAATCATTCTCGTCACTGTCGTGATAGAGCCTGCGCAAAAGATTGCTTGCAACGCGCATTCTATAATCCTCTGAAGCGCGAAAATCCGTCAGCGGTGTAAAATCGCCACTGATCGCAGTTCCTGCCGCGATTGCCGTTTCAAAAACCCATGGCTTCCCGATCAACGCGTTCTCGCATGCATTCGCTCGGGCAGGTGTAGCTGCCATACCGCCAAATGCAACGCGTGCGGATTTTACCATTCCATCTTCTACTTCAAGCGCAAATGCACCGACCACTGCGGAGATATCCTGGTCAAATCTTTTCGAAATCTTGTAGGCACGGAACAACATGTCCGGTTGAGGTAACGGGATCCTAAGAGCCTCCAGGATTTCGTCTGGGTTCAAGGCTGTTTTGCGATAGTCGATAAAAAATTCTTCAGCCGGAATCTCGCGCTGGCCTTTTGGCCCGTGAACGATCATCACTGCGTTTAGCGCAATGAGACAAGGTGGCGTATCGCCAATCGGCGATGCATTGCACACATTACCACCGATAGTGCCAAGATTACGGATTTGGCGCGATCCAATCCGACGCACGAGCTCTGCAAAAGAGGGGGCAATTTCATCGAGGACGGGTAAAGCATCGGTATAAGTGACCGCCGCACCCAATGTCACAGATCCATCGCTTTGTTCGACGCGTTTTAATTCGGAAACATGCGATGTTGAAATTACCCTGCCATACGATTCGCGGTCCTTGCTGGCACGCATACCCAGATCTGTACCACCGGCATAGACATACGCATTGGGGTGTTCCAAGCGAAGTTTGACGAGTTCTGTCAACGTCGTCGGCGCAAAGAAATCCTCATCTCCATCAGTATAATGACTAGAGTGTTCCAAGGCTGGTGGAACATGTTTTTCGGGGACGCAATCCACTGACATCGCGGCGTCAACAATCGGCCTATAGCCCGTACAGCGACAGAGATTTCCAGCAATGGCTTCATGGACTGTTTCGGCGGTTGCCGCTTCTCCGGATTGTTCAAACGCAAATAGCGCCATCACAAAACCTGGCGTGCAGAAACCGCATTGGGCGGCGTGATTATCGACGAACGCCCGTTGTACCGGGTGTAGGGGAGAATCTGGCTGCGATAGACCTTCCACCGTTGTGACAGATAGACCATCGAGTTGTGGCACCAGCATAAGGCAAGAGTTGACCGCCTCAACGTTACCCTGCGGCGACTGCACCGCGATTGTGCAAGCGCCGCAATCTCCTTCCGCACATCCCTCTTTGGTGCCTTTCAACCCTTCAGATTCACGAAGATAGTCGAGCACTGTCATCGAGGGCGGAACCTCGCTCTCCTCAATCAATATCCCGTTCAACTGAAACCGGACCGGCATCTCGCCTCCCGCTTAACGTTCGTATTCTCTATTGCCCTGCTGCACGATATTCCGCCAATGCGGCATCAACTCCGCCACCTGCAGGCATTGAAACACTATGCTGTCGCAAGATGGTTTCGAGCGCCGCCAAACAGGTCAGAATATTGTGTTTCTGACAATTGTACCCCATCGCCCCAATGCGCCAGATTTTGCCGTGTAACGGTCCAAACGATGTTCCAATCTCGATCCCGAAATCATGCAACATCTCTGAACGAATTGCTTCACCATCAACACCATCGGGGATGTACACGCCAGTAACATTGGGCATTTTATTTGTCTTATCGCCGAAGACTTTCAGGCCAAGACCTTCAAGCCCTGCGACCATCGCTTTGCTTGCCAGTGCATGGCGATCAAATCCGGCTTGGAGGCCTTCTTTAAGAACCACCCGCGCGCATTCGCGCGCCGCATAGAGCATCGATGTCGCCTCTGTATGATGGTTCAACCGCGCTTCAGACCAATAATCCATCAGCATACCGAGGTCGAAATAATTTGAAGCGACCATCGGTCCACTCGCCGCTTCAAAGCCCTCTGGCCGGATACCTTTTTCAATGTGCTTGCGGCGGTTTACGAGGTCTGCTACCCGGTCATTAAAGGTAATCGGTGCGATGCCAGGCGGACCAGCAAGACATTTCTGCAAGCTTACCGACACACAATCGATTTTCCATTTATCGACGGGTAAATCCATGCCGACGAGACTGGCGGTCGCATCGACATAGGAGAATGCGTCAAAGCGCGAACAAATTTCTCCCACCGCTGCCAGTGGCTGAGCCACAGTTGTCGAAGTATCACCCTGACACAGCGCAACGACCTTGGGTCGAACGCGCTTCACCGCATCTTCAATTTGTTGCGGATCGAAGACATTTCCCCATTCGACTTCAATAATTTCAACATCAGCCCCGCAACGCTCAGCTATTTCGGTCAGTAAATGGCCAAACCGGCCAAAGACGGGCACCAGCACTTTATCCCCTGGTTCGATGGTCGAAACCATAAACGTTTCGATCGCGGCACGGGCAGTTCCATCGATCAAAAATGTCCAACGGTTTTTGGTTTGAAACACTTGCCGATACAGAACCATCACCTCGTTCATATACTCAGTAAACGCCGGATCGAATTGACCGAGCAATGGCATCGACATTGCGTTTAGCACGCGCGGATCTACATTGACGGGCCCCGGCCCCATCATCAAACGCGGCGGCGGGTTCAATTCGTCAAAAATCTCACTACTGGACATCCTTGTACCTATGGTTTCGTGTTCTTGCCCAATTATTAAGCTGGGTGTTCTTCATGCCAGTGGCGGGCAATATCAGCGCGCCGGCATATCCAAACATTATCATGTGAAGCGATATGATCCAGAAATCTCTGCAATGCAAGAAATCTGCCCGGACGTCCTACAAGTCGACAATGCAGGCCAATAGACATCATTTTTGGCGCTTCTTCGCCCTCGGCATACAGACAATCAAATGTATCGCGTAAATAGCTGAAAAACTGATCACCGGAATTGAATCCCTGATTGGTTGCAAAACGCATGTCGTTTGCATCCAGCGTGTAGGGTACGACGAGATGCGGTTTGTCGTAGCTCAGGTCCCAGTACGGCAAATCGTCGGCATAACTGTCGGCGTCATATAGAAAACCGCCTTCTTCAACGACCAAGGCACGTGTCAGAGGACTGGTTCGGCCGGTATACCAGCCTTCTGGATGGCTGCCGGTCATCGCTGTATGGATTTCGACTGCTTTTTCAAGGTGCGTCCGCTCGGTTTTCTCATCGACAAACTGATAATTAATCCAACGATATCCATGACTGGCAATTTCCCAATCAGCATCCAGCATGGCGGCAACAGCATCGGGATTGCGTTCCATGGCCATGGCAACACCGAATACCGTTACGGGTAGCTCGCGCGACGTAAAAAGGCGATGAAGCCGCCAAAACCCTGCACGGCTTCCATATTCGTAGATGCTTTCCATGCTCATATGGCGCGCGCCTTCAAAAGCATCGGCCCCTATGATTTCTGATAGAAAAGCTTCCGACGCTGTATCACCATGCAAAACGCAGTTTTCTCCACCTTCTTCGTAATTAATGACGAATTGTACGGCTATTCGTGCGCCGCCCGGCCACTTGGGATCAACAGGCGCTCGTCCGTAACCGATCAGATCTCGGGGATAGGTTTTGCTATCGACCATTACTCAATATCCAATAATTCCCATTTATCGCAATCATATAGAAGCCTGTTGCCGCGGAAAGGGTTTAACGGTAGGCAAGTAACGAAGAGTGGTTTGCTCAAAACGGAGTCTTTTAGCTATGGCCAGTTTAACGACCCACATTCTCGATACCGCCAATGGCGTCCCCGCGGCTGGCGTTACGATTGAAATCGTCAAAGTTAGCGGCGAAAAACGCGTCACTTTGCGCACGATCAAGACAAATGACGATGGGCGAACCGATGCTCCTGTGCTGGCGGGCGATCAATGTATTCCCGGTGTCTATGAGCTGGTTTTTCACATCGGGGATTATTTCCGAAACCGGAAGACCGACCCAGATCCTTCGATCTTTCTGGATACAATCCCGGTCCAGTTTATTATCTCGTCTGAAGATGAGCACTATCACGTGCCTTTGCTTGCCAGCCCATGGAGCTACTCCACCTATCGCGGCAGCTAAACAAAAAGGGCCCCCGCAGGGGCCCTTTCGTGCAACCCGTAAACACGGATTTAAATATTTAGTCCTCTTCAGGAAGGACTATGTTGAGGACGATTGCAACCAATGCAGAGGTAAACAGACCCGACACCAGAAGCATCTTAAGTTCTTGCGGGAAAATCCCGATCGCTTTCGGCACGGCTGCGAGACCGAGACCAATGCCCAGAGAAAGCGCCACAATAACCATATTGCGGCGGTTCATGGCCACTTCACCAAGCAACCGCAGACCGGCACTAGCGATCATGCCAAACATGATAATCGCAGCTCCGCCGAGTACGGCATTTGGCATAACAGCAATGACTGCACCAACTTTAGGAATCAGCCCAGCAAGAATGAGGAAGATGGCGCCACAGGTTACTACGTAACGGCTCATCATTCCCGTCAATGCCACCAACCCGACGTTTTGGCTATATGACGTATTCGGCATTGCGCCAAAGAAACCGGCGATTGCAGTGCCAAGACCGTCGGCCATGGTACCGCCCGAAATTTCCTTATCGGTCGCTTCGCGATCAGCACCGCCCTTTGTCACTCCGGAAATATCACCAACTGTTTCAACGGCACTAACCAAGGTCATGAGACACATGGCGATAATTGCTGCAGCGTTGAACTCAAGTGAGAAATGAGTGGGATCAGGCAGCGCAAACCATGCGGCGGAACCGACACGGGCGAAATCTACCATTCCCATCGGAATTGCCACGAGATAACCAACAATCAGACCGATCAAGACTGCTGCTGCTGACATAAAACCCTTAAACCAGAATTTCACGCCGAGCGTCACGACGATCACAACGGCGGCTAACGTCAGGTGATACCAGGCACCAAAATCCTTGATAAATGGACCGGCACCACCTGCTGCGTACTTGACACCGACAGGTATGAGCGCAAGACCAATCGACATAACCACAATGCCTGTCACCAATGGTGGCAGATATTTTCGTAATTTCCCGATAAACGTACCGATTATAAAGTGGAATATGCCGCCCACTATTGTAGCGCCAAAAACCGCTCCAATACCGGCACCCTTTACGATGGGAATCATGACCGGAATGAAAGCAAAGCTGGTTCCTTGAACAATCGGCAACCTGGCGCCAACAGGCCCAATTCCAATTGTCTGAATCAATGTTGCAACGCCAGCAAAGACCATTGCCATTTGTATAAGAAGAACTTTGTCGCCACCGGCAAGACCCGCTGCACCGGCAATAATAATCGGCACTGTTACGTTGCCAGCAAACATCGCCAGCACGTGCTGAATACCCAATGGAATAGCCTGACCTAGCGGCGGTTGATAATCAGGATCCTTTAATTGTTCTGGAGTGGCGTTATCACTCATGGTGTAAACCCCCAATAATTTTCAAAAATTGACAAAATATCCACTTGCCAATCAAAAACACTCTTAGGATTTTTGATTCGTGTCAAACAAATCAAGGGGTTGCTCATTTTACTCGAGCGAAAAATAAACGAATGTCGCTGCTAAGAAAGGGGAATTTCGTTATCTTCTTTTGACGATTGATATTCATCGGAAAGCTCGGCGTATGTACTTTCCAGTTTTGTAATACGTTCCAAAAGTGCGGCCCGTTTGTCTGGTCCTGATTTCTCCGCTGCTTCACGCAAATCATGACACTTCCAAAACTCATTCTCGCGAGCATAGGCACCGCCTTCGATCCGAAACACCTGCTGCAGAATCTTCAAATCGTGCGGGATGTTAAAACGATCAGCCGTGTCGGTATAACCGAACAGGTAATAGAAGTTGTCGAAACCCGTCCAGGTTATTGCAGACAAACAAAGCGAACAGGGCTCGTGTGTAGCAAGAAAGAGGCAATTTTTGGGGTCAGGCCGATCAACAGCCGCGAGCTCATAGAACTTTTTGAGGGCGTGGACCTCTCCATGCCAAAGCGGATTCTCAATCTCATTGTTGGTTTCAGCGATGACGACCGACAAGTCTTCCTTTCTTAGGATTGCCGCACCGAACAGCTTGTTACCCGCGGCAACGCCTTTCTTCGTCTTGGGAACAATGTCTTGTTCAATGACTTCAAGAAGGCGGTCTATAAGCTCGCTGTCAGCAGATTCACTCAGAGCTCAATCCCCGCCGAGCGAATAATTTTTTGAACACGGCTCCGCTGCTCATCCGAAATCGTCAGTCGTTCTGCAAAGTCACGGCCTGTCGGTTTGGTAGCATCAATGCCGACTTTCGTTACTGTGTGATTTTCGGGGTCTGAGGTTGGGTCAAGAATCGCGCCCATCGCACCATGAATATAGGTGACGTCCTGATCAGCCCGTGTGCGGGTTATGACCGCCCACATAACATCGGACAGGTTGAATAAATCGACATCTTCATCAACAACGATCACCGTCTTTACATAAAACTCGGTGCCTAGAGCCGCCATGATCGCCTGTTTGGGTTGGCCTTCGGCGGTCTTTTTCATCTGAACAATCGCCATCAAGGCACCAACGGTACATAACGGCACATGCACCGCACTAACATTAGGCAAATTGCGCCGCAGGGCGTTCAAGATTTCGGCTTCTCGGCTGATCGATGAAACCAGAATGTGGTCACCCGCGGTCCCGGATGCGACACTGTGAAATATCGCATCGCTCCTCATCTGGATGCGCTTGGCAACAAAAACGTTTTCAGTGGATCGATATGATGCGTAGCCCGTAAATTCGCCAAACGGCCCTTCTGCTTCACGTGTCTCAGCCAATATCTCGCCTTCGATCACAATCTCCGCTCCGGCAGGTATTGAGAGATCGTTCGTTTGGCAGGTCGCAACACGGTAAGGTTCGCCGAATAACGCACCAATAATTTCGTATTTTCGGACGTTAGGCGGATAGTGATACGCCATTGACCCCATATAGTGGATGGGATGAATGCCGATCGTAATCGCCGCAGGCAATGCTTCGCCTTTCGCTTCGGCCCGCCGATGGAATTCATACATTCTGCGCCGCGAATGAAGCGACAGGCCAAGCTTGTTTTTACCCTTGAGCATCAGACGGTGAAAACCAACTGTATCTGTCTCACCGTCGGGATCCCTTGCCGTGATTTGTCCTGCCGTAATGTACGGTGCTGCATCAACATGAAAATGTAACGGGATCGGCAATATCGTCAGATCGACGTCATCACCTTCAATGACGACGTCCTGCCACGGCGCGTCACCAACCACTTCAACAGGTTGATAGTTCTGACAACGTTCGCGGTAGGCCAACGGCAAGTCATCTGGAGACACACCGACTGCAGCGGCCAATAGTTGACGGTTACCTGCCGTATTCGTCACCACAGGGTTTTCAAAACCTTCAACATCCTCAAATAGGAGCACGGGACTCTTGCCATTTCGCTCAAACTCGAACACCGATGACGTAATGTCGAGTTCTCGGCGTACAGGAGTGGACACACGCACAAAGTCGCTTGGAAAATTATTTTCCACCATTTCGAGGAAGCCACGCAGGCTTTGATCGGTCATTGTTGTCTCTCTGTGCAATGTTTTAATTTTATGCTGCAGCGAGAGTAGCGGAGCCCGTGACAACTGTCATCGGGTGGATGAATTTTGTTGTTAGTCGTTCGTTCCGTCTAACAATCCGTCGATGTCACCGATCAATGAATCAAGCTGTTGTTTGGCGTCTTCTGTCAAAGGTTTCTTCCCATCTTCAGGATCAACGGCTGCAACTGAAGGAGTCTGATCGATGTCGGGTAAGACGATATCACTTCGTCTAACAATCGCGCTTATAAGCTCGCGTTGATCAATAGGTTTTGAAACATAGTCATCCATACCCGATCCAAGATAGTTTTCGCGATCGCCCTGCATAGCGTTGGCGGTCATCGCAATGATTGGAATTTCTGAAATTTTGTTAGGCAGTGATCTAATTCGTTTGGTCGCTTCGACGCCATCCATTTGTGGCATTTGGATATCCATGAGAACGAGATCGTAATTTGATCGCGTAACAGCGGCGACGGCTTCCAGTCCGTTTTGGACAATATCATATTGGCAATCGACCGGTGCCAACATCGAGGAGATTACTTTCTGATTGATTGAATTATCTTCGGCAATGAGGATACGGAGTTTTTTGTTACTCGGAACACTTGAGACGTGATCATCGATTTCTAATGTTTGATTGAACGTTGCCGACTTTGCATCGCCTCTTTCGGCAACAACGGTAAACCAGAAAGTAGAACCTCTCCCTGGAGCGTTTTCTACCCCGATTTCCCCTCCGAACATTTCCACGAGATTCTTGCTAATCGTAAGCCCAAGGCCTGTTCCGCCATATTGACGCGTCGTTGAGCTATCGGCTTGTGAAAAAGGATTAAAGAGATTTTCGATCTGGTCTTCGTCAATTCCAATTCCTGTATCGTGAACTTCAAATTTTAGACCAACCTGGTCATCCTCCCGCGCGAGTTCAAGAACACGCACTTCGACACTGCCTTCATGAGTAAACTTGATCGCATTTCCAACAAGGTTATTGATGATCTGTCGCAATCGACCCGGATCACTTCGAATTGAATCGCCATCCTTTACGTCATTTCGGATCGAAAACTGGATCCCTTTCTCGCTCGCGGGATGTCTCCAAAGCCCATCTGCGGCTGCAAGGATACTGGCAACTGAGACGTCCAACATCTCAAGTTCTATCCGACCGGCTTCGATCTTCGAAAGATCCAATATGTCATTCAATAAGTCGAGTAGCGAATTTCCTGACTCCCGAATTGTTCGAACGTAATCTCGCTGTTCTTCATTTAGATTCGTTTGCGACAAGACATCTGCCATCCCCAGTACACCATTCATCGGTGTCCTAATTTCATGGCTCATTGTTGCAACAAATCTTGACTTTGTTCGGTTTGCAGACTCAGCCTGCTGCGCCGCCATTGCGGATTGGCGTGCGGATTCCTCCGCCTGATTACGAGCCTCAAGGAGTTCGGTCTCCCGACGACGCAATGCCGTAACGTCTGTATTAATCCCACCGATGCCAAGCACCTCCCTGTTAGCGCCCATGATCGGAAATTTAGTGATTATGAATTCCGCTGTTTCACCCTCGTGGGACGCCACTGAAAGTTCTGAAGAGGTCGCTTTCCCCGATTCCATTACCTTTCGATCGAGCGATTCGACACGCTGTCTCTCAGCTTCATCGAAGCTTGAGCCGCCCCGAGAACCAATCATTGTCGTATCTTTTACACCGTGGAATTCAAGATATTTCGTATTCACCATGGTCAGAGTGTGATCAGGCGCTTTCATATACATGATTGATGGCGAATTATCGAAAAACGCCCGAAATCTTGCATCGCTGTCCCGCAACGAAGCCTCTGCGACATGCCGTTGCCGGATATTGTTGGTCAATACGAGAATAAGAACCAGCTGAAGTGCAAAAACAAGGATTCCCGCGACAACCCAATGCGCATATTCATTGAGAATTGTTTTCGGCGCATTGATAATTTTAGCGTCTCTTGGAAGCGCAGTTTTATTTAAGTTAAAACGGGCCAGTTCGTTATGGTCGAACAGGTATAGGTTCGGGCTTTCTTCAGTCACCATAAGGGTATCGGATGGCGTGCCAGTCAGGATTTTAAAAGCCAGCGCGGCTGCGGCTCTGCCCTGTTCGAAATGACTGACGATTTTGCCACCGAGGGCACCATAACCTATTGGCGCCTTCTGCACGGAAAATACAGGGCCGGCATATACTTCCTTAAACCGTGCGGAAAACGCTTTCCATTCGAGATGCGCACCAGCCACGTCTCGATGGGTAGAATTTAGAAAAACTGCGGAATCTGGAGAAATTTGATTAAAACGATCAAAGAGCTGCTGATAAGTCAGTTTCGCCAATGAATGCTTCACAACCCGCAAACCGGCATGATCATGTACAGCAACATCAAACAAGCGATCGTTTATTCTTCCTGTCGGCGTATCGTCACCAATCACGTGTAGCGTTGTCGTCTTTGGGAACAATTTTTTAACGAGATCAAGTGTTTTGCCAACAGATCGGCGCTCAACGACACCAACAATATTTGGATTGTCATTTTGTTTCATCGCGAATGAAACATTGTTCACCCCTAGAAACACGATTTTGGAACCGTCAAAGAGCGTGTTTTGCCTGTCGCGAGCAAAGTTCAAGGCGTTGTCATCCGCCGTAACGACAAGATCATAAGGTCGCAACTTGCTGAACTTTGTAGCCAGGTCAGCTTCCAGCGCTTTAGCGCGTAACTTTAAAGGAAATCTTTTGCTGTCCAGAAACTCAACATCAAATACATATCCTCGCTCAGGAAGACCCCGCTCTTGTAGCCCCTTCTTTAAGCCATTTATCTGATCATAAAAGGAGTGAAATGAGGGACTGTAGGACGCGATAAAGAGGATACGTTTCTTGGCGGTCGCAGCACTTTTCGTTTGAGCGTTAGCGCCAAATGCCAAAATTGAAAGTATGAAAAGAGCCGCAAATCCGATTTGGCTAAAAAGCCCCGTTATCGAACGGGTTGGCTTGCTTTCACGCGGCCGTCGCGGACTAAACACCCAATTTTCCTTTCAAAGACAGCGTTTACGAATTGGAAATGTCGCAACAGATAGTTAACGAAGTGTTTACGAATAGGGGTTCTTGAGAAAAAACCAACCGCCATTACGCCCCAGCCGAGAAATCAGGACGGTCGGCAAAATTGGCTATTTTCGGCTATCGTCAACGGCGGCCTGTTCAGCTTGCCGCATTCCTTCAATTAATTGCCGCGCCGCAGAGTCGGGAACACCAGTAGCCGTCAAAACAAGTTCACTTAGCTTGAGGCTGGCTTCCGTCGTTTCGGGCACGACGTGATCCGCGCCCGAGCTTACAAGCTGGGTCGCATGATCGATATCTCTCGCTCGGGCGAATATTGTAAGGTTGGGCCAATGTCGATGAGCAGCCGTAACAACATGCTGGGCAGCTTGCGGGCTGTCCATCGTAACAACTAAAGCTGCCGCATTCTCGACACCCAATTTCCGCAGCATGTCGGGCTTACTTGCATCACCCAGGTAAATACTGCCGCCGTCGTTTCTAAACTGTGTAACCACGCCGGCATCAATATCGATACCGATATGCATCTGTTGTTGTGTTTCCAGAACGCTGCCAAGCAGCTGTCCAACCCGACCATAGCCTACGATTATAGTGTGACCGGAGATTTGTTCAGGAACATCATGAATGGATTGATTGGCACTGATTTGCCTTGCTTCGACAACACGGGCAAGCCGCCGAGCCAGTTGTGCAACGGGTGGCGTCGCCATCATGGTCAAAGCGGTGACGACAATCATAAATTGGGATGTTTCTGGTGACAGCAGCCCACCGGCAAGAGCCAGCGCGACGATTACAAAGGCAAACTCACCGGCCTGACCCAGCAAAAGAGCCAGTTCAAGAGCGACTGCGCGCGGCTCCCGGAATGTTCTTGCCAGCGTATAGAGGACGAGACCTTTGATCAGAAACAATCCGATTGCTGATCCAATTAATAGTAAAGGGGAAGCTGCGAGCGCAGCGAGGTCCACGGACATACCAACCGACATAAAAAACAGTCCGAGTAGCAGCCCTTTGAACGGCTCAATATCAACTTCGATTTCATGGCGATACTCCGTTTCAGCCAGCAGCAGACCGGCCAGAAATGCGCCGAGCGCCATCGATAACCCTGCCTTTTCCGTTGCCAGTGCTGTACCCATGATCACTAGCAGAACAAGGCCGAGAAACATTTCACGACGTGCAAAATTTCCAATGAATCGAAATAGCGGACGAATTATCAGGCGGCCTGCCACAAGAATAATCGCGATGGCAGCCAGAGCCTGTCCCATCGCCCATGCAAATCCTTCGGAAACAGAACCATGAGACTCAGATGCCAGGGCGCCAACCAGGAACAGTACGGGCAAGACCGCCAGGTCCTGAAATAGCAAAACAGAAAATCCGGTTCGCCCCACCCGTGTACCGAGCCGTCGGTTGTCCGTCAGGACCTGCATAACTATCGCTGTTGAGGATAAAGCAAAACCCGCACCTAAAACGATGGACGCTGACAGGCTGTTATTAAAGAGATACGCAATTACCGCGATAACAACGCCTGTAAGTATTACCTGCGTGCCACCGAGTCCGAACACCAGGTTCCGCATCGCCCAAAGTCGGGCCGTAGATAGTTCGAGCCCAATCATAAAAAGAAGAAATACGATTCCGAGTTCTGCCAGCGCCCGAACGCCATCAACATCGGAAATGACCATGATACCGATCCATGGAACCACGTCGTCCAGCTGAGCCAACCCGTAGGGGCCGATTAACAATCCAACACCCAGAAAACCGAGGACCGGGCTAATTTTTATGCGATGAACAAGAGGCACCACAATTCCTGCGGCGACGAGAAAAATTATTACTTCGCGAAGTTCAAGTGCATGCAATGTCATCTTTTAAACTACCGCGTCGCAGGCTGCTGCAAACGGGGCAATGGGTGGTCGGTAAATTCCGGCTCCTAACCCACCATTCACTCCGTATTTGTCAGCAATACCAAGCTCGACAATGGGGGTGGAATTCTCTTCTACAACCGCCTGCGCCGATAGTCCGACGCGCGCCCTGCTTTTTGTCATTCCGGGATGTGTAGCCAGGAGGATTTTTTCAGGCAGTTCGAAAATGTCATCCGGCGTAAAACCGGCGTGGAGGGCTTGCATATCGGGGCAATAACTTTGCGCCATTGCCCCCAAACCAAGTCCCTCAGCAACGGCACTATCTCCGAAAGCTCCAACGCATGTGTGAACAGTATGCGGTTCACGAATATTTCCTAATGGAGCGCTTGCCGGGCAGGTGAACCACTTCCCTGGTAGTCCGGCAACTTGCAGCCCAAATTCGTCACCATTGCCGCCAAATGCTGTAATGATTGTACTATGATCGGTTCCAATCGCGCTGGACAGGATAAGTTTCGATGCCGCCATCCAGAAATTCAGATGAAAAAACGGCCATTTTCCGATAAAGGCGCTGGTTTCTGATCCCGCGAATTCAGCATCTAACCGGTCGTGGATTATAGTCACTAACAATTTATGCGCTTCAATGTGCCGCAAATGGCCATCGTCGCCTCGGGTCAATGCTTCATCGATTATTGGGAGCCATTGAATTGGGTCGTCTACGGGCACCGTGGATATGTCTTCTGCTACAGTGTTATTGAGAAACTGCAAGAACTCGAGCGCTGCTTCACTTTTATAGCCATACCTAGGGACCGGATCAGCCCCCGTACCGCCGCCATTTAGCGGCGCCCAGGCTCGATGCTCCGGTACATTGAGATCGACAAATTCGGTCAACCGCATTGAAGGTGAAACGACTGCAGCCATCGGCGTCACGACGCTCCAATCCTGCGCCGGTTCAAATTGAATCTCACCGTCAGCGATGAGCCTATCGGCATCTGACAGCGTAGATGCCCAGCCTTCGAAAACACAGGCTACTGCAGCTGAGTTCAAAATGGGTGTTATCAAATTGTGTGACGGTTCTGCGGGCGGCCCGCAATGCAATAGCGTGCGATCAGAAAGACCAAATGCTTCGGATGCTGTAACGACGCGCCGCCAAGCAGGAACTACGGAGAGCATTTTTTTGACTGCACGCCTGTCTACATCGATCATTCTCTGTTCTCCGCGCCTTTGATCAAGTCAAACAAACGGCTCGGTGACATCGGAAGGCGGTCAACAACCACCCCTATGTCCTTGAAAGCATCGTTTACTGCATTCGCGATTGCGGCAGGCGGTCCAATAGCACCTCCCTCGCCCAAGCCTTTTTGACCAAATACTGAAAATGGCGATGGCGTTTCCATGTGGTCAATTTCAACGTTCGGCATTTCACAAGCGCTTGGTAGTAGGTATTCCGCCAGTGTGTTGGCCATTGGCTGCCCGTTTTCGTCATACGGCATTTCTTCAAACAGTGCCGTTCCAATACCCTGAGCGGTGCCACCGACAACCTGTCCATCAACTACCATCGGATTGATCAAAACGCCGCCATCTTCGACGATAACATAGTCCAGAATCTCGACGTCGCCGATCTCGGGATCAACCGCGACCACGCAACCATGCGCGGCGTAGGAAAACGTTCCGCTATCAGGGTCTGGCCGGTACCCTTCGGTAATTTCAAGCCCGTTTGCCGCAAGTGCAGGCGGCAAGTCCTGTGGTGCTTTGTACCAGGTCCTTGCGATGTCTGAGATTGCTACTTCTCCAGAAGCCGATCTCACCGCGCCAGCTGACAGAGACACATCACCCAATTCCGACTGCAAGAGATAAGCCCCAATTCGCAGAATCCGGTCAGCCAGTGTTTTACAACTTTCAGAGACCGCGCCTCCCGCCATGACCGCGCACCGAGAGCCCCAGGTACCCGTTGAATAGGGCGTGTATCCGGTGTCACCATGAACGACTTTCACAACGTTGGTATTGATCGTCAAAACTTCGGCAGCGATTTGCGCCAAAGTCGTTTCAAGACTTTGACCGTGCGACTGCACCCCGACACGGATCTCAAGTCCGCCGTCGGGCGTTAGACGGATCGCGGCTTGTTCATAGCCCGGAACCATTGGTATGCCCCATCCAGAATAAACCGAGGTCCCATGGGCAGCTTGTTCACAAAATATCGACAAGCCGACGCCAATGCGTCTTCCATCAGCCTCCCCTGCCGCCTGCCGCGCGCGCACCGCCGAGACGTCGATCGCTTTCGCAACGCGCTTCATACACCCCGGATAATCTCCGGAATCGAAGAGTTTCTTGGTTACATTGGTAAATGGCATCTTCTCGGGATGCGGCAAATTCTTGATCCGCATCTCATGAGGCTCAATGCCTAGTTGCCGGGCCAGCGGGTCAATCAGGGTTTCAAGTGCGAAGCAAACGCCGGTTCTGGCGACACCGCGATACGGCAATATGGGCGGCTTATTTGTAGCAGATGACCAGGTACGGCAGCGAAATCCGGGAAAATCATAGGGTCCCGGCAATATGCTGGCTATTTGTGCCGCTTCCAGACAGGCGGAAAAGGGATAAGCCGAGTATGCACCGGCATCAACTGTTGCCTCGCATTCAACCGCCAGCAATTTCCCGTCAGCCGCTGCATAGGCAGTAATCTCGTAATAATGTTCTCGGCAATTGGCATTGGCGCTAAGTTGTTCACGCCTGTCTTCTATCCAGCAAACCGGTTGCCCCATCCGAATGGCCATCCACGACAGGGCGACTTCCTCCGCCAGTAAAATTCCCTTATACCCGAACCCACCGCCAACATCGGGGGCGACAATGCGCACCTGGCCTTCGTCGAGGCCAAGACATTCGGCGAGACCTGTTCTCACAATATGCGGCATCTGGGTGGCGCTTGTGAGCGTCAGCAACTCCAGCCGCTTGTCCCATTCGGCGACGACGCCGCGCCCTTCAATCGGCGCCATCGACTGGCGTGCCGTCTGGAATGTACGCGTCACCGTGGCTGCTGCCTGCTGTTTTAACGCTTCTATATCCGCATCAGCTTCGATAAAGGTTTCCAGAAAGACGTTGTCATCCCACTCATCGTGAACCAGCGGCGCGTTTTCTTCGCGAGCTTGGACCATGTCGGAAACGACCGGTAATGGATCGATTTCAACGTCGACCTGACTGGCCAGATCCTCGGCCTCACCGCGTGTATCAGCAACACAGGCAGCAATCATTTCACCCACATAGCGAACCTTTTCATTCGCAAAAATGGGCTGCAAAGACGATTTAAATCCGGGCAATCCCGAATCGGCACGTATCGGTGAAACACCCACCAAATCGCCAGCGACGAAAACATCCTGTTCTCGTCCTACTGGTTTGGTGACCCTTATATGTCGTCCATGCGCCACAGGACTTCGGACAAAAGCGACCTCGCGCATACCGAACCGTTTGATATCGGCCACGAATTCTCCGCGTCCGCGCAAGTAACGTTCGTCTTCCTTGCGGATAACAGATTTACCTACACCACCGGTCGCAATCGGTTTCATACGGAACCCTATGATCTGATCACAGTTGATCGCTGTCGTTATGGGGTTCATTATTAAGGCACAGCAACCCCTTGTCATCACCGCGTGCAATGCACTGCTCGGAGGTAAATATGGCAGACCAGTATGATCTTGTAATTAAAGGCGGACGCGTGATCGATCCGGCCAACAATTTGGACGGCCCGAATGACGTCGGCATAAAAGATGGCAAGATTGCTGCTGTCGCGCAAAACCTTGATGCTAACAGTGCCCAAACCATTGATGCCTCAGGGAAACTCGTTATCCCTGGCATGATCGACACGCATGCACATGTATTCGAACATGTCAGCGGGCGTTTCGGCATGAACCCTGATCTCGTGGGCGTACGATCAGGCGTTACCACGGTGATCGATCAGGGCGGACCAAGTTGCATGACGTTTCCCGGTTTCCGAAATTTTATCGCCAAGCCAGCCACAACAAATGTATTGGCGTTCATATCCATATACACGGTGGGCGGCCTGGAGGGCCATTACTACCCGTATCTATATGGTCCAGGTGGTATCGATGTTGAGGCGTGTTCAAGAGCCGCCGCCGCCAACACAGACATCGTTAAAGGTATCAAAGCACACGCCGAGCCGGGCGGTATTTCTCGTTGGGGCTTGGAAACTCTCAAGATGGCGAAAGAGGCATCACGTGAGGCTGGTATCCCGGTCTACATTCATCTCGGCGAACTTTGGCCGGTTGAGGGCGACGTTGAAATCGACATGGATGCGCGCTTGCCTGAGATTGTCGCGCTGATCGAAGAAGGCGATATCCTGGCCCACCCCTTCACCCGCCACCCTGGGGGATTTGTGAATAGTGAGGGCAAATTGCATCCGATCGTCAATGAGGCGATCGATAAGGGGGTTCTCATAGATATCGGCCACGGATCGCACTTCAGTTTTGATATGGCTCGAGCGGTGCTGGACGCGGGAGTCCTGCCGACGACCGTTGGCGCGGATATGCATGGTTATAACACGCATGTTCCGGCCGAAGCAGGTACTCCGGAAGATCATCCGGACGATGAAATGCATTTGTTTGCCGGCCAGGCCCAGTTCAGCATGTGTCATGCCATGACTGAGCTCATGGCAATGGGTGTTTCTATGGAAGATACAATCCCAATGGTCAGCTCCCACTGCGCGGAAATGATCGGCATGGAACAAGAGCTCGGCACATTGGGAATTGGGCGCGTTGCCGACATTTCAGTATTACACGACGAAACCGGCGAATGGACCTTGCATGACAATAGCGGGGTCGAGGTAAAAACGGAGCGCCGACTCCGACCGGCCTTTTGTATACGCGCAGGCGAATACTTCGAGGCCGACGCGCCAATTCTGCCTGTCTAGGGCCACTCCTTGAAGATTAGTCTCGTCACACCGGCCGGAAGACAGTCCCGTGCCGGAAACCGCACGACGGCCGTCCGCTGGGCACGAATTTTTCGGCAACTCGGTCATCGGGTTGTCATTACCGAGCAGGATGACGCAACTAATGCCGATATGATGGTCGCTGTTCATGCATGGCGCTCGCACCACACAATTCGGAAATTTTCTGACAAATTTCCCAACCGGCCTTTGGTTGTACTACTCGCGGGAACCGATATTTATTCCTTTCAACACAGCCATCCCGAAGAAACTCTGGATTCAATGGATCGTGCGTCCGCACTCGTTTGTTTACATGACCGCGTCGACCGAGCCATTCCAAAAAGGTTCGGCAAAAAGCTCTATGTCATTTATCAATCTGCACCGCCCTTGACGTCTCAACGCGGTCCGAACAAAACAACCTTCGATATTTGCGTGGTAGGTCACCTGCGGGATGAAAAAGATTCGCTCCGTGCGGCATATGCCGCAAAATTAGCATCGCCCGCTTCCAAACTTCGCGTTATTCACCTTGGCAAGGCACATAACAAGAAATGGGAGGATGCAGCTCAAAAAGAGGCAAAGTCTAACCCACGTTTTATTTCCCTTGGCGAGGTCCCTGGCTGGCGGGTGCGGCGCCAATTCGCCTCCAGCCATGCGATGGTCATCAGCTCAGTTATGGAAGGGGGTGCCAATGTCGTCTCCGAAGCAGTATCCGCTGGACTACCGATAATAGCATCAGACATCGACGGTAATATCGGACTACTTGGAGAGGACTATGAAGGCTACTACGCAGTGCAAAATACTGAAGCACTTGCGACGGCCTTGCAGCGAGCGGAAACCGATCCAAACTTCCTGCCAAGACTTGCAGCTCAATGTAGAAAGAAGCAGAGTCTTTTTAAGCCTAAAGGGGAAATTGAAGCATGGAAACGACTGCTGCGAGATTTGTGCGAATAATTCCGTTGTTCGCTGTCATTGTGGTCATTCTTAATTCGAGTTCTTCGGCATTGGCGCAGAGTCCCAACTGGACAAAAGACGATCAATCGATCACCCATCCGACCGTAGAAGCCACGCTCAGCGCATTGACGAAACGCCGTGATCTGTTAACCGCAAATATCGGTGATTGGGTACTCGCCCGAGATGTTAAAAAGAAAATTATATGGGCTTTCACAAAACCGGCTCTGGCCGCGCACCCGTCGGTTGTCCGAGAGACTGTAATTGTCGGGCCCGATGGCACAACGACGGCAAAGATCGCTACTCTGTGTGAAGCCATACGCGCCGATTGCGAACTCTTGATGGCTGATTACAAAAAACTCATTTCCAGAATGAAAACTGAAAAAGAGAAGCGCATCCGAAAACCGAAAAAAGTAAAAACAAGCAAAGCTGGTCCTACAAAAACCGAACAAGAGGTTGCACTTCAGCTTGTAGACAGGTTCCTGGCGGCAATTCGCGTCAAGCAGTATCGCGAAGCATACAACCTGACAGCACCAGTCCTAAAAAAATCCCTTCCTTACGACCGCTATGTAGGACTTCAAAATCGATTATTTGCCCTTGGTGGCGGTAATCCTGCCTATATTTCAACCAAAGTTTTTTGGTACCGGAATCCACAAAACAGTCCGGCAGGTCTTTATGCCGTTGTTGAAATTGTCTGCACTATCCCCAAAAAACCTTATTGCAAAGAAATAGTCACGGTTTACAAACCCCCGAACGGTCGATTTACAGTGTTGCGGCAAAATCGGGACTTCGTCGATCCCGCGACTGAAAGCAATTTGAGACAAGAGAATTTAGGTGGCAATTTAAATGCTCAATGAACCAGGAAGAATGATGGAAATTTAGAGATCTCTTTGGAAACAATCGGCTATTCTTCTTTTGGTTGGGATAGTTTTTACTTCTGCTCATGCGCAAGCTTCTCAATTAGCACAAAAACAGAATTCAACCGGCTACCAGACGTTCGATGAGGCTTACAGCGCGCTATCCAGAAAACCTGGCATCGTTAAAAAAGTACGCCGAAATCTTATTATGATTCGTGACCCCGAAAAAAACGCCGCCTGGCAGTTCACCCGGCCGGGTCATTTTGCCCATCCTTCTGCTTTGAGATCAGCAGCGTCATTTCGTTCAAAGGCAGAAGCCAATTCCGGATTTGTTTTCCTCTGCGAAGCCAAAAAAAGAGCTTGCGACCGATTCCGAGAACTTGCCAAGAACCGCTTATCAGCGAGGATCAAAGCGCTTTTGAAAACCAAGCCGGTTAGGCTCACCTGGAGTCCAAAGATTGCCGATCAAAAGAAAGCACGCACCGTTATTCATAGCTACCTCACAGCAATCAGAATGCGAAAATTTCGCGAGGCATATGCGCTTGCAGATCCAGCGTTCAAACAGAAATTTCCACCGCAGAAATTTGTGGCCCTTCAACGCGTTAACTATGAGCGAGGTGGTGGTGATCCGACATATGTGAGCACGAAACTCGAGTGGTTTAGAAATCCCACTGGTTTACCTCCTGGAGTTTACGCATGGTTCAGATTGAGCTGCAAAGTGCCTAAAAAAAACTTCTGCGAAGAGACCGTCGTTTTGCGACGCCAGCGTTCTGGTGAAATGCGCGTTTTCGTTCAAATGCGCAAATTTAAACCCAACTAATGCACTGGTCATGCATGTCAAACTCTAATCATAATTGGTTCCAACCGATCCGACTGTTCTAACACTTCACCGACAATTTTAGTCTCTGCATAGTCCAGCTCCTTTAGCGCTGCAACACAATGTTCAGCTTGATCTGCTGGTACACTCGCAAGCAAGCCCCCTGCAGTTTGCGGATCAAATATCAGCGGATAGCGCGGATCCTTTCCGGCTTCTTCCAGATTGGCCACAGCACGCCTTAGGCGGACATTTTGTGGTTGTAGCGATGAAACGATTCCCGCTTTCACTGTATCAATAGCACCATCCATAAGCGGTACGGCATCGAGTTCCAAAACCACGTCGACTTCGGATGCTCGGACCATCTCGACGAGATGCCCCAGCAGTCCAAAACCGGTGATATCTGTCGCCGCCTGTGAACCGTGTTCAACCAAACATTGCGCACTCTTGTAGTTTGACATCACCATGTGATTGAGCGCAGACGCAATCCACCTTCCCTTCGCCTTATGGCGCATATCTGCGGCAAACAATGTCCCTGTGCCAATGGGTTTGGTAACGAGGAGCTTGTCGCCAGGCCGCATTCCGCCCTTGCGCATGATCTTGTCTTTGTCGATTAGCCCATTGACCGCGAAACCGAGACTAAGCTCTGGGCCTTCACTGGTATGGCCGCCAACCAACGAACAGTTGGTGTCGTTGAGGATTTCCATCGCGCCCGACATCATCTGTGTCAGCGTATCTTCAACTTTCGCCTCTATTCCAAACGGTATCGTTGCAACCGCGAGCGCCGTCTGCGGCTCTCCGCCCATTGCATAGATATCGCCTAGGCTGTGATTGGCAGCAATCTTGCCAAATACATAGGGGTCATCGACCATCGAACGAAAATAATCCACCGTGTGAACGATGACCTTGCCGGTCGGCACCTCTACAACAGCAGCATCATCCGGTTCATGCAGGCCAATTAGGACATCGTCACGATCCGCCGGTTCAAGATTGTTGAGAGCCCGGGATAAAACCGTCGCGCCAACTTTCGCGCCACAACCGCCACAACGCATCGCAATTGCGGAAATTTCCTTCACCACATCGGCACTCGCCAATCCATCAGGCAAATCCGTTTCTTCGTCTTCGTCCATCTCGGGCAGGTCATTAAACTTGTCCATAAAGCGCCGGTCGATCCAGTCCTTCCACCGCCAAACATCGGGCCCCTTGATCGAGAACCCACCACGAGAAGCAACGGCATACTTATCGCCAGTTGACACCAAACTGAGAAACTTCTTTTGCGGACGAAACGGACGTGGCGATTTTCCCAGAAGCAAACGGCGCAAATTGCGCTCCAGCGGCTTTCCCTGGCGAACAGCAAACACACCAGACTTGGGTCGTGGATGATTAACTACCGCCGCAATATCACCGGCCGCAAACACTTCTGGGTGAGAGATCGATTGCAGCGTATCGCCTACTTTTATGAAACCATTGTCGTCGACGTCGAGGCCCGCCTTGGCCGGCCAGTCCGGCGCACCGGCTGCTGTCACCCATAAAATCTCATCAGCTTCGACTTGGGATCCAGCGGCTGTTCGGAGTTTTCCGGGTAACACCTCCACGACTGCGTCACTTGCGTGGATACTCACACCCCTATCTAGCAGTGCTGTTTCAAAACATTTGCGCACGCGGGCGTTATGCGTGGGCATAATCTCGGCAGAATCGTTAAACAGGTGATAGGTGATCTGATCAAAGGGTTTGCCGGCTTCTTTGAGCACCTGTCGCAACCGGTATTGGATGGCGAGTAGAATTTCAACACCCCCTGCCCCAGCGCCAACAACGGCAATTGTCATCGCTCCATCATGATTTAGCGCGCGATCACGCAGCGCCTCCCAGCGATCCAGAAACAAATTGATCGGTTTTACCGGCACCACGGTTTCGGTAGCACCTGGCACAAACGCGGTATTTGGCTTTGAGCCCGTATTGATGGAAACGAGGTCGTATATCACTGGTGGACGGTCATCACAGAGAACCTGCTTCTGGGTTAGATCGAGCCCGGTGACGGTGCTGTGATAAAATCGCGCATTGGCGAAACGCGCCAGTGCCCCCAAATCGATATGCGCCTCATCATAGGTGTAATGACCGGCCACATACCCCGGCAGCATACCGGAATAAGGTGTATGAGCGTCGCGACAAATTAATGTCAGGCGAACACCTGGCACGGGCTTCATGCCAAATCTTTTGAGCACCGCGACATGGCTGTGACCCCCGCCAATCAAAACGAGGTCCTTTACAACAGGGGTATCTGACTTCTTCATAATTTCATTGCTGCTTAAGACTTGTTTGCAACCGCAAGCGACTCCGTACGCTTCGCGAAATGGCATCAACACAAATATTTAGCATGGCTGTAATCGCGATCAAAAGCATTGCCCTGTCAAACCGTAAATCCGCGAACGCGCTATCGACGTAAAATCCGAGGGTCGCAATTCCCAAAATGCCGAGGATAGCCGTTTCCCGCATGATAATTTCCCAACGATAAAACAGGAGGGCAAGCATTGGCCGATAGACTCGCGGCAGCACCTCATAAGCGTAACGGTTGATACCTTTCGAAGCATCCTGTCGCAGCTTCATGGTTTCTGTATACCTGCCAACCAAATGCCCGATGATCGCACCGTTATGGATTGTTAACGCGATTATCGCCGGCAACATTGAGGGACCCCAAAGCTGCAACAAAATAAAAGCGAGTATGTATTCCGGTGTGGAACGGGCGACGACGAGGAATATGTGTCCAGACAAACGGGAGGCCTTGCCAAACAACAATGGCGATATCAACGGAAACAGGACCATCGTCAGGAACCCGGTCGCGACGAGTGCTATCATCGTGAGTTGTACTGTCGCGATAGTTCCCGGCAGCGCCTGCTCGAAAACCATCAAATGCAGCCAGTCGCCAAAGGCATCCATACCGGCACCGGTGCGCAACGGATGCGGGACAATATCCTCTGTGAGGAATCGGACAATATTCTCAAAGGAAAAGGAAATACCCCAGGGCAAAATTGCTGCCGCCCCTATCAGGTACACCGGGATCAGCTGCCGCCTCATCCATGTCCGCATTGTGGCGATGACGACATAGAACAAAATCAAGAGAGCAGAGACTTCTGAATACTGGCCTTCCTTAAATGCCGTCTCCAAATGGAATCCGAGGGTTGGCAGCCCAATAAATCCCAGTACAGCACTGGATCGAATACCGCATTCCAGCCGATACATCGAATAGGACCGGAAATGTGACCACGCATCCGGCAGGCGTACGAAAATAAAGGTTGAGAGAAGACTGGTGCCGCCCGGGACTGTTTTCAATGGAGCCGGGTCGGCTTCTTCCAAAATCTCAGCGTAAACTTTTGCAATAATTCCGGCATAAGGAATGGCAATAGCGAGCACACCCGTAAGCGGCGACAAACCAAACAGCTGCAAGAAGATCAGTGCCCAGAAGAGCTCATGCACCGCGCGAATGACAGCGCAAAAGGTCCTTACGATCCTGCTAAAAAACAAGAGGGCCAGGACGAGCCCCAGAACATTCGATAAAGCCACACCCAAAAATGCAAAGGCAAGCGTATAGCCGATCGACTGTGCAACACTGTCGGTGGCGTAAAAATCCGGCGTAACGATGCCTACAAGTAAGAGTTTGAATTCCTGCCACGGATCAACGGTCGTAATCGCGACATCGGCAAAGACAAAACAGATAAAGGCAATACCGACAAAGGTTGTCGTCGTTCGCCCTAATGGCGAAGGCTCGGGACGAACAATCATATATCGACGTTCCGATAGAGATCATCCAAATCGCCTGGCTTCATCCCGGATGATCGTGCATCCAGAACCACGGCACCATCGCGTAGCCCAATTAATCGGTCCGCAAACTCAATGGCGAGTGCGCGATCATGCATTGCGAGAATTACTGTCGGCTTGTCTGCTGTAATCGCCGCCAGAATTTCACGGGCCTGATGTTCATCGACAGCGGAAACAGGTTCGTCAGCGATGAGAACCTCACCTGGATGAAAGAGCGCCCGCCCCACCGCCGTGCGTTGTTGCTGCCCGCCTGACAATTCGCCGACGCTTGTGAACAGTTTTTCTTCGAGCCTTAACTTTTCGAGTACCGGTCGAACCAGATCGACGTCGGATTTTGCTGGAAGAAACAGGTTCCGCAAATTACGCCAGACAGAGCGCTGATGCAGCCGGCCCATATAGACATTGTGAAAGACGCTTAACGCCTGGACCAAGCCGAGTTCCTGCGGCACGAGCGCCGCCGCCTTGCCCAGTCGGTCCTGAATTAGATTAAGAAGGGTTGTCTTTCCGGATCCGCTCTCACCGACGAGAGCAATGCGTTCCCCATTCTCAATGGTGAGCTCGAGTTCGCGAAGAACCGTCGTACCACTATAGCCGACGGTCTCCTCGCGAATCTCCAGTAAAGACATTGAAAAAGATGGCGATGATTAATCGATCAGGCCAAGCTTCTTTGCCGTATTTTTGATTGGAGCGTAATCCGAATTCTGAGCCGCAATAAAACCTTTCCGAGGGAAAGACTTCAACAGATCCGGATCATTCATCGTGAGTAAAGCATTCGTTACCTTCTTATCGAAGCCTTTGCCGAACTTTTTGTTCACGTCACCGCGAATGGTCCACTGATAATCGGGATAGGGTGGTGTTTTCCAAATCAAGGTAACCTTACTTGTATCGACCTTTCCGCTTTTTACTTCGCGATTCCAAACCTTGTAATTTACTGCGCCAGCCTGATAAGCACCCGATTGCACAAGCGCGATTGTCCGCGAATGATTACCGCTGAAACCGACCTTTTTGAATACTTTGCGCGGAACTTTGCCGAATGCCGCACGGATATGATATTCCGGCATCAATCGACCCGACGTCGATCCTTTCGAACCAAAGGTAAAGGTCATCCCCGCGATTTTCTTGGGGAAGGATTTCGAAAATTTCAGACCGGTACTTTTATGGGCGATGAAAAAGGTTTCAAAAAACGGATCTTTCTTACCCTGCGCGATCGCTCTTGAGCCCTTAACGAGCTCGCGTGCGCGAACACCGGACAACCCGCCGAACCAGGCAAGCTGGACCTGATTGTTCCGAAACGCGGTGACCGCCGCGGCATAGGACTTCACTGGCACGTATTTGACCTTCAGGCCAAGCGTACTGGACAGATACTTGGCGACCTTGCCGAAGCGCTTACGCAGCTGGGTCTCATCCTGATCCGGAATAGCGGTGAAAACGAATGTATCAGCCGCCGATACCGGCTTTGCAACCGGGGCCTGCAGCAATGCAATTGCGCCCGCCGCAGCGAGAACTGAACGAACCATCATAATGGCGTCTCCCTAATTTGATTTACCGCCGCTACCTTGCCGCGAAATTGCCCAGCGGTCCAGTGATCAGGTGTTCATAAAGTGCGGCAACTGCTTTTTTGTGTTGAAAAGATTGTGAGGAGTGCAATGGGCTATATTTGTAGGCGGGGTCGCTCCCAAAAACTTCTTATTCGCCTATGGAGCACCAGTGCTGTTCGCAGTCATGTTCTATCGGCAATCAATGCTAAAACAAGACAGCGATATTATGAAGGTATCGGGTATCGCTGCTCTCGTATTCGCTTTCATTACGATTTCCCTGGAAATTCGCCAGGCATTCCACGGTGAGTTCTTGAATCAGGGGCCGACCAGCAATGCGGAATGGTACGCCTATTCTGTCGCCTGGTTGGCCTACGCAGGAAGCCTGTTGGCACTTGGCATATATCAAAAGAGCCAAGATCTGCGCCGCGCTTCATTGGTGCTCGTCCTGCTTGTTGTCAGCAAGGTGTTTCTATGGGACATGGCCGAACTGGAAGGACTGTTCCGCGTGGGCTCATTCTTTGCCCTCGGCGGTTGCCTTATCGGAATCGGATACGTCTATCAGAGGTTTTTGTTGAAAGAATAGTGAGTGTCAGGAATTTCGCCGAAGCGCGAGGGTCGCTTTAGTAATAGTCCTTCATGATCGAAAGTTCATATTCTCGATCGAGCGATGTTTCCGCTTGGCGCACAGTACGCCATACCTCCTGCCAGGCCTCGAATTCTTTCTGATGTGCTGCACGCGCGGCAGCCATTTGCGGCGTCATCCCCTGTCGCGGGCGCTTTGGCGGAACATAAGGCTGCCCCTCGATGATACCGAGTTTCGTTAGTGTATCGCGAATCTCGCTATATTGTTGTTTCTGGTCACGAATTTCATCACCAACGCCGCCGAGAAACACCGTTTCGCGGGCCCCGTTATAGACAATATTGATCTCAATCTGATCGTCCCGCTCAGCATCAACGTCAACGCCATTTATAGCGCTCATTTGTTTCGCCAGCTTGTCGAACCATCGAATTTGAGCAGCGCTGATAGGCATCCGAATTCCTGCCAAAAATACTGGCGGAGAGTGAGGGATTCGAACCCTCGGTACCCCTAAAGGCACAA
>CEUQ01008584.1_pt1 | contig 111228 bp, 96 predicted proteins | sample 361491 | NCBI WGS metagenome assembly CEUQ01 (sample SAMEA2622796, study PRJEB7988) | marine metagenome | biome: marine biome (ENVO:00000447); feature: marine epipelagic mixed layer (ENVO:xxxxxxxxx); material: "saline water (ENVO:00002010), including plankton (ENVO:xxxxxxxx)" | depth 120 m | reverse complement strand
AACCCACGTCGAAGCCAGGTCGCCCCCGGATTCTATGTTTACGGTTATAGTGATAGTTTTGTAAGATAATATAACCGCCAACATGATGATTCTAACAGATTTTAGAGGTATCTGAGTAAATCCTGAGGATGTTTAATCAAATGTTCAGCTCCCCATGATTCTGGAGATATCCCACAATCCCCTAGGTAGCCATACATAGCAACAATCGGTTCGATCCCTGCAGCCAAACTTGATTCCACATCTCTAATGTCATCTCCTAAATAAATACACTCGGCTGGGGTAACATTTAATATATTAAGTGCCGCTAAAAGTGGCTCGGGGTGTGGCTTAAAATTAACGGTATCCCCCCCGCAAATTACACAGCTGGTACGGCTAGATAATCCAAGCTGCTTTAAAAGTGGATCTGTAAATCTTCTTGCTTTGTTAGTAACAATACCCCAGAGTAAATTACGTGATTCTATCTCATCTAACAGCTCAACAATCCCTGGAAATAGAACAGTATCCTTGCATAACTGTTCTTCATAAAAATTTAAAAATTCATCATATAGCTCTTCGTAACCAGAATCACCTGGCTTAATCTGAAGTCCCAGCCCTAGTAAGCCCCGTGCACCAGATGAAGCCTCAGTCCGAATTAGATCAATTGGCAAGTTTGATAGGCCGCGATTCATACGCTGCCGATTCAGTGCATAACCTAGATCAGGTGCAGTATCAGCAAGCGTACCGTCAAAATCAAAAAGAACTGCTTTTATCATAGCTAATGAAAAAAACTACAAACTAGGAATTAAAGAGAAAAATTGCTTTGCGCCAAGAAAATATGATTTCTTAATCCCTATAAATTAGGCTCGATACACCATAATATAATTCACACTTGAATCCTTGCCCAATGAATATATTTTTGTAAAGGGATTATAAGTCATGCCCGTAATTGCTTCCATTTCTAATTTTGCACCTCGAGCCATACGAGCTAGCTCTGATGGCTTAATAAATTTAATATAATCATGTGTACCGCGCGGTAACAGATTTAATATATATTCTGCTCCAACTACCGCCATCAAGTAAGACTTTGGATTACGATTTAATGTAGAAAAGAAAGTCCATCCCCCAGGCTTAGTCAATTGCGCACAGGAATGAATGATACTTTCTGGATCTGGCACATGTTCTAGCATTTCCATACAAGTTACAACGTCATAATGATTCGGCTGTTCTTTTGCCAAATCCTCTACCGCTACCTTACGGTAATTTACTTTATTACCAGACTCTAATAGATGTAATTTAGCAATTTTAAGCGGCTTATCCCCTAAATCTATCCCTGTCACTTTTGCTCCAAGCTCCGCCATACTTTCTGAAAGAATCCCTCCTCCACAACCAACATCCAGCACTTCCTTTCCAGAAAGAGCAGCAAATTTATCAATATAATTTAAACGTAGTGGATTTATTTCATGCAGAGGCTTAAATTGACTCTCAGGGTCCCACCAATTATGCGCTAATTGATTAAATTTTTCTAACTCATATTGATCTGCATTTACTTTATTTTTTATTAGGTTATCCATTTATATTAATTTTAATTCTATTTTTCCAAAATTGGCTTCTAGCTAAAATATCATGATCATTCAATGTAGTTAAGTTTTTTCTTTCAGTAGCATTCTACCATTTACCCAGGCATGACTTACGTGCTCTCTTTCAACTGAATATACAACATGCCAAACCGGATCATAGTAGGATAACAGCACTGGGGCCGAGAAATCTATAGCAGCAATATCTACCATTTTACCTTTTACAAATGACCCGATACAATCTCCTAATCCCAATGTTTTGGCACTATTAAGGGCCGCTATTTGTAGAATTTAATTTTCTGAGAAGTCAAATGTATTAAACTTATCTCTTAACAGTAAAGCTGTAAGTTTCATTTCTTCAAACATATCTATAGTTTACTGTTTTATTTTCAAATATATAATCATTTCTTATATACACTTAACTGATATCAAGGTGACTTAGATAGCTCTAACATGCTAGAATTATCCTAACCTAAATAGCAATATCAGGGCAGCATTAATATCCTTACTTACTGTTTTTAATAGAAAAATAAAAAATGGATCAATTCGCAAAAGAAACACTCCCAATCAGTCTTGAAGAGGAGATGCGCCACTCTTATCTCGATTATGCAATGAGTGTAATAGTTGGGCGTGCGTTGCCAGATGCTCGTGATGGTTTAAAACCAGTTCACCGACGTGCTTTACTTGCTATGCATGAACTTTCTAACGACTGGAATCGACCCTACAAAAAATCTGCGCGGATTGTAGGTGATATTATTGGTAAATATCATCCACATGGTGACACTGCAGCTTATGACACTATAGTACGTATGGCACAGGACTTCTCTTTACGATATGTCCTAATTCAAGGTCAGGGTAATTTTGGATCAATAGATGGAGATAATGCTGCAGCAATGCGCTATACGGAAATACGCATGTCACGTATTGCTCATGAACTACTTTCAGATATTGAAAAAGAAACAGTAGACTTTGTCCCAAATTATGACGGCTCTGAGAATGAGCCAGTAGTTTTTCCTGCAAAAATTCCCAATCTGCTGATTAATGGGTCTTCGGGCATTGCTGTAGGTATGGCAACAAGCATCCCTCCCCACAATTTAAATGAAGTAATAGCAGCCTGTCTTGCTTTACTAAAAAATCCAGATCTGAGTATAGATGCGCTAATTAATCACATACCAGCACCAGATTTCCCTACTGCAGGAATTATTTATGGTGTTGAAGGAATTAAGTCAGGCTACCACACTGGCCGTGGACGTGTAGTAATTCGTGCTCGTACACATTTTGAAGACATAGAAAAAGGAAATCGTCAAAGTATTATTGTCGATGAATTACCCTATCAGGTGAATAAAGCGAACCTTTTAATCCGTATTAGTGAATTAGTTCGTGATAAAAAAATTGAAGGAATTGCTGATTTACGAGATGAATCAGATAAATCTGGTATGCGCATTGTGATTGAATTAAAGCGCGGTGAAGTTTCCGAAATTATATTAAATAATCTATATAAAGAAACACAGTTACAAGATACCTTTGGAATGAATATGGTGGCCCTGTTAAATGGCCGGCCACTTGTACTTAACCTTAAGCAGATGCTAGAGGCGTTTTTAAACCACCGCCGTGAAGTAATAACACGACGTACTAAGTTTGAGTTAAAAAAAGCGCGTAATAGAGCCCATCTCCTTGAAGGACTAGCTGTTGCATTATCTAATGTTGATGAAGTCATCACATTAATAAAAAAAGCACCTACACCAACCATAGCAAAAGAATCTTTAATGAGCAAAACTTGGCGATCTAAACTAGTAGAAGAAATGCTTTCTCGTGCTTCAATAAAAACAGAAGAATTTAGGCCAAATGGATTAGCTAAAGAATTTGGCTTAACAAAAACAGGTTACCGACTATCTAACCTGCAGGCTCAGGCAATTCTTGAGCTGCGCTTACAGCGTCTCACAGGGCTCGAACAAGATAAAATAGTATCTGAATATAAAGATATTCTAGAAAAGATTATTGATTTTATTGATATTCTATCTAAAGCAGAACGAATTACAGAAATTATCGCTAATGAGTTAACTGCCATTAAAAAACAATTTGGTGATAAACGTCGTAGCGAGATCATTGTTGACACACAAGACTTAAGTATGGAAGACCTCATAACGCCTGAGGATGTGGTCGTAACACTGTCCCATTCCGGCTATATTAAGTCACAGCCATTACATGATTATCGAGCTCAGAAACGAGGTGGACGCGGTAAACAAGCTACTAAAACAAAAGAAGAAGATTTCATTGATAATATATTTATAGTTAATACACACGATTATATATTGTGCTTTTCAAACCATGGACGAGTCTATTGGATTAAAGTATATAACGTTCCTCAGGGAGGGCGAGTGTCTCGTGGTAAACCGATTGTTAATCTATTAAAACTAGAAGCTGGTGAAAGAATAAATGCCATCCTTCCAGTTAAAGAATTTGATGAAAATCGTTTTGTTTTCATGGCTACTTCTATGGGAACTGTAAAGAAAACTGCTCTTTCTAAATTTTCTCGTCCGCGTATAGGTGGCATTATTGCATTAAATCTAGATAATGAAGACTATCTAATTGGTGTTGCAATTACTGAAGGCAAACATGATGTAATGCTGTTCTCTGATGGTGGTAAAGCTATGCGTTTTGATGAAAATGATGTTCGCCCAATGGGACGTAGTGCACGTGGTGTCAGAGGAATGAAATTAAATCAAGGGCAAACAGTCATTTCTCTTTTGGTAGCTAAAGATGAGGAATTATCTGTGCTAACAGCAACTGAAAATGGGTATGGAAAACGCACTCCAATCAGTGAATATTCTCGCCATCGCAGAGGTACCCAAGGCATGATATCAATACGAACCAGTGAGAGAAATGGTAAAGTAGTTACTGCAAGACTTGTTAATCAATTAGATGAGATTATGCTAATTTCAGACAGAGGGGTATTAACCCGAACCCGTGTTAAAGAAATTCGTAAAATGGCCCGTGCAACACAGGGTGTCCGGCTAATGAATCTTGACAAAGGTACCAAGCTTGTTGGATTGGAAATAATTGATGGAACAAATGAGGAGCAATAATTAGCTTATAAAACAGCATATATCTTATGCACGTTTTTAATAGACGGAGTGCTTTCTGATTGTGGAAAGAATATTTAACTTCAGCGCTGGCCCTGCAGCATTACCTTTAGAAGTACTGCAAGTGGCTAAAAATGAAATAATAAATTGGCATGACAGTGGTATCTCAGTTATGGAAATGAGCCACCGTAGTAAAGAGTTTACGTATATTATTCAGGAGACTGAAACTGATCTCCGTCAACTAGTTAATATTCCTAGCAACTATAAAATACTTTTTCTATCTGGTGGTGCCACTAGTCAGTTCTCTATGGTACCAATGAATTTACTTCGTGGAAAGAATACCGCTGACTATATAAATAGTGGGGCGTGGTCTACAAAAGCTATAAAAGAAGCACAAAAATATTGCGAAGTAAATATTGCAGCTTCATCGGAAGCCTCTGGTTTTAATTATGCTCCCACACAAAACGAATGGATACTAAATCAAGATTCAGCATATGTGCATTACACTCCTAATGAAACTATTTCTGGTGTAGAGTTTAACTGGGTACCTAATATGGATTATTCAAAAGGAAATATTCCACTAGTGGCCGATATGTCATCTAATATCCTGTCACGGCGACTGGATATTACCAAATATGGACTAATATATGCTGGGGCCCAAAAAAATATGGGTGCTGCTGGATTAACTATTGTTATAGTACGCGAAGATTTATTAGGTGAAGAAATTAAAAACACTCCAAGTACATTTAATTATAAAACTCATGCTGACAATTTTTCTATGTATAACACTCCGCCAACTTATGCGATATATATTACTGGACTAGTTTTTAAGTGGCTTAAGAAAAAAGGTGGGCTAAATGAGATAGAAAAAATAAATCGTATGAAAGCAGCCTTATTATATAATTTAATTGACAGAATAGAATTTTATAGCTGTCCAATAAAAAAATCAGATCGCTCACGTATGAATGTATGTTTTACGTTAAAGAATACTAATTTAGAGAAAAAATTCTTGGAACAAGCCCAGAACCGCGGTTTGGTTCAACTTAAAGGTCATCGTTCTGTGGGTGGAATGAGGGCTTCTTTATACAATGCTATGCCAATTGAAGGAGTCCTATCTTTAGTTACTTTCATGGAAGAATTTGCTAACAATCATGCCTGATCAATCACAAACAATTTTTCGGGTGCATACACTTAATCAAATTTCAACGAATGGATTAAAAATATTTAATAAAAATCGGTATGCTATTGGACAAAATATAACTGAACCCCATGCAATTTTAGTTCGATCATGTAATATGCTTAAAATGGTTATTCCTAAAAGCGTAGTAGCTATTGGGAGGGCTGGAGCTGGAACTAATAATATTCCAGTAGAAGATATGAATGCGCGAGGCATTCCAGTCTTTAATACTCCTGGTGCCAATGCGAATGCCGTAAAAGAACTTGTACTTTCTAGCATACTATTAGCAGCTCGCAATCTAATTCCAGCTATACAATTTACCCAGAATCTAAAAGGTAACAGTAACACTCTTCATAAATTATCAGAAAATGGTAAAAAACAGTTCTCAGGAATTGAACTACCAGGTAGAACATTAGGAATTATTGGATTGGGTGCTATAGGAAGACTTGTTGCAGATGCGTCTATTCGCCTTGGTATGCAAGTAACAGGCTATGACCCAGAAATTACTGTTGATGGAGCTTGGAATCTTTCTTCCAAAGTGAAAAAAGCAATAAATATTGAGAGCTTGATACAAAATAGCAATTTTATTACTTTGCATGTACCTTTACTTGACTCAACATATTATTTGATTGATGAGAAACAAGTAAGAAATATGAAAAATGGAACAATTCTCCTAAACTTCTCTCGTGAAGGAATTGTTAATGATGATGCAATCCTAGCAGGAATAAAATCTGGAAAAATAAAATACTATATTTGTGACTTCCCTAGCCAAAAACTCCAGAATCAGCAAGGAGTTATCACACTACCACATTTAGGCGCCTCTACTATAGAAGCTGAAGAGAACTGCGCAATAATGGTAGTAAAACAAATTATTAATTATCTAGAAAATGGAAGCATAATCAATACAGTTAATTTTCCTAATTTAATAATGGAGAGAGGGTCTCCCTATCGTTTAGCTATAGCAAACTCTAATGTTCCAAATATGGTAGGACAAGTTTCTACTAGTATGGCAAATGCTGGACTAAATATTCATAATATGCTCAATAAGTCTCGAGGTGATATGGCTTATACATTAGTAGATATAGATAGCCCTGTTCCGCATAATACAATAGAAAAACTTAAACTAATTCCGGGTGTTCTGATGGTAAGATATTTACCTATACTGACTAGCTAGTTTTTATAAAAAAGGATCCAATCTTATATGACAGACCAACTCAATACTATTCGTGATGAGATAGATGCAATTGATGCCGAATTACTTAAACTTATTAACAAAAGGGCAACTCTTGCCAAAAAAATCGGAAAAGTTAAAAAAGGAATAATCTATCGACCTGACCGAGAAGTGCAAGTCCTTTCTCGTCTACAAAAAAATAATACGGGTCCACTTTCCCCAAAACATGTTACACAGATATTCACAGAAATCATGTCACTATGTCGATCTTTAGAGAAGCCTATGAATGTAGCCTATCTAGGTCCTCAGGGCACCTTTTCTGAAGAAGCTGTATTAAATCGATTTGGTAAATCAGTAGCAACAATACCATGTGAATCAATAGATGCAGTGTTCCATAAAGTAGAATCTGGCTTAGCAAGCTATGGAATAGTACCTGTAGAAAACTCTAATGAAGGTGCAGTAGGAGAGACACTAGATTTATTATTACAAACATCGCTAAAAATTTGTGGCGAAATTTTACTACCTATACATCAATGTTTATTATCTCTAAATACAGATTTAAATAAAATAAAAAAAATATATTCTCACCCTCAATCTCTTGCACAATGTCACGAATGGCTAAATAAGAATTTTTCGCTTCTTCATACAAAACGAGTTATTGCAGCAAGTAATGCTCATGCAGCAATGATTGCTGCTGATGATAGAAACGCAGCCGCTATAGCAAGCAAAAAAGCCGCTGATGTGTATAACCTATCCGTATGTGCTGAGAACATTGAAGATGACCCTAAAAATACTACAAGATTCCTAGTAATTGGGTCCCAAAATGTTGCTCTATCGGGTAAAGATAAGACATCATTAGCCATGTCATCTAAAAATCAGCCTGGTGCTATACATGAGTTGCTATCACCTCTTGCTAAGCATAGCGTAAGCATGAGCCATTTAGAGTCTCGTCCCTCACGTTCTGATCAATGGGAATATGTATTTTTTGCTGATATTAAGGGCCACCAACAAGATGAGAAGATTACAAAAGCGTTAAATGAAATAAGAGGAAAAGCAATTTTTCTCAAAATATTAGGTTCTTACCCCTCAGCATAATTATATTTATTAGATTAAATATAGTTAATGCTGGTTCTTTTTTATTATTTTATTAGTATTTAATATGGTGCCTTTGCTATGAATTTATGTGGTCTCTCTCCTAAATATATACAATCTATAGCTCCCTACCAACCCGGGAAGGACATATCTGAATTAGCTAGAGAAGTAGGGTTGGATGAATCTTCTATTATAAAGCTTGCTTCAAATGAGAACCCATTAGGGACGAGCCCATTGGCACTTAATGCAATGGAAAAAGCACTAGATGAATTAATGCTCTACCCAGATGGTAATGGCTTTAAATTAAAGGGTGCATTATCTAAAAAATATAATATAACTAGTGAACAAATTATACTTGGAAATGGATCAAATGATATTCTAGAATTAGCAGCGCGAATATTTCTAAAATCTGATACTACTGCAATCATTTCTCAACATGCTTTTGCAGTTTATCCTCTTGTAACTCAAGCAACAGGTGCAACTGGAATAATTGTCCCAGCTAAAAATTATGGGCATGACCTTGATGCAATGCTAGATGCTATAACCTCAGAAACTCGTATAATATTCATTGCCAACCCTAATAACCCAACTGGTACTTTTTTACCAGCTACAGATATACTGAATTTCTTAAAATACGTCCCGCAAAATGTATTGGTAATACTTGATGAAGCTTACTACGAATATCTTCCAGATACTTCAAGATTTGATACTATCAAGTGGTTAGATGATTTCCCCAATCTACTAATTACCCGTACTTTTTCTAAAATTTATGGTATGGCCGGTATCCGCATAGGATATGGACTTGGCCATACCCAAGTAATAGGATTAATGAATCGGATACGCCAGCCATTTAACGTTAATAGCATAGGGCTTGCAGGAGCATTAGCAGCAATAAATGATGTAGGGTTTGTTAAACGATCATATGCTCTTAATCAAGCAGGTATGCTCCAAATAACTTCCGGTTTAAAAGAAATTGGCTTAACCTATATACCTTCACATGGAAATTTTTTGAGCTTTAAGATAGAGAATATGAAAACTTCTGCTATCTATCAGTATCTCTTACAAGGCGGTGTAATTGTTAGGCCAATTAGTATTTATGGGATGCCAGAGTTTCTACGAGTTACTATTGGCCTAGAATCGGAAAATAGTAAATTTTTACAATTGCTTAAAGATGCAATCAAATATAATTAATGTCTTCCTATAAAGCCAGATGATTTAAGAATAGGTTATTATTCAATATAGGAATAGATATATATTTAAGGTATACAAATATATGATTAACAAGCTAACTGTTATTGGTGTTGGTTTAATCGGTGGTTCATTTGCACTTGCATTACGTAAAGCAGGTTTAGTTAGAAAAATTAATGGTTTAGGAAGAAGCAAAAAGAATCTTGAGCATGCATTAAAACTCGGAATTATAGATGAAGCTTCAACCAATTATGCAGAAGCATTAGAAAGAACGGACCTGGTACTAATAGCCGCACCAGTTGGACAGATCAATGAAATTCTTAAAAAAATTAAACCCTTTCTAGGGGCTAAAACAATTATTACTGATGTTGGAAGTACTAAACAAGATATAGTTGAGGCCATACGCTTATTAATACCAGATTCTATAAAAAATTTTGTGCCATCTCATCCAATTGCAGGAGCAGAATTAAGTGGAGCTCATGCAGCAAATGCTGATTTATTTATTGGAAAAAACATAATCCTAACACCATTAAATGAGACTAATACTAATTCAATTGAAACATTAAGCAAGTTATGGGAAAGCTGTGGTGCAAGTATCTCTATGATGAACCCATACCAGCATGATAAGTTACTAGCTATGACAAGCCACCTTCCCCATATGTTAGCATTTACATTCATGAATTATATATCTTCAAATAATACCGAAGAAAATGCAGAATCTATATTTAATTTCTCTGGCGGGGGTTTCCAAGATTTTACTCGTATTGCTGCTAGCTCTCCTGAAATGTGGAAAGATATTTGCCTCTCAAATCGGCGTCAATTAATACAACAAATTAGGTCCTACCAAAACGAATTAGCACATATGAATGAACTAATTGAAGATGGTAATAGCTTAGAACTTGAAAAATTCTTCCTTAAATCTCAAAAAGCACGTAAAAAACTGCAGAAGTTTAAAAACTAATTCAATCATAAAGATAAAATATAAAGCTGATCCTTTGAATATAGCTATGTTTTCTATCTAGTCTTATTAAATATGTAATGCCCTTTTATCTACAGCTAATGTAGCTTCATGCAAAACTTCAGATAAAGAAGGGTGAGCATGAACAATACGAGCAATGTCTTCACTACTAGCAGAAAATTCGATTGCTACAACCGCCTCAGAAATAATTTCTGAAACATAAGGGCCTATCATATGCACGCCAAGAATCCTGTCAGTATCAGCATCAGCAAGAACCTTAATGAATCCCTTAGCTTCACTAAGAGCACGTGCGCGACCATTTGCCATAAATGGAAACTGTCCCACTTTATATTTTATTCCAGATGTTACCAATTCTTGTTCTGTCTTACCTACCCACGCAATCTCTGGTGATGTATAAATTACCCAAGGTATTGTATCTAAATTTACTGCTGAAAAATGTTTCATTTGATTTACATTCTTCCCGGCGATTTCTTCTGCAACTGCAACACCTTCTTCAGAAGCTTTATGTGCTAGCATTGGTCCTCTAACAACATCTCCTATAGCATACATATCAATTAAATTAGTACGACAATGAGCATCAACTTTAATATACCCACCGTCATCAATCTGTAAACCAACAGATTCTGCACCTAAGTTAGCAGAATTTGGAATTCTACCAACAGATATAATCAATTTATCTATTTCCAATTCTTTCTGTTCATTATTCGTATCAAGATAATTTACCCTGACAGCATCCTTAATAGACTTAATCTTAATAACCTTAACACCTGTTTTAATATTTAATCCTAGTTCTTTAGTAAAAATCTTCCTTGCTTCTTTTGCCAACTGCTCATCAACAGATGATAGAAAATCTGGCATTGCTTCAAGTAAAGTTACTTCAGAACCTAGCCTTCTCCAAACACTTGCCATTTCTAGTCCAATTACACCCGCACCTATGATTCCTAACCTTTGAGGTACTTTATTCAGTGCCAACGCCCCTTGGTTATCAAGAATATGCTTATTATCAATTAAAACAGATGGAAACGGTCGAGGCATAGATCCTGTTGCTATAATTACATATTTTGCCTTTACCATTTCTTCTTTTTTGTTATCTCTTTGTATACAAATTACCCAGCTTCCCTCAGATTTTTTTTCTTTAACAATTCTTCCACGCCCATGTATTGAAGTAACCTTATTCTTTTTAAATAACATAGCTATGCCACGGGTAAATTGCTCAACAATTTTTTCTTTACGTGAAATCATTACAGGTATATCAACTGACAAACCCTCAACTGTTATTCCATGGGCAGAATACTTATTTGCAACACGCTCATAATTCTCAGATGACTCAAGTAAAGCCTTAGAAGGAATGCAGCCTACATTTAGACACGTACCACCAAGACTAGCATTCCCCTTTGAATTCTTCCATTCATCAATACACGCTGTTTTAAGACCTAATTGAGCGCAACGAATTGCTGCCACATAGCCCCCTGGGCCTGCTCCAATAACAACCACATCAAATATTTGAGTCATTTTAAATTCTTATAAATTAATGTTAAATATTAATTAGTGCTATTCTTCTAAAAATGGACTCATTGGAGATTCCAATGCGTCCTTTATAGCCACAAGAGAAAGTACTGCTTCCCGACCATCTACGATCCTATGATCATAGGATAAAGCCAAGTAATTCATTGGGCGAATTACTATTCCGCCATTTATTGCCACAGGTCGCTCTTTAATTGCATGAACACCAAGAATTGCACTTTGAGGAGGATTGATAATAGGAGTAGAAAGCATTGAACCAAAAACACCACCATTTGTAATAGAAAAAGTCCCTCCAGTTAACTCCTCAATCTTAAGCTTACCTTCATTTGCCCTAATTCCAAAATCATTAATTTGTATTTCAATTTCAGCTTGCGAAAGACAATCCGCATTTCTAATAATAGGTACAACTAAACCACGTGGACTCCCAACTGCTATACCAATGTCATAATAGCCATGATAAATAATATCCTTACCGTCCACTGAAGAATTAACGATAGGAAATTTTTTTAAAGCATCTACTACAGCCTTAACAAAAAAAGAGGTAAATCCTAGCTTCACTCCATATTCCTTCTTAAACCTCTCTTTATAACGAGTACGAGAATCTATTATTGCTTGCATATCTACTTCATTAAACGTGGTTAGAATCGCAGCTGTAGATTGAGACTGAACCATTCTCTCTGCAATTCGCAAACGCAATCTAGACATAGGCACACGTTTTTCTGGACGATCACTATTTAATAACTTAGTCTCCTCACTTTCATAAGTTTCCTGAATAGATTGCAACCCCTTATATCCAACCACATCCTCTTTTGTAATACGTCCACCTAGACCACTACCATGAATTGTACTAACTTCCTCACTACTAAGATTTTTCTCTGAAGCTATTCTCTTAGCTGCTGGCATCATTACAGGTTCTATCGTAGCATCTTTTGTAAAGGCTTTCTTTTCTCCTTTAATAGGTACAGTGTCTTCTGAATCTATTGTGGCAATTAGCTCACCACTAACTACCGTAGCCCCATTATCCTTAATAATTTTTGTCAATCTCCCAGATATAGGTGCTGGTAACTCTATTACAATTTTATCAGTTTCAATATCTATCAAATTTTCATCACGATTAACATATTCACCTTGTTTTTTATTCCAAGAAACAAGAGTAGCTTCTGCTACTGATTCTGATAAAACTGGAACTTTTACTTCGACTTTCATAGCCATTCCTCTTATTAGATACTCTTACTGAATGCTGCTATAAGTAATTCCTTTTTTTGAAAATTATGCATTGCAAAATATCCTGCAGCTGGTGATGCTGACGATGGACGCATTGCACTACTAAGTATTTGGTTATCTCCAAGGTGCTGCAGTAAATAGTGCTGAATTCGGTGCCATGCACCCTGATTCCTAGGCTCTTCCTGACACCATAAAAGATCTTTTGCATATAAATAACGGTTAACTTCTTCTTGAAATTCTTCATGAGGGAACGGGTACAATTGCTCAATACGAATAATTGCTATATCCTGAATTTTATGTTCCTTACGATAATCTAAAAGATCGTAATAAATTTTTCCACTACAGGCAATAATACGCCTAACATTTGTTAAACCAATTTTTTTATTATCTGGGATAACAGGATAAAATTCTCCATCAGCCAAATCTTCTAAACTTGATACTGATTGTTTCTGCCGTAACATACTTTTCGGACTCATGATCATAAGAGGCTTACGTATCTTACGAATCATCTGGCGCCTTAATAAATGGAACATTTGAGAAGGTGTAGATGGCACACAAACCTGCATATTGTACTCTGCACATAATTGCAGATACCGCTCAAGTCGCGAAGAAGAATGTTCTGGACCCTGACCTTCATATCCATGTGGAAGCATCATTACTAAACCGCATAACCTACCCCATTTTGCTTCTCCAGATGCAATAAATTGATCAATTACCACCTGTGCCCCATTCGCAAAATCACCGAATTGCGCCTCCCATATTACAAGATTATTAGGTGCGGCTGTTGCATAGCCATATTCAAAAGCTAGAACTGCTTCTTCTGACAGTATAGAATCAATAATCTCAATATCTGGTTGTTCTGTCTCAATATTACAGAGTGGAATATAAGTGCGATCATCAAGCCCCATCGGGTTCTGGTTATGTAGCACTGCATGACGATGAAAAAAAGTGCCACGCCCTGAATCCTGGCCAGAAATACGTATTGGAAATCCATCACTTAAAAGCCCTGCATAAGCTAAATTTTCTGCCATACCCCAATCTAGAGGAAGTGTGCCTTCTCCCATCAATCTGCGATCATTAATAATTTTTTGGACGCGAGAATGCATCTTAAAATTTTTAGGTATATTTGTAAGGCGTGTTACCAAATGCTTAATCTTATGTATTGGTATACCCGTTTTTACCTTTTGATTCCAACTAGATGACTTCAAGAATGGTGACCAATACGTTGTTCCAGAATATTTTTTTCCATTATAAACAGTTTTATTAGGATTAATTCCTGCATCCATACTTTTACGATAAGTTTCAAGCATTATGTCAGCCTCACCTGCTGAAATAACCCCCTCTGCTTCTAATTTATTAGCATAAAGTTTACGTACGCCTATATGTTGATCAATAATTTTGTACATTAATGGCTGTGTGACCATTGGTTCATCCTGCTCATTATGACCAAGACGACGGAAACATACCATATCTATTACCACATCCTTTTTAAATTTCATCCTAAAATCTAAAGCAATCTCCGTTACCATTACCACAGCTTCAGGATCGTCACCATTTACATGAAATATAGGCGCCTCAATCATTTTTGCAACTTCAGTACAATATAATGTAGATCGAGAATCCCTCGGGTCTGATGTAGTAAAACCAATTTGGTTATTAATGATGATGTGAACTGTTCCACCAGTACCATAGCCACGAGTCTGTGATAAATTTAACGACTCCATTACTACACCTTGACCAGAAAAGGCGGCATCACCATGCAACAATACTGGCAATACCTTCTTCCCATCTATATCAAGCAAACGGTTTTGTCTAGCACGCACTGAACCTTCAACAACAGGATTAACGATTTCAAGATGAGAAGGATTAAATGCCAGTGTTGCACGCATTATTCCACCTGGAGTTTGAATAGATGAAGAAAACCCCTGGTGATATTTCACATCACCTGCAGTTAACTCTTGAATATGGCTATCCTCAAATTCTTTAAATAAATTAGCTGGCATTTTACCTAAAGTATTGATTAATACATTAAGCCTACCACGATGTGCCATACCTATAACTACTTCCTGTATCTTCATCTCCCCAGCTCTCTGTAATAAATTATCTAGTAATGGAATCAGGCTTTCACCTCCCTCTCCAGAGAATCGCTTTTGTCCAACAAAACGAGTATGCAGATATTTTTCTAGTCCCTCTGCTGCAATAATACGCTCCAAAATTCGCAGTTTATATCCATTAGAAAAATTTGGCTTAGCATGGGTTCCTTCTATACAGTCCTGTATCCATCGTTTTTGTTCTATATCATTGATATACATATACTCTGCTCCAATGTTGCCGCAATATATACGATGAAGTAATTGTATAATTTCTCGTAAAGACAAAAATTCTGGACCAACCAAAGAACCAGTATGGAATACTTTGTCCATATCTTCCTCTGCAAATCCATAGAAGTTTGGATCAAGCATAGGAATATATGGCTTTTGTTGTTGATTCAGTGGATCAAGAGTTGCTTGGCGAACACCTAAAAACCGGAAGGCATTAATAATCTGTAACACTAACACCTGTTTACGCCCCTCTATGGGATTCTGTATATTCTGGGATGAACTACAAACTCTTTTACGTCGTTCTTTCTCTATCTTAATAAATGACTCAATTATTTTGCTATGCAGAACATCTTTTGAGGCCCCATGTTTTTTTGGTCTTAATTTATCGAAATAATTACACCACTCTATAGGTACTGTGGTTGAATTTTGCAAATAATCCTCATAAAGACCCTCAATAAAAGGTGCATTAGCACCATATAAAACTGAGGTCTTAAATAATTCCTTAATCATAATAATTAACTTGCTTTAATAGCAGCTAACAAAGCAAATTACTCACGCTCAGTAATAGGCAGAACTTTTCGTGTGCTCTTACCTGTATATAATTGCCGTGGTCGCCCAATTTTCTGCTCAGGATCAGAAATCATCTCGCTCCACTGGGCAACCCAACCTACAGTACGTGCTGTAGCAAAAATTGCAGTGAACATAGATGCTGGAATACCTAGAGCACGCTGAACAATACCAGAATAAAAATCAACATTTGGATATAGCTTTCTAGAGATAAAATATTCATCCTCTAATGCAATTTTCTCTAATTTCATTGCAAGTTTAAATAATCTATCATCTTGAAGCCCTAATTCATTTAGAACTTCATGACATGTTTCTCTCATCAATTTTGCACGAGGATCAAAGTTTTTATATACTCTATGGCCAAATCCTACTAATCTGAAATTATCATCCGGGTCTTTTGCACGAGCAATATACTGACTTATACGTGTTTCATCTCCAATCTCTTCTAACATATTTAAACAAGCTTCATTAGCACCACCGTGTGCTGGGCCCCATAAGCATGCAATACCTGCAGAAATACAAGCAAATGGGTTCGCTCCACTAGATCCTGCCAAACGAACAGTAGACGTAGAAGCATTCTGCTCATGATCCGCATGTAAAATTAAAATCCGATCAAGCGCTCTTGCTAAAACAGGATTTGGCTTATATTCCTCAGCAGGAACTGCAAACATCATATGCATAAAATTCTGGGCATAGCTAAGATGATTTTGCGGATAATTAAAAGGATGACCAAGGTTATATTTGTATGCCATTGCAGTTATATTTGGTAATTTTGCAATTAAATGTATAGCTGAGTCCTCACGATTCTTGATATCCGATACATCTAATGCCTCGTGATAAAATGCAGATAACGCACCAACCACTCCTACTGTTACAGCCATTGGGTGAGCATCACGACGAAACCCCTGATAAAACTGTATCAATTGTTCATGCACCATTGAATGTGCATTGATAGATTTTACAAATGAAGATTTCTCATCCGCTGTAGGTAATTCACCCTTCATCAATAACCAGCATACCTCCATAAAATCACAGTGCTCTGCTAACTGCTCAATTGGATAACCTCTATAAAGTAATATTCCTTTCTCACCATCAATGAAAGTTATCTCAGACCTACTGCTAGCTGTAGAAAGAAAGCCCGGATCATATGTAAAAAGACCACTTTTTGCATGTAATTTACGGATATCTATTACATCAGGCCCCATACTTCCTGATAAAATTGGAAACTCTGCGGGCTGTTTATTAGTTTCCAAATCCAATTTAGCTATTTTCTTTTGATCCATACGACATCTCCACTATTATGACGATTATTTAGCAACTACCACAGATTAAATTATTTTATCTGTATTAGCTGTAATACCGACTGTAATTTTTTGTCTTCGACCTTGGTTTTTAACATAATCATATCCCATAAATCATAATCAGATAGGCTTAATAAACAGCTAAACTGTTGTCGCTCAGTATCATTAAGATGCATATAATACTTATCTACAAACTCTTGTAATACAATATCCAACTCAAGTAATCCTCGTCGACAACGCCACCGTATACGATTAAGTTCTTTCATACTGTCCTCTTTACCATCATACCCTTTATTTTATTTATTGCTTTTGTCGGATTTAATCCTTTGGGGCAAGTATCCACACAATTCATAATTGTATGGCAACGAAATAAACGATAAGGATCCTCAAGGTAATCCAATCTCTCCGCCGCCGCCTGATCACGACTATCTGAAAGAAAACGATATGCTTGTAATAAAGCGGCTGGCCCAATAAATTTATCAGGATTCCACCAGAAAGAAGGGCATGCTGTAGAACAGCATGCACAAAGTACGCATTCATATTCACCATCAAGCTCAGCTCTTTCTGCCTGAGATTGTAATCTCTCTGTTTCAGGAGGAGGGTCATTATTAATTAAATAAGGTTTAATTGACCGATATTGATTAAAAAATTGGGTCATATCAACTATCAAATCACGTATAACTGGCAATCCAGGTAGCGGCCTTAATTTAACCGGCTCTTTTAAACTGGCAACTGGTGTAATACAAGCTAACCCATTACGGCCATTTATATTCATACCGTCAGAGCCACATACGCCCTCTCTACAAGATCGACGCAAACTAAGGCTATCATCTACTGTTTTAATGCGTATTAGTGCATCAAGAAGCATTTTATCAGTAGGATCAAGATCTATATCGTAATCCTGCATATAAGGCTTCTTATCATTCTCTGGATTGTATCGATAAATTGAAAACCGCATAATTATCCCTAATTATAAATATTTAAATGTATAATTATCAATTATTTATTAAAATATATTAATTCATTTTATAAGAGTTCGTACACCTGAATACTTAGTACACCCTTACCTCTGGTGGAAACGACTCTACCGTTAATGGTTTTAAACGTACTGGCTTATAATCTATACGTTTATCTTCACTAAAATATAAAGAGTGCTTAAGCCAATTATCATCATCCCGTTTAGAAAAATCTTCTCGAGCATGAGCACCACGACTCTCATTACGAGCTTCTGCTGATACCATGGTTGCCAACGCAACTTCACCTAAATTGCTAAGCTCTAATGCTTCTACACGTGCAGTATTAAACACCTTACTTTTATCTTTAATCTCAGTATTATTTATTCTCTCTGAAATTTCACTAATTTTTGCTATACCTTCCTTTAATAAATCAGGAAAACGAAATACGCCACAATGTTTTTGCATAGCCATACCTAAATCTTTAGCGGTCTGAGCTACATCTTCCCCATTCTTTTGGTTATCTAATCTAGAAACTCTGGCTAATGACATATCCACAGAATTCTTATGCAATTTCTTATGATGTGGAGTTTTTTCCAAATCTTCTATAATCTTTTTTCCTGCAGCACGCCCAAATACTAAAATATCAAGTAGCGAATTTGTTCCCAAGCGATTAGCACCATGAACTGATATACAAGCACACTCTCCTACAGCATATAAACCCTGTACTATCTCTTCAGGTCCTGTTTTATATGGCGTAACTACTTGTCCATATAAGTTTGTAGGGATTCCACCCATCATATAATGTGCAGTTGGAATAACTGGAATTGGCTCATCAACTGGGTCTACCTGAGCAAATTTAATTGAAATCTCACGAATACCTGGTAATCTACTATTAATAATATCTGAACCTAAGTGATTAAGCTTTAATAAAAGGTGATCAGCAGTCTCTCCACAACCCCGCCCCTCTTTAATCTCCTTTGTCAAGGCCCGAGAAACTACATCACGGCTTGCAAGATCCTTTGCATTAGGCGCGTAATGCTCCATGAAACGCTCACCGTCCTTATTTATAAGAAAACCACCTTCTCCACGAACAGCTTCACTAATAAGCACTCCTGACCCATATACACCTGTCGGGTGAAATTGCCAAAATTCCATATCTTCTAAAGGGATTCCACTACGCGCCGCCATACCAAGGCCATCGCCCGTATTAATAAAGGCATTTGTACTGGCCTGAAAGACCCTTCCTGCTCCCCCTGTAGCCAATAAAACAACCCTTGCTTGCAGAATCACGAGCTCGCCTGTTTCCATTTCAAGAGCTGTTACCCCAGTTACATCTCCCTGCTCGTCTCGAATCAAGTCTAACCCCATCCACTCAACAAAAAACTGGGTATTAGCATGTACATTACGTTGATATAATGTATGTAAAAGAGCGTGTCCAGTCCGATCAGCTGCTGCACAAGAGCGGGTTGCCTGTGCCCCACCAAAATTCTGAGACTGCCCTCCAAAAGGCCGTTGATAAATTTTTCCATTTTCTAATCGATCAAACGGCATACCAAAGTGCTCTAGCTCATAGACCACTTCATTTGCCTGACGACACATAAATTCAATAGCGTCCTGATCACCAAGGTAGTCAGACCCTTTAACAGTATCATACATATGCCAATGCCAACTATCTTCAGTTACATTACCTAATGATGCAGCAATGCCTCCTTGTGCAGCTACAGTATGTGAGCGGGTAGGAAAAACTTTAGATAAAACCGCAACTTGAAATCCTGCTTCTGAAAGCTGTAAAGCAGCACGCATACCGGCACCACCTGCCCCAACTATAACTACATCAAATTTCCTTTTTATGATTTTCATACCAACTAGCCCCACATAATATCAACAGCCCAGATGGCATAAAAAAATAGTGACAAAATAACAATTACCTGAAAAATTAAACGCATGTTTGTTTGATGAACATAATCCATCAGAATATTACGTATACCAACCCAAGCATGCCAACACAAACTTATAAAAGTAAGAAAAGTAAATATACGTATCCACTGATTTAGAAATATAGCTTTCCAGCTACTATAGTCTTGTGGTGATATTATAAATAATAAAACACTTATTAATAAAATATAAACCGTCATCACAACGGCAGTAATTCTTTGTATTAACCAATCTATTAACCCATATCGAGCACCAGTTATTATTTTACTCACCATATTCCATTCCCAAATAATAAGGTTAAAATAATACTAAATAAGAATACTAGTATGCTACTTCTTCTCGACTTAACTAGCCCTTCACCAAAATGCAAATCAAGAGCTAAGTGTCTTATACCAGAACATAAATGATGCATGAAGAACCATAATAAAAATGTTAGCCCCAACTTTGTAGGAAGCAAAGTAATTAACATATGAGCCTCATTATGACTTTTAGGAGAATCTAACAATTTCTGTAGAATATAAAGAAGTACAGGTATGCCAGGAAAAAAAAGAAGTGCCCCACTTATACGATGAAAAAACGAAACTAGAGCTGGAAGTGGTTGCTTGATTTCAATAAGATTAAGATATTTAGGTCGCCTTCTGTACAATTTATCTATTCCCAACCAATGTTAGATCAGAATCGAGTGTAGCCCTTTAAACATGTAGTTACAAGCGTAATATTTAAGGAAATATACTTATATTAATTTAAATAAGCGCCTAAAATAGTTTGAATCAAGTAATAGTTATAATAAAAATAAATGGCTTGTTATAATATAATTCCATTCCGCGCTATACTTGTCCGGCTAAATTTTAATAAACTCAAGTTGTTTCTATAAATAGCTTGAATTAACCAGTTATATTAGGAGGAAAAAATGAAGTCCCCTATTTGTATTGCTGTTAGTGGCGCTTCAGGCCAAATTAGCTATAACCTTCTTTTTCGTATTTTAACTGGAGATATGCTGGGAAAAGATCAACCAATAATTCTGAAATTACTTGATATAACTAAATCACAACAGGCTCTTAGTGGTGTGGCAATGGAATTAGAGGATTGTGCCTTCCCACTTTTATCAAATCTAGTAATTACAGACAATCCTAAAATTGCTTTTCGTGATGCGGAAATTATCTTATTGGTCGGTGCAAGGCCACGTACAAAAAATATGGAAAGAAAAGATCTATTAAAAATTAATGGTGAAATATTTGCTACTCAAGGCAGAGCATTAGATGAAGTTGCAAATCGAAATGTAAAAGTAACAATAATAGGTAACCCTGCAAATACTAATGCTCTAATTACAATGAAAAATGCGCCAGGATTAAACCCTAATAATTTTTCTGCAATGATGCGATTAGACCATAACCGCGCACTGACACAAATAGCAATTAAAACAAAGAAACCAGTTTCCAGTATAAGTAAAATGATTATATGGGGTAATCACTCTGATACCCAATACCCAGATCTAAGCTTTACTGAACTAGATAATTTACCTATTAGTAATTTTATAAATAACGAAGAATGGATAAAAAATACCTTTATACCTACTGTACAAAATCGTGGGATGTCAATTATTAAGTCTAGAGGAGTATCAAGTGCTGCCAGCGCAGCAAATGCTACTATAAATCATGTGCATGACTGGGTATTTGGAACCAAGAAAAATGATTGGACATCTATGGCTATACCTTCCAATGGGAGCTATGGGATTCCTGAAGGTGTAATTTATAGTTATCCAGTAATATGTAAAAATGGTTCCTATGAAATTTTCCAAGGATTAAAAGTAAGTGAATTCAGTAAAAACAAAATGCAGGTGACATATAAAGAATTACTTGAAGAAAAAAAACTAATAACCAACCTACTTGAAGAATAGAATTAATTTCTCCTTTTAATAAAAAATAGCACTTTTATTTTTTATTAATTCCAATTATGGTAAATAATAAATATATATAAAACTTATATGCCACACAATAGATATAATAACTTAAGAACTCTAACTTTCCCTAGTGGAAAAAAATCAAAATTCTATTCCTTACCTGCATTAGAAGAAATAGGATTAGGGAAAATTTCTCGGCTACCAGTCTGTATTCGTATCATTCTTGAATCCGTAATACGTAATTATGATAATAAGAAAATTACTAACACTCATATTGAAAATCTTGCAAAATGGGAACCAAATGCTACTCGCAAAGATGAAATACCTTTTACTGTAGCACGAATAGTATTACAGGATTTCACTGGAATTCCCTTATTAGCAGACCTGGCAGCTATGAGAAGCGCTGTAAAAAGATCCGGTAAGGATCCAAAAATCATTGAGCCATTAGTCCCTGTGGATCTAGTTGTTGATCACTCAGTTCAGGTTGATTACTTCGGAAGTAAAAAAGCACTTGAGCGTAATATGGAGATTGAATTTCATAGAAATAAAGAAAGGTATCAATTTATTAAATGGGGGATGCAAGCTTTTCAGACATTCAAAGTTGTGCCACCAGGAGTGGGTATTGTTCATCAAGTAAATTTAGAATATCTAGCTCAAGGAATTCACCAAAAAAATGGTATATCTTACCCTGATACTTTAGTAGGAACTGATTCGCATACCACAATGATTAACAGTATCGGAGTAGTTGGGTGGGGTGTGGGTGGTATAGAGGCTGAAGCTGGCATGCTAGGTCAGCCAATTTATTTCTTAACACCAGATGTCGTAGGCATAAACCTTACGGGAAAATTAAAAAAAGGAGTTACAGCTACAGATCTTGTATTAACAATAACAGAATTACTACGAAAAACAAAAGTTGTTGGAAAGTTTGTTGAATTTTTTGGTGAAGGAACTAGCACCTTATCACTACCTGACAGAGCTACTATTGCTAATATGGCACCTGAATATGGGGCAACCATGGGATTCTTCCCAGTAGACCATGCAACCATTGAATATTTTAAAAATACTGGCCGAAACAATGAAGAAATTGCTATGTTCCAATCCTATTTTAAAGCCCAGAAGCTATATGGTATTCCTCTTAAAGGAGAAATTGATTATTCAACTGAACTAGATTTTGATTTAGGAACTGTAACCCCATCAGTAGCAGGACCAAGAAATCCACAAGACCGTATAGATATTGCTAATGTAAAAAGTAAGTTTACCTCTCTTTTTACCCAACCAATCAATAAAAAAGGATACGCTAGAAATAAGAATACTATAAACAAACGCTATCCTATAAATGAAATAAACTTGGGCCATGGAGATGTTCTAGTCGCAGCAATTACATCATGCACAAATACCTCTAACCCTAGCGTATTAATTGCTGCAGGGCTATTAGCAAAAAAAGCCTGCGAAAGAGGTCTTAAAGTAAATCCTCATATTAAAACGTCGCTAGCCCCAGGGTCTCGTGTAGTAACTGAATATTTAACTGCATCTGGGTTATTACCCTATCTAGAAAAATTAGGATTCAATTTAGTCGGTTACGGCTGTACAACTTGTATTGGAAACTCTGGACCTTTAGAGAAAGAAATAGAAAATATAATAATAAATAACAATCTAGTATGTTCTGCTGTGCTCTCAGGAAATCGTAATTTCGAAGCACGTATCCACCCTAATATCCAGGCTAATTTTCTTGCTTCACCTCCATTAGTCGTATCCTATGCAATTGCTGGCACTATACTTAAAGACTTAACAAATGAACCACTTGGCATCGGGAATAATTGTAAGCCAGTATGGCTATCTGATGTTTGGCCAAGTAATGAAGAAATTGATGAATTCATGAAATTTGCAAGAAATGCCAAAACTTTCCAGAATCTTTATAGCAACCTAACTAAAGATCACTTTCTATGGAACGATGTATTATCTGCTACTGGTGATATCTATGATTGGCCAATATCAACCTATATATCTGAGCCTCCATTTTTTCTAAATTTTAGTCCTAAACCAACTAAAAATAGTAGGAGCAAATCAATTATAGGAGCTCGTGCATTAGGAATATTTGGCGACTCGCTGACTACAGATCATATTAGCCCAGCTGGAATCATCAAAGATAATTCTCCTGCCGGGAAGTATTTACTTGAAAATAACATAGTAAAATCAGAGTTTAATAGTTATGGTTCAAGACGTGGCAACCACCATGTAATGATACGTGGAACATTTGCAAACGTACGCATAAAAAATCTGATGATACCAGGGAGTGAGGGTGGCGTAACTCTATATCAATCTGAAAAATCAGAAAATATACAAATGAGCATCTATGATGCTGCGATAAAATATATACAAGAAGAAACTCCAACAATTATTTTTGGTGGAGAAGAATATGGCACTGGATCAAGCCGTGATTGGGCAGCTAAAGGGACACAGCTACTTGGTATTAAGGCGGTAATTGCAAAAAGCTTTGAACGGATTCATCGAAGTAATCTAGTTGGTATGGGTGTGTTACCTTTACAATTTAAAGGTAATGATAATTTAGACTCATTAGGTATTAACGGCTCTGAAAAATTTGATATTCAAGGCTTAGAAGAAATCAATCCTCAACAAGATGTCATACTTAGCATCCACAGTCAAAATGGAACACGAAAAATTAAGCTATTATGCAGAATAGACACCTCTATCGAGGTGGATTATTTTCTACATGGTGGCATATTACCTTATGTTCTTAGAGAACTAATGGCCACCTAAAATTAAAAATGGAGAGAGAAAAAATAATAAAAATACTAAAATCTACCTATATAATATCTAACAATTTTGCAAATTCATCCCTACTCAAATTTCCATTATTATTTAAATCCATTCTAATAAATAAATTATTAGATATTTTCATTACAGCAATCTCTTCAAAAATAAGATACCCGTCCTTGTTAGCATCGTAACTTTCAAAAATTCTTATTTTTTCCATAGATACATAATCACTATAATTCTGTCCTATTCCATCTCCAGAACCGTATCCCCTTGCAAAGCCACTTCCAATCATAGTACTAAAGATTAATACTATTACCATAGCTGAAAACCAAATTTTTATAAGAAACTCTATTGAAGTGGATTTCATCCCATTTCCCATTTGATAAAGTAGGGTCACATTATAAAATATCTAATAATAACTATTTCTTAGAACAAAATATAAAAATAATTTTCAGAAAACCAATTTCTAATTTAAAAAACTTAAACGCCCTATTTTCTTCGCCAACTAGTACCCTCTATATTATCTTCTAGAATGATCCCCTCATTAGAAAGGGTTTTACGTATATTATCAGCTTCAGTATAGTTACCATTTCTTCGTGCAACAATACGATCCTGTATTAATTTATCAATCTGCTCTGTTGTATATTCTGAATTTACAGATGACATATCACTTTGGAAATATTTTTGTGGATCTTGCTGTAACAAACCTAAAATCTCACCAAGTGCCTTAAGCAAATTTGCTTGTTGATTAATACCTGATTTATTAGTTTCGTAAGCAAGATCGAATAATACTGCAATAGCAACTGGTGTATTGAAATCATCATTCATTGCTTTCATAAAACGCTGTGTATAAGTATTAGTCCAATCCAATTTATAATTTTGATTTATTACATATCCCTTTAAAGCACTATAAAGCCTGTCTAGTGAATTTTTGGCATCATCCAAATGAGTACTAGAATAATTTAAGGGACTACGATAATGTGCACGCAAAATAAAAAATCGTACTACTTCAGGCTGATAATTTTCTAGAATATCACGTATAGTAAAAAAGTTTCCCAATGATTTAGACATTTTTTCGTTATCAACACGAACGAATCCATTATGCATCCAATAATTAACGAACGAGGTATCATGTGCAGCTTCACTTTGTGCAATCTCGTTTTCATGGTGGGGAAACTGCAAATCCTGTCCTCCACCGTGTATATCAAAGTGCTTACCTAAATAATTACTACACATTGCTGAACACTCAATATGCCACCCAGGACGACCTTTCCCCCAAGGGGCTACCCAATATGGTTCATTAGTTTTTACTGATTTCCATAATACAAAATCCAATGGGCTCTTTTTATATGAATTTATAGCAACACGTTCACCAGCATATAAGTGGTCTGCCACCTTACCAGATAATTTCCCATAACTAGGGAATTTATCTACTGCATAATATACATCATCATTTGACCCTATATATGCAAAACCTTTATCTATTAATATTTGAATCATGGAAATCATATTTTCAATATATTGAGTAGCACGAGGTTCAAAAGTAGGCGGCAATACACCTAAAGCTGCTGCATCTTCATTCATTGCACGAATAAATCTTTCTGTAAGCGATTGAATTGACTCATTATTATCTTGAGCGCGCTGAATAATTTTATCGTCTACATCTGTAATATTACGAACATAAACAATTTCATAATTAATTGCCCTAAACCAACGAGCAACCATGTCAAATACAACCATGACACGTGCATGACCTAAATGACAATAATCATATACAGTCATACCACAGACATATAATTTAACTTTATTTTCGAATAAAGGTACAAAATCCTGCTTACACTTAGTAAGTGAATTATAAATTTTTAACATTGAATAATTTAATTTTAAATTAACTAAATAATAAAATTTAAACGATCTTGATTGAGCTGCTTACATGATAGAATAGAGATAAAGTATACCATGACAGGATCAGTTTAAATTACCTGTACCATTAAATTAAGCTGTTCTATTAATTAAGTTACAATTAAAACTATTTACTAAAAATTATTAAAACTATAAACTTTATGCATATTATTAAATTAATTCTAATATCCTTTATTATCTTATACACTTCAGTAATTTCAGCAGAACAAATTAAAATTAAAACTAATTTTGGTAGTATTTATATAGAGCTTTACCAAGATAAGGCTCCCAATACTGTCAAAAATTTTCTTAGTTATATACAAGAGGGAGCGTATACTAACACTATCTTCCACCGTGTTATTCCGGGATTTATGATTCAGGGGGGTGGTTTTAATAAATTAATGAAAAAAGTCCCAACTAAACAACCAATTAAAAATGAAGCTAATAATGGCCTCAAGAATGAAATTGGTACAATTGCAATGGCACGTACAGGAGAACCACATTCAGCTACAAACCAATTCTTTATTAATGTAGCAAACAACGATTTTCTTAACTATACTAGGCCAAATACCAGGGGTTATGGATATACAGTATTTGGAAAAGTTATAAGTGGAATGGATATAGTAAATAAAATATCAAAAATACCAACTGGAGCAAATAAACTATTCAATCAAGATGCTCCAAAAAAAATGGTTATAATAGAATCAATGAATATTATAGACTCTAACTCTAAGCAAATAGAATGACATAAGGACATATATGATTAAATTACATACTAGCTATGGTGAAATTACCATAGAGCTTTTTAATGAAGAAGCCCCAATAACAACTAAAAATTTTACTGAATATGTAAATAGCGGATATTATGATAATACAATATTTCATAGAATAATTAATGGTTTTATGATTCAAGGAGGTGGTTTTGAATCAGGAATGTCTCTAAAAGAAGGTCGTGCCCCTATTAAGAATGAGGCTAATAATGGAGTAAAAAATGATATTTATACTATTGCAATGGCGCGCACATCAGATGTTAATTCAGCATCCTCTCAATTTTTTATAAATGTAGCAGATAACGATTTTCTTAACTTCACATCACCAACAACTGAAGGGTTTGGCTACTGTGTTTTTGGTAAAGTAATAGAAGGTCAGGATGTAGTAGATAAAATTAAGAAAGTAGAAACAGGAAATAAAAACGGACACCAAAATGTGCCATTAGAAGATGTCACTATCCAAAAAGCAGAAGAATTAACTAATATATAAATTTATTATGAAATAGTTGATTCATAGACTATAGCATTTTTATTCCTATTTCTAGATCTGCCTTAATATCCTTTACTGATTCTAATCCGACAGCAATACGTAAAAGGCCATCTGTAATACCTGCTGCATCACGCTCATTTTGACTAATTCTAGAATGAGTCGTACTAGCTGGATGAGTTAACGTAGTTTTAGCATCCCCAAGATTAGCAGTAATTGATAGCATGCGAGTAGAGTTTATTATACGCCATGCTTCCTCTTTACCCCCTTTCACTTCAAATGAAACTATACCACCACCAGCCTTCTGCTGTTGCTTTGCAAGAAGATAATGAGGATGAGAGGAGAGGCCAGGATAATATACCTTGGTTATTCCTGGCTGAGCCTCAAGCCAAATAGCTATATCAAGCGCACTAGCAGAATGGGCTTCCATACGAATTTTAAGTGTCTCCATTCCTTTAAGTATTACCCATGCATTAAAAGCACTAAGAGTTGGTCCGGCAGTACGAAGAAAATTAAAGACTCCTTGTTCCATTATTAGATCTTTCTTTCCTAATACTGCCCCACCTAGAACCCTCCCTTGCCCATCAAGGTATTTTGTTGCAGAATGAATTACTATATCAGCACCTAAATCTAATGGTTTTTGTAATACTGGCGAGCAGAAACAATTATCTACAACTAACCATGCACCTGAAGTCTTTGCTAATTCTGCTAATGCTGAAATATCAGAAATCTCAGTAAGAGGGTTGGATGGTGTTTCTATAAAAAATAATTTTGTATTTGGTTTAACAGCAGTTTGCCACTCTTCTAATGTAATTAATGATACAAAAGTAACTTCTATCCCAAAGCGCCTAAAAATATTATTAAACAAATTAAGTGTAGAACCAAATAAACTTTTTGAAGCAATAATATGATCCCCTGCAGACAATAACCCCATTACACATGCAAGTATTGCCGACATACCAGAGGCTGTTGCTACACAAGCTTCTGCCCCTTCTAATGCTGCAAGTCGCTTCTCGAAAATAGTAACAGTTGGATTAGTAAATCTTGAATATACATTTCCCTGCTCTTTGCCAGAGAATCGCGCAGCAGCCTGCTCAGCATTATCAAACACATAACTTGATGTAAGATACATAGCTTCTGAATGCTCATTAAACTGACTACGTTGAATACCTGCATGTATCGCAAGAGTCTCCAATTCAAAATCATCAGACATCCAAGTTTCTCCCAAAATAAAAAACCCGTTCAGCTTATGCTAAAACGGGCCGCCCCACTTTAGCTGTATTTATAAGGCGCCCGCAAGCTGACAATCAAATCGGCGCAAATTTTAAAGCTACGCTTAGTACTAAGTTTTGTCAAATAGACCTAGACCACCTTACTCTGATGATACCAAACTTAAATCTAATTGAGTGCTATTTTCAGCTTGTGATAGTACCGTACCATTATTACGCTGAGATTCAATCATTGCTAGGTATTCTGGTGTAATATCTCCAGCAATATAACGTCCATCAAAACATGATGTCTCAAAATTATTAACTGATGGCTTAATTCGATGAATATCTTTTTTCAGGGAACTAAGGTCCTGATAAATCAGATAATCTGCTCCAATTTCTTTACGTATTTCATCATCGTTTCGACCAGTAGCAATTAACTCCTGACGTGTTGGCATATCAATCCCATATACATTAGGAAATCTTACTGGTGGTGCTGCTGAAGCAAAATATACTTTATGCGCACCAGCCTCTTGTGCCATTTGGACAATTTCCCTACTAGTAGTACCTCGTACAATTGAATCGTCCACCAGTAAAACATTCTTACCACGGAATTCTACACTCATAGCATTTAATTTTTGACGAACTGTTTTCCGGCGCTGTTGACCTTCCTGCATAATAAATGTTCGACCAATATAACGATTTTTAACAAAACCTTCACGGAAATCAAGACCTAGCCTATTTGCTAGTTGTAATGCACTAGGGCGGCTAGAATCAGGAATTGGAATTACTACATCTATATCAAGATGGTGCATATCTCTCATAATTTTTTTTGCCAAGCTCTCACCCATATTAAGCCTTGTTTCATATACTGAAATACTATCCATTAATGAGTCTGGGCGAGCAAGATAAACATACTCAAAAATACAAGGGTTCAGTGATGAATTATCAACACATTGTTTGCTAAAGAAATTACCATCCTCATCAATAAATACTGCCTCTCCTGGGCCTATATCACGTATTAATTTAAAGCCTAGCGTATCAAGAGCTACACTCTCAGAAGCAACCAAATACTCTATACCATGTTCTGTTTCTATAGAACCAAATACAAGCGGTCGAATCCCATGCGGATCACGAAAAGCAAGCAATCCATAACCTGCAATCATTGCTACAACAGCATAAGCTCCCTTACAGCGCGTATAAACTCCAGACACTGCATTAAAAATAGCTGCAGGGTCTAATTGATAGCTTTTGGCGCTATCCTGCAGTTCATGTGCCAATACATTAAGTAATACTTCAGAATCAGAATTAGTATTTACATGACGTAAGTCTGCCCGAAAAAGTTCATTATTAAGTTGAGTTGCATTTGTAAGGTTTCCATTGTGTCCAAGTACAATACCAAATGGGGAATTCACATAAAATGGCTGTGCTTCAGCCGTTGATTCAGGAGATCCTGCTGTAGGGTAACGAACATGAGCTATACCCATGTTACCAACTAGAGAGCGCATATTCCTAGTACGAAATACATCTCTTACTAACCCACCACCCTTATGCATATGAAAAGCATTCTTGTGTGCAGTTACAATGCCAGCAGCATCCTGGCCACGATGTTGTAGAACCAATAGCCCATCATAGAGCAATTGATTTACTGGGGATTTTGAAACTATTCCTAAAATTCCGCACATAATAAGCTAACAATATCAATCAAATTATATTTATATAAATTTTTCTATATTATTTATTTTACTAAAATTTATTTTCTTAGGTTTGAAGTACTAAACATTAATCCTAGTCTAGAGCCATAATAAATTCTCTTATTATTTCTACATTAATTATCATAATTAATTCTTTCTACTATCCCCTTTGGTAACCAAGGATGCATCATTATAACTCCTGTTTCAAGAGGCTTGCTAAATATTGCCTTTTGCCAAAATAATTCTTGTGGAAGTGTTGTTAACCCCGCTGATATCACAAGAAACAATACTACTAGTAATCCACGAGTAAAACCAAATAACGCACCAAAAAATCTATCAGCATAACCCAGTCCAACAGTTCTAATTAAAGCAGAAACAAGCATAGTAACCATACTCATTAATATAAGTGTGGCTAAAAAAACAGCTATAAATGATATGACTATACGTAATGATTCATCAGTGATACTGGGTGGCAGCACAACCATAAAATCCTTATGATATATTTCTGCAGCCATATAAGAAACAACCCAACCTATTAGAGACAAGGCTTCTCGTACTATTCCACGAACAATACTTAATAATATAGACACGACAATGATAGTTAAAACAACAACATCAAAAATAGTCATTTATTATTACTGAGAATATTTATAAAAAAACAAACTACCATTAATACATTTAATTATTGCCACTTAATTTAATTACAAACTAATCACAACACCAATAACACCAATTTTCTTTAATTTTTCTTGTTCTCTCTTTGCTCTATCATAACTAAAAAAAGGGCCAACACGGACCCTTGTTATTTCTTTACCATTATTATTTATCTTCTCTATATACGCTTTCTGTATTCCACTAAGTATCAAGCTCTGTTGTTGATTTTTTGCTTTAATTGAGTCAGAAAATGCACCTAGCTGAACTATAAATTTCTCATTAATTGGATTTGAACCTGTATTTTTAACACCAGGTCCAACCTCTCCATTACTATGAGTTTTGTTACCTTCTTGATATTTATTTCTTTGTGTCTGATCTTTTAACACATTAGATTCTTTATCTTGTTGAGTAGCTGGTTTAACAGAATTATCTTGTAAATTATCCGTTGGAAAAATAATCCTAATTTCCTGTCCCTTCTGATTTGGGATAGGCTCGAATAAGATTGGTAAAACTATAACTGCTATAACTACCAGTACAACCGCACCAACAACTCTTCTTCTAGCCCTCTTTCTTAACTGAATCCTTTGTTCATTATTAATTCTAACCATTGAAATTAGCCCAGTTTTTACAAGTTTTCCTCTTTATTCAAGAATTCCATTATTTCCCCAACAACGTGAAATGACCCAAATACACAAATTCTATCATTTAAACTTGCCTGTTTACAGGCAAAAATATAAGCAGAAATAGCATCAGAAAAAGAGAGGATATCCTTTATTCCAACCTTCTCTAAACTTTCAACTATTTCATTAGAAGATAATCCACGTGTTGAATTAATACCTGTAACAAGCCAATAATCAATCTCTGAAGCAACTCTCTGCACCATCTCACTTATATCCTTATCTTTTAGTGCAGAAAATACAGCATAAGTTTTATGATGCCCAACCATTCCTGCCAAACTATTTTTTAAGGCATGTATAGCACTAGGATTATGTGCCACATCAAAAATCACTTTTGGTTTATCAGATATAATCTGGAACCTCCCAGAAAGCTGTATATTTAGTAATCCAGACTTAATGTCATTGTCTGTAACTGGAAAAATATCCTTAAAAACATTTAAAGTTGCTAAAGAAGCACTGGCATTACGCAGCTGGCATGAAGTATTTCCTAAAGAGGGGTAAGGTAGAGAATAATAATAATTATTCTCGCAATAATTCCAGCTATATCCCTCATCAAAATAATTAAATTGCTCTCCAATAACCTTTAGTTCTGCTCCAACTGATATAGCATGTTTTCGTATGGAAATGGGTGGGGAAATATCTGAACAGATAGCAGCTCTACCTCTTCGAAAGATCCCTGCTTTCTCCAACCCAATTTCTTCCCTTGTATTCCCAAGGTATTCCTCATGATCATAATCAATGTTAGTCAATACTGCACAATCAGCATCAAATATATTAACAGCATCCAACCTTCCCCCAAGGCCTACCTCAAGAATAGCTACATCTACCCTTGCTTTAGCGATCAATTCCATTGCAACTAGAGTACTAAATTCAAAATAAGTTAAAGAAGCACCACTTTCTACTCTAGCAGCTTCTATTATATTAAAAGCTTTACATAACTCATCATCATTGACTTCTTTTTTACCTATACGTATTCGTTCGTTATACCTAAGTAAATGTGGTGATGTATAACAACCAACAAGATAGCCTGCTTGGCTTAGAATAGATTCTAATATTGCACATACTGAACCCTTACCATTTGTACCACTAACAGTAATAATTGGAAACGATAATGAAAAATTTAAATTCGTTTTAACTTGATTTAAGCGACCAAGGCTCATCTCAATATTACTTGGGTGAATACGATCAATATACTCCAACCACGAATATAAATTTTTAACTCTAGGCTTAATATTAAGCTTAGCCATTAACCTCTGTATACATAATTGAGAATATAATACTAAAGGTCTAGTTTCAATGAAGTAGGATGAATAGGAGACCGCATCAATAAAGTACAAAGATTTACAATTCTGTCACGCATATGTCTACGATCAACAATCATATCTATTGCTCCATGCTCTAATAAGAATTCTGCACGCTGAAAACCATCAGGCAGAGTCTGCCTCACTGTTTGCTCAATAACTCGTGGACCAGCAAAACCAATCAGAGCCTTAGGCTCTGCTATTACAACATCACCAATAAAAGCAAAACTAGCAGAAACCCCGCCCATAGTTGGGTCTGTCAAAACAGAAATAAACGGTATTCTATTTTGCTTTAATTTACTTAATGCAGCTGTGGTTTTTGCCATCTGCATCAATGATATCAAACCTTCTTGCATGCGGGCCCCTCCACTTGCAGAAAAGCATACAAATGGTAGACCTTTCTCAACACAAACTTGCACACCACGTGAAAATTTCTCTCCTACTACAGAACCCATTGACCCACCCATAAAACCAAACTCAAAAGCTGCTACAACTATAGGTACTGTCTGCACGCTTCCTTGCATAACAATCAATGCATCATCTTCTTGTGTTTTTTTCTTCGCCTGTGCTAATCGATTTGTATATTTCTTACTATCTACGAATTTTAAAGGATCTAAAGGTAGAATTTCTTCTCCAATTTCGCTACGTCCTTCAATATCTAAAAATACATCAAGACGTTTTCTTGCAGAAATACGATTATGATGATTACATTTTGGACACACATTAAAATTGTTAGCTAAGTCTGAGTAATATAATACTACCTCACAAGATGAACATTTAATCCACAGACCTTCAGGAACGACTCTTTTATCGCCACTTTCATTACGCTTTATTTTAGGTGGAAAAAGATTTTGAAACCAGCTCATAGTTTTATAATTAATCCTTGTATATTAGATGAATATTAATGCTATCTATCAATAGCTACACGTAAATCCCGCACAAAAGCAGATACATTTATTATAATTTTTTCCTTAGAAGATTCTTCAATTTCCCTTATAAGGCGACTACCAATTACTACTGCATCAGCTAACTCAGAAATAGATTTTGCTGTTTCACTATCATGAATGCCAAACCCAACACCAATTGGAATAGAGAAATATGAACGCAAATTAGCTAATTTATTCTCAACTTCTTTCAAGTTAAGATGTGCTGAACCTGTTACGCCTTTTAGCGAAACATAATAAATAAACCCTGTTGCTCTTTTAGCTATCTCTAGAATTCGTCTATCAGGAGTTGTGGGTGAAAGTAAAAAAATTGCATCCATATTATTTTGGTTTAGGCACTCAAGCCACTCTCCACATTCCTCAGGTGGGTAATCAACTACCAAGACCCCATCTATACCAGATTCTTTAGCTTTTTCAGAAAATACTTGGTGCCCAATTGCTTCAATAGGGTTTGCATATCCCATCAAAACTACTGGTGTCTTAATATTCTCTTTTCTAAACTCTGCTACCATTTCCAATACATTATCTAGATTTATTTTATGTAATAGAGCCCGCTCATATGATCGTTGTATAACTGGCCCATCAGCCATTGGATCAGAAAAAGGAATGCCTAGTTCAATAATGTCCGCACCGGCACTTACTAGTGCGTGCATTAATAGAATAGTCGTTTCTTGATCAGGGTCACCCGCAGTAATAAACGGGATTAACGCTTTTCTACTATTCTTTCTTAAAGTTCCAAATGTAGCTGAAATACGAGACATAAAAATTAAATCCTAATTAAAAATAACCCCAGAGGCCTTAGCCACAGTATCTATATCTTTATCACCCCTCCCAGAAAGATTAACTAATAATAATTTGTCTTTATCAAATGTGGGCGCAATTTTCGCAGCATATGCCAATGCATGGCTTGATTCCAATGCAGGAATAATACCCTCATAACGACACAACATATCAAATGCATGCATAGCCTCATCATCAGTTATAGCAACATATTTAGCCCTACCAATATCCTTTAACCACGCATGCTCAGGACCCACGCCAGGATAATCAAGACCAGCTGAAATGGAATGAGTTTCAGAAATTTGGCCACCATCATCTTGAATCAGATAAGTACGGTTCCCATGTAATACTCCTGACCTGCCTGTAAGTAAAGTGGCTGCATGTTTACCAGATTCAATTCCTAGTCCTGCAGCTTCTACACCTATCATGCCTACATCTTTATTATCAATAAAAGGATAGAATAAGCCTAAGGCATTAGACCCACCACCTACACATGCTATTAATTTATCTGGCTGACGTCCGTATTCTTTCTTCATCTGTGATATTGCCTCACGCCCAATAATAGCCTGAAAATCTCTAACCATCATTGGATATGGATGTGGGCCTGCTACCGTACCTATAATATAAAAAGTATCTTCAACATTAGTAACCCAATCACGCATTGCTTCATTTAGTGCATCTTTTAGTGTCTTTGAGCCTGAGTCTACTGGAATTACTGTTGCACCTAAAAGCTTCATACGATAAACATTGGGTGCCTGCCGCTTAATATCCTCTGAGCCCATATAAACTACACACTCCATGCCATATCTAGCAGCAACTGTAGCACTAGCAACGCCATGCTGGCCTGCCCCAGTCTCAGCTATTACACGCTTTTTTCCCATACGTTTAGCTAAAAGTGCCTGGCCAATAGTATTATTAATTTTATGTGCACCTGTATGGTTTAAATCTTCACGCTTTAAAAGAATTTGCGCTCCCCCTAGAAATTTTGACCATCTTTTAGCATGATAAATGGGGCTAGGCCTTCCAACATAAGACTCTAATTCCTGAGTAAATTCTTCAAGAAAAGCAGCATCATTTCGGTAATATTCATACTGGGTACGTAACTCTTCTAATGCCGCAATTAGTGTTTCAGCAACAAATGTACCTCCATAAGAACCAAAGTGGCCCTGAATATCGGGAAGGCTATAATTTTTCACTATTTCTAACTCCTTTCATGAAGGCCGCAACTTTATCTGCATCTTTGATACCCCTAGTTAATTCTACCCCACTAGACACATCAACAGCCCAAGGCTTTACCTCTTTTATAGCTACACAAACATTCTTGGGGTTCAGGCCGCCAGAAAGTATCAATGGCAAGGGTAAATTTTTTGGAACCAGATCCCATTTAAAAGTGCAGCCACTCCCCCCAGGAATGCCTTCAATATAGCTATCTAATAATAATCCACTTGAATCAGAATACTGAGACGCATATTGTAGCAAATCTATTCCAGGATTGACCCTTACCGCCTTAATATACGGTAATGAAAACTGCCTACAAAATGTTGGTGCCTCATTTCCATGGAATTGCATTAAGTTTAAACCAGCAATATCAATTGTCTCTTCAACCCACTCAGAACTTGCATCAACATATACCCCAACCGCACATACAAATGGTGGTAACGCCTTTATAATCTTACGTGCCACATTTGGTTCTATGAAACGATCGCTTTTATTCCAGAAAATAAAACCAATAGCATTAGCCCCATATCGTACAGCCATTAAAGCATCTTCAAGACGGGTAATACCACAAACTTTTACTCTAATTAACATAAGCTAAATTTTAAACAATATAAAATAGGGTCATACTTAATATATATAGAAAATAAAATTACTAATAGTCCTTTACTCTTACATACCTGGTTTATTAGAATTAAAGCTATTAATTCCAGGCATTCTTGATAGAACTGATGTAAATGATGGCTCTACAAAACTTGGTAGTTGCCACTCTAAGCCATAACTAATTCCAGATAAATATAGACCCCTTGCAGAAAAAGTAGGTGCTGCTATAGATCTATCACGCTCCTTTAAAATTTTCTCTATCCACTGAGGATCGTGACTCCCCTTACCTACATACACTAATGAACCAATAATATTTCGTACCATATGCTGTAAAAAGCCATTTGCACGTATATCAAAGATAATAATTTCTCCCTTTTTAAGAATATCCAATTTCGTTAAAGTACGTACTGGTGATTTAGCCTGACACTCTGCAGCCCTGAATGCACTAAAATCGTGTTCGCCAAGTAAAAATTGAGAAGCTTCTCTCATTCTTTTTAAATTTAGAGGCAAATGAAACCATCCAACCTTACCATGATAAAGTGCTGCGCGTACTGGATGATTAAGTAATAAGTAAAGGTAATAACGCTCTTTTGCACTATAGCGCGCATGGAATCTATCTGATAATTTTTTTGCCCAAAGTACTGCAATACTATTAGGTAATAATGAATTAACCCCCCTTACCCAAGCACTATGAGAACGCTCTACCTCTGTATCAAAATGAATAACTTGGTAGGTAGCATGAACACCAGAATCAGTACGACCTGCAGTAATAACACGAATATTACTATGAGCAATCTTTGATAATGCATTCTCAATTGCATTCTGAATTGAACAACCAGAAGGCTGACTTTGCCACCCACAAAAAGAAGAACCATCATATTCCAGACCTAAAACGATTCTCACTAATTCACACCATACTCAAATATTATTATTTAAAATCAAGGTAACAAAATATAAAACAAGCCTAATAAATACTCCGAAATCTTAATAACATCATTTACAAATTTTCCAAAATATTTTTAGCAGATTTTCTCTGGTTATCGTCCCCATCATTTAAAATTTCTTGGATAACCTCTTTTGCGCGCTCCTTATCTCCCATCTCTTGATAAGCACGGGCCAAATCAATTTTGGTAGCTATTTTATGCCATTTATCACTCTTCTTAGCTAATTCAGAGTCACTTATTTCAGAGGAAACTGAGTTATCTATATTTAAATTAATATCAGGTAAATCTTCTTCTGCTAATACTGGGGTAATTGTAATTTCTTCAGTCTGCGTCCCATCGGGGAAACTACTAGTACCTATATCTTTTGTATTATCAGAAACCAAAGTATCAGCTATAGCATTATTTTCCAAGTTTATTTTATCTTTTTCTGTTCTGCTCTCATTAATTTTAGGGACAGAATCATTATCTACAGTTTTCTTATTTTTCCCTTTTATAGCAAAAATAGCCATTAAAAGAAGAAACAGCACCAACCCTATATACACAATATTCTCAATTAAATTATTAATAATAGCTCCTATCCTAGAAGGGAAATCTTCCTTCTTAATTAAAAGTAAATTCTGGTCTTCCTTAGAATCCAATGCTACAGATCCATCATTCATTGTATCTTTAGCATCTAATTTTTCTTCTATAGGTCTACTCAATCTTGAGCTCTCCTGTATAGATCGAGTACTATCCACACCTGAATCTTGCGCTATTGTATGGGAAAGTTTTGTTTCTGTCGCCACTTTAGAAGCATTTTCTATAGGAGCTTCTATCTCAGAAATTCCACTATTTCTTAATTCTAGTAATTGTTGTAATTTTTTAATATTTTCCTCAAGTATTGCTATACTTTCATTTGCTTCATTTAATTCTTTCTCTTTAGCGATAGCATTATCCTCCAAAGCTGCAATATATTCTTCCTTAGAATCACTTTCAACATTCTTACCATTACCACCCTTTATTACTCCTTCTCCATTTGAAATACTTAATTTCTCTTCAGGCTCTTTTATTGTAGCTTTAACAGATTTATCAATTTTAGTAGAAATTTTTCCAGTTGATATTTGTGCAGAAAGTCCAGCAGCAGGATCAGAAGCATAAACTTCTTCTGCTAGTTTTTGTCGATAAAGTTCCCAATTCTTTGCTTGTATCTTTACTTCAATATCAGCTTCTTCTGGTGAAATTGCTGTAACTTCATTTATATTAGGTACGCGTAGCATAGGACCTGTCCTAAGCCTATTCATATTATTATCAAAAAAAGCTTTATTATTTGCACGATATAATGCAACAAGTAATTGATTTAATTGTATATTATGGTAATCAATCTTTCTTGCAATCTTAGTAAGATTATCCCCACGTACTACTGGGATATAAGAAGCCTCATGTTGTTTTATATCCTCAATTTTCTTAAGTTCAGCAGCACTCATACCTGAATCAGGTTGTACTACTGGTAAATTTGGATTAGAAATGTCCTCTGGTAAGTCAAGTAATACAGTAACTTTCTTAAGCAGAAGACCTGATGACCACCTAAATTCGATTAATAAAATAAAAAAAGGTTTAGTAACAGGCTGTTGAGAAATAAGTCTAATATATGGCTGGCCATTTGATCGTTTCTCTATACTAATTTCAACCTTAGTTAAAAAAGAAGCATAATCTATATTTAATTCCTGAAAAGACTCAAGTGGTGCTAACTTTACTGATAAGGCAGAAGTATCTTCTTTATCTATAGAAACAATATCTATTTCTGCTTTAAATGGCTGACCCAAATAAGAATTAAGAGTAAACTGCCCTAAATTTATTGCATTTGCAGTAAAAGGAAATGCTAGCAATAAAAAATATAAACAGGTTCTAATTATAGCCTTGCGAGCAATCATACCATTAAATTTTAATATTAAAATATAATATTATCATTAAGTTATGGTTCAAAATTAAATCTTTTATTAGCATTAAAGACAGATCTAATATATTTTCTATATAACTTCCTAGTATACAGAACCTCTAAAGATATCCTATTAAACTCTTTTACTAAGCTCCTCGCCTAGCCCTAAGTTTCAACAAGGATTCTTAACATTCTACGTAATGGCTCTGCTGCACCCCAAAGTAGTTGATCTCCTACTGTAAATGCAGATAAATAATCTTCTCCCATTGTAAGTTTACGTAAGCGACCTACTGGTATAGATAATGTGCCGGTTACTGTAGCCGGAGTTAATTCTTCTAATGTACGTTCTCTCTCATTAGGAATAACTCTAACCCAATTATTAGAACTATCGATAATATCCTCCACTTCATCTAAAGGAATCTCTTTCTTCAGCTTTATAGTTATTGCCTGACTATGACTGCGCATAGATCCAACACGTACACAAATTCCATCAACAGGAACTTCATGGTTGCTTGTACCCATAATTTTATTTGTTTCTGCCTGAGCTTTCCATTCTTCACGACTTTGTCCATTACCAAGATCACTATCAATCCATGGAATTAGGCTTCCTGCAAGTGGAACACCAAAATTTGAAATTGGGAAATCTTCGTCACGTAAAGATTTTGATACCTTTCGATCAATATCTAATATGCCAGAAGCAGGGTCGTCTAAAAGTGTCTTCGCTCCACGATGAGCCTCCCCCATTTGCATTAATAATTCACGCATATTTTTTGCGCCTGCACCGGAGGCGGCTTGATAAGTCATTGCACTCATCCAATCAACCATATTATTTTTAAGTAATCCTCCAACTGCCATTAGCATAAGACTTACAGTACAATTTCCACCAATATAAGACTTTTCACCATCATATATAGCTTGTTTAATTATTGGAAGATTAACTGGATCTAATATAATTACAGCACCCTCTTCCATCCTGAGTGTAGAAGCAGCATCAATCCAGTATCCATCCCAACCTTCTTTACGCAAATCTTTATAAACCTTAGAAGTATAACCCCCTCCCTGACATGAAATAATAATGTCCATTACTTTTAGGTGATTAACATTATATGCATCTTTAAGCGGCAAAACTCCTTTACCAACATCTGGACCAGGATTACCCAACTGAGATGTAGTAAAAAACTCTGGTTCTACGAGTTCAAAATCATTTTCCTCACGCATTCTTTGCATCAGAACTGAACCAACCATACCGCGCCAACCAATAAAACCTACACGCTTCATGCAGACTCCTTATTTAAAAAACTAGGCTAGATATAAATTAATAACATACTTACCTAAAACTATAAATTATTTAATATAGCATCACCCATTTCCACCGTTCCTATTTCTTTCATTCCTACTTCACAAATATCTCTAGTACGGTAATTATTAGCCAATACTTTCTTGACTGAATTCTCAATACGAATAGCTGTTCTTTCTTGACTAAATGTGTACCGCAACATCATAGCTACTGATAAGATTGCTGCTAATGGATTTGCTATATTTTTACCTGCTATATCTGGCGCTGACCCATGTATTGGTTCATACAACCCTTTATTCTTATCATCAAGAGATGCTGATGGCAACATGCCAATTGAACCAGTAAGCATTGAAGCCTCATCAGATAAAATATCACCAAACATATTTCCTGTAACAATCACATCAAATTGTTTTGGGTTTAGTATCAATTGCATAGCAGCGTTATCTACTAACATATGAGATAATTCAACGTCTGGATACTGCCTAGCCACATCATTAACAACTTCTCTCCATAACTGAGAACATTCAAGCACATTCATTTTATCAACTGAGCAAAGTTTTTTATTACGCTTACGCGCGACTTGAAAAGCAATATGGACAATCCTATATATTTCAGCTTCACTATATACCATAGTATTAAGTCCTACTCGTTGCTTATCATCAGACAACTCAATTCCACGTGGCTCTCCAAAATAAATATCACCTGTTAATTCTCTTATAATTAAGATATCGAGGCCTGATATTATTTCAGGCTTAAGTGTTGAAGCACCTGCAAGCTCAGAATAAACGAGTACTGGTCGCAAATTTGCAAAAAGATTCAAATCTTTACGGACAGCTAGCAGTCCCTGTTCTGGGCGCTTGTCTCGAGGTAGTGCATCATATTTTAATCCACCCACAGCCCCTAATAACAAAGCATCGGCTTCCATAACAAGCTTACGAGTCTCATTTGGAAATGGACTCCCAGTTGCGTCAACTGCACACCCCCCTAATAAAGCTGTTTCCATCTCAAACTTCATTCCATCAGTATTAAGCGCTTCCAATACACGTACTGCTTGGGCAATAATTTCAGGACCAATACCATCACCAGGTAGAATTGCAATTTTCATAAATTTTCTCAATAAATCACTTCAAATAAATATTCTAAATAAATAGCCAAGGTCGCTTAATTTTCCTTCTATTTTCATACGATCTTATTTTTTCTGTATGTTGTAATGTAAGCCCAATCTCATCTAATCCTTTTAATAAATTTTCTTTTCTAAAAGGCTCAACATCAAAAATATGAACCATTCCATCTGGTGTTGAAATTTTCTGCTCCTCCAAATTAATATCAAGAGAATATCCAACATTCAAATTTACTTCATGAAATAGCTGGTCAACTATATCTTCTTTAAGCACAATTGGTAATAACCCAATTTTAAATGCATTATTAAAAAAAATATCAGCATAGCTAGAGGCCAATATCACTTGAAACCCATAGTCTTGTAGTGCCCAAGGAGCATGTTCACGGCTTGATCCACAACCAAAATTTGCTCGTGTTAGTAATATTTTTGCTCCACTGAATCTTGTATGGTTAAGAATAAAATCTGGATTTAGTATGCGTTGAGTGACATCTTTTCCTGGCTCACCATGATCTAGATAACGCCATTCATCAAATAAATATTGGCCGAATCCAGATCGCTTTATCGATTTTAAAAACTGTTTTGGAATGATTGCATCCGTATCAATATTTGAACGATCTAATGGCACAACCAATCCCTTACAGCCAACAAATTTTTCCATTTATATAAAATTACACCTTACTTTATTAAAAAATTTGAAAATATTAATAATATATTTATATATAAAATTATAAACTCCGCACATCAATAAAATGTCCATTTACTGCTGCCGCAGCTGCCATAGCAGGGCTTACTAAATGAGTACGACCAGCCTGACCCTGCCTACCTTCAAAATTTCTATTTGATGTCGAAGCACAGCGCTCACCTGGTGAAAGATAATCATCATTCATTGCTAGACACATCGAGCAGCCTGGTTCCCTCCATTCAAATCCAGCCTTAATAAATATCTTATCTAACCCTTCTTCTTCTGCTTGTACTTTTACTAAACCAGAACCTGGAACCACCATAGCAAGTTTGATATTTTTTGCAATATATTTATCTTTTACAACTGCTGCTGCTGCTCTTAAATCTTCAATACGTGAATTAGTACAAGATCCAATAAAAATTTTATCTAGATAAATATCACTCATTAACATATTAGGTATTAGCCCCATATATTCTAAGGCGCGTTGTATATCTTTTCGTTTTATTAAGTCAGGAATTTTTAATGGATCTGGAACTCTCCCATCTACTGCTAAAACCATCTCTGGAGAAGTTCCCCAAGTTATTTGCGGTTTTATCTGTGTTGCATCTATATTTACAATATGATCAAAATTTGCCCCCTCATCGCTTTTAAGGGTACGCCAATAATTCACTGCTTTTTCCCAAGAATTTCCTTTTGGTGCATATGGTCTCCCACTAATATATTCAATAGTAATATTATCTACTGCTATCAAGCCCGCACGTGCACCTGCTTCAATTGCCATATTACAAAGTGTCATACGACCTTCCATAGACAAAGCACTAATTGTTCCTCCTGTGAATTCAATAGCGTAACCAGTGCCACCAGCTGTCCCAATTTCCCCAATGATAGCAAGTGCTAAATCTTTAGCAGTAACGCCAGGACAAAGGCTACCATTTATCAAAACTCTCATATTTAACGATTTTTTAATAGATAAGCATTGGGTCGCAAGAACATGCTCTACTTCTGATGTGCCAATTCCAAAAGCAAGGCAGGCAAATGCGCCATGTGTGCTAGTATGAGAATCACCACATACAACTGTCATACCAGGTAATGTAGCGCCTTGCTCTGGGCCAATTACATGGACTATTCCCTGGCGCATATCATTCATCTTAAACTCAGCTATACCCAGCTCCTCACAATTCCTATCAAGAGTTTCAACCTGTAATCGTGAAATAGGGTCACTTATTCCATGTTTGCGATTAGTAGTCGGAACATTGTGGTCTGCAACTGCAAGAATCGAACCCTCTCTCCAAGGTTTTCTCCCAGCAATTTTTAATGACTCAAATGCTTGTGGGCTAGTCACTTCATGAACTAAATGACGGTCAATATAGATCAATTCTGCTCCAGACAGATCATCATGGACAACATGCTCTTCCCAAAGTTTATCGTATAAAGTTTGCATTCATAGAAGACCTTATTAAAAATATATTATCTCATAATGTAATTATTTAACCTGCTATTTTATTTTTTATTTACCATCTAATGTTAACTTTTTGTATTATTAGCCCTAATCCTAAAAGTGCAGATAATGCACTTATACTAAATGTAAGCTCTGATCCTAACCAACCCCATGCATAACCACTAAATATTCCGCCTAATGCTCCTCCAATCCCAAATGTAAAGCTTGTATAGAAAGCTTGCCCCTTAGCCTGATGTCGGCCACGAAAAAAATGGTGAACAACCATCATAGCTGCAACATGATGTGCTCCATATGTTATAGCATGTAAAATTTGTGCAAATAGAATTACGATCGGCCATTCAACTCCCCAGGCTATCATTAAAAACCTTATTACTGCACAAAAGAAACTGATTGCAAGGATATACTTTAAACTAAGCCATTTTATTACCCTAGGTATCAGAAAAAATATACCTATTTCACATATGACCCCAATTGCCCAGAGCCAACCGATAACACCTTTACTATACCCATGCTCTACTAAATAAATTGAATAGAATGTGTAGTATGGGCCATGTGCAAAGGCCATTAATAAACATGCAACAAAAAACGACAATACGATAGGCTGTTTAAATATTTGCTTAACAGATAAATTATCAGAAGAATGAGATAGAATCTCCACTTCGGGAATTCTCCAAGAAAAAAAAACAATACCTAACTTAAATCCAAGAACCCACCATAATAAAGATATAATCTCAGCAGTATCTAATAAATACCCTATACCAACTACAGAACAAACAAATCCGAATGAACCCCATGAACGGATACTCCCATATCTAGCCGTATTATTTCCAAGGTAAGATAGGGTTGTTGCTTCAATTAAAGGAAGCGATGCGCTCCAAAAGAAGCTCATAAAAATCATTACAATAAATAACCAATAAAATGATACCCCAAAGAAAACTCCACAATAACTTATAAAACCTGTAATAGCGGCCAACTGGACAATTAACATTCTTTTCCCAATATAATCAGAAAGCCAACCCCATGCAGTTGGGGCAAAGATACGCGTTACATGTAACAAAGACATCAATATGCCAATCTGAAATGCATCAAAAGAAAGAGACTTGAGGTAGAGGCCCCAATAAGGGGAGAATGCGCCTATAAATGCAAAATGAAAGAAATAGAATCCAGAAAGACGCCAATAGGGAATTGATTGCATCAGATCATTTTTTATAATTAACTGCAATGAAAGAAGCAATATAGCATCTTAAATTTATTATCATAGTGCAGTATAAAAACCTTATATACAATCTAAATAAAAATATATAAAAAATATTTTGTGGCTAAACTAGGAAATTATTAATTAAATTTAATTTTATTTAATTAATTTTCAAAGAGTTATTTATATTAGTATGAAAAAGTTTACGATCGTAAAAAATACTATGGACATAAATATAACTTAGAAAATATATTAACCTAGCCACTCACTTCTAATGAACACACAGTATGTCCTATCAGGATCTAAAATAATCAGGCGCGCTTCTTAAATTCATTTGTACGGGTATCAATCTCTACCATATCCCCAATCTCAATAAAGGCCGCAACTTGAATCTGATAAGAGGTTCCTTTCAGTTTTGCCAATTTCATTACTTTTCCTGATGTATCACCGCGAACAGCAGGCTCAGTATATTCAATCTCACGGACTACTGTAGTTGGAAGCTCAACTGAAATAACTTTTCCGTTATATGAAGTTAATTTGCAAATATCCTCCATTCCATCAGTTAAATAATTCAACACCCTTGGCATACTATCGGCCTCAACTTCAATCTGATTATATTCACTGTCAACAAATACATATAATGGGTCTGAATAATATGAGTACGTACAATCTTGATGATCTAGTGCAGCCATATCAAATTTTTCATCAGCCTTATATACTGTTTCTGTTACAGTATTAGAAAGAAGACTCTTTAATTTCATTCTTACTACAGAAGCATTCCTTCCAGACTTGGTAAATTCAGATTTTTGTACCACCATTGGTACACTATCAATCATCACGACATTACCTACACGAAGCTCCATTGCTATTTTCATATCTAACCTTATATTTAAGACTCAAGAAAATTATTCTTTAAAACTTACTATGGACTTTATTTCATTTATACGCTCAAGATTATATCCGATCTTTTCTACTAAATTCTATAAGATTAGACGTAAGGTCTCCTATAGATAATATCTGTTCAATCCATTTATTATTATATTTTTCCAGCCTAGCTATCTGTCCTACAAAATTAGGCCATGAATTTAATAACTGTCCATTACCATTCCATGCTTGCCAAAAATAAAATACAGCTTTTGCCATCTCTTGAGGCATTTTCTTAGTATATAGATCTAAAAATGCCTCTAACTTTAATTTATGTGCACTTTCAGTTTGGGGATAAATGTTCCATACAAAGGTACGGCCTGACCATTGAGCCCTAAGAAAAGAATCCTCTCCACGCACAAAATTGATATCACATGCCCAAAGTAATCGATCATACTCCTCTTGTTCTAAAAAAGGGATAATACATACTCGTAAGTTACCAGATTGTAATATGTTGCCAATCCTAAGGGAATCGGCTCCAAAATAAATACGAATAGCATGACTGACTAAATTTATCGGAATGAAAATACATATTGGAATATCTGATATGACAAATGCTAACAATAAATCTTTTATTGGAGCATCATCATAATGAAATAAAGAGACATACAGCTCTCCTTCTCTAGATAATTGCAAGCCAATTTTTTTCCTGAATTTATCCTGTGAAGAGCTATTAAATATAACTCGATTAGTCAATAATTCCTTTTCTAATAATACCCCCCCTGTTCCTGGCACAAACCCTGGAAAAAAGAAATACTTTGTTAAAGGTAAATATGGATGAAATGATGGCAAACAATGACAGTCTAATATCCAATGTTCTGCACTAAGATACTCTAGGTTTATCCAAACTGGCTGCTGTACCATATCTGCCATAGATAAAATGTAATTAGTAGGCAATTTACAAGCAAATGCCTCAATTACTACGTCAGCAGGCTTAACTCCAGCAAAATCTTTTCTCCAGAAGCAGATCTCAACACCTTTTAGGTTCTGCTGCTCTTTCTCAACATCTATAGCCGGCTCAATCTGAGAAAAAGTAACAAGGTCATCGACCCAGAGCTTTACTTTTAGACCATGCTCATTCACTAACTGACGCGCAAGCCTCCAACAGAAACCAATATCACCAAAATTATCAATAATAGTACAAAAAATATCCCAACGTAATTTCATTAAATACAATTAGCTGTTCACATACCCTAAAGAATTATAACTCTTAATTATCTATACCAGCCTAAAAAACAAAAATTGATTCAAGCCTCATTAGGCTCAGGATTTTCTGTAGACTCAAGTTTTAACTCACTATTAGGTATGGGTTTTTTATTAGAAACTTTACTTGGAATTTTTGATGTTAAACAGCTAACATCTCCATTTTGAGCTCGATGGCGTAATGCATGATCCATCAATACTAATGCCATCATTGCCTCAGCAATTGGGGTCGCGCGAATTCCAACACATGGGTCATGCCTACCATGAGTTTCTACAATTAAAGGCTTCCCAGATTTATTAATTGAACGACGCCCTGTGCGAATGCTTGAAGTAGGCTTAACCGCAATATTTACAATAAGATCCTGGCCTGTTGAGATCCCTCCTAATATCCCACCTGCATTATTACTTAAAAATCCTTCGGGAGTAATTTCATCTGAATGCTCAGTACCTTTTTGTTCAATACTAGCAAAGCCTGCACCAATCTCAACACCTTTAACAGCATTAATACTTACCATGGCATGTGCAATATCAGCATCTAACCTATCATAAACAGGTTCTCCCCACCCTACAGGAACATTCTTTGCCACTACAACAATTTTTGCACCAATTGAATCACCAGATTTATGTATTTTCTTCATATACTCTTCAAGTTGAGGCACAATATCAGAGTTTGCAGAAAAGAATGGGTTACTATGTACCATGTCCCAATTTTTAAATGGGATTTTTACTGAACCTAATTGCGCCATGTGGCCCCGTATCTCAATACCAAATTTTTTATTTAACCATTTCTTGGCTATAGATGCAGCAGCCACTCTAACTGCTGTTTCACGAGCAGAAGCTCTTCCGCCACCGCGATAATCTCTAATCCCATATTTTTGCCAATATGTATAATCTGCGTGCCCAGGACGAAAAACATCCATGATTTTACTGTAATCTTTACTACGCTGGTCCTCATTATGAATCAATAAAGCTATAGGAGTGCCGGTAGTTTTACCTTCAAAAACACCAGAGAGAATTTCAACTATATCTGATTCTTTTCTCTGAGTTACAAAACGAGAAGTGCCTGGTTTTCGCCAGTCTAGTTCACGCTGAATATCACTTGGGGTTAATTCTATACCTGGTGGGCAACCATCAACAACGCAGCCAATAGCTGGGCCATGAGATTCACCAAAAGAAGTTACACAAAAAAGCTTTCCAATTGTGTTACCAGACATTTCAACTCACTTTTTTTAAAAAATTAAGATATCAATTTTAGCACGAGAAAATAAATTTATATCTACCTGTTCTTCAAAAATGTTTGCAGCATTTGGATACCCCATCCCACACCAAAACCTGTAACATCACTACCAACTGCTCCTAAACCTCCTGTATTTCTACTCGAAGAAAGATCCATATGTATCCATGGAATTTTACCAACAAATTTACTAAGAAAGATTGCTGCAAGAATATGATCAGCTTCAGACTCCAATGAACACTGTTTAATATCAGCAATTGTACTTTTCAAATTTATTGCATAATCTGAATCCATAGGAAATTCTAGAACTCTCTCGCCACTAAGTTTCCCTGACATTATGGCTTGCTTCACTAAAACATCATTATTACTAAAAAATCCACTATATCGGGAACCAAGAGCCACCCACATTGTACCTGTAAGTGTCGCAAAATCTATTACAACATCAGGATTTTTTTTTGCCGCTAAATGCAAAGTGTCCGCTAATACCAGGCGGCCTTCTGCATCTGTATTTATAATTTCAATTGTTTCTCCGCTTAGCGAAGTGATTACATCATTTTGCTTATATGCACTAGGACCAATATGGTTTTGTGCTATAGCAAGCCAACAGTCCATATTTATATTTAATTTAGCCTTAGTTGCTGCAAGAAAAATTCCCAGTGCCACAGCGGAGCCATTCATATCTTCATGCATCCCATGCATATAGCGTGCTGGCTTAAGATTATGGCCTCCAGTATCAAAACAAATACCTTTTCCTACTAATGCTATAGTTTTATCTGCCCCACTAACTCGCCTCTGCAAATGAACAATACCTGCATCTTCTGAATCACTACCCTGAGCTACAGCAATAAATGCACCAGCACCAATTTTACGAAGATTTTTTAAATTATATTTCTCATATTTCCAACATTCTTTTTTTGCAAGTTTCTTAATACGGCTACAATATGCATCTGGAGTTAATTCATTTGCTGGCATAATAGTAAGTTCACGCGACAATATATTACCCTCTGCTTTACTACGCAGCAATAAAAATTCATTAGCATCTTTGTACCCATGCAAAACAATTTTAATAAGATTATTTCTATGTAATTCTTTCTTATTAGTTTTGAGAGATGGCATCATTACACCATTTACCCATGCCACAAATACTGCTAATTCTGCCAACCTCTTCTTTTCCTGAACACGTCCGTAGACACCAATTTGAATTTCCTTAGGAGATTCATTTAATAATATTGCTAATGCTTTACGCATACATGTTTGCTGCTCAAAAATAGACTCTTTTAAGTCAACAATAATCCATACACATAAAGAGCCGTCTGCTAGATTAGCGCTAACTGGGTTACCACAAATTTCCATAAATTTCATCTTGCGTCGAAGCAATAAAGCTTCTAAAGTATCCTTTCCATAGAAAGATAGCTGATTTAGTATCTTTCCTGATAATTTTTCTTTTTTTGGTAACACCACTAATATTTGATTTATTTTTTTAGTCGTATTTAAAGGTAATTCTTTTTGTATGAGTTTTGCTATCATATGTTTTAATCCTATAAATAATTAACTGGTATTATATACACTACATCTTATTAAAAAATTAAGTTTTCTTACACAACCTTTAATACTATTACAGTAATCTTTTATTGCATGCACCAATACATAAAATTAATGCAACATGTTCTTAAGAATGGTCATAAAAAAACAGACCGTACAGGAACAGGAACACTCTCAGTATTTGGATACCAAATGCGATTTAATCTAGCAGATGGATTCCCGCTAGTTACTACTAAGAAATGTCATCTCAAGTCCATTATTTATGAGTTGCTATGGTTTCTACAAGGCGAAACTAACATAAAATATTTAAATGATAATGGTGTTTCTATCTGGGATGAATGGGCAGATGAGGATGGGAATTTAGGTCCTATTTATGGATATCAATGGCGCTCATGGCCGAAAGCAAATGGACAACACGTTGACCAAATTACTCAAGTAGTCAGACAAATTAAAAATACCCCTGATTCTAGGCGCATGGTTGTTTCCGCATGGAATGTAGGTGATTTAGATATGATGCGACTACCACCATGCCATGCATTTTTCCAATTTTATGTTGCTGATGGAAAATTATCTTGCCAACTTTATCAGCGTAGTGCAGATGTTTTTCTAGGCGTACCATTTAATATTGCTTCTTATGCATTACTTACATTAATGATGGCACAAAGTTGTAATTTAAAACCAGGTGACTTTATCCATACCCTTGGTGATGCTCATCTATACCTGAACCACCTTGACCAAGCTCATGAACAACTTTCACGCCAACCAAGAAAGTTACCTATAATGAAATTAAACCCATCAGTTCAGAACATACTAAGCTACAATTTTAAAGATTTTACACTAGAAAATTATAATCCCCACCCAATAATTAAAGCTCCAATAGCTGTATGAAACCAAAAATCTTATTAATAGCAGCAGTAGCACCTGGCGGTATAATTGGGTTCAAAAATAGAATGCCTTGGCACTTACCTCGAGACCTTCGTTATTTCAAAAGAACAACATTAGGGCACCCAATAATAATGGGAAGAAAAACTTTTGAATCATTAGAATGCAAAGCGCTCCCTAAACGAAGAAATATAATTATAACAAGAAACTATAGCTATATAGCACCTGGCTGTGATGTTGTTTATTCGCTTAATGAGGCCATTAATATTGCTGGAAATGTAAGAAAAATTTTTATCATTGGTGGAGGAGAAATATATGCATCAGCTATCTCCTTAGCAGATGAAATACATTTAACTAAAATTGAAGATAAGAATCAAACCGAAAAATTATCTACATTATTTAAAGGAGATACTTTTTTTCCTAAAATTAATACATCTGAATGGAAGATAATTCATACAGGAAGGAGATTCCTTGCCAAAAAAAAGATACAAGATTTAGCGCAAAATAAAGATAATTGGATTTATTTCCAACGTTTTATATATACCCGAGCATCTAAAGATAATGCTAAATTAACTAAAAAAGTACCTAGCCTGTAGTTTCACAGAAAATTATTTCAGGTAATGGAAAACCATTAAAATTACTAGCATATGCTGTGGTATATGCACCAGCATTAGGGATATAGATAAAATCACCTTCTTGAATATCTACAGGTAGCATTTCATCATGTAATAAAATGTCAACAGAATCACACGTTGGACCAGCAACAGTCCAAGGAACATTTAATCCCTTACGATCTGTTATGATTTTATAACGAAGCCCTTCTGTAATTTCAATAACACCACCAAATATTCCCGCATCCCAATACATCCATTTTTTACCGCTACGAGAAGCAGTTCCTACAACTCTACATACAAAATAAGCTGAATCAGATACTAAATAACGTCCAGGCTCTGCCATGATCCGAATATCGTCAGATAAATCCTTGATAGCCTTATTAACAACCTCACCAATTATTTCAATTGATGGAATAGGCTCAACATATTGGACAGGAAAACCACCACCTATATTCAATAAACTAGGGCTTAATCCAGCAAGACGCATATTAGCAAATACTTTCTTTGCACGTGCTATTCCAACCTCCCAATTTAATGGATTACGACACTGTGAACCAACATGAAAGGTAACTCCAGTAAGAGCAGCATTAATCTTTGAAGCTTCTTTAATAATTTCATTTATATCAGAAGAGTGTGTGCCAAACTTACCAGCTAGCGGCCAGTCGCTTCCAATATTAGGAGTATCTATACGCAAGTACATTTTTGCATCTGGTTTTATACTTACAATCTTACGTAACTCCTCAATACTATCTAGTGCAAACCACTCTACGCCTCTAGATGAAGCATACTGTATATATTCTCTTGATTTAATTGGGTTGCTATAATAAATTGCTTTTGCAGATACACCTAGGCTGATTAATAGATCAAGTTCAGAAATAGAAGCAATCTCAAAACTAACTCCTTCGCTGAGTAGCGTCTCCAATACTCGCTGATCAGGATTAGCCTTTATCGCATAATGAGGATATACATTTGGCATTGCAGCTCTAAACCGCCTAGCTTTTTTTCGAATAATATTTCTGTCAATTAATAAACAAGGCCTACTATAGTTTTCTCTTACCAATGTCCTTACATATTCAAAGTCAAGACTGACTTCCAGATGGGTTTTGGGTGCTATTTTTTCACTAGTTTTCTTCTGTATCGCTGCCGCACTAATTTGCATGAAAATTTTCCTTAGAGAAACTATTTAATACTGATATAAATGCTTACTACATTATCTACGGTAAAATAATTCATTATTTCCTACATAAAAATTCTTTCTCTACTAATTAAATTTAGTCGGACTATAAGTTCTATTTCAAATAAAGCAAATAATTTATTATTCAATGATTTGCATAGATCTTCTAAGGTAGAGCACAAATCACCCAAGATAGATGATAGCCTAGAATATATATCGCATATTTCCTAATATTCTTTATATTTTTCTTTTAAGAAAATCATATTTTGTACAAACTGAAGCTATGTCTTTGGTAAAGTCACACCTTTTTGACCCTGATACTTTCCTCCACGATCTTTATACGAAGTTTCACAAACCTCATCAGATTCAAAAAATAGAACCTGAGCTACCCCTTCATTTGCATAAATTTTAGCAGGCAGGGGGGTTGTATTAGAGAATTCTAATGTTACAAAGCCTTCCCACTCTGGCTCAAATGGCGTGACATTAACAATAATACCGCAACGGGCATAAGTAGATTTTCCAAGACAAACTGCCAAAATATTTCGAGGAATACGAAAATATTCAACTGTTCGAGCTAAAGCAAAAGAGTTCGGTGGAATTATACAGACACTACTTTTTACATCAATAAACGAATTAAAATCAAAATTCTTAGGATCTACAATTGTAGAATTTATATTAGTAAATAATTTAAACTCATTTGAACAACGTATATCGTAGCCATAACTTGAAGTTCCATATGAAACTATTTTCTGACCATTAGCTTGCTTAATCTGGCTTGGCTCGAAAGGTTCAATCATATCCTTCTCTTCAGCCATCCTTCTAATCCATCTATCTGATTTTATTGTCATAATTTTTACAAATATAATATAAATTATTATTGATCTTTATAAGACGAGCTAAGTATTCTGTACCAGAATATCAGGAAATACAGAAGTATGATCCTTGGATAAACTTGCCACTTTTCCTGCTATAAGACAGGAAATATTTCGATAAACTTGAGCTATATCCCCCTCAGGGTCTTCTGCTACAGTAGGAACACCTGAGTCAGTCTGCTCCCTAATTCTAATATCAAGGGGAAGAGAGCCAAGAAATTCAACATTATAGTCTACACACATTTTATTCCCTCCACCTACACCAAAGATATGTTCATTAAAACCACAATTTGAACAAATATGAGTGCTCATATTCTCAATAATACCTAAAATAGGGATACCAACCTTTTCAAACATTTTTAGGCCTTTTCTAGCATCTAATAGTGCAATATCCTGAGGCGTAGTTACTATAACAGCACCTGTAACCGGAACTTTCTGAGCTAGCGTCAGCTGTATATCACCAGTTCCAGGAGGCATATCAACAATTAAATAATCTATATCTCTCCACCTTGTATCATTAAGCAACTGCTGTAGCGCTTGGCTCACCATTGGGCCACGCCAGACCATTGGTGTCTCCATATCAATTAATAATCCAATAGATATAACCTGTAGCCCGTGTGCTTCTAATGGCTCCATATGCTTACCATCTTTAGATTCTGGTCGACTACTGACTCCTAGCATTTGTGGCTGCGATGGACCATAAATGTCAGCATCTAAGATTCCAACCGAGGCGCCTTCATAAGCTAGTGCAAGGGCAATATTTGCAGCAGTTGCTGATTTCCCTACCCCTCCTTTTCCAGAAGCTATGGCTATAATATTTTTCACACCTGGTAAGCGTTGCAATCCACGTTGTATCGATCGTGAAATAATCTTACAAGTTATATTAACCTCTATTTTTCCAATATTTTGAATTGTCTTAAGCTTTTCAATTATTTGATTACGAATACTATTCATTAGATTCTTTGCTGGATAACTTAAAATAATGTTAATAGAGACATTATTAGCATTTATTCTAATTTCACTAATCTTGCTACTAGCCATATAATTCTTTCCAGTATTAGGATCAATAATTTCGCTAAGCTTAGATTGTATCTGTTGTTCTGAGATCGTCACTTGATAGTTCCTTTTCTAGAAGGTATGAATATATTTTTAATATTAAATGCTAACAAATAACAGATCAAGACATACAGTTTGTTACAATCTTCATTTATCTAACTTTAATAAAAAATAATGAGCAAGAGAAAAATTCTAATTACTGCTGCACTACCCTATGCTAATGGCAGTATTCATCTAGGACATTTGGTGGAATATATTCAAGCCGATATTTGGGTACGCTTCCAAAAAATGTGCCTGCCTAAAGAAGACGGGCATGAAATTTATTTTGTTTGCGCAGATGATGCGCATGGAACGCCTGTAATGCTTCGTGCAGAAAGAGAAAGAACTACACCAGAAAAACTGATTAACCAAGTACATAATGAGCATCTAAATGATTTTACAAATTTTCATATTAAATTTGATAATTATTACACCACACATTCTCCAGAAACACGTAAATATTCGGAAGAAATTTATAAAAAATTGAAAACTGTTGATCCCAGTCTAATTACGACAAAAAGTATTGAGCAATTCTATGACCCTGATAAAGGTATTTTTTTACCAGACCGCTTCATCAAAGGAGAATGCCCTAAATGCAAAGCAAAAGATCAATATGGTGATAACTGTGAAGTATGTGGTGCCGCGTATATACCTACAGATCTAATTGAGCCTTATTCTACTGTATCTAGTGCTACATTAATACTGAAAGAATCAGATCATTTCTTTTTTAGACTATCTGATAAACGTTGTGTAGATTTTCTTAGGCATTGGACACAAAATGATGGCCATTTACAATCTGAGGCAGCAAATAAAATGCAGGAATGGTTAGGAGAGAAATCAGAAAAAAATAATTTGTCTGATTGGGATATCTCACGAGATGCGCCATACTTTGGATTCGAAATTCCTAATGCCCCTAATAAATATTTTTATGTTTGGCTAGATGCACCAATTGGGTACATGGGAAGTTTCCAAAATTTATGTACCCAAATAAACATTAATTTTGATGAATTCTGGGATAAAAATTCAACAACAGAACTTTATCATTTTATTGGAAAAGATATTCTCTATTTTCATGCTTTATTTTGGCCAGCAATGCTTAAATATTCTGGTTACCGCACGCCTACAAAAATATTCTCACATGGTTTCCTCACTGTTAATGGGGAAAAAATGAGTAAATCAAAAGGTACATTTATTACTGCTAAGAATTATATTAACCGTGGATTAGATCCAGAATGCCTACGTTACTATTACGCAGCTAAATTAAATGGAACAATGGAAGATATAGATCTGAATCTAGATGACTTTATAGCGCGTGTGAATAGCGATTTAGTTGGAAAATATGTCAATATTGCTAGCCGTGCTGCTGGTTTTTTGATCAATCATTTTGATAGTAAAATCGCAGATATCACATCTACACAATATAGTGATCCCATTGAATTAGAAAAACTAAAATCTAATATACATGGGTTACATTATGAACTATTAGATAAAATAGAGCTTATCCAAAAATATATGGAAAGCCGCCGTTACAATCAGGCAATATCAACAATTATGATACTAACTGATAAAGTAAATGAATTTTGGGACCAGCAAAGACCTTGGGAAAAAGCAAAACAGATAAAAAACACACCAGCAGAATTTTCTATGGATCACCCAATAAAAATTTCTCTACATTTAATATCAAGTATAGCAATAGAATGCTTTAGAATTCTTACCATTCTTCTTAAACCAATTTTACCGATGCTAGCAGAGAAGGCTGAATTATTTCTAAATATTGAACCTTTACAGTGGTCTGACCTAAAGAAACCCTTAGAGCCCGGGCACCAAATCAAAAAATATGAACACCTAATAACTCGTATTGATCGAAAAAAAATTGATGCTATGATTAAAGCTAGTAATAAAATCTGAAAATGTCAGTACGCCCATATTTTTCCAAAAAATCATATCTGCTTGAAGATCTTTTATCTAGAGTGTCTCGCTCATTTTATTTAACTCTTGCAGTTTTACCAGCATCAGTACGCACCCAGGTTGGGCTTGCCTACCTTTTTGCCCGTGCAGCTGACACTATCACAGATACAGATTTAATTGAGAAATCGGAGCGCATCATTCATCTAAGAAATTTTCAAAAGCTTTTTACTCTGGATCCATTAGACATGAAGATAGTTCATTCTATTCAAACCTCCCTAATTTCACATCAAGCATTACCTGCTGAACGGATCCTTCTTGAAAAACTAGAGGACTGCTTTCAAATATATCTTAAATGTGAAATTTCCGATCGCATTCGTATCAATAATCTTATGGAGACACTTACAAAAGGTATGGAAATGGATCTTGTATTATTTCAAGATAGTACAGCTCAAGATATAATTTCACTTAAAACACAGGAAGATCTTAACCTCTATACCTACTATGTTGCTGGATGCGTGGGGCAATACTGGACAAACCTTATGTGCTCCCATTTATCTTCATTAAAGAAGTGGGACGTAGAAAAAATGAGTAATATTGGCATCAATTTTGGCAAAGGACTTCAACTAACTAATATTGTCAAAGATGTAGCTAAAGATTTAGAAAGAGGCCGCTGCTACATTCCAGAATCCTTACTAAAAACTGCAGGGATCTCTCCAAATAATATCCTACAACCTGAATCTTGGAATTCTTTCCAACCTGTATTAAATACACTTATTCAGAAAGCTGCTAAATATCTGGATCAAGGCTGGAATTATACGATGGCTATTCCAAAATCTGAGATAAGGCTCCGCCTTGCTTGTATGTGGCCAATCCTCCTTGGCGGAGAAACTCTAAAATTAGTACAAAAATCCCCTAATATATTAAACTCAAATTCTCAAATAAAAATAGCACGGAGTTATGTTTATAAGGTAATCTTCTTAACAACTATTAGCTGTGGATCAGGATTTATTGGGACAATTTACTGGAAGAAACTTTATAAACATCTAACAAAACCATAAATATCTATTCTACATAGTAAAATTGAGCTAATAACTATTAATACATATAGATATAACAGATAGGATTAATGAATTTCTCACTTCATTTGGATCAATATAACTTTATTCTAATTGACCTATATCAAGAAGTGTTGAAAACTTATTTATATCAACATTCAATTCAAATGGTAATACACCCAATAACGGGCAATTAAGCCGAGACTTTAGGACATTAAGATTCTCCTCAAAAAAATCCATTTGAGGAACTATCTGATTAGCTACCCAGCCAGCTAATCTTAATCCAGCTGCTTGCGCAATTTTTGCTGTCATTAATGCATGATTGAGGCACCCAAGACGCATTCCAACTACTAAAATTAATGGAATATTCAAAGAGAAAGCCATTTCTACAACATCATTGCTTCTATTTAAAGGAACCATGACTCCTCCTACTCCTTCAACAATAACTACATCCGCAATTTTCTGTAAATTACAATATGCCTGAGAGATAATAGCAATATCTATTTCTATACCAGCCTGTTTTGCTGCTAGATGAGGGGCAATTGGTGGAGCAAAAGAATAAGGATTAATCCACTCTCTAGGCGCATCTACCGAACTTGCCGCAACAATTGCTTTAACGTCTGCCCATTCTCCACATACAGAACCAGTTACAACTGGCTTCATACCTATAACAGAATCTCCAAGTTCAGCATAAGCTCTTAATAAAGCACAGCTGACTATAGTCTTCCCGATACTAGTATCTGTACCAGTAACAAAATAACTTTGTACCATAATTTACTATTTAGCCAATAAGTTAGACATCTTTCCTCATAAATTAATTACGAGTTAATCTTGCTTTAGGATCAAATTCTATTATATTTTTATCACGTACACTTCTTTTCTCTTCTAATTTCCATGCATGACCATAAACTAATTCAAAGGTGACAGGCAATTTCCCATTTTCTCGAAAAGATTCATAGTTATGTAACACTTTCCCCCATCCAGTCTTCCCAGTTAATCCTCGTTTTCTATTTTGCAAGACATTATGTGCTCCCATAGCCTTAAGCTCTCTCATCACGCTAATTACATCATCATAAGTAAACGTTATATATTCCATATCCATAACTGGCATATCAAATCCACTATGCACTAAAATATCACCAATATCATGCATATCAATAAAATGATTCACATGGTTATTCTTATCCATACCTAGAAATGCCTGACGCAATTCATGCAGAGTATCTGGGCCAAAAGTACTAAACATAAATAAACCTTCTGGCTGTAAAACACGGTACATTTCTGAAAATGTATTTTCTATATTATTGCACCATTGTAATGATAAATTAGACCAAACTAGGTCAATAGAAGAGCTTTTAATTGGTAATTGTTCAATGTCACCACATACATAATTTGTAATACTCTTTTGGGTTGAAAATATATTTTTCCACCAAGAAGAAGCTATAGGACGAGCCTGGTAATGCATTGATAAGGCAAAGTCAAGTGCTAAAATCCTAGTCTTTGGGTAACGGCATAATAATTTACGCCCTCCGTAACCAGTACCGCTGCCAGCATCTAAAATTGAGAGTGGGTTACATTTAATATAATCAAGCCTTGATAACATTCGATCGCTTACTTCTCGCTGTAACATTGATGCCTCATCATACCCAGAGGATGCACGCTCAAAAGAATCACGTAGCTGACGTTTATTTAAAATATGGTCTTTATTCATTCACGAACTGCCTCAAATATGCCATTTAAAAATTGATCCGTATAAGACAAAAATGGTATATGCCCGCAATTTGGTAAAACAATTAATTTGGAATCTATCAAATTCTCATGTAGCCATCTTGCTGCCTCTAGAGGTACGATATTATCATTCTTACCATGAAACAATATGACAGGATGATTTATATTTTTAATGCTATCACGTACATCAGTTGTAAATATAATCTTTAATCCTAATTTCAATCCATGCTGATCAAAATTATTTTCATTAGAAATAAATCTTCTTAATTTCCTTAATAAAAAAATTTTATTTATATCTCCCTGTACCTGTAAAGTAAGGAACCTATTTAAAGTGGTGATATGATCTGTATCAAAATTCTTCTTAAACAACTCTAATATATTTCTCTCCATTGCCCATACCCAATCTCTGTGTTGAATAAAGCTAGGCGTTGTAGATACTAGAATAAGTTTATCAATTTTGTCTGGAAAATCTAATGATAATCTTATAGCTATCTGTCCACCTAATGACCACCCACAAATTATGCTATGTTCAGGCAAATTGTCCCCGATCATTTTAGTCATATTGCCTAGATAATCAGGCCCTTGAATCCAAGATGTCGAACTAAACCCATGCCCTGGAAGATCTACTAGATGCAAATGAAAATGCCGTGCCAATTTGCAACAAACGCATTGCCAGATGCTAGAGTTCATTCCCCAACCATGTAATAAAACAAGAGGTGGACCTTCACCCTGAGTTGTAATGTGAATTTTTCTCATGGCATTATCACCAATAAGATCATTCTAATTCTTGTAACGCTTTTATTAAACAATCAATATCTTTTATACTATGCGCTGCTGATAAAGAGATTCGTATCCTTGAAGAATTCTTTGGTACCGTAGGCGGGCGAACAGCAGGAACTAAAATACTTCTGTTCTTAAGTTCATTCCTGATCTGTATAACTTCTCTAGTATCTCCAATTATTATAGGTTGTATAGGCGTATCAGAAGGTAATAAACTCCAACGTGATAACGTTAAATTTTTTTTAAAATATTTTATTAACTGTATTAGCTTTTTACGACGCCATTCTTCCCCCTTAATCAACTCTAAACTTTTTAGCAAAACATAAGATAATAACGGAGGCATAGCTGTTGTATATATATAACTACGGGCATATTGAATAAGTGTGTCTATAACAACTTTCTGCCCAGCAATAAAGGCACCGAATACACCAGCTGCTTTACCAAGAGTTGCCATGTAAATAATCCGAGGAGAACTAAGATTATAATATGATAATATCCCTCTCCCCTTATTCCCAATCACCCCAAAACCGTGAGCATCATCTAGTAATAACCAAGCATTGTATTTCTCACATAGTGCTAGTAATTCAACAGCAGGGGCAATATCACCATCCATACTAAAAACTGCATCAGTTACAACTAATTTACGTTTAGCCCGAGATACGGATAGCCGGTTTTCTAATAATCCTAAATCAAAATGTGGGTATCTTATCCATTTTGCATGAGAAAGAATTGCAGCGTCATTAAGAGATGCATGGTTGAGCTTATCAGAATATATTTCATCTCCACGTCCAATTAGAGCAGATATTACTCCTGCATTAGCCATATACCCGGTAGAGAACAATAGTGCGCTAGGAAACCCAGTAAAATTTGCTAACATTTCCTCTAAGTTATAATGAGAAACATGGTGTCCAATTATCATATGTGATGCACCAGCTCCTAAACCATACTTATGGGCACCTTCACAAGCCACCTTAATTAACTCAGGATGATTAGCCAGACCAAGATAATCATTACTACAAAACGAAAGATAATCCTTCGCAGCTACTGAAACATTAACTCCTTGTGGTCCATCTAGTATTATACGATCTCGGTACAACCCGTTATTCTTCCGAACATTTAATTTCCTGGTAGCATCCGAATACATTCTGGCCAGGTACTACAATGATTGCAGACCTAATTTTCTGAACATTATTCTATCTTTCTCAGCCTCTGGATTACCTGTAGTTAGCAACTTGTCTCCATAAAAAATTGAATTAGCACCTGCAAGAAAACATAATGCTTGCATTTCTTCAGACATCTCACTCCTCCCAGCCGAAAGCCTGACCATAGCCTTAGGCATTGTGATTCTAGCTGCTGCAATAGTACGTATAAATTCAAAAGAATCTAGCTCTTCTGTGCCATGCAATGGTGTGCCTTTTACTTGTACCAATCTATTTATAGGAACAGATTCTGGATAAGGCTTAAGATTTGCTAATTGAGCAATTAAACCAGCACGTGTATTGCGAGACTCCCCCATACCAACAATTCCACCACAACATACATGCATACCTGCAGTACGTACACTATCTAATGTTTTAAGTCTGTCCTTATAAGCTCTAGTTGTAATAACCTCTCCATAAAATTCTGGAGATGTATCAAGATTGTGATTATAATAATCTAAACCTGCATCTCTCAATTGCTCAGCTTGACCTGGCTTCAACATTCCTAATGTGGCACAGGTTTCTAAACCAAGCATCTTTACTGCATTGATAATTTCAACAATCTTTGTTATGTCACGCTGCTTAGGTCCACGCCAAGCTGCACCCATACAGAATCGAGAAGCACCCTGATTCTTTGCTTCTTTAGCTGCTGATACAACCTTGTCAAGCGATAGCATATCTTCATTATCAACCTCAGTATGGTAACGAGCTGCTTGAGGGCAATAACCACAGTCTTCAGAACAACCACCAGTTTTAACAGAAACCAAAGTGGAAAGCTGAATCTTATTTAAATCATGATGTTCCCTATGAACTAACTGAGCTTGAAAAATTAGGTCATTGAACGCCATATTTAATAGTTCTTCAATTTGAGAAGAACTCCAAGATAATACACTATTTTCTTCTTGATTAATGGAGTGTGCTAACTGTTCTTTTATCATACTATTTAAATAACTTAATGGCTGTTGAATCATACTGAATCAACTATTGCTAAAATTGGACAAATCATCGGGGATTAATCTAATGTTGTCAATTTTTTACTAAATATAATTGGACAATTGATTAATAATTAAGCAAAATATAGTATATGATACACATATAATAAATATCTATGCATATTAAAAAATAAGACTTTCCGTCTTTTGCTCTCGATTTAATAAGATTTCTAACGCCTCTTTAGCTGGTATTTTATTGTCGAGTATGCTACATACAGCCTGCGTAATTGGCATATCTACACCGAGCTCTTGGCTTAGTTTTAATACAGATCTTGCTGTATAAACTCCTTCTGCAACATGACCAAGCTCTTTTAACGTATCTTTTAGTGATTTCCCTGCAGCTAAACTTAATCCCACCTTCCTATTACGTGATAAATCTCCTGTGCATGTCAATATCAAATCACCCACACCTGTTAATCCCATAAAAGTTTCTATCTTTCCACCTAGCTTTACTCCCAATCTACTAATTTCAGCTAATCCTCTAGTAATCAAAGCGGCACGAGCATTAGAACCTAGGCCCATACCATCAGAAATACCAGCAGCAATAGTAATTACATTTTTAATTGCCCCACAAGTTTCAACACCAATAATATCGCTACTTGAATATACTCTAAACCTAGAGTTATGTATTTCTGCCGCAATATACTTTGAAAATTTGTTATTACGCGATGCCAAAGTCAGCGCTACTGGTAACCCTTTAGCAACTTCATGAGCAAAACTTGGCCCAGACAATACACCATAAGGAGCCACTCCTTCATATTCTTCCTGCGCAATTTGATTGGGTAATTTAGCTGATCCAGCTTCAAATCCTTTTCCTCCCCAAATTATAGGGATGGCTTTACCACATGAAATAATTGCACGTAATGTTTCTCGCAACCCTACAGTAGGAATAACAATAAGCGCCAGGTCAGCTTTAACCACAAAATTAAGATCAGAAGTTATTTTTATAGAATCAGGTATTAGGAAATTGGGCAAAAACTCTCTGTTGACACGCTCTTGTATAAGATCATCACAGTGATTGGAATCCTTTGTCCACAGAACTATTTCATGCCTTGAATTAGAATTTTTTGATAAATTAATAGCCAAGGCAGTGCCCCAAGCACCAGCACCTAAAATTGCTATTTTCATGAGCCCCAGATCTGTTTAGTCTTTACATAACCAGACTGCCCATCACGATGCCGGACCTTTACCCACCCATTAGAATTAGTCTCTAACCACTCCAAAACAACATCTTTCTGTGCCTGAAATAATATTCTTGAATTAATATCTGCTGATTGATAAATCTGAGCCCTTTGCTCAATAACTACTATATATCGTTTACTACTTAATACTTTCTGCTCTACCCAAGAAAGCGCACCACTACTATCACGCACTTTTACCCAACCATCAACCCTAACAACTGCCTCTACAGGAGAATAACGGCTAATTACATACAATTTATCAGCTTTTTTTGAAGGCGCATTGTACATAATCACTGGATTATCTGCTACAGAAAGATATTCTATAGAAGCAAGCGCATGTGAATGCAATCCCAGAAATACAACTAACAATGTTACTCGAAATTGTAAATTCTTTATCCAAATTATTAGATGGTTTTTATATACCATTATCAATATAATTCCTATAATATTGGTTGTTAATCAATTGTCTTATTGTTTTGTTTTATTAATAGGCTGGCCAGACCCATTCTTTTCCATAAATTTCTTCTTTCCTTCATTAAAAAGTGCTTCAAAATTAACAGGGCTAAGAATTACTGGAGGAAATCCAGCACGAGTGACTATGTCTGATATTGTTTCTCGTATATATGGAAATATTACATTAGGACATACTATGTTTAATATAGGAAGCATCTCTTCTACTTCAATATTAATTATCTGAAAGACTCCAGCTTGCTGAACCTCAACCAGGAATAAAGTCTTATCTTCTATTTTTGCAGTGATTGTTACTGTTAATACTACCTCATGCATGCTCTCTTTAATATTTCTATCATCAACATGCATTTGCATATCAATTTTTGGAGTATCAGGTTCAAGAAAAACTAGCGGTGCATCAGGTATCTCTAGAGACAAATCTTTGACATATATTTTTTCAATATTAAAAATTCGCTGTTGTTGTTCCATTTTTAATCCTATTCCAATTTTTACACTATATTATAAGAGTAATAAAAACTATTATTACTATATATTCTCATTTCTATACACATCATAAGTAAAGATATTAAGCTTCCAACAATTTTATCAAGCCATCATTTCTATTTAAAGCAGAAAGGTCATCATATCCCCCAATATAAGTTTCTCCTATATATATTTGTGGTACTGTTCTTCTCCCTGTTTTTTTTAGCATCTCAGTACGTTGATCAGGCTCTAAATCAATACGTATCTTTTTAATTTCTTTTGCCCCCTTTGAACGTAGAAGCTTCTCCGCCATCACACAGTATGGACAAAAACCAGTAGAGTACATAATTATTCTATTCATAAATTTATTTTTATCTCTTTACTATCGGTAAATCTTCATTTTTCCATGTATCTATTCCACCTGCTAGGTTATGTATTAGTGAAAATCCATTTTTATGTAATGTAGTACTTGCAGCACCTGATCGAACCCCACTCTTATATATAACAACAATAGGCTTATCTTTAAATTTTTCAAGCTCACTTATACGATCTTTAATTTCATCCGCAGGAAAATGCAATGAATTTGGAATATGACCTGATTTGTATTCACTTTCATCCCTCACGTCTAGCACTATCGCATCTTTATAATTTATAAGCTGTACGGCTACTAACGTACCTATTTCTTTACCTGAGCTCCGTGAAAATAACTCCCACAACAAAAGAGCACCGCTAGACACAAAAATTATGACCAATAAAATATTACTTTGTACAAAAGACAATTTTTATATCCTTTCATTATTAAAAATATAGATTTTATCAGAGACCATCGCACTCAGGTGCTTTCATATACAAACTAAAGTTTGACTTCAATTTATTATTAATAATTTTAACCTTAATTCCTAAAATTAGGATAATTATAAGCCTCAATCAAGAGAAAATAAGCACAACCAAACATAAAGTTAACTCAATAACATCAAATAAAAAAGAATGTCATATTTGCCTGGTTATTCTTAAAAAAAGAAGACAAATACTCTTATAAACTATTACCAAATAAATCTATTTCATGCAGTATTTTCCTAAATATACTAAAATATAACTGTATTTCAAGTTTCTCTTTTGAATATCTCTTATTTTTAATATAGGAAAATATGAAAAAAATTGTTCTCCTACGACATGGGGAAAGTGTTTTTAATAAAGAAAACCTCTTTACTGGTTGGACAGATGTTGATTTGTCTGAAAGGGGCATAAAAGAAGCCAGAAATTGTGGACAATTATTATTAAAAGAAAATCTAATATTTGATGTTGCTTTTACCTCTGTCTTAAAACGTGCAATCCGCACACTATGGATCACACTAGATGAAATGGACCAAATGTGGGTCCCAATTAACCATTCATGGCGTTTGAATGAACGACATTATGGAGCATTACAAGGCCTAAATAAAGCTGAAACAGCTGCTAAATATGGTGAAGACAAAATTTTAGCCTGGAGGCGCAGTTATGATATTAAACCGCCTGCTTTAACACCTGATGATAGCCGTTACCCTGGCTTAGACCCAAAATATAGAAATCTCACAAATCTAGAAATCCCTCTTACTGAGTGCCTACAAGATACTGAAAATAGATTTCTCCCTTACTGGAAGAAATCTATTGTTCCAGTGATTGAATTAGGGCAACAAATTATTATTGTTGCTCATGGCAATTCGTTACGAGCAATTGTTAAATATCTTGATGATATATCTAATGATGATATTTTAGATCTTAATATACCTACTGGGATTCCTTTGGTTTATGAGTTGGACGATAATTTAAAACCAATACGGAATTATTATTTAGGTGATCAAAATAAAGTAAAGGAAGCAAAGCAAGCAACAGCAAACCAGGGAAAAATAGAATCTGGATAATAATTATTTTAATAAAATTAATTGAGAGAAATATGTTTCTATATTATTACTTATGCAAATAATTATTTAGATTATGAAATTTTATTTCTTCCTCTATCCTAAATAAAGAACTAATATTCTATTGGTCTTAACTAGTATGCGCTTAGTTATATGTATTTTTTGGTTTACTCTAAGTAGTTTATTGCTGCCAAATTTATTATATGCAGAATCAAATACTAATGAAAAAGGATTAAATAAATTACGTAACCACATAGAAAATCTTCAAAAAAATCTTGCAATTAAAGAAAAATCAAGATTAGGACTAACCAGTGATTTACAAAAATCTAAACAAGAAATAGATAAAATTAATCAGAAACTAATTAACCTCAATGTAGAACGCTATAAAGTTAAAGATACACTTAACAAATTACAAAAAAAATTAGATGTGACCAAAAATAGAATTTTGGAGCAGCAAGCCCATCTTAGTACTTTACTTTATAAGCAATATATTGATGGAAACAATGAATACTTAAAGTTGATAATAAATCAAAAAGACCCCAATCAGATTTCACGTGAGCTATATTATTTTGGATATATATCACGAGCACGTATGAGGGATATTAATAAATATCGAATTGATCTTATGAATCTTCGAACAATTTTTGATAAAACCAATAAAGAAACAACAAAAATCATTGAAGTTCAAGAAGAACAAGCAAAACAGAAAAAAATCCTACAGCAGGAAGAAATAAAACATATGAATTTACTTACAAATATTTCTAAGGAGGTTGCAAAAGGGAAAAGTGAAGTTCTTAAGCTGCAAGAAGATGAAAAACAGTTATCAGCTCTAGTTAATAGAATTGCTAGAGAAAAGAAATTATCTAAAGAGAGGAAAAATAAAAATTTATCCGCACATAAGAATTACTTTAAAAATAAAAAAGGTAATTTATATTTCCCTACTGACGGTAAAATAATAAATAATTTTGGCAGCTTAAGATCTAAAGGAGGTGGCACCTGGAGAGGTATATTTATAAGTGCACCAATTGGTATTGACGTTATTGCTGTTGCAGATGGAAAAGTTGTATTTGCTAATTGGTTAAGAGGATTTGGAAATGTTTTAATAATAGATCATGGTGGTGGCTATATGAGTTTATATGGTAATAATGAGCTTATAACTAAAAAGGTAGACGAGACTGTTCAAGGTGGTGATATTATTGCATCAGTAGGAATTAATAACAGGAATTTAAAATCTGGCCTATACTTTGAACTTAGCTATAAAGGAAAGCCGTTTGACCCTTCCAATTGGATTGGATTAAAGTAAATAATATTATTAAAAAATAAAGCTTGGAGAAAATGAAATGCGTAACAAATTTCATAAACTTGGTTTACTTCTTATAGGTGCTGCTGCAGGTATAATGCTCAGCCTTAATTTTTCTGCTGTTGCTAATAAAGATAATAAGCCTATGCTCCCGCTTCCATTTAATGAGTTACGAGCATTCTCAGAAGTATTTGGCCGAATTAAAATGAATTACGTTGAATCAGTAGAAGATGGAGAATTAATTACAGAAGCAATTAATGGAATGCTAACTGGCCTTGATCCTCACTCTGCATACTTAGATAAAGATGCCTATAAAGAATTACAAATTGGAACTCAAGGAGAATTTGGTGGCCTAGGTATAGAAGTGACTATGCAAAATGGATTTGTCAAAGTAATTTCACCAATTGAAGACACTCCCGCATTTCATGCTGGTATGAAAGCTGGTGATTTAATAATCAAACTTAATAAGAAATCAGTCAAAGGGATGACACTTACTGATGCAATCAAAATTATGCGGGGAAAACCTAATACCTCTATTACTATTAGTGTTCTTCGTAAAGGAGAAACAAAACCAATTATCATTACTATAGTGCGTGATATTATAAAAATTCAAAGTGTAAAATCAAAATTAATTGAACCTGGGTATGGTTATATACGTATAACTCAATTTCAAGAACAAACTGGCGAGAATGTAGCTAAAGCCATTGAAAATTTATTTAACAAAAGTGTAATACCTATGAAAGGATTAATACTTGATTTGCGCAATGATCCCGGAGGATTACTTAATGGTGCAGTAGCTGTATCTGCTGCTTTCCTGAAACCAAATTCATTAGTAGTTTATACTGATGGTCGTACTAATGATGCCAAAATGAAACTTAAGGCAAATCCTGAATTCTATCTTAGGAATAGCCTACAAGAAGATTATCTAACGAAATTACCACCTGAAGTTAAAACAGTTCCTATGGTAACATTAGTAAATGCAGGATCTGCATCGGCATCAGAAATTGTAGCGGGTGCCCTACAAGACCATAAAAGGTCTATAGTAATGGGCACCCAAACCTTTGGAAAAGGATCTGTGCAAACTATATTACCATTAGGGAATAATACTGCAATAAAACTGACTACTGCTCGCTACTATACTCCTAATGGGCAATCTATCCAAGCAAAAGGTATTACACCAGATATTTTAGCGGATTCAGTAACTGATGAATCCGGAAGAATACGTGAAGCAAATTTAGATGGTCACCTTAGCAATGGATCAGATGAAGAAAAAAAAGCAATTGAAGAGGCAATTGTGTTATTAAATCAAGAGCTTGATAAACCAAAAACCAATTCCAAAAATAACAAAGATAAAACAAACTCTGAACCAATTGTTTTTGGGTCAGACAATGATTTATTACTCAAACAGGCACTAAATCATTTTAAAGGTAGTATTGCACCAGAAAAAATTCACTAACAAATACAAAAAAATTTAAAAACAAATATTAGTTCCTTAGTGAATCATGAATGATGAACAATTACTACGTTATAGTCGCCATATTTTACTTCCGCAAATAGGTGTACTTGGCCAAGAAAAACTAAAAGAATCTTGTGCTCTTATTATCGGTTTAGGTGGATTAGGTTCTCCAGTTGCAATGTATCTTGCTGCTAGTGGAATAGGCAAATTAATCCTTTGCGATAATGATGAAGTAGATTTAACTAACTTACAAAGGCAAGCTATTCACAATAGTGAAACTATTGGCATGCCAAAAGTTTGTTCTGCAAAAAAAGCAATTACTAAAATTAACCCTGAAATACATGTAACAGCAATCCACGAATATATAGGCGAAAAAAAATTACAAGACCTGGTTCCTAAAGCTAATGTAGTAATAGATGCAAGTGATAATTTCTTAACTCGACATATAATAAATCAAGCATGTGTAATTCACAGAAAACCTCTTGTATCTGGAGCTGCTATACAATTTAAGGGACAAATATCTGTATTTGATATGAGTAAAAATACTAGTCCTTGCTATCATTGTTTATTCTCAAAAGATGGGAGTAACAAAGATATGCATTGTGCAACAATGGGAGTTTTCTCTCCTTTAGTTGGTATTATTGGCTCCATGCAAGCGGCAGAAGCAACCAAAATCCTACTTGATATAGGGAACACTTTAAATGGACGATTAATGTTACTTAATAGCTTAACTATGGAGTGGCGCTCAATAAATCTAAAAAAAGATCCAGAATGTACTGTATGTTGTATTAACACCTAATAAAAGACAAGTCTAATGATGTTAGGAAGTTAAATATTTCCATTTATATATCTTCTAAAATTATTTTTCTGTAATAAGAGTTCCAACACCAGTATCTGTTAACACTTCTAGTAATAATGCATGCTCAACTCTCCCATCAATTATGTGACAAGAGTGTACACCATTTTTTACTGCATCTAATATTGCCTCTATTTTAGGCTGCATCCCACCAGAAATCACCCTATTTGAAATTAGTGTATCCACCATCCTTATAGTCAACCTAGTCAATAAATTCCCATTCTCATCCTGAACACCCGGGATATTACTAAGGAGTATTAATTTCTCTGAATCTAATATTTCGGCAAGCTTCCCAGCAACCAGATCAGCATTAATATTATAGGATTCTCCATTTTCTCCTACACCAATCGGAGCAATTACCGGAATAAAACTCCGAGTATCTAATAAAGAAATTAATTCTGGGTCAATACTTTCGATCTCCCCTACTAGGCCTATATCAATTCTTTCATCTGATTTCTTTCTATCCAGAATCTGCAGTTTCTTTGCACGGATAAAAGACCCATCTTTACCAGTTAAGCCAACAGCATGGCCCCCATTTTGGTTAATTAAATTGACTATACTTTTGTTAATAAGCCCACCTAGAACCATTTCAACAACTTCCATAGTCTCTATATCAGTTACGCGCATACCCTCTATAAATTCTCTCTTTTTTCCAACACGCTTCAACATATTATCAATCTGAGGCCCACCACCGTGAACAATCACAGGATTCATGCCTACCAATTTTAGTAAAACCACATCCTGAGCAAAGCTATTCTTTAATTTCTCATCAATCATGGCATTACCACCATACTTAATAACAATTGTTTTCCCATGAAAACGCTGAATATATGGTATTGCCTCAGCAAGAATTCTAGCCTTCTCATTTGATATTGATGATAATTGTGGCATATCCTCTCTCTATAATTTTTTTCTATTTTACAACGTAAGCCATAAAGTAAATATTCAATTCTGGAATTAAACCTGCATACTATAAAATTTATTTGTTATTAAACTAACAACTAGTTTTAACTTAATTTTTTCCTATTACGTACTTATCATCAAACCAACGATATAAAATAGGCAATACTACTAACGTCAACAAAGTTGAAGTAATTAGCCCCCCAATCACTACAATAGCAAGTGGCCGCTGTACATCAGATCCAGGACCCGTAGCAAAAAGAAAAGGAATTAATGCAAACATTGCAACAGTAGCAGTCATTAAAACTGGTCGAAATCTCTGGGCACATCCTTTAATTACAGCCTCAGTCACAGCAATGCCTTCATTACGAAGCTTTTTAATATATGAAACTAGTACTACACCATTTAATACTGAAATTCCCCATAATGCAATAAATCCTACTGATGCAGGTACAGATAAGTATTCACCTGTAACAAATAATGAGAACACCCCACCTACGGATGCAAATGGTAAAACTAAAATAATAAGGCCAGCAAGCTTAATTGATTTAAATAGAAGGTATAAAAGAAAGAATATTCCTGCAATTGTAAGTGGAACTATCAATGACAAGGTCTCCATAGCACGTTCCATACTTTCAAATTGTCCTCCCCATTTGAAGAAGTATCCATCTGGTAACTTAATCTTTTCTGCTACACGGTACTGTATATCTTTTACAAAACCATCTAAATCTCGCCCACTGACATTAGCGCCAACAACAACTCTACGTTTCCCATTATCACGAGAAATTTGTGCAGGTCCATCTATAATTTTAATAGTTGCTAATGCATTTAGTGGTACCAATGCGCCACTAGGAGCTAATAATAACAGATCATGAATTGAATCAATATTATTACGTAATCTATTTGGCAATCTCAACAAAATAGAGAACCTTTTTTCGCCCTCAAACAGACTAGTAATTTCTTTGCCTCCTATAGCAGTTTCAATTAGCTCATTAACATCAGATACATTAATACCATGACGTGCAATAGCACGACGGTTTATTTTAATAGCCAAAGAATGTTGCCCAGAAAGTCTCTCCATACGAACATCACGTGCACCTGGTACTGTTCTAATGATTCGTATAACCTGCTCTGATAACCTACGTAATTCTCCAATATCATCACCAAATATTTTTACAGCTATCTGTGAACGAACACCAGTTACCATCTCATCAACTCGCTCAGCAATTGGTTGGGACATGACAATTTGTACACCAGGTAGTGCTCCCAAACGGGATCGAATATCATCTGCAATTTCATCTTGACTACGTCCAGCACCAAGATCCAAAGTCACAATTGGATCTGACTCATTTGGTCCTACTGGATCTGCTGGCGATTCACCTCTTCCAAGTTTAGTTACTACACTCTTTACACCAGGTACTCCTATAATCATTTTTAATGCTTCTTTTTCCATTTTAATGGATTCATTAAGTGAAATAGATGCAACACGATTAATTTGTGGTACTAAAGATCCTTCTTTCATAATAGGTATAAATGATTTACCTAATAAAGAATAAAAAATTAATCCTAATATTATTAATAATGATGCAATAAAAATTATAATTTTTTCCTTTCTCATTGCAAATTTTAGTATATATTCATAAGCTCCCCTTAAAATAGAAGTAACCTTGGTATCATGATCAATAGTATTACCCTTAAGGAAGAAAGCGCACAAAACTGGTGAAAGTGTTAATGAAAAAAATAAGGAAATCGTGAGTGCAATTGCAATTGTAAATGCCAATGGGCTAAATATTTTTCCTTCCATGCCATGTAATGTCATGAGTGGCAGGAAAACAAGAATAATTATAAAAACACCAAAAACAACAGGCATACCTACTTCAGAAACGGCATCAATGATTGCATGTATTCGTAGATAATTTTTCCCTGATACAGTAGGATTACAGAGGCGATGATAAACATTCTCTACAACTACAACAGTAGAATCCACCATTAGTCCTATAGCAATTGCTAATCCACCTAAAGACATAAGATTCGCAGAGATCCCATATCGATTCATTACAATAAAAGTAACTAATGGCGTAATAATCAGTGTGACTACAACGATTAAACTAGAACGAGCATCCCCTAAAAAAATAAATAAAATAAAAATTACAAGCAAAACTCCTTCTAATAATACTTTACTTACCATGAATAAAGCAGCATCTACAAGTTCAGTCCTGTCATAATATGGTGTTATTTGAAGCCCACCAGGCAATAATTTAAGACTATTAATTTTAGCTACTTTTTCTTTTACTCGCCCAACAATATCCTTAGCATTCCCACCCCTCATCATCATTACAATACCTGATGCTGCTTCAGTGTGACTACCTTTTAGTACAGTTCCCTGACGAACAGCCGTGCCAATTCTTACCTCTGCTATATTACGAATAAAAATAGGTACACCATCATCTTCTTTAAGTACAATATTACCAATATCTTCTACTGTTTTGAGCAACCCTACACTTCTTATTAAATATTGTTCTGCACCTAATGGCAAAATTCCTCCACTAGCATTAGCATTATTATTACTTATAGCTTGGTCAACCTGAGTAAGTGTCAAATTGTAGTGACGTAATCTAACTGGATCTACTAATACCTGATATTGTTTGACATATCCACCTTGCGAATTGATTTCTGCAACACCCTCAATTGAGCGTAACATAGGTCGTACAATCCAGTCCTGAATTACACGTCTTTCCGTTAGCTCCTCTATTGAAAGTGTACGATTCCCATCATCTGGGTGATCAATTATGTATTGGTACACTTCTCCTAGACCAGTAGAAATTGGCCCAAGAATAGGTCTAATACCTGGGGGCATAATGCTTGTTACTTTAAGTAAACGTTCTAATACAAGCTGACGTGCAAAGAATACATCTGTATCATCCGTAAATACCAAAGTAATAACAGATAACCCGCTCTTATTTAATGAACGCATGTCTACCAAACCAGGCAAACCTGTCATTTCAATTTCTATTGGTATTGTAATTAGACGCTCAATTTCTTCTGGGCTTCTTCCTAATGCCTCAGTTGCAACCTGTACTTGTACATTAGTTACATCTGGAAAAGCATCAACTGATAATTTCTGAGCCGCTCTTATACCCAAACCTAATAAAATAAAAGCGGTCACTACTACTATAAGTCGATGCTTAATTGATACACGCACCAGTAGATCAAGCATCTTTTATTCCAAGTCAGCGCGTTTGCGCTCATTATTTAAATGAAAAGCTCCATCAAGAACAATTTCACGATCTTTATCAATCCCTTCAATTACTGGCCTTACTTTTCCAATTGCTTCACCTAGCTCAACAGGCACAAGAAGAAAATTGTTATCACCCTGTGCAATAAAAACATGATCACGATTATCCTCACGTACTACCGCCCCTTCTGGAATAACCAATTTCTTATTTGTTATCCCTGTTATATACATTCTTGCTAACATAGCTGGTTTTAAATTTCGCTTCTCATTATCCACTAGTGTACGTACCATAACTGTTCTAGTCTCTGGATCAACAATATCTGCAACAAAAACAATACGCCCTATTAAACGCACGTCACCTAATGCTGGTATATATATTTCTACATGCTGACCATCTTTTACTTCTCTTGCACTTTGTTCAGGCACATCTCCTACTACCCACACTGAAGATAAATCAGCAATTGCATATAATTGATCAGAAGGTTCTACTACCTGTCCAACTGAAACCCGACGTTCAATCACAGTACCTTCTATTGGAGCAACAATTTCAACTGAAGGAAGAATACGACCAAATTCCCCAAGAATACTAAGATCTTTACTACCTATTCCTAATAAGCGTAATTGATCTGTTGCTGCACTTCTCTCTGCACGAAAAACTTGTAACTCAGATTCTCTACGTTGTAGTTCAGCGCTCCCTATTACATCAGCTAGTAATAATTGGGCTGCACGCTCAGATGCACGCTCAGCTAACGTTGTCTCAGAATTTGCACGTAAAAATGCAAGCTGTGCTTTAGTAAATTCTGGACTAGATATTTTTGCTAGAACTGTACCAGGCTTAACTTCGTCACCTAGCCTTGAATTTACTTCTACAATTCTGCCAGTTACATTTGCACCGATACGGACAAGCTTTTGTTCATCTTCTTCTACTCTACCAGGTACCCGTAATCTATCAGCAATTTCCAATAATACAGGTAAGCCTATTTTTAATTGCTTAGCCATTTCTGGCTCAACCTTAATACTATAAATATCTTTATTAGGTAAAAGCGGCCGCTGCTCTTCAGGAAGCACTATAGGAGTACTACTATTGCACCCACCTATAAATAAAGAAATGAAAATAATAGCGTACCTATTTAACACCATAAATCTCATTTTATAACTTTCTCCTTTGGATATTGGCCTCGAAGTCGGAGAATCTCAGAGACAGCCATCTGATACTCAAAACGAGCTTGTAATAGATCTGCTCGCACGCTACGTAATACACGTTGTGCATCAAGTACATCCAGTAATCCTCGTTCACCAAAACGATATGCTGCCTGAGCTACACGAAGCGCTGATTCTGCTTGGCTAATTATTCCTGTTTCAAACATTTCTATTCTACGCTCAGCAATTCTTTTCCGTTGCCAAGACGATTCAAGTAGCTGAATAATCTCAAATCTACGATAATCTAAGGTTTCCTTTACCTGTTCTGCTTCTGAGGCAGCAACTGCAATTGGACCATGCCGGCGATCAAATAGCGGTATCTCAAGATTTAAACTAGCTATATTATAAGCAAATTCAGGATCACGCTCCTGACCAAACTTTAGCTGTAATGATGGAAGCACAGAAGCACGCTCTTTCTTTGTTGTAAGATGCGCACTATTTAATTCAGCTAACAACCTTGAAACATCTGGATTTACTACCTGAATTTCTTCACGAAGAGTTTCTAGAGAAGGCAAGGATTCCTGATCAAGTAAAGATGCTTTAATTTCAAAAGAATCACTTAAAGCACCAGCAGTAAGTTTTATCAAATTCACTCTAGCACGTAAAGAATCTAATAAGGCAGTTTCTTTTCTACTTTTTGCAGTCAAGACTTCAGCATCGGCTTTAATCAATTCAAAGCGTGCTGACTCTCCTGTATCTACACCGACCTGGACACGTCTACGTATCTCTTCCATGAGTTCAAGGACACCAGATTCTACTTTTGCAATTTCTTGACGTAACAAAAGTTCATACGCACGAACCCGTAACGCAGCTGCCAAATCAGCTCGAGATCGATCCAAGCCAGCTTTACTAGCTTCTACATCTGCTTCAGCAGATTTAATTCTAGCGCTACGCATGAATGGGTTCTCAATTCTTTGGCTAATGTATGCTCCATAAGTATTACCGGATATCGGCCCAGAAGCTCTTGCACGATTATGTCCCCCAACAAATTCTAACTCTGGATTTGGATATGCACCAGCACTAACCACCCCTGCTTTAGCAGCATCAACTCTAGAACTTGCAGCACGAATTAATCCATTTGCTTCTAACCCTAATTTTTGAAGAGTAGGGATAGAAATAAATACAGTAGGAGCCGCAGTTAACTCAGATATAGGCTTATCAGCAAATGCTGAAGCTAATGGCATAACTGTCAGTACAAAGAGAACACGATTCAAATATGGAACTCCAATATGTCTAATTTTCATCTTTGAAAAAAATGATATTTGGCACTTGTAAATATAACTAATCATAAGGAATATAAGCAGGATATTAAAACCTAATATGGATACCAATAATTTGGCACCTAAAGTATTCTAATAAATTCCTATTCTTAATGTAGTTTTATATTAATATACATTTCTCAATAAAGATTAGATACTAGCATACCCCCACAAATACTTAACGGATGTCCTAAACTGTCTGTAATAAAAGTTCATTAAGTTTTTTAACAAATGCAGCAGGATCCTCTAACTGCCCTCCCTCAGCAAGTAACGCTTGGTCAAACAAAATACTGCTCCAATCATTAAAACGTACTTCCTCATATTTTAATTTCTGAACCATTGGATGATGCGGATTGATCTCAAGGATTGGCTTAGAATGATTAACTTTCTGACCAGCTGATTTTAATAACCGTTCTAAATTACCACCCATTTCATGACTATCAGCTACCAAGCACGCAGGAGACTCAGTTAAACGTAAAGTAATACGAACATCCTTCACTTGCTCACTTAAAGCACTCTTAATTTTATCAGTAAGTTCTTTATACTCACTTGCTTCCTTCTCCTGTTCCTTCTTTTCTTCTTCTCCTTCAAGACTACCTAAATCAAGATCACCTTTTGCAATTGATTGCAACGATTTGCCTTCGAATTCTTTCAAATTTGATGCAAGCCACTCATCAACACGATCAAATAATAATATAACCTCTATACCCTTTTTCTGGAAAATCTCTAGATGTGGACTATTTCTAGCTGCTTTCAAACTTTCGGCAGTAATAAAATAAATTTTTTCCTGGCCTTCTTTCATACGACCTATATAATCACTTAATGAAACCAATTGCTCATCACTATCAGAGAAAGTAGAAACAAAACGTAGTAAACATGAAATTTTCTCACGATTCGCATAATCTTCTCCTACACCTTCCTTAAGCACCTGCCCAAATTCTTTCCAAAAAGTATTATATTTATCACTATCCTTCTCATCTTTTGATAAATCATTAAGTAACCCCAATATTTTTTTCACTGAACCTGATCGAATTGATTCGATATCTTTAGATTCCTGTAAAATCTCACGAGAAACATTTAAGGGCAGATTATTTGAATCAATGACACCTCTCACAAATCGTAAATAATTTGGCATGAGTTTTTCAGCATCATCCATAATAAAGACACGTTGTACATAAAGTTTTATTCCATGACGACGATCCTTATCAAATAAATCAAATGGAGCATGTGAAGGTATATAGAATAATTGTGTATATTCTTGTCTACCTTCTACTTTAGTATGAACATAAGCTAATGGCGCTTCATGATCATGTGCGACATGCTTGTAGAATTCATTATATTGTTCTGATGTAATATCATTTTTAGGACGTGCCCATAAAGCACTTGCCTGATTAATAATTTCATCTTCATCAGTGATAATATTTTCTTTCTTTTCTTCAGACCATTCTTCTTTTTTTAGAATTATAGGAAGCGCAATATGATCGGAGTATTTACGTATTATAGACCGTAGCTGCCAACCATTTAATAACTCATCCTCACCCTCTCGCAAATACAAAATCACATCTGTACCACGAGTATTCTTTTTAACTGTTTCTAACGAATAATCACCCTCACCACTAGATTCCCAACGTACGCCATGTTCCGAGGATAACCCTGCGCGTCGTGTTATAAGAGTAACTTTTTTTGCAACAATAAAAGATGAATAGAACCCAACTCCAAACTGACCAATTAAATGACTATCTTTAGTTTGATCACCAGTCAATGTGTCAAAAAATTCCTTTGTACCTGACTTCGCGATAGTTCCAATGTGATCAATAACCTCTTGCCGAGACATACCTATACCATTATCAGAAATAGATATTGTCCGTTCATTAATATCAAAATCAACTCGAATTTTTAGATCTGAGTCAGATTCGTAAAGCGAGGCATCCGTCAAGCCTTCAAAACGTAGTTTATCAGCAGCATCAGATGAATTAGAAATTAGCTCTCTTAGAAAAATCTCCTTATGACTATACAGGGAGTGAATCATAAGTTTTAAAAGCTGTGTAACTTCAGTTTGAAAACTAAGTTTTTCTTTAGTATCTGAAGATTCCATAATTAATTCTCCTTGAAAAAATATAATGATACCTAGTACCCCAATACAGAAACACCTAAATACTTTTCTGTTATTTCATAAAAATAAAGCTAAATTTAATTAGAATATTTGTATTAATAATGAAGAGCATAAACACATAGCGTCATAAGTGTCTGAGGAAAAATACCAAGAATAAGCACAGCCATAGCATTTATACCTATCAATAATTCAACATCACCATTTGGTGCAATAGGATCAGTAAATTCGGGCTCATCAAAATACATGAGCTTAACAATACGTAAATAATAGAAGGCACCTACCAAGGAAAATAATACCGCTACAATAGCTAACCAAATATAACCTATTCCTAAAATTGACTGCAATACCGATAATTTTGCATAAAATCCAACTGTAGGCGGTATTCCTGCCAATGAAAACATAAATAATAAAGTAATAAAAGCATACCAAGGACTCCGCCTATTAAGTCCTTTAAAATCTTCAAGTTTTTCCACCTCATAATCTTCGCGTGAAAGTAGCATGATCATGCCAAATGTACCAAGGGTAATAATGACATAGACAACCATATAAAACATTGCAGAACTATAACCATTACTATTAGCACTAATGATGCCAAGAAGCATAAACCCCATATGAGAAATAGTAGAATATGCAAGCATACGTTTAATATTAGTCTGTACAATTGCAGCAAAATTACCAACCACCATTGATAGTATTGCTATAATAATAAGCATTCCTTGCCAGTCAGCAACTAATCCACCCATCCCATCAACTAATAAGCGCATAATAAAACCAAAGGCTGCTAATTTAGGTGCTGATCCAATAAATAATACAACTGCTGTAGGAGCACCATGATATACATCTGGAACCCACATATGGAAAGGAGCCACACTAAGTTTAAAACTGATTCCGGCAATAATAAAAACCAAACCTACTATAAGAACTTTTTGGTTATCAACACCAGATTGGATGATTTCTGCAACATGGGTAATATTTAGAGCGCCACCTGTTGCCCCATAGACTAATGACATCCCATATAATAAGAATCCAGAAGCGAGCGCCCCTAAAATAAAAAATTTCATTGCAGATTCAGTTGCAACCACAGAATCACGTTGCAATGCAACCATGGCATAAAGCGACAACGATAAAAGCTCCAATCCCAGATAAAGTGTAAGGAAACTACTAGCTGAAATCATAACCATCATACCAAGCGTAGCAAATAGAACTAAACTAAAGAACTCCCCACTGAACATACCACGCATTGCAATATATTTATGGGAATAAACGAGAAATATAGATACTGTTATATATATAATTAGCTTTAGTGCATCAGCCAAAGCATCATCTACAAACATGCCTGAGAAAGTGTAAACAACTTCAGTTGAAGCAGTGAAAAAAGTAATGAGTGCACACCCAAAGAGTGCGATCTGAGCTAAAATATATGAAATATAGCGCAATTTATTTCCTACTAAAATTTCAGCTAATAACGCCACACATACCATTATCAGAAGAAATATCTCCGGATAGGCAGGAACTAAATTAGGTGCAAGAAAATTCATTCATTTTCCTCTTTATAGAGATTTACATCTTATTTTCTACAATTTACTGCGCGACATGTGTGCTAATAAATCATCTACTGTTACATGCATAACTTCTGTTAAGGGCATTGGATAAAGACCAATCCATAGAACAGCAGCTGCTAGAATCGTTAATATAAGAATTTCTCGGATAGTAACGTCACTTAATGTTTCAACTTTAGAATTTACTACCACGCCAAATACCACCCTTTTATACATCCACAAGGTATAAGCAGCACCAAAAATAAGTGTTGTAGCTGCTAAAAAAGCATACCAAAAATTTATTTCTATCGCAGCCATGATAACCATAAATTCTCCAACGAAACCACTGGTGCCGGGTAAACCTGCATTTGCCATTGCAAATAACATAAAGAATGCTGCAAATATAGGCATTTTATTTGCTACACCACCATAATCAGAAATCTGGCGAGAGTGTAGTCGATCATACATCACACCTACAGAAAGAAACATTGCCCCAGAAATAAACCCATGTGAAACCATCTGTACCATTGCACCCTCAATACCATAGGTATTAAACAAGAAGAATCCCAAGGTAACAAACCCCATATGGGAAACTGAAGAATAAGCTATAAGTTTCTTCATATCTGCCTGTATTAAGGCAATTAATCCAATATATACAACCGCAGTTAGTGACAGAATTATCATCATATCTGCAAGATAGTGACTAGCATCTGGAACAATCGGTAAGGAGTACCTTAGGAAACCATACCCACCTAATTTTAATAATATAGCTGCTAAAACAATTGAACCACCAGTAGGCGCTTCAACATGTGCATCAGGCAACCAAGTATGAACTGGCCACATTGGCACCTTAACTGCAAATGCTAATAAGAATGCAACAAATATTAAAATTTGTGGGGTTAGTGGCAACGATAATTCATGGTAATCAAGTATTGAGAAACTACCACCTGACATATAGTAAAGATATATAAATGCGACCAACATTAATAACGAACCCATGAGGGTATAAAGAAAAAATTTGATCGCAGCATAAACTCTATTAGGGCCACCCCAAACACCAATTATTAGGAACATTGGAATTAATGATGCCTCCCAAAATACATAAAATAAAATAGCATCAAGTGATGAGAAAACACCATTAACAATCCCAGACATAACTAGGAATGCTCCCATATACTGAGAAACTCGGTTTTGTATTACTTTCCAACCAGCAAGAACTACTAATGGAGTAATAAAACAATTTAATAAAATCAAGGGCATAGATATGCCATCTATACCCAAGTGATAGTGAATATTAAAACGTTCAATCCAATTATGATATTCAACAAATTGCATACCAAGCATAGCTGGATCAAATTGAGTATATAACGGAATCGCTACTAAAAAGCTTAATATTGATCCTACCAATGCTATCAATCTAGCTAAGCGCGCATTTTGATCACTACCAGTAGCAAACACTAGCATACCAATTAAAATTGGCAGCCAGATAACTAGACTTAATAAAGGAAAACCAAACAACATATTTATTCCATTCTATTTATTAGATTTTAGCTACCCTTAATTTCAAAGATATAGCAGTTCAAAAACCCCATATCTTTATCCCTAATATAACCAGAAACTTAGTAGAACAAATACGCCTACAATCATAGTAAACGCATAATGATAGATATACCCTGACTGAAATTTACGAATAATTGCAGCAGCCCAAACAACTACGCGAGCAGAACCATTCACAAAGAATCCATCAATTACCTTTACATCACCAAATTTCCAAAAAACATGACCTAAACTACGCGCCCCACCAGCAAACAACCAAGAATAAAGCTCATCAATATAATATTTGTGTTCTAACAAATTAGAAATAGGCCTAAATATCTGCTTAATTTTTCCTGGCATATCAGGGTTCACCATATATAGATACCAAGCAGTAAAAATACCTCCGACTAAAAGCCAAAATGGTAACGTCATTAGTCCATGTAAAATCATTCCCCAAATACTATGAAATTGAGCTCCCAATTTAGCAACTGCATCATGCTGTGATCCAATCTGGATGGCATCTCCAAAATAATTACCAAATATCATTGGTTCAATGAACCAGCCTGCTCCAATTGCCGGTATTACTAAAACAAGAAGAGGTAAAGTAACTACCCATGGTGATTCATGTAAATGCTCTTTAGTATGTTTATCCATACGTGGACTACCATGGAAAGTCATAAATAACATACGGAATGTATAAAATGCAGTAACAAATACTGTTGTTAAGACACAAAAATATGCAAAGCTTGATCCAGCAATATCAGAAAAGTGCACTGCCTCAATAATTGAATCTTTTGAGAAAAAACCAGAAAGCCCTGGGAATCCAATATTAGCTAATCCAGCAATAAGCATTGTCACATAAGTAACCGGCATATATTCTTTAAGACCACCCATTTTCCTCATATCTTGCTCGTGATGCATTGCAATAATTACAGACCCTGCTCCAAGAAATAGCACTGCCTTAAAGAATGCATGTGTCATAAGATGAAATATTCCTACTGAATAGGCTGATACACCTAATGCTACTGTCATATAACCAAGCTGCGATAAAGTTGAATATGCAACAACCCGCTTTATATCATTTTGAACAATCGCAACCAATGCCATAAATAAAGTAGTGATACTACCTATTACCAACATAACAGTTAAGGCTGTATCAGATAATTCAAATAATGGAGACATACGTGCCACCATAAAAATACCTGCAGTTACCATTGTTGCTGCATGAATCAAAGCTGATATTGGTGTAGGCCCCTCCATAGAATCAGGCAACCAGACATGCAATGGAAACTGTGCAGATTTTCCCATCGCACCAATAAATAAAAGAATACATATTACAGATATAAGCATCCACGGCAAACCAGGAATAATTTCAATGCTCTGAGAAGCTATTCTGGGTGCCTGATCAAATACTGCTATATAATCCAATGATCCAAAATTTACTAAAACTAAACCTATACCAAGAAGAAAACCAAAATCACCAACACGATTAACCAAAAAAGCTTTCAAATTTGCATAAATCGCTGTTGGCCTGGTATACCAAAAACCAATCAACAGATATGAAACTAAGCCAACCGCTTCCCAACCAAAGAAAAGTTGAAGGAAATTATTAGACATTACTAATGCCATCATTGCAAAAGTAAAAAGGGATATATAACTAAAAAATCTCTGGTAACCAGGGTCACCCTGCATATAGCCTATGGTATAGATATGAACCATAAGGGATACAAGACTAACAACAACCATCATTGTGGCAGAAAGCTTATCAATCAGAAACCCAATCTCTAAGTTGGTTTCGCCAATAGTCATCCAGGTATAGATGCTTCCATTATAGGTATTCCCATTTGCCACATCGATAAAAATGGTAATAGATGCTGCCAAACATACAAACATCATGCCAATAGTAATACGATGACTCCATGTCACACCTATCACACGCCCTAATAATCCAGCAAAAATAAATCCAACTAAGGGAGCTAATGGAACCAATAAATAAAGTTTTTGAATTTCAATCATATGGCTTTGTATTTATCTTGGGGTATTTATTCAACAACCCATCTCAGAAATTTATCCCTTAAGCTTATCTAAATCATCAACGTTAATAGTTCTAATATTTCTAAACAACACCACTAATATTGCCAAACCGATTGCAGCCTCAGCAGCTGCTACAGTTAATATAAAAAATACAAATATTTGGCCTGATAAATCTTGAAGATAATAAGAAAAAGCAACAAAATTCATATTGACTGCTAGTAACATTAGCTCAATAGCCATCAACAAGATTATTACATTCTTTCGATTTAAAAAAATGCCAACAATGCCAATTGAAAATAAAATGGCACCAAGTGCCAGATAATGAGACAACGATATCAAACGAACTACCCCTTATTTGAAAATACTAAAATCTTTCTATAAATTATTTCTCTCTTTTCTCAGATGGCATCGATACCACCCGTATTCTGTCTTTCTTTTTAACTACTACTTGTTGAGATGGTTCCATAAATTTTATTTTTGAACGACTCCGTAAAGTTAATGCGATCGCTGAAACCATTGCCACTAAAAGAATTACCGCGGCTAATTCAAAAGCATACACATATTCAGTATAGATCAAACCACCTAGTTCTTTTGTATTGCTATAATCAGGAGCATGCGGTGGTGGTACAGGCATTTGATCAATACCAAAATTTTTATTAATTAAAACCATTGCTACTTCAGCCGCCATAACTACAGCTAACAGAGAGCCAAAAGGAAACCATTTCCAATAACCTTCACGTAAACGATCAAGGTTTATATCTAGCATCATTACGACAAATAAGAAAAGCACCATCACTGCCCCTACATACACTAAGACTAATGTGATTGCGAGAAATTCTGCCTCTAGCAACAACCAAAGCCCAGCAGAAGTAAAGAATGCCAATACCAAAAGTAACGCCGCATGCACAGGGTTATGAGAAGTAATAACGCCTAAAGCAGAAAGCACCAGAACTGTAGAAAAAAAATAAAAAATTATTTCGATGAAATCCATAAGTTTATAAAAAAAAATTATCGATAGCTTGCATCTACCTGTCTATCCTTTGCTATTTGATCTTCATACCTATCTCCAACGGCAAGCAGCATCTCCTTGGTATAAACTAAGTCTCCTCTCTTTTCTCCATGATATTCAAGGATACGAGTCTCAACAATAGAATCAACTGGACAGGATTCTTCACAAAACCCACAAAATATACATTTTGTAAGATCAATATCATAGCGTGTTGTACGGCGGGTTCCATCTTCTCTTTGTGCTGAATCAATTGTTATGGCTAATGCAGGGCAAACTGACTCACATAATTTACATGCAATGCAGCGCTCTTCCCCATTGGGATATCTGCGTAACGCATGCAGCCCTCTAAACCTAGGTGATTGTGGTGTCTTTTCTTCTGGAAAATGTACTGTAATTTTCCGAGCAAACAAATAGCGGCCAGTTAGCATCATCCCTTTAAGTAACTCAATTAATAGGAAAGTGCTAAAGAAGTCTTTTATGCGATTCATCTATAACCCCCATCTCAATGAAACCACAAATTGAACGGAAACATATTTAATAAAGGTGGAGGCAGTTGCATAACCCCACCTAAGAAAACAATCCATACCAATGTTATGGGTATAAATACTTTCCAACCAAGACGCATTATCTGATCATAGCGATAACGTGGGAAAGTAGCACGGAACCAAAGAAAACAAAATAACAAAAACGCAATTTTTAATAATAACCAAATGAATCCAGGAATTAGTGTAAATGGAGCTATATCAAACGGTGGTAACCAACCTCCCAGAAACATTAAACTAGAAAGTGTTGCTACCAAAATCATATTTGAGTATTCAGCAAGAAAAAATACAGTAAATGCCATCCCAGAATATTCAACATGAAAACCTGCAACTATTTCAGACTCACCTTCAGCCACATCGAAAGGTGCACGGTTTGTTTCTGCCACACCAGAAATAAAATACACTAGAAACATAGGGAACAATGGTAGCCAATACCAGTTTATTAAACTCCCACCCTGTTGCCCATTCACAATATCACCTAGATTTAAACTATGCGACATCATCAATACACATACCAATGCAAACCCCATCGCTAATTCATATGAAACAACCTGAGCAGCAGTACGCATTGTACCTAAAAATGCATATTTAGAATTAGATGCCCAACCTGCAATAATGACACCATAAACTCCCATAGAAGTCATAGCTAAAATATAAAGTAACCCTGCATTAATATCTGCTAGAACCATTTCTGGTGAAAAAGGCACTACTGCCCATGCAGCTAAAGCAGGTGCAATAGTTAAGATTGGACCTAATATAAATAAAGCTTTATTAGCACCATTTGGCACAACAATTTCTTTCATCATTGCCTTAACTGCATCTGCAATAGGCTGTCCCCAACCTCCTAACCAGGGAATACCAAAAAAAGTTACTCTATTTGGGCCAACTCTAATTTGCATAGAAGCTATAATTTTTCTTTCCGCAAATGTCAAATATGCTACAGCTAGTAACAACGGAATAACTATTGCAAAAATCAAAGCTAAATTCTTGGACAGCGAGAATATCACTGCACCCCACTCTATACCAAAAAATTCTCCAAACAATTGTTGTGCCTGTTCCATTAATAAATCCTGTCTCTAGCTATCATTTTTTTATTGTTATATTCCCAAACATGTCACCAAGACATGCTGTCATTGAGTGTGCAGTCACAAGTCGAACACAGCCAGAAGGTATTTTATTATCACAATCTACCCTTAACAAAACCTCACCTTCGCCCTGCTTTACTTCTACTTTATCACCTATACTTAAACCAAATTCCTCAAGTAAATTTTCTGGCATCCATACTACAGGCTCTTCAATAGCATCATGAGTAAGCTGTAATGACTCTGCATGACGTACAATTGGGTCAGCCTGATAAATTGGTACTTCGGCAATACGTTGAACTCCTTCATTTTCTTGAGAGAATTCACTTATTGTTAAATTACTTAATTTATTATTTAAAAGATTTTTAATATCAAAACCTTCAGGTATAACTTCCGAATATACTTGTTCAGGAGTATCAAAATTAAAACCTTCTAACTGTAGAAGATTGCCTAATACTCTTAATACCTTCCATGCGGGCCGTGTTTCTCCTAAAGGGGAAACAACACCATTAAAATTTTGTACACGTCCTTCTGTATTGATAAAAGTTCCTGAGGTTTCAGTGAAAGGAGAAATCGGAAGCATTACATCAGCATAATCTGTATCAGCAGCAACATTCTTCTTATATGAGCTCATCATTACAACTAAATCTGCTGAATTTAAGGTTTTTACTGCTTTCTGTGGGTTATAAGTATCAAGCTCCGGTTCTAAATTTAATAATATATATGCTCGACATGGCTTAGTGATAGAAGCATCCATTCCTAGCATTTGGTATGTATTGTATCCCCCATTTTCTGATTCCTCTATAAAATTCTTAGTAGGAATTGCTCCAGCTATATAAGCTCCCACACTATTTGCAGCTGCACCCAGAACACCAAAATTTGCTTCTGCTAATTCTGCTATATACTGTGCTAATAACTGAATATCTGCGTACCGTGGATTGTGCTGTGCTAAATTCCCAAGAAAAATAGAAGCAGGATTATTATTTATCAGACTCTCTGCTATTGAACGCGCCTCATCATTTATATCATCTAACCCTACTAGCATTTTTTTCAGGTTATCTGGATATTCTTCTTCCTTTAAATCAAACATGACTCTTAATACTTGCACAAGAAGTACAACTATATCTGAAGGCGGAATAATAGCTTGATTAGCAACTTCTGTTAATAAATCATCACTTATTGGGTTTATCAAGTTTAATTCTGCACCATTTTCTACTGCTCTACGTATACGCTGTGCTATAAGTGGGTGATCTTTACGTAAATTACTACCAATTATTAATATTGATTTAAGATCTGAAATGCCTGCAATATTCATACCTAGCCAAGGCGATCCGCTCATATGGCCATCTGCACTAAAATCAGATTGACGTAACCTATGATCTATATTTTCACTACCCAAACCACGAATTAATTTTTGTAACAAATATAATTCTTCTAAAGTGCTATGAGGTGAAGCTAATGCGCCAATATTCTGTGAGCCAAATTTTTCTTTTACATTTTTTAATCTATTCGCAACAAATTCAAGAGCAGCTTTCCAATCACACTCTTTCCATACTCCACCTTGTTTTATCATAGGTGAAGTTAGACGATCTTCTGAATTAAGACCTTCATAAGAAAAGCGATCTTTGTCTGATAACCAGCACTCATTTATCTCTTCATTCTCACGTGGCAATACACGCATTACACGATTTTTCTTTATTTGTATTATTAAATTTGAACCGAGACCACAATGAGGACTTATCGACTTCCTTCTAGACAATTCCCATGTACGAGCAGAATATCTAAATGGCTTACTAACAAGCGCTCCAACAGGACAAAGATCTATCATATTTCCAGATAATTCCGAATCTACTGTGCTACCAACAAAAGATAATATTTCAGAATGCTCTCCACGCCCCGCCATACCTAATTCCATAACATTAGCAATTTCTTGACCAAAACGTACACACCTTGTGCAATGTATACATCGAGTCATATCTGTTGAAATAAGTGGCCCAAGATTTTTATTTTTCACAACACGCTTTGATTCTTCATATCTTGATGAATCAGCTCCATACCCTACAGCTAAATCTTGCAACTGACATTCTCCACCTTGGTCACAAATCGGGCAATCTAGAGGATGATTAATAAGAAGAAACTCCATCACTCCCTTCTGAGCAGTAATTGCCTTTTCGCTATGTGAAGACACCTTCATTCCTTCAACAGCAAATGTAGAACAAGCTGGTAAAGGTTTAGGTGCTTTCTCTACCTCCACAAGACACATGCGACAGTTTGCCGCAAGCGATAATTTTTTATGATAACAAAAATGCGGTATATAAATACCTAATTGCTTAGCGCCATCCATGACGGTTCCACCCTTAGGTACTGATACTTGTTTTCCGTCTATTTCAATCTTGATCATTAGATAATAATTTCAAAATTAATATTTATAAATACACTCTATAGGTAATAATAAATTTAGAGCCCGAGCTTATTAAAGAATTAGACCATACATTTTTTATGTGCAATATGATATTCAAATTCATCACGAAAATGTTGAATCATGGCACGCACTGGCATTGCTGCAGCATCTCCCAACGCACAAATTGTTCGGCCCTGTATGTTATCAGCAAGATTATTTAGAAGATCTAAATCTTCTGCTCGTCCCTTTCCTGCTTCGATTCTTTGTATTACACGATATAACCACCCAGTACCTTCACGACAAGGTGTACACTGACCGCATGACTCTTCAAAATAAAAATATGCAAGCCGCTCTAATGCTCTAACCATACACGTAGTATCATCCATAATAATTACTGCACCTGAGCCTAGATAAGATCCTGCCTTAGCTATTGAATCATAATCCATATCTGTCTGCATCATGGTATCTCCAGGTATAACTGGCATAGAAGATCCCCCAGGAATACATCCTTTCAATTTCCTTCCCCCTCGCATACCACCAGCCATTTCTAATAGTTTTGCAAAAGGTGTGCCCATTGGAACTTCATAATTACCCGGGTTATTAACATGACCAGATACTGAAAATAATTTAGTACCGCCATTATTAGGCTTACCAAGCTCTAAATAGGCTTCTCCGCCATTACGAATAATCCAAGGTACAGAAGCAAACGTTTCTGTATTATTAATTGTAGTTGGCTTACCATAAAGACCAAAACTTGCTGGGAATGGAGGCTTAAAGCGTGGCTGCCCTTTTTTACCTTCAAGCGACTCTAACAGTGCTGTTTCTTCTCCACAAATATAAGCTCCATAACCATGATGGTTGTAAAGTTTAAAACTAAATCCTGAGCCTAATATATTTTCTCCCAATAAACCTGCAGAGTATGCCTCATCTACCGCCTCCTCCATACGTTCATATGTATCCCATATCTCCCCATGAATATAGTTGTAGCCAGTCTGGATACCCATGGCATAAGCACCAATCAGCATTCCTTCAATTAAGATATGAGGATTATGCCGCATAATATCTCTATCTTTAAAAGTACCAGGCTCACCTTCATCTGAATTACATACTAGATACTTATCTCCTTCAAACTGCTTCGGTATAAAACCCCACTTTATTCCTGTAGGAAACCCTGCTCCTCCGCGGCCACGTAGTGCAGATTTTTTTACTTCTTCTATAACGGAATCTTGTGAAATTTTTTCAGTAAGGATTTTTCTTAATGCCACATAACCTTCTCTCTGCTCATAGCACTTCAATCTCCAATTATCTGGGTCAGAAGGAATTATACCTGGTAACAAAACTCCTGGCCCCAGAATATTAGTTGGCCGAGTCATTTGTCTAATTCCTCAAGTAGTTTATTAATCTTTTCTTCAGACATAAAACTGCACATTCGTTTATTATTAACTAATAATACTGGCGCATCTCCACATGCACCCATACATTCTCCTTCTTTAAGGGTAAATTTTTTATCTTCCGTAGTTTGATTAAAATCAATTCCTAGCTTTTTCTTTAAATAGTCAGCAGCATCAATTCCACCAGACAAACCACATGGCAAATTAGTACAAACAGTAATTTTATACTTACCTAAAGGCTGCAAATTATACATATTATAAAAAGTTGCCACCTCATACACAGCAACCGGGCTCATCCCAAGATACTCTGCAATAAAATCCATTGTCTCACTAGCCAACCAGCCCTTTTCATCTTGAGCAATAGCAAGTGCTGACATCACCGCTGATCGCTTCTGATCAGAAGGATATTTATTAATTTCATGATCGATTCTTTTTAGAGCCTGAGCACTTAGCATCTCAATTAATAACCTACCTATTATTATCTATCTATTTCACCAAATACAATATCTTGTGTGCCAATTATGGCTACAACATCCGCAATCATATGTCCACGAGACATTTCATCCAATGCAGCTAAATGTGGAAATCCTGGGGCACGTATTTTTACACGATAAGGCATATTCGCACCATCAGAAATAAGGTAAATACCAAACTCACCCTTAGGATGCTCAACTGCCGCATAAGTTTCACCTGGCGGCACATGAAAACCTTCAGTAAAAAGTTTAAAATGATGAATTAGCTCTTCCATATTTTGTTTAATCTCAACACGGGAAGGTGGTGCAACTTTATGATCATCTGTGATTACAGGACCTGGATTATTACGTAGCCATTTAACACACTGTTTAATAATGCGGTTAGATTGACGAAATTCTTCCATGCGCACCAAATAGCGATCATAGCAATCTCCATTTACACCAACTGGTATATCAAAATCAATCTGATCATAAACCTCATATGGCTGTTTTTTACGCAAATCCCATTCAACACCAGACCCTCTCAACATTGCTCCTGTAAAGCCAAGAGCCTTAGCCCGATCAGGAGAAACCACACCAATACCAACTAAGCGCTGCTTCCATATACGATTGTCTGTTAACAAAGTTTCATATTCATCAACGTAAGTAGGAAAGCGGTTGGTAAAATCCTCAATAAAATCAAGTAAAGAACCCTCACGATTCTGATTTAAAAACTTAGTCTTTGCTTCATTATGAATTTTTGAAAGTTTATATTTCGGCATTGAATCAGGGAGATCCCTATACACACCTCCTGGACGATAATAAGCAGCATGCATCCTCGCCCCTGATACAGCCTCATAACAATCCATAAGGTCTTCTCGTTCTCGAAAAGCATAGAGAAAAACTGTCATTGCGCCCACATCTAATGCATGAGCACCTAACCATAATAAGTGATTGAGTATTCGAGTTATCTCATCAAACAGAACTCGAATATATTGTGCCCTTAGTGGCACTTCTAGTTGAAGCAACTTCTCAATTGCCATCACATATGCATGCTCATTTACCATCATAGAAACATAATCTAATCGATCCATATAAGGAACTGATTGGATATATGGTTTATTCTCAGCTAATTTTTCAGTTGCTCGATGTAACAGCCCAATATGCGGATCAGCACGCTGCACAACTTCACCATCTAGTTCAAGAACCAAACGTAATACCCCATGCGCCGCTGGATGTTGTGGCCCAAAATTCATTGTGTAATTGCGTATTTCAGCCATAATTAAATATTCTCAAAAAAAATACTCATTTATTATCCCCATAATGCTCTTCACGTATTACACGTGGACTAAGCTCGCGCGGTTCAATGCTTACTGGCTGATAAATTACCCTCTTTTGATCTGGATCATAACGCATCTCAACATTACCTGATAATGGAAAATCCTTACGGAATGGATTACCTATAAAACCATAATCTGTAAGAATACGGCGCAAGTCTGGATGCTGATTAAAAACAATGCCATAAAGATCAAATACCTCACGCTCGAACCAATTAGCAACTGGCCATATTTTAGTAACAGAATCCAAAACAGGAATTTCATCGTTATCAACATAAGCTCTAACTCGCAATCTATAATTATGACTTACAGATAATAGATGGTATACAACAGCAAAACGTTTATGGTGATATTCAGTTTCAGTATTCGATTCAACACCATAAGACAAATAATCAACCCCACATAAATCGATAAGTATTGAAAATTCTAACTTTGAATCATCACGAAGAGTTTTCATTATCCGAAGTAATTCACTTGATTCTATTTCAAGCGTCAATTCACCTGATAGATCAGATATCTTTAAAGACCTATCTGCAAAAATTTTCTTCAAATTAAGTGAGAGTATATCCAAACGAGAGCCCGACATAATATTATTTCCTTAACGAGCTATTGTATTAGTACGCTTAATCTTATTTTGTAACTGAATTATCCCATAGAGGAGTGCCTCTGCAGTTGGAGGGCAACCTGGAACATAAATATCCACAGGTACAATTCGATCACAGCCACGTACTACTGAATAAGAATAATGATAATATCCGCCCCCATTAGCGCAAGACCCCATAGAAATCACCCATCTTGGTTCTGCCATTTGGTCATAAACTTTTCTTAACGCAGGTGCCATTTTATTACACAATGTACCTGCAACTATCATAACATCCGACTGACGAGGGCTAGGGCGGAATACAACGCCAAAACGATCTAAATCATAACGTGAAGCTCCTGCTTGCATCATTTCTACCGCACAGCATGCTAGACCAAAAGTCATCGGCCACATTGAACCTGTCCGTCCCCAGTTAATAACTTTGTCTAAACTAGTAGTAACAAACCCTTTCTCTAATACGCCCTCAATACTCATATTACTAGTCCCAATCTAATGCTCCCTTATTCCACTCATAAATAAAACCGACCACAAGAATACCAAGAAATATCATCATTGCAATAAATCCAAATAAGCCAATTTCATTCAATACCACTGCCCATGGAAATAGGAATGCGATCTCTAAATCAAAAAGAATAAATAAAATAGCCACTAAATAATATCTTACATCAAACTTCATACGTGCATCTTCAAATGCTTCAAAGCCACATTCGTAAGGTGAAAGCTTCTCACTATCAGGTCTATTAGGTGCAAGTAACCACCCTATGGCTATTGGACCAACACCTATAGCTAGCCCTACAAAGATAAAAATTAGAATTGAAAAATAATTTTCTAGCATCCTTTAAAATAACCAAAAATAATGAAAAATAAATTATATCTTACCTAAAAAATGTCTTTAGAATCTTCAAATAAAGATTTTTATCATAACATTTCACCTTCAATTGTTTATCAATATTACATTATGGTGCCGACGGCGAGACTCGAACTCGCACAGCTTGCGCTACCGCCCCCTCAAGGCGGCGTGTATACCAATTTCACCACGTCGGCAACATTAATTTACAATTTAAAAATTAAATTCTACCCCACTAGGTTATTTTGGTATTTCTGCCGCCTTTGATACTCCCTCATTTGCAGGAATTTTCGGTGCAACAGTAGTTGACTTCTCTGCTGCAACTGAAGACTGGTCTGGTCCTTTTTCTGAGATTACAGACTGATCAGGTATCTTTTCTGAAGTTGAAGACTGATTTGGTATCTTTTCTACAACTGAAGACTTACTAGGTGTCAAATTATCCATAACACCTTTACTCTCCGATTTATTACCTGATAAATAAGTAAGACCTAGGGTAGAAATAAAAAATACTGTTGCAAGAATCCCTGTAGTCCTACTTAAAAAATTTGCTGAACCACTCGCACCAAACAAACTCCCTGAGGCACCACTACCAAATGCGGCTCCCATATCAGCTCCCTTACCCTGTTGAAGTAAAATTAATACAATTACACTAACAGCGGAAGTCACATTAACAACTAAGATAAATGTTTCCAATTTCTACTCCATAAAGATCAATTATTTGCAGCCATACAAATTGAGATAAACTCGTCAGGAAGCAATGATGCCCCTCCAATCAAACCACCATCAATATCAGGCATGGCAAATAACTCAACAGCATTATTTGCTTTTACACTACCACCATAAAGAATTTGTACCTTTGTTGCAATCTGAAAATTATGGCTTGCTATCCTATTTCTAATAAAGGTATGAATATCTTGGGCTTGCTGAGGTGTCGCTGTTTTCCCTGTTCCAATAGCCCAAACTGGCTCGTAGGCTAATACAGCAGACTCTAAGGCATCTACGCCCAATAGCTCAATAACTGCATCTAACTGCTCACTTACTACTTGTTCTGTAAGTCCAGCTTCCCTATGCTCTAGAGTCTCGCCAATACAAAGAATTGGAACCAAACCAGCATCTTGAGCGGCTTTAAATTTGTAAGAAACTGTTTTACTATCTTCACCATATAAAGTACGCCTTTCTGAATGGCCTACAATAACATAATGACAGCAGAAGTCATTCAGCATTATTGCTGAAACTTCACCAGTAAATGCCCCCTTATCATACCGGCTTATGTTCTGTGCTCCCCAAGAAATATGGGTATCTTTTAATAAAGAAGACACTTGAGACAAATATGGATAAGGCACGCATACTGTAAAGGTTGCTTTATCTGCTCCCAAAGTGCCAGTAATTACTTTACTTAATAAACTCTTATTGAATTCTATCCCACCATGCATCTTCCAGTTGCCGGCAACTAGTTTCTTTCGCATAGCCATTTTCCTCAAAAGTCAAAAGTTTAGGATCTTACCTGTGAAAAGATACGGGGTCAATCTTGGAAAATATCTGTATTTAGTGCATTACAAATAAGATGATACTGTTATATTTGTACTAACAATTAATTGATATAAAAATACATCACATCATAATTAGAAAAATTAGGTATACCTTATGTACTTGAGGTTAAAAATTATCCAACACGTCCGGTTATATAATCTTCCGTCATTTTATTCTTGGGCTTTATGAAAATAGTATCTGTAACACCAAATTCAATTAACTCACCTAAGTACATATAGGCTGTATAATCAGATACTCTGGCTGCCTGCTGCATACTATGTGTAACTATCAATATAGTAACCTGTTTCTTAAGGTCTGCAATAAGCTCTTCTATACTTGCAGTAGCAATAGGATCAAGTGCTGATGTGGGCTCATCAAATAATAAAATTTCTGGATCTGTAGCAAGTGCTCTGGCAATACACAACCGCTGCTGCTGTCCACCAGAAAGCTCAAAAGCAAGATTATGTATACGATCCTTGACCTCATCCCATAATGCTGCACCACGTAAAGCTTCTTCTACTTTTTCATCTAATAAAAGTTTCTTAGTTACCCCTCGAACACGTAGTCCATATGCAACATTCTCATAAATAGATTTAGGAAATGGGTTAGGTTTCTGAAATACCATACTAATGCGCATCCGAACTTCAATTGGGTCTACATCACTGGAAAGAATATTTACATTATCTGGCTGTAATATAATTTCTCCAACATACTGATTACCAGGATATAAATCATGCATACGATTGAAGCATCTTAGCAAAGTTGACTTACCACACCCGGATGGACCAATTAATGCAGTTACTTTTTTCTCATGCAACAACATATTAACATTTTTCAGTGCATGAAATTCACCATAATAAAAATTAAGATCCTTAATTTCAGATTTACTCTGCACCATTGAGATGTCATTCGCATCATTATCACTTATAGTCTTCATAGTCTTAGTTTGAAATTGATTTTCTTGGATATTTTCGAATTCCACCATCTTCTCCTTTAGCTTCTTATAGGGCCTTTACTATTTCTATAAATATTTTCCAGTCCACCCCAAAATTATATAACCCAAGAACCTCGATTCTCTTAAAAAAGAGCATATCTTATATATGCCTCTTTACCATTTAATTTTTTTACGCATATGATAACGAATATAAATGGCCAATGCATTCATAGTAAGTGTCATTATTACTAACACCAACCCCGCTGCTGCCGCATTGACCTGAAATTCTTCCTGTGGACGTGAAACCCAATTAAACATCTGAATTGGCATTACAGTAAAAGGTGCTGTCAACCACTCAAATGATATGAAAGGAAACTCTCCTTTAATTGGGGATGGTGGTAGAAATGCAATGAAAGTTAGGGCACCAATAGTAATAATAGGTGCTGTCTCGCCAATTGCCCTAGCCAATCCAATAATGACACCAGTCATAATACCTGCTGCAGAATATGGAAGCAGGTGATCTGATACAGTTTGCCATTTACTTGCCCCAAGAGCATAAGCGCCCTCACGAATACCTACAGGAACCGCTCGTATTGCCTCACGAGTAGCAACAATTACTACTGGTAAAATTAGTAATGCCAATGCTAATCCTGCTGATAGGACGCTTTGACCAAACCCTAACTGATACACAAACATACCTAAAGCCAGCAGCCCATAAACAATTGAAGGTACTCCAGCTAAATTAGTTATATTAATTTCTATTATTTCTGTAATGATATTCTTTGGTGCATACTCTTCTAAATAAACACCTGTACCAATTCCAATTGGTACAGCAGTAGCTGCTGTAACTAGCATCACCAATATAGTACCAACCCAGGCTGAGAGTATGCCAGCGATCTCTGGATGCCGTGAAGGAAATGATATAAAAAAATCCCATGTTAGGCGTGGCATTCCATCAATAAGCATATGAGCGAACAATGCAATAAAAGTAAACACCGCTATCATTAATGCAAATACACCAATAATCATAAATAGCTTATCAAATCTTTTATGACGAGCAATCATTAATCGAATTTCTTGAAGACCTTTTACTTTATGCATTAGTGTTAGTCCCGTTAATTACAGATAAATTAACTACCAAAATCTTAAAATTGATATAAATCAAATCAATGATTGATACTATTAATATACTTCACGATAACGTTTACGTAATATGTGACCTAGAACATTAAAAGTAAGCGTTAAAAGTAATAAGGTAAGACCTGCAGCAAAAATAGTCTGATAACCAGTACTCCCATGCGGTAAATCTCCTAAGCTTACTTGCACAATATAAGCAGTAATAGTTGCAGCCGGCTCCATTGGGTTCCAGGTAAGGTTAGGTTGCATACCAGCCGCTATTGCAACGACCATTGTTTCCCCTACTGCACGGGAAATGCCAAGAATATAAGATGCTGCAATTCCTGAGAAAGCGGCTGGTATTACAACTCTAGTAGCAGTCTGAAAACGTGTTGCCCCCATCGCATAAGACCCCTCACGCAAATGCATTGGCACAGCCCGCATTGCATCTTCAGATAACGAGCTAATATATGGAACTATCATAATACCCATAACTAATCCAGCAGAGAGCAAACTAAACCCTGGGAGTTCTGGAAATATTTTTTGTAATAAAGGAGTAATAAATAATAATGCAAAATAGCCGTATACAACAGTTGGAATGCCACCAAGCAGCTCTAAAAAGGGTTTAGCAATCTCTCGAACAGTAAAAGGAGCAAACTCTGAGAGATATATAGCAATAATAGTCCCAATAGGAATAGCTACAGCCAAGGCAACTATTGAACTTACAACTGTTCCAGATATTAATGGTAGTATCCCATAATGTGCATCATCAAATAGTGGCGTCCATTGTGTATCAGTAAGAAAATCCCAAAGAGAGACTTGTTCAAAAAAAACAAGGGACTCTTTAACAAGCATGACTACAATTGAAAATGTGATAGCTACTGAAGTAAGCGCCATCATAAATAAAAGAGCTTCAATAATATGCTCTCGTATATGACGACGATAACTATACCCTAATTTCCCCGACTGACCGTTTTTAGAAAAAAATTGCATAGGCATAAACTAAGAACCCCATCTATGAAATCTTAATATATGCAATATTACGACTATAATGTTACATTCATGTGACAGATAAAATATGCCTTTTAACCTATTAAATTTTATCTATTTTGATCAGGTACTTACACTCAAATAACTACTAATGCAGGACACATTAAAAGAATTGGTTTCATAATATTCCATGAAAACACTATAAATGATACATACAATTTAGAGAGAAAAAATTAAACATTAATCTTTGATAGCTAAATCACCTTATAGAGTTAAAATACTTTACTAAAGTAATCACCATATATTCTGATAACTGCTGAAGAATAATTTAGTATAAATAAATTATGCTGTAATAACTTTATCTCATTAACCTAATAAATTTTTAAATATAATTTAGACAGCTTCAGTCTTTTTCTCTTCTCCTGTATCTTCTTTACTAATAAAGGTATTTTCTATATCGTTTTCTTCTGCCCTTTGCCTTTTTCTTAAATTATGAAAAGCTAAGCCAGTTCCAGCTGGAATAAGACGCCCAACAATTACATTCTCTTTTAATCCACGTAAATTATCTTTCTTACCCATAATTGCTGCCTCTGTAAGAACACGCGTTGTCTCTTGAAAAGATGCAGCTGAAATAAATGAGTCTGTAGAAAGTGAAGCCTTAGTAATGCCTAATAAAACAAATTGATATTCTGCCGGCTTTTTGTCATTAGCCTCCATATTCTCATTTTCAGTTAATAAATCAGCACGCTCTACTTGCTCACCTAATATAAACCTTGTGTCTCCTGGGTTGATAATCTGAACTCGGCGTAACATCTGGCGCACGATAACCTCAATATGCTTATCATTAATTTTTACACCTTGTAAACGATAAACATCTTGTACCTCATCAGTAATATATCGTGCTAGTGCCTCAACTCCAAGCAAACGTAAAATATCATGTGGATCAGAAGGACCATCAACGATATTCTCCCCCTGAGTGACCATTTGGCCATCATGTGCCGTTACATGCTTATCTTTTGGTATAAGATATTCATGTGCAACGCCTTCTGTATCAGTAATAACTAATCTTTGCTTACCTTTAGTATCTTTACCAAAAGATACAACACCGGTAACCTCAGCTAATACACCTGCATCTTTTGGTGAACGAGCCTCGAATAATTCTGCAACTCGAGGTAAGCCACCTGTAATATCACGCGTCTTTGAGCTCTCATGTGGAATTCTTGCAAGAACAGTTCCTACGCTTACTTGTTGACCGTCACGTACAACTATAACTGAACCCGTTTGGAAGGTAATGTTAACTGATAATTTATCATCACCTGAATGTTTTACTTCTTCACCCTTTTCATCCAACAATTTAACTAGTGGGCGTAATCCTTTAGCTTGGGATGCACCACGACGTTTTGGGTCAGTAACTACCATTGATGATAAACCAGTCACATCATCAATTTGTTTAGCAACAGTCAACCCTTCTTCAACATTCTCAAAACGGACCTTACCTGCATATTCAGTTATTATTGGTCTAGTATGCGGATCCCATGATGCCATTACCTGACCAGCTTTCACAGCTTCTCCATTATGGACTAACAAAGTTGCTCCATATGGAGCCTTATGCCGCTCACGTTCTCGCCCATTATCATCATGCACTACCATTTCCCCACTACGAGAAATTGCTATTAATTCTTTATTAGAATTTGTTACATAACGCATTGTGGAAGAAAAGCTTACTGTTCCATTTGATTTGCTCTCTATTTGACTTGTTGCTGCAGTTCTTGAGGCAGCACCACCTATATGAAATGTACGCATAGTAAGTTGGGTACCAGGCTCGCCAATAGATTGTGCCGCAACAACACCAACTGCTTCACCTAGGTTTACCATTGTTCCTCTTCCCAGGTCCCGCCCATAACATTTTGCACACAGTCCATGTCGGGTATCACATGTAAGAGGAGTCCGTACCTTTACTTCGTCTATACCAAGTGATTCAATTTTTGCAACAGCACCTTCATCTAAGAGATAACCTGCAGGATATAAAATAGCCTGATTTTCTGGATTAATAACGTCAATTGCAGCTACTCTACCAAGGATACGCTCATGCAGTGCTTCAATAACTTCTCCCCCTTCCACTAAAGCTTTCATTGCTACGCCATTTGATGTTTTACAATCATTTTCAATTACCACAAGATCCTGAGTTACATCTACTAAACGTCGAGTAAGATAACCTGAGTTTGCAGTCTTTAATGCTGTATCAGCCAATCCCTTACGTGCTCCATGAGTAGAAATAAAATATTGCAGTACATTAAGGCCTTCTCTAAAGTTTGCAGTAATAGGCGTCTCAATTATTGAACCATCAGGCTTTGCCATTAAACCTCGCATACCTGCCAACTGTCGTATCTGAGCAGCAGAACCACGTGCGCCAGAATCAGCCATCATATAAATAGAATTAAATGATTCCTGCATTAGCGGTTTCCCCTTCTTATCTTTCCTGATTTTCCCACTTTGCTGATCATATACTAGTTCTGTGCCAAGCTGATCCATCATAGCTTTAGCAACTTTATCACCAGCACGTCCCCAAATATCAACCACTTTATTATAACGCTCACCCTGGGTCACCAAGCCTGAGGTATATTGAGCTTCAATTTCTTTTACTTCTTTCTCAGAACCACTAATAATATTTTTCTTATGATCTGGTACCAGCATATCGTCCAAACAAATAGAAATTCCAGCTCGAGTTGAAAACGAGAATCCATAATCTTTTAATTTATCTACAAAAATTACTGTTGCGCGTAAACCACAAAGATGGAAACTAAAATTGATAAGCTTAGATATTTCTTTCTTCTTAAGTGCTTTATTTATTAAAGCAAATGGGAGTCCAGGTGGTAAAATCTCAGATAAAAGTGCTCGCCCAATAGTAGTATCATAACGTGTTATCTTTTTATGCTGATTACCCTCTGCATCCGTTTCATATTCCTCAATTCTAACTTGAACCCTAGCATTTAGTTCAACTGAACGACACTCATAAGCACGAGATACTTCACTAATATTAGGAAATATCATACCTTCCCCTCTTGACCCCACCTTCTCACGAGTCATGAAATATAAGCCCAATACTATATCTTGAGACGGCACAATAATTGGCTCTCCATTTGCTGGAGACAAAACATTATTAGAAGACATCATTAATGTACGAACTTCCATTTGCGCTTCTAAAGATAATGGGACATGTACAGCCATCTGATCACCATCGAAATCAGCATTGAATGCAACACATACCAATGGATGAAGCTGAATTGCCTTTCCTTCAATTAATACAGGTTCAAACCCTTGTATACCAAGACGATGAAGTGTTGGCGCACGATTCAACATTACGGGGTGTTCACGGATAACATCTTCAAGAATATCCCATACTATTGGAGTTTCATTTTCTACTTCTCTTTTAGCCGCCTTAATAGTACTAGCAACGCCCATTATTTCTAATTTACTAAAAATAAATGGTTTAAATAATTCCAAAGCCATCTTTTTTGGTAGGCCACACTGATGAAGCTTAAGTTGTGGTCCAACAACAATTACTGATCGTCCCGAGTAATCAACTCTTTTTCCTAGTAAGTTTTGGCGAAAACGACCACCTTTTCCTTTTATCATATCAGCTAATGACTTTAGTGGCCTTTTATTTGCACCTGTCATTGCTTTACCTCTACGTCCATTATCTAATAATGAATCAACTGCCTCCTGAAGCATACGCTTCTCATTACGTACAATTATTTCAGGTGCTTTTAGTTCAAGTAAGCGTTTCAAACGATTATTACGATTAATAACTCTACGATACAAATCATTCAGATCAGATGTAGCAAAACGTCCACCATCAAGTGGTACTAATGGTCTTAATTCTGGCGGAAGACATGGTAAAACTGTAAATATCATCCATTCTGGCTTAATACCTGATTTATTAAATGCTTCTAATATTTTTAAACGTTTAGAAAGTTTCTTTATTTTTGTTTCAGAATTAGTTGCCTCCATATCCTTTCTAACATTATCAATCTCAATATCAATATTCAGATTAAGTAATAATTCACGTATTCCCTCTGCTCCCATACTCGCATTAAAATCATCACCATATTCTTCTACTTTATCGAGATAATCATCATCAGTTAATAACTGACATCTTACCAATGGAGTCATTCCTGGATCAGTTACCACATATGCTTCAAAATAAAGCACACGCTCAATATCGCGTAAAGTCATATCTAAAACCATTCCTAAACGAGATGGTAAAGACTTTAGGAACCAAATATGAGCAACAGGTGAGGCTAGCTGTATATGCCCCATGCGTTCACGCCTAACCTTCGACAAAGTCACTTCAACACCACATTTTTCACAAATGACGCCTCGATGCTTTAAGCGTTTATATTTTCCACATAAACACTCATAATCTTTTACTGGGCCAAAAATTTTTGCGCAAAACAACCCGTCCCTCTCTGGTTTAAAGGTACGATAATTTATAGTTTCCGGTTTCTTAACTTCTCCATAAGACCAAGATCGTATTTTTTCAGGCGAAGCAAGTCCGACTTTGATAGATTCAAATTCTTCCTTATGGGTAACTTGTTTAAATAAATCAAGTAGCGCTTTCATTTGTTACTCCTGTTAATCAGGGGACAATGCAAAAAATTCGGCAGTAAATTACTAAATACCAAAGATTAAAAAATTATCTCTAGTGAATTTTGTCAATGCCGGTCCAAATCTATATCCATCCCAAGTGAACGAATTTCTTTTACTAACACATTAAACGATTCTGGCATACCAGCATCAATTTTATGATCACCTTTTACAATGCTCTCATATATCTTAGTACGCCCATTCAAATCATCAGATTTAACTGTTAACATTTCTTGTAAAGTATATGCTGCACCATAGGCTTCTAAGGCCCAAACTTCCATTTCACCAAATCGTTGCCCCCCAAACTGAGCCTTACCACCCAATGGCTGCTGAGTTACCAGGCTATAAGGGCCTGTAGAACGAGCATGCATTTTGTCATCAACTAAATGATGAAGCTTCAAAATATGCATGTAACCAACCGTAACAGGACGATTAAAAGCCTCTCCTGTTCTGCCATCATATAATGTAATCTGACCAGATCTAGGCAAACCAGCAAGTTCAAGCATATCTTTAATTTCATGCTCTGTAGCACCATCAAATACTGGAGTTGCAAATGGGACACCATTTCTCAGATTATTGGCCAACTCAATGATTTCTATATCTGTAAGTGAAGAAATATCTTCCTGCTTACCACTATTATTATATATTTTATTAACAAACTCCCTAAGTTCTGCTGCATCGCTTTGTGCACGAAGCATGTTATCAATCTTTAGGCCTAACCCTTTTGCAGCCCACCCAAGATGAATTTCTAAAATCTGCCCAACATTCATACGAGAAGGAACACCCAACGGATTTAGCACCACATCAACAGGAGTACCATCAGACATGTAAGGCATATCTTCAACTGGAACAATCCTTGAAATAACACCCTTATTGCCATGGCGTCCAGCCATCTTATCTCCTGGTTGCAGTCTTCTTCTCACAGCAATATAAACTTTCACCATTTTTTGTACCCCAGGTGGTAACTCATCACCCTGAGTAAGTTTCTTTTTCTTCTCTTCAAAAAAAGCATCAAAATCTAATTTTTTCTGAGAAAGGCCGTCTTTTATCTGCTCTAATTGAATACTTGCCTCTTCATTAGACAACCTAATATCAAACCAATTATGTGGTTCTATACTATCAAGGTATTCTTTTGTAATACGCGCGCCTTTTTCAAGTTTATTAGGGCCTCCTTTTGCCACCTTACCTTTCAGCAAACGCTTAATACGCTCAAATGCATCTGACTCAACAATCCGCATCTGATCATAGAGATCTTTCTTATAACGATTTAATTCGTCATCAATAATCTGTTGTGCGCGTTTATCACGATCTATCCCCTCACGAGTAAATACCTGCACATCAATAACTGTACCTGAAATGCCTGATGGAACACGTAAAGAGGTATCTTTAACATCAGATGCTTTTTCACCAAAAATTGCACGTAAAAGCTTTTCTTCTGGAGTTAACTGAACTTCTCCTTTTGGGGTAACCTTACCAACTAGAACATCACCTGCCTCAATTTCAGCCCCAATATAAATTATGCCAGAATCATCTAAACGGTTAATCTGTACTTCAGAAAGATTTGATATATCACCCGTAATTTCTTCTGTCCCCAATTTTGTATCACGACTTACTACAACGAGCTCTTCAATATGAATAGATGTAAAACGATCTTCAGAAACAATTCTCTCAGAAATTAGAATGGAATCCTCAAAGTTATAACCATTCCATGGCATGAATGCCACCAACATATTCTGACCCAAAGCCAACTCACCTAAATCTGTTGAAGCACCGTCAGCAATCACATCACCAGCAGCAATCACATCTCCATTCTTTACCAAAGGCCTTTGATTTATATTTGTATTCTGATTAGAGCGGGTATATTTTGTAAGGTTATAAATATCAACACCCACCTCACCTGCTCGTGTCTCAGTATCATGTACTCTTACTACAATACGCCCTGCGTCTACATAATCTACTATTCCTGAGCGACCTGCCATTACTGCAGTACCTGAATCCATTGCAACTACTCGCTCTATCCCAGTACCAACAAACGATTTTTCTGCCCGAAGGCAAGGCACTGCTTGACGCTGCATATTTGACCCCATCAAAGCACGATTAGCATCATCGTGCTCAAGAAAAGGAATTAATGATGCTGCAACTGAAACAATCTGAGCGGGCGCCACATCCATATATTCAATACGGTCAGGCGCAGCCAATGTAAACTCATTCTTATGACGACATGAAACAATATCATTAATAAATTTATTACGGTTATCTAATTCAGCATTTGCTTGAGCAATAATGAATTGTCCTTCTTCTATAGCTGATAAATAGTCAATTTCATCAGTTACTTTATTATTTTTCACTTTACGATATGGAGTCTCAAGAAAACCATATTCATTGGTACGAGCATATAAAGCCAATGAATTTATAAGTCCAATATTTGGCCCTTCTGGAGTCTCAATCGGACAAACTCTACCATAATGAGTTGGATGAACATCTCGCACTTCAAACCCAGCTCTCTCTCGCGTCAACCCCCCCGGTCCTAATGCAGATACTCTACGCTTATGAGTAATCTCTGAAAGAGGATTTGTCTGATCCATGAATTGAGACAATTGGCTTGATCCGAAAAATTCACGTACTGCCGCTGATACAGGTTTTGCATTAATTAAATCATGAGGCATAAGGTTATCCGATTCTGCCTGACTTAAGCGCTCTTTAACAGCTCGCTCAACTCTAATAAGCCCAGATCGAAATTGATTCTCTGCTAACTCTCCAACATAACGAACCCTACGATTACCAAGATGGTCAATATCATCTACCTCACCACGTCCATTTCTAAGCTCAACTAGTATTTGTATTATTCGAATAATATCTTCATTTGATAAAGTACTTGGACCAGTCAGCTCAGTTTTACCAACACGCCGATTAAATTTCATCCGCCCAACTGCAGACAAATCATAGCGATCTGCCGAATAAAACAATCCATTAAATAATGCTTTGACAGCCTCCTCAGTTGGCGGCTCTCCAGGACGCATCATACGGTAAATTGCTACCTGAGCAGTCAACTGATCAGTTGTATCATCTATCCTCAGTGTCTGTGAAATATATGCGCCATGATCAAGTTCATTCGTATAGATAGAATAAATCTTGTCAATACTAGATTCATGAAATTTAACTATCAACTCTTCAGTAATTTCATCATTAGCCTGCGCTATAATCTCTCCAGTCTCCTGATCTAATACATTGTGACCAAGCACTCTTCCCAATAAAAAATCCTCTGGCACCACCAATTTATCAATACCAGCCTTTTCTAATTCCCTAATATGCCTAGCAGTAATACGTTTATCTTTTTGAACAATTATTTTTCCACTTTTCGTGACAATATCAAGACGAGCTATATCACCACGCAAACGCTCTGGCACAAGTTCAAAGTTAATAGTATTCTTAGAAAAATTAAATACATCAAACTCAAAAAATCCAGCAAGAATTTGCTCTGCAGTATACCCTAAGGCTTTTAAAAGAACGGTAACAGGCATCTTCCTTCTACGATCTACTCGGAAATAAAGATAATCTTTAGGATCAAACTCAAAATCAAGCCAAGAACCCCTGTAAGGAATAATGCGTGCTGAGAATAATAATTTTCCAGATGAATGAGTTTTACCCCTATCATGCTCAAAGAATACACCTGGAGAACGATGTAACTGCGAAACAATCACTCGCTCTGTACCATTAATCACAAATGAACCAGTTGTAGTCATAAGAGGAATTTCCCCCATATAAACTATCTGTTCCCTAACTTCCTTTGGTGTTGGCGTGGAAGCCTCTTTATCCATAATAGTTAATCGTGCTCTCGCACGTAATGGCGAAGCATAAGTGAGGCCACGTTGCTGGCACTCTTTTACATCAAAAGGAGGAGCACCAAGTATATAGCTAACAAAATCTAGGCGAGCATTCTTTGAATGACTTTCAATTGGAAAAATAGAAGTAAATGCGGCTTGTAACCCACGATTCTCTCTTTCTTCAGCAGGCACATGTTCTTGTAAAAAAGCTTCATAAGATTCAAGTTGTGTTGCAAGCAAATATGGAATTGATAAAACACTTGCACGTTTTGCAAAACTTTTTCGAATACGCTTTTTTTCGGTAAATGAATAGCTCATAGAATTTCTCCGGGGGAGCAGAAAACAAAATTTAAGCTTTTGATCACTGTGTTATATACTTGTAACACTATTGAATTATTGGGCCAGATAAACAACACTAGCGATACGCTATGTATCGCTAGTGTTGTTCTTCTAAACAATATTATTTAAGCTCACAAGTTGCACCAGCCTCAGTTAATTGCTTCTGTATGGCCTCTGCGTCCTCTTTGGAAACTCCTTCTTTCAATGGCTTTGGCGCACCATCAACTAAATCCTTAGCTTCTTTTAAACCTAAACCAGTAATAGCACGTACAACTTTAATTACACTAACCTTACTCTCACCAACTGCTGATAATACTACCGTGAACTCGGTTTTTTCTTTTTCTTTTTCGGTAGAAGCTGCAGGAGCTGCGGCTGCAACAGCAGATGCGGCTGCAGAAACATTAAATTTCTCCTCCATATCTTTAATTAACTCCGATAATTCTAATACGGTCATTTTTGATATTGACTCTAGAATTTCTGCTTTGGCATCAGCCATAATTTTCTCCTAATAAATATAAATTTTAGTTTTAGCCTAATTTATAATCTATAAATTAGGCCCTTGAAATCAATTAAATTGTCTATTTTTGATCACGTACGGCTACAAGTCCACGAACAAATTTTGTTGGCACTTCATTCAGAGTCCTAACAAATTTAGCAATAGGTGCTTGCATTGTACCCAGTAGTTTCGCGATAAGTTCTTCACGGCTCATCATGGTAGCAAGGTTATTTATGTCCTCATCAGACAAAATTAAATTAGGCATAGCGCCAACTTTAATTACGAGCTTACTGTTATCCTTTGCAAACTCATGCAACACTTTTGCTGCAGCCACAGGATCCTCTCCAATACAATAAGCTAATGGGCCTACCATATTTTGTGAAAGATCAGAAAACGGCGTACCTTCTACCACACGACGTGCAAGAGAATTTTTTATAACTCTAAAATATACTCCAGATTTACGAGCATTTGCCCGCAACTGGTTCATATCTCCAACTTCTAGCCCTCTATATTCTGCAACAATCACAACCTGAGCATTTGCCAACTTAGCACCAACCTCGGCAACTACTACCTTTTTTTCTTCCAAATTAAGACTCAAGTTACATTCTCCATCAGTTAGATTTAGTGGAAATCATTCATTACAAATAAAACATTGCAAATCTATATCTTCACTATAAAGTGGCGAACTTAATTCAGGAGAAAATAAAATTCCTGTTTTCGATTACGCCATCTACGCTGGGCACTAAACACCAATAAATAGATTATCAAAAATAGAACAAATAATGCTCATAAATTTAAGACCTAGTCACTGACTTTTATATTTAAGCTTATAAGTAATAAAATTATATCTCCTCAACCTACCACCTAAAAACCCCAACGGTCTTTGATAGCCTATTGAATCAACTGAATACCATATCCAATAGCCCAAACAAATCCTATCATAACGCTAAACTAGCCTGATCTACTCTTACCCCTACACCCATAGTGCTTGATATAGACACCTTTTTAAGATATACACCCTTGGATGCAGCTGGCTTTGATTTATTAAGCGCCTCTATTAAGGCCAATATATTCTGTTTTAGTTCTTCTATACCGAATGATGCTCGGCCTATTGTACATTGAACAATTCCAGCTTTATCTGCACGGTACTGAACCTGCCCAGCCTTTGCATTTTTAACTGCACCAACAATATCAGGGGTTACGGTGCCAACCTTAGGATTAGGCATAAGCCCCCTTGGGCCAAGTATTTGGCCCAACTGACCAACAACACGCATAGCATCAGGACTAGCAATTACCACATCAAATTCTATTTTTCCTAACTTTATTTTTTCCGCTAAATCTTCAAATCCAACAATATCAGCACCAGCCTCTAGCGCAGACTTAGCCTTATCACCTTGTGCAAATACAGCTACCCGTACAACTTTACCAGTACCTGCTGGTAAGACTACAGAACCACGTACAGTCTGATCTGATTGTTTTGCATCAATACCCAAATTAACTGCTATATCAACCGACTCTTCAAATTTTGTCGTAGCAGTTTCCTTAACAATCTCTAATGCTTCTTGGACAGGGTAAGCCTTCTGGCTATCCACTTTATCTGAAATTTCTTTAAACCTTTTAGATACATGTCTCATGTTTATTATCCCTCAACCTCTATACCCATACTACGGGCACTGCCAGCAATAGTTCGAATTGCTGCTTCAGTATCAGAAGCAGTCAAATCAGGATCTTTAGCCTTAGCAATCTCTTCCAACTGCGCCTTTGTCAATTTCCCAACCTTATCAGTATGTGGCCTAGGACTTCCTTTATCAACTCCAGCGGCCTTTCTAATTAATACTGCTGCCGGCGTTGTTTTCATGATGAATGTAAAGCTCTTATCAGCATAAGCTGTAATTACTACAGGCACTGGAAGTCCCGCTTCCATTTTTTGAGTGGCCGCATTAAATGCCTTACAAAACTCCATAATATTTAATCCACGCTGACCAAGTGCAGGACCAATAGGGGGGCTTGGATTTGCCTTTCCTGCTGGTACTTGTAGCTTAATATAAGCTACTATCTTTTTTGCCACAATAACTCTCCCGTTAAATACAAATTAATCCAAATTGTATCCATACAATGGATATATTTTATATACAAATATAACTAAGCCTAATATATCTAAATACGCTTATTTAATCCTTTATGATTTTTCAACCTGACTAAAATCTAATTCTACTGGTGTAGGACGACCAAAAATTGAAACAGAAACCCTAAGCTTACTTTTTTCGTAATTAACATCCTCTACGTTGCCATGAAAGTCTGTAAATGGACCCTCCTTGACCCGCACAGCCTCACCATTCTCAAACAACACTTTAGGCCTTGGTTTTTCAACACCTTCTTGAATCTGTCTCATAATGTTCTGCACCTCTTTCGCACTAATCGGTGTCGGGTGCATAGCCGAACCACCTACAAAACCTGTAACTTTAGATGTATTTTTAACAAGGTGCCATGTATCGTCATTCATCTCCATCTCTACTAATATATAACCTGGAAAGAATTTTCTTTCACTTATATTTTTTTGGCCAGACTTCATTTCCACTACTTCTTCTACTGGAACTAGGATCTCTCCAAATTTATCTTGCATACCAGCCCGTTCAATACGATCCCGTAAGGTACGTTGAATACTTTTTTCATACCCAGAGTAAGCATGAACAACGAACCATTTTTTATCCATTACCTTCTCCATACGACATCACAGACTTAACCAGCATCAGAAGCCCAGCATCTACCAACCATAAGAATATCGCCATTACAACAACGAAAGCAAATACAAGGCCTGTCATTTGCATCGTTTCCTTTCTGTTAGGCCATACTACCTTCTTTGTTTCGTCTCTCGACTCTCTACTAAAAGCATAAAACTGCTTACCTTGAACAGTAAACCAGGCTACCGTTACTGCTAAAAAGAATCCCAATAATACCGAAACCACACGAATCACCATGGCACTATCACGAAGGTAATAGAACCCAGCAATACCTGCTGCCAATAACAGAAGCGCGAATCCGAGTTTAATCTTGTCCACTCTATCCCACTCCGTTTGTAATACTCATAAATTAAAAAAAATCATATAAAAACAGCTTTATAAATCACAGTCTCTGTATGATAAACTCTCATTTCTATTTTTTTGCTACAAAAATATTTAACGCACAAATACTCTATATTACTTATTCTTTTATCGCCAAAATCTTTTGGCAGGCCAGGAGGGCATCGAACCCCCAACCTTCGGTTTTGGAGACCGACGCTCTGCCAATTGAGCTACTGGCCTATATTCCATTAACAGGCTAGGAATTATAAGAATCAAAATCTAGCGATCATGACAAACTAAATTTAAAGTTATATAAAAATTTATAAACCCCTAGGCTTGATTCTCCCTCCATAATTAACTGCTATTCAATAATTTTTGTCACAACACCTGC